>Ga0209184_1001320_pt1 | contig 17030 bp, 8 predicted proteins | sample EN8Hudsemesocosm_2_FD_184627 | JGI IMG/M metagenome (GOLD analysis project Ga0209184, IMG submission 184627) | Methane-oxidizing microbial communities from mesocosms in the Hudson Canyon - EN8C Hudson Canyon (SPAdes) (version 2) | ecosystem: Environmental > Aquatic > Marine > Cold seeps | place... | reverse complement strand
CATTGGCATGGCCTACAATATGTTAAAAAATCGAAAACAAGATTCGTTTGCGATTATTGAAAGTCGCGACAATATTGGTGGCACCTGGGACTTTTTTAAATACCCGGGCCTTAGATCAGACTCCGATATGTATACCTTTGCCTATTCCTTTAAGCCTTGGCGTCACCGTGAATATATTGGCTCGGCACAGCGTATTAAAAGTTACCTTAAAGAACTGGTAGATGAAAATAATATAGAGGAAAAAATCCGCTTTCAAACTCGAATTACATCGGCCAATTGGGATTCTCAACTAAATGTGTGGAAGTTGGTGGCAACTAAGCGGGATGGGTCCAGCTATGAAATTCATGCCAAGTTTTTTGTCTCATGCACCGGCTATTACAATTACGACAAAGGTTATTTGCCTGAATTTGCCGGTTACAATGATTTTAAAGGGGATGTAATTCATCCGCAGAAATGGCCTGAAAATTATGACTATGCCGGTAAAAAAGTCATTGTCATTGGTAGTGGTGCCACCGCATTTACGGTGGTTCCTACTATGGCCAAAAAAACCTCTCACATAACCATGTTACAGCGCAGCCCAGGTTATGTTTATAACCGTCCCGCCTCCGATGTTCTGTTTAGGGTGTTATCAAAAGTTCTGCCTAAAAACCTAACCAATAAAATTATGCGTTATAAATATTTATGTTTACAGCAGTTTGGTTTTGGTATGTCTAAACGCTTCCCAAACTTTGCCAAAAAGTCCCTTATCAATGGTGTGCGCAAGGCGGCGGACAATAAAATTGATGTAAAGAAACATTTTACACCCAGCTACAAACCCTGGGATCAGCGGGTTTGTATGGTGCCTGATAACGATATGTTTGAGGCAGTTAAACGCGGTGATGTAAGTATAAAAACAGAAAATATAGAACGCTTTACCAAAAAAGGTATTTTGCTTACAACGGGTGAAGAGCTAGAGGCGGATCTAATTGTTACCGCAACCGGGCTGGACCTACAGATGATGGGCGGCATGGATTTGGCTGTAGATGACGCGCCGGTGGCGACCAATACGTTAACAAACTACAAGGGCATGATGTTTAGTCAGATGCCCAATATGGTGATGATTTTTGGTTATACCAATACTTCTTGGACCGTGAAGGCAGAGCTGTCGTATGACTATGTATGTCGGTTATTAAGCTACATTGATAAAAACAAACATAAATCAGTGTTTCCGTATTTGGCTAAAGAGAACAAAGCAGAGGGCTTAGTGGGGTTAACGTCAGGTTACATTTTGCGAGCACAGGATAAATTGCCAAAACAGGGTGAATCATTCCCTTGGTGTAACAAAGATTTTTACTTTTCCGATATATTTGCCATCAAACACAGCAAACTCAACGACGGGATTTTAAGGTTTGATGATAATTCGGTGCTGCCAGCCTTTCATGGCACAGGCCAGGAGTTGGGTGAATCATTAAAACAAGCAATGAAATCATAAGGTGCCCATCATGAATCAATTGCCCCCAGTGGTATTAATACATGGTATGTGGAGTACCCCAGACACCCTAAAAGATTTGAAGTTGAGCTTTGAAAATCAAGGTTATTGCGTGCATGTACCAAGGTTGCCGCACCATTACCCGCTGGAAGAGATGCATGCTGATAACAGGCAAGGGCTTAGGGCGTCAGGAGTAGATGACTATGTGGCGAGTCTCTCACAATTTGTATTAACCCTGGATACCCCTCCTATTGTTGTGGGGCACTCGCTGGGTGGTTTGCTCGCTCAGTTAATTGCCGCAAAACATGAATGTTCAAAGTTAATTCTATTGTCGTCAGCGGCCCCTGCGGGTATTAATTCCTGGAGTTGGTCGGTGATTCGAACCTTTGGTCATAATCTATTTAAATTTCCCATGTGGAAGTCCCTTATTAATTTGAATGAAAAGAACATCGACTACGGAATAGCCAACTCCCAAACGAGATGCATTAAAGACGAGATAGCAAAAGAGGCAACGTTGGAATCGGGCCGTGTGTCTTGGCAAATTGCCATGTGGTTTCTTTATCGTAATCCCCTAACTAAAGTTGATTTTGAAAAGGTCCGCTGTCCGGTATTAGTGGTTGGGGGAAGTCACGATAAAATAACCCCCATGGGTGTGCAGCGAAAAATAGCCAACAAATACACACATAAATCGACGTTTCTGGAGGTAGAGGGAGCTTGTCACTGGACAGTTGGTGGCAGTTACTTTACGACGGTCAGTAACGGTCTGTTTTCATGGATTAATAATAAAAACGCAATAAATAGAGGGTAAAGCTATGAGTAAAACCTGGAAGGACAAAGCCATTCTGATTACCGGAGCAGGGTCTGGTATCGGCAAGGCGCTGGCCCAATTATTGGCACAGCAAGAGGCGAAATTGATTTTAACCGACATCAATGCGGACAATTTACGCAGTACCTGTGAGGAGTTAAAAAACAATTTATGTTTGTCCATGGTGGCAGATGTGAGTAAAAAAGAGGACTGGCATGCATTGCAAGTGCAGGTACAGGCCTCCATAGGCTACCTGGACGTATTGGTGAATAACGCGGGCATGTCATCGTTTGGCTATTTTGATGAGTTAAGTGAGTCGTTATTTAATAAAGTGATGGACGTTAATTTTAATGGCGTAGTGTTAGGTTGCCGGGAAATGATGCCTCTTCTTGAACAATCTAAACGCGGGTTAATTGTCAATGTGGCGTCTATTTTTGCCATGATTACGATGCCTATGATGGCTCCTTACCACGCCTCAAAATTTGCAGTACGGGGGTTTACCGAAGCGCTTAGGCAGGATATGGCATTCGCCAATAAAAATATTGATATCGTATGTGTGATGCCAGGAGGCATTAAAACCAATATTGCCAATTACGCGACAATCGAGGGAGGTAAAGATAACAACTTTGCAGCCCATTTTAACGCAACGGCAAAGTCTACGCCTCAGTATGCTGCAAAGGTGATTGAAAAAGGCATGCGCAAGAAAACCTTCAAAATACTTATTGGGGCGGATGCAAAATTTGCCAGCATGCTTAATAGAATATTTCCAGTAAGTTACCACAAGATTACCAATGCATTTATGGGGGTTAATAAAATGATTGGCTGACGCTCCATATTAGCTTTGTGTTTAATCAAAGCCTCGAAAGAGGCTATTTTATGGTGGCATACTAGAGTCACAGTGTCATTAACTTGGGGAAAGCTTGGCAATAAGTTTTTCATCTTGCTTAGCCTTGCTATTACTTTAACTCGCTTGATTCAGATGGTCGCTCCATAATATTAACCCCCCCCCTTTGTGGCGTATATAAACCCCTCTTATTTAGTTCGCTATACCAAATGATGTATATATGGTCGTTTGTGTTTTTTAGAAAATCTTATCTGCTCATTAATCTTGGTTGGCACGTAATGTCAGTCTCAAAAATGAAAGGAATGTCGATGAAGAATAACAATAGTCTAGATATATCTAGTACTTGGCAGGATGGGCGGGAAAGTAGTTGCTTCCCCGCGAATAAACTACGTGTAGTCAGTGTTCCACTAAAAATAATGTTTGTTCTTTTACTGGCGGCCTGTACGCCAATTGAAAGCCCAGACCTAGTGAGTAATCAGGAAATACAGAATGACTATGGAGATGATACCCCTGTAATTGACCAGGGTGACAATATCTCTTTGAAAATACGGGTTAGTGCCGATACCCATGCTGAAAAGTCGCAGCCAGAATTGAACTTTGGTAATAGTGACAGTTTGAGAACCAGGTTAATCGAGAAAAATAATGATTTAACTCGTAGTGCATTTCTCTCATTCAGTATTGTGGATATTCCGCAAGAAAAACTGATGGGCGCGAAGCTTCACCTTTATACCCGGCTTAGCGGTGGAAGCGCTCTTTCTGCAGAGCTAGATTTTTACGAAACCAATGCAGATTGGATGGAAACAGAATTATCCTGGAGTAACAAACCCATGCCGACGGTTTTTCTTGGAAGCAAACAATTTAAACCCGCTTCACCAACAATGAGTGAATGGTTTGTAATGGATGTTAACAAAGCACTACAGGCTGCAATAGATAGAAGAGAAACCCACTTTAGTGTCAGTGCTGTAACAGCTGACAATGTCAATGTGGTCATTCAAAGCAAAGAATCTAGCAATGGAGTATATGCTGCCTACTTAGAATTGGTGGGCCGAGCTGAGAATGAACCAGTTAACAGCTCTGGAGATGATGCAGAGGGTAACGCAGGCAATAGTGCTGGCAATGGGACGGAGGACAGTACAGATCATATTGCTGACACTGAAACGGATGATACAGCAGATAATAATACCGACAATGACGTAGGCGATAGTACAGATAATAATACCGGCAATGAAGTAGACGATAGTACAGATAATAACTCAGGCACTGGGACTGGTGATGCAGCGGATAATAGCTCTTCGGGAATGGAGCAGCTGGTCCGTGGCGAAGCACTGTGGACTCAGAAAAGTTGTTCTAATTGTCACGGTGATAAGGGTGATGGGCAACCAAAAGGTAGCAGTATTCTAACTAGCGTTAGCGATAATTCGGCCATTTTTGAAGTGGTGACCACTATGCCTATTGGGAACGCGGCGGCCTGTGGTCAGCAATGTAGTGAAGATATTGTTGCTTGGTTGGCCTTTACTAATCAGTTAGAAGTGACAGTGCCTGATGATTCAGGTAGTTCTAGCGAAAATCCATCTGATGATAACTTACCGGTGGTATCCACTCCACAAGCTCAACTTCAACTTTTGCATAAAGCGACGTTAAACCTTGTAAGTCGTGTTCCCAGTGAAGGCGAAATGGCAAAAGTTAAAGAGCTGGGTATGGCAGGCTTAAATCAGGTTATTTCAGGATTGACAGATGAGGAGGCGTTCTACGATCGAGTGGTAGAAATCTATAATTTCAGCATCACGGATAACCCATTTATTTACCTGTATAGCTATGGAAAACAGTTTGAAGGCGGAGGTTCACGCTGGTACAACAATATTGCAAATGGCCAAGATCAAGCAAAAGACTATAGTGATGATTCTATCGGTGGTGACTTTAATAACCTGATACGTTATGTGGTAAAAAACAACAAACCCTTTACCGAAATTTTAACGGCCGAATACAGTGTATTCAATTATTATGGCGCCAGAACCTATAATCAGCACGCTCAACATAATTGGGCAAAGGTAAAAAATCCTCAGTATTCAGCAATTCCTTATGATCCTAAGGATTTACGTGAAATTGTATTGCCCATACCACAGGCTGGTATATTCACCACCGGTGCTTGGCAATTTAAAACCCCTACTACCGAGACTAACCGTGGGCGTCATCGTTCTTACAAGGTTTTCTTGGACTACTTAGATGTTGATTTACTGAGTATTCCCGGTAGTCGTGCCGATGCTGCAGATATTGCCCATGCTAACCCAACCCTTACAAATGATGCTTGTACTGGTTGTCACAAGGTAATGGACCCTGTGGCATCAACTTTTGCTCATTGGAGTGCGGGCGGCGTGTTTAGCTCGTCAGCAAAGCACTGGGAATATGACACAATTTTACCGGCTGGTTTTAATGGTGATGATATGTCGGTCAATAGTGGTTATAACCCCATACAGTGGATGGCACAGAATGTGGCCAATGATAGACGTTTTGCCGTAGCGACCGTTAAGAAACTCATTAAAGGTTTTACTGGTTTTGAATTGCTCAGTCCAGCGCAGGTGAAGTTGGAGCCTAAATTGCAATCGCGCTACGAATATCAAATTCAGCTGATAAATTCAATGGTCGATGAATTTGTAGCCAGCGGTCATGACTTTAAAGCACTGGTCAGAGCTGTAGTGCTTGGAGAATTTTACACCAATAGTGTTGCAACGGGGGGGAATTCTCGAGCAATTCCGGCACCAAGGCTTAATCGCAAACTCATGTCCTTGCTGGATGTTAATTGGATTAAACATGGCAGTCATGAATTAGCTACTAAAATCAGAATGGGAGCGCTTTATCAGGCTCAACCTAATGGCATGATGAGTACCATGTTGGACTTAGCATCCGGTATATTTTCATGTAAAGCTGTCAGTAAAGATTTGAACAAGTCACAACCCACCTTACTACCTCATAGTGATATTCAGAAACAGATATTTGATGTTAATGGAAGCCCAATTAATGTTGAACACGAGTCCATTAAAAAAGACCTGCAGCAGCTTTATTGGCATTTATGGGGGCAGCAAGTAACGCTGGATAACGATGAATTACTGACTGACTACCAGTCCTATTTAGCTCTATTGGCTAAAGGCCAAAAGGCACTGCAAGACAAGTCTATTAATCAATGGCTAAGCAGTACTTGCCATAATAATGTGGGGGTATCCAATGACCCTGGTTACCGAGTACGCGCCTGGATGGATATGGTCAACCTAATGATCAATGATCACCGTTTTATTTTTGAATAGGAGATACTGAAATGAACCGTAGAAATTTTTTAAAGAATCTAGCTGCCGCTTCAGCAGCAACAGCCAGTAGCTCAATGTGCTTAAACTCACCTGCTTTTGCTGCTGGGTCCGATAGACATTATTGGGTTTTTGTAACGGCTAATGGTGGTTGGGATACCACCAGCATGTTTGATCCTAAAGGTCATGAAGTAAAGAGCTTTAAGGGCTCGGTGAATCGATATTCACAAAATGATATTCGGCAAGCTGGGAATATTCGTTACGCCCCGGTGCCTGATGGGATAAATAATCAGGATTACATTAAGACATTTACAGAGAAATATTATCGCCAGTTGTTGGTGCTTAATGGCGTGGATATGGGGACTATAAATCATAAAACGGGAATCGATATCGCTTTGTCTGGTTCGGATAGCCCTGCCTACCCAGCAACAGCTGCCATGATCGCCACGTTAAATGCGTCGTATCAACCCATGCCATATATTAATGCAGGTGGTTCATCTAAAACAGCAGGTTTAGTGGCAGCTTCTGCATTACCTCGTGAACAAGTATTTTCCGATCTTAGGAACAAAGATCAATGGACCGCAAAAAATAACCGAGATCTGCTAAATCAACTAAAGCTGGATAAACTACAGCGCCGAGCTAGTAATAGTGTCACCCAACGAGACGCACAAACCATTAACCAGATGCTAGGAGCTAGAAAGAGTGGCTCTGACGTATCGGACTTCATTGACCGATTGCCATTCAGCAATAATATAACGCGCTATCAGGAGTACAGTGAAATTATTGCCGCAGGATTTGCAGAAGATATATCCAACAGTGCGCAGATTCAGGTAGGCGGTTTTGACACCCACTCTGATAGTGATAAAGGACAATACGGGCGTATTGATGAATTACTATCCACGGTCGATCATTTATGGCAAGAACTTACTCGTCACAATATTGCCCAGTATACTACCATCGTAATGGCCTCAGATATGGGAAGAACTCCGGGTTATAACAAGTCGCAGGGTAAGGATCACTGGCCCATTAGTAGTATGCTGTTTATGGGTAAGGGTATTACTGGTAATAGAGTGATTGGGGCCACCAATGATGAGTTAAAGGCACAAAAAGTTAATCCAGCATCGCTAGAATTGGATGGCTCTGGAATCACCTTGACACCTGCCAGTATTCATCAGGAAATTCGCAAGCAAAATCTGCTGGATCGTAGCCTACTGGATGATAAATTCCCACTAGGTGGTGCAGAAAGTTTGAATCTTTTTACTTGATTGTGAAGGAGCGACAAATAACTGAAACTTTGTCGCTCCTTTTAGGGTAGTGGGTTATTTAGTGAATGGAGGTAAATAGTATACTGAATCTTCAGGAGAATGAGCCTTGCTATTATCTTCTTTGTTAGTCTGCCCGGTAATAAAATTATTCAGTCGCATATAAAACAGTGAAAACAATACTTCAATGTTACAAGCTGTTAATTATTCAGCAGCCAGTATCTACAACGGTGATGGCTGGTACACCACCCTTAGGAGGTTGTATGTATTGCACATAGCAGTCAGCGGTGCCAGGGATTGCCCATTGGACAGTGGTGCCGCTTGGTGCGCTCAAGTCAAAACCCGAATGATCTAATAGATCATCTATCTCATCCTTACGGCCAATCGTTCCTCCATCAGCATAGCCTCCTACGATACGAACATTCTGTTTGTAAGCGGGAACAAAAACTACGGCCCCATATGCTGCTGATGCACATGGGGCTGAGGTCATACAAGATAAATGAACGATCTTTGAGGTAGTTTTAATGGCGCCTAGTAATCCCTGCAACGAAGATTTTCGCGCATCAGTGCTGAAATTGGCAAATTTTGGAAGTGCAAAAGCTGACAATATACCTAAAATTACAATAACCATTATCAGTTCAATCAGGGTGAAGCCTTGTTGTACTTTAGTTGGCATAAAGGTTCCTTCAAAGTAGAACGCGTTGTTTTATGCGTGTATCTATCTTAATTGAAATATTAGGTGCTGTGCTCAATGCATGGGTTAAAAGTCTTCTGCATTCAACACCAGTAGAAAAAATGGCTAGTTTTAGCCATAAACTAAAATATCTGCCTTATTCCCAAGTGAGACTTCTATAAAGAAGCAATAGTACTATCTTAATCTAGCAGGTTATTCGTGTATAACCCTAAATATTAAGTTTAGTGGAATTCGCCTAATTTTCTCGCCCAGTTGGAGAGTCTTGGTTTTCGAACTGAAATTCCAATCCTTCCATATAAGTCATTTGCATGCCATCAACTGAATAGGCGAGTTCTTTGTGAGCAAGGCTGCTAAAAACAGAATTTTAAATGACACTTATGTGTCTCACAATTACAGGGTATACAATTTGTATTTTAGTTTTCTCATTTATAAGTAATAGCGTATTAGCCACTGAGGCACACAAAGCTGAGTTGTGCACGACATGAATAAATTTATAAGGTGAATATTGGTAATTACTACTGGTTATTAAAGCCAGATACACGCAATGAATATTTATCAGGGCTCTCTATTAAGTTACTGAATGAGAACTCTCCGCTACTTGTTGTTTTGGTGCTAGCAATGGGGAGGGGCGAATTTCTCCAATATAATTCAACGCTTCTATCTTTTGTAGTTAAGCCATTATTCCCAAGTTCGCCTGTAATGGGGAAGCTTTCAGGGTTAAAGTTAATGGTTGTTTTTAATGTCACTGGGTTTTTAATGTTGGATATTTTCACTTGAAACTGATATTTACCTTTTACTGGAACGGTAATATTTACTGCACCATTTGAGTTATTTATTTTAGAAAAAAGCACTTCTTCCACCGGTCCATTTAATAATTTCCAGTCAATAGATGGTGGGTTATTACTATTAATTAGTAAGGAAGGGTTGATAGATACACTTGCACTGTTGATAGAATAACTATTGGCTAGTGTATGTTTAATGATGATTCCATCTTTCTCGATTTCATGTTCATATTCACCCGAATTATCCGGGCGCTCTTCATTTTCCCCTGCTGGATTTTCTGGATTGCAACCCATCAATAATAGTATTAGGGTTGCACTCAGTATTATTTTTACTTTAAGTTTCATAATGTCACTCACTAATCATGCTGATTTATAATTGCTTACTTCAATTTATACGGAGTAAGCCAATAAACACCATTTGAATTGATATTTTCAAACTGAGTGTCATTGGTTTTATGGTTGGTGTTAAGATCTTTGTCGGAGTTCGTCTTGTCGCCAATTATATTCCACCCCCAGCCGGCGGTAGCGATTTTTATTTTTACGTAACCCGTGTGGGTATTAGTATTCGTATCTACAACAGAAATTGTTTTGTTATATATATTAGTACCCCCTTCGTCATCGGTTACGGTTAAGCCAATCGTATAAGTTCCATTTTTAATATAAGTGTGATTGCTTTCTACCCCTTTACTGCTACTGCCATCCCCCCAGTTCCAGCTATAATCAACAATATTGCCATCACTATCAGTTGATTTATTGGCATTAACAAAGGTTTTATCTCCCAACATAATAGTCGAAGTGTTTATTGTGAAGAATGAAATAGGTAAGCTATTTTCAATGTCACCATCAAACGCATTGAATTTAATTTCAGTAATGCTATTCCAGTTACTAGTGCTATTTCCATGTCCTACTATCTTTATATATTTTGCATGAGTATCAGGTATATTAACCCTCTCTAAATTACTTGTAATACCCGACGAGGTATAGTCGCCCAGTGATGTCCAATTAGTAGCGTCAGAAGATGAAAAAACCTCAAAGTATGTTTGACGTTTGCCACCTTGATAAAAAGCAATCATTAAAGAGCCAATCTGTTGAGTGTCTTCTAATCCCAATACAAGTTCAGCACCATTAACGCTGCTGGACCAGCGAGTATCAAACTTTCCGTCTAAAACATTTCCTGCTAAATTTCCATCGTCATTACTCGATGTGGCAGATGTTATGTGTAATTTGTTCTTTTCAGTGTCATTAATGGGTGTCTTTTTTACATTCACGGTTACTTTTATCTTATCTGAACCTGCTTTTCCGTCACTGATTTCAACAACAAAGCTATCTTGTCCAAAAAAATCTTTATCGGGAAAGTAGTTGATTGTTTTATTTTCCCCCTTGCCACCTACACTGGCAACGCCATTTTTTGCTTGAGAATTTATTTTCCAGTTAATCTCGTCAGCATCCTTATCTTTAGCATTTAGTGTTAAGTTAAACGATTTTGGGGTGCCGCCTTGATCCATATTAACTGCAATAGAACTCCCATGACTAAAGGTAGGTGCATTATTTTCATTTTCAATACTGGTATCTTTATGAACCTTTATTGTCATGGCTTCAGTATGGCTATCGCCAGCGTTATCAGTCACCGTTAGTGAAACTTCAAAGTCGCCCATTTTTAAAAAGGATATAGTGTGTTTCATTTGTCGACTGCGGCTACTGGCACCATCAAAATCCCATAGGTAACTAACAATGTGACCGTCAGTATCACTGGAGTCTATACCATTGAATGTAACAGTCTCACCTTCTGTTATATTGATAGTACTGACTTTTATAGTGGCAGTGGGGCGATTATTTAGGCTTGCAATGCCAATGGCGCTCTCAGGGTTGCCGCTATAAAGTAAATAACTGCGCCCGTCAGAATCGGTAAATACATAAGGGTCACGCAGAGCGTTGACATCGTGTTCACCACCATTTTTTGAAACTGTTTTTTTGAGATCGCTACCTTCCCAAGGAAGTTCAGGAAACAATATGGGTTCATGAACATAACTTGTCTGCGGATGACTATCGTCTAACACCTTAGTATCCCAATTAGCATAGCTACCACTGCTCATATCAAGTTTAGTTTTAAAAATTCCCTCAGGTTTCTCGCCACGGCTGGTGTAATACACCTCTAGGGTTTTACCGTCGGGCAGTGTTCGTAATGCAAAATGACGAGGCGCCCCTGTTCTGGGTTCGTTTTCACCATAAGGGGAGGTCCCCGTGCCATCATAACCAGCATAGTAGCGCGGAGCAGTGGCGTTTACTTGCAGGTAGTTTTCATAAAGATCCATCCATACAGGATTGCCACCACCTGATACGGTATTTTTTGGCCAGCGCTCATGGCTCCAGCTAGATGACCAAGGAGGGTTGTTTTTTGGCCCCTGCCATATGGGGCCATAATTTGAAAATGCATACCAGGTATTATTGTATTTAAATGTGCGAAAATAGGCGTTACCTAGGGTGGTTGATTTAATCCCATGGTCAGGTTCACCTGGTGTTGCGTTACTTGAACTTACTTGTTTTCCTGCATTAAAATTTAAACCTGTATGTGAAGTTGCCACGTAGGTTTTTTGCTTGCCTGTATCAAACCAATAATCACCATCTGATGAGCTATGGTTGTCATCACCACTGTGAAAAAATAACAGCATCTGCTGATTCTCTTCATCTATCACCACGTCAGGTGACGAGATGTGATTGTTTTCAATTTTTCTGCCATTGGTGAAAGAGATTGAGGCCCCTGCTAAATCCAATACACCGCTACCTGGTTGGGCGGTGTTGTTACTGCCAGTATTAAATATATGGTATGGACCTTCTACACTAGCCGCCCATGCCATCCTTATGTATTTGCCACTATGATCCCCAAAATATAGGTAATAATTTGCGCTGGGGTCAGCTTTTTCATTTTCCTTAAGCCACGAAGGTACTCTGATTAAAGATGGGCCATTAATGCTTTTACCTTCATTTTCGACCCCTAGTTTTTTAAAATGTGACTGCTCAATTATGGGTGTTGAATTGTTAAGTCGCTTTATTATGGTTTCAGCATGAAGTTGTGTGCAGCTGGCCAAAATAATGCTGCCCAAGGCCACATATTTACTCGTACTGCTACAAAATATTTTTATATTATGGTGCTTTGACATTGACTATACCTAAGATACTTAATCGAACTTTATGATTTCATTTTAAATATTTTAGCCAAAAGTAATTGTTTGGGAATAGGCCGAAATATATATATTCCAGTCACTTTAATGAACGCTCTTCTTAATTTGCGATTGATAATATTTGTTTGTTAATGTTGTGTTCACCTGCTTAACAAACAGTTATTACAGTGCAAGTGAATGTTATACACAATTATTTTTATTTATGAAGTTAGGCTAAATGTATAGGTTTTACAGGGGTAATTAATTTTTAACCTCAAAATTCATATGGAAAAAGGCATGTTTTTGTTCGCAGTCATGATATGAATTTCCACCCTTATTCTGCACTTTAAAATATTATTTTAATTACTTGGCGTAATTCGCCCCGTTACTGGCTTGTTTTGACCTGGGTTATTGTTGGGTAATTTGGCGGTGTAGTCATTTAGGTAGACGTTTAATTGTACGCCATGTCACAGAATATGATTATCACGATTTGAGTGGCGAAGTCATGTTATTCAATTGTCAAAATTAACTTTTTAAGGTGTGTTATGAAAGTTTCAACTATCTCCATTGCCATTGTGACTGCAAGCTTATTTTTATCTGCTTGCGGTGGCGTTATTGAAGAACAAAAAGATCCTATAAATTCCGAAGTGGGTCAAGATCCTAGTGGAGACCTAAATGACAATGCCGATACAGCTGGTGAATCTGGGGAGGAACCAGGTAATGACAATAACACAGGCTCAACGGACAATGGGGGTGATCATGGTAGCGACGTAGACATTGTTGACAATCATGCACCGGTAGCGGCCTTTGGTCTTAGCGGTCGTGGTGAGCAAAACCAACCAATTAAAGTTGTCCTAGGGGGCTCTGATGCCGACGGAGACAACATCAGCTTTCACATTAATACACAGCCAAATCATGGCAATGTCAGCATCGCTCAGGGATCTTCGGCAGCAATTTATGTGCCAGACAATGATTACAATGGTTCAGATAGCTTTCGTTATGTAGCTTTTGATGGCCAGCTGCAAAGTCAGGCTGCTAGTGTTTCGATAATATTGAACAGTAATGATGACACGAGCGATGACAATGCCAGTAGTGACAATAATAACACTGGCAGTAATAGTGAAATACCACAGGCAGTTAATCTAGAAATTGAAATCGACACGCTGCAAAATCCAACGATTACCCTTGAGGGGCATGACAATAAAACACGGCTGCAGTCCTTACGATACGATTTGGTAGATAGTAACTCTGCTCATGGGGCTGAATTGGTGATACAGGGCAGCAGTGTGAGTTACCACGCTACTCAGGGTTTTGGGGGGCGTGATAGCTTCCAATATACCGTCACAGATAGTGACGGTAATGTTAGTGCTCGCGCCACTGTGAATCTGACGGTACAAAACCCTGGTAGCATCTTGGACTTCTTTGAGCCGCAGCTGGTGACGGTCGCTAAGGGGACTTTTACTCAAGGTGACCAGCAGGCGATTCGAGAGACTGCAGGAGTGGGACATGGATCCAATGAATTACCCCTGCGCCAAGTTAACTTGAGCAGCTATGATTTGGGCAAGTACGAAATCACCCAGGCTCAGTATCTGGCCATGCTTAGCTGGGCACTGGACCCTAATGGCGATGGCAGTCAACGTGATGCCCATATTGTCATTACACAAGGTAAAGACAGTTATAAGAGTCCTGTTGGCCTAGTAACCTCGGCTGTGGGTGGCGAGTTACTTACCCATACCGGTATCTTCGATAACAGTCGCATCCCCGCCGCGGATATTGTTTGGGATTCAAGCGAGCGCAGTCTAAGTTTACGAGCGGATTGGAATCACCCGGACGGCATGGCGATTTCTGGAGAAGCAACGCTTAAGTCCAATGTTCGCGCAGCGCATCCGGTAGTGAAGCTCACTTGGTACGGGGCCGCCTTTTACGCCTGGGCGCTTAATGTGCGCTATGGTCATGAGCAAACCATTGACCTCAATAGCTGGGAAATCGATATGACAAAAAATGGCTACCGTCTGCCCACAGAGGCTGAGTGGGAGCGAGCAGCCCGTGGCGCTTGGGACGGTGGTGCAAAATATCCGTGGTGGAGCCAAGATGCCTCTACCCATGTTGAACCAAGCAAAGCATGGAGCAATGGCCATGATGATGGTGACATTTATGAAACCGGCCTGCCAGCAACATCTCGTGTGGGTCGCTACCCCATGAACGGTCTGGGATTCTATGATATGAGCGGAAACGCCTTTGAGTGGTGTGCCGACTGGTACAACGAAGATGCTTATGACGGTGAGCTCGTTGATGGCATGGGAGAGATGGCCTCAGACCCTTTTCAGGCCGACCCGGTACTCTATAGTGACGTTGCCTTTCGCACTTTGCGCGGTGGTGAATGGGAGGGCAACTTCAGAAAGTCAGCCGAGGATTATCATCACTCCATGCGTTCGGCATATCGCCGTAAGAGTCCTCCTGCCTACGTTTGGTCAGGCCACGGTTTCCGTATTGCATTTGGTGCCACTGGTGCAGTAGGCACTAGAGCACCCGCGGTGAGCCTTGCCTCAACTGCCTTTATGGAAGGGGTGAAAAAGGGCCAGCAGGTGACACAAGCGTCAATCTCAGGTTCACACAGCAAAGGGTACGACGTGAGCTTAAGTGGTAAAGATGCACATTTCTTTGCTCTGGATGATGAAAGTCTGTTGTGGAATAGCAATAGAGCGGCGAATGCCGATACCAAGGGCCGCTTCGAGATTACCCTGACCGTGCGCGAGCGTGGCGCGGGTGGAAAGTCTTACGAGTATGAATTCAGCCTCTTTGTCGACTGGCAGGGCCGCGATACCGATTTGGGTAACGGCCTGCGTTTACATAAATCGGGTAACATCTTAATTTACGATGTGGATCCCAATGCTTATCACCATGGTGGCGGTTTTACGATCGGCAGTGGCGAACTGGAAGGCGTGTTAGGTGGCATGTACGCCCAGCTTGCCGATGACTTTGATGTTGTCTTTGTGGTGTCCCCGTTGAGTCTGGAAGATGCACGTTTGGAGTCACCTTATCAGGGTAAATACTACCGTGTAAGCAATACCACTAAGGGCATTGGTGTATCGGCTACCTTTAATGATGCCCAGTATTATGGCAGTGACGGTAAGCTTCAAGCCGTGCTGCACATTAGTCACTACAACGGTATGCGCAACGGCCCCAGCCTACATGAGCTAGGCCATCACTGGATTCAAAAAGGTCTTGATAAGGACTATGCCAATCACGCTGGCTACAGCGGTATGGATGATAATGTTGCCTCACAGATGGGGGGGTTTGCCCGCTCTAGCCTGGTCAACCTTGGCAACAACCAATATCAAGCTGATAATGGGGTGACTACCACTTTCTATCGTCATGGTTATTCCAGTGCCAATCCCAATGGTGGTCCCTATGGTGCAAGTGACCTCTATGCTATGGGGCTAAAGCCCAAGAGTGTGCTCAAAGACATGCCTTACTTTACCGACCTTGTCTGGAATGATAAGAAGGTGGGTACCTTTAGTTCCCGACTTGGCATGCAAACCCGTACGGTTGAGTCCTTTATCGGTGATCTGGGTGGTGAGCGAAAACCTGCTTATGGTGATTCTGCCGTACAGACTAGCTATAAGGCTGCAATATTGCTGGTTGACTATTCGGGGGCCAAACGTAGAACCAATGAAATGGTTGTTAATCTAGCGCACGACGCTGCTTGGTTTGGGCAGGCCAGTGATGATGGGGACGACAGCGTTTATAATTTCTACGAAGCAAGCGGAGGAGCCGCAACAATGACAACCGGTGATTTAAGCGACTCTATTTTACCTTAGGCTAAATTTTACGTGATCAGCGACTAAGAATGCTTAAAACGTGGTTACTTCTTTAGGGGGTAGCCACTTTTTTGGGTTGTGTAAAAGAGTATCTGTAAGTAATTTGAATTCCCTAGACCCTTGATACGCTTATCCACGTCTGTTGAATGATTACCAATAGGGCTTAAAATTCTATTCCCAATACAATTGGTTATTGATTGCCAGCCAAGTACCTAGTAAATACATACTTAGTTTATAAATGCTGGTTATTGCTGGCTTAAATAGCCCTTTGTTAGGCGTCTATAACCCCCGTGTATTTAGCCGACTCTGACATTAGGTGGATATGACAATCCCCTCATCCCATAGAAAATATTAATGACTAATTGAGTATAACTTTTATGTATTTATTATTTTTTAACTATGAGGTTTGTTATGAATAAATCCCTCCTTTGTATTGCAGTAATGACGGCCACTCTTGGTTTATCGGCCTGCGATAGCACACTCTCAGAAGAAATTGAAAATCAAGTTTTGGCTAATCAGCCAGAAGTAGATAACGACAGCGGCACAGAGAATGACAATTCATCGCAAGGCGGTGCCCAGGGAGGTGTTGATGAAGATAGTGGTGCTGGAAATGATGTGGCACAAGATGATACTGAAGAGGGTGATGCAACACAGGGTGGAGCTGTGGGCGGTGATATTGCAGAAGATGATGTGGCTGAAGGTAACGTTATAGAAGATATTCCAGTTGAAGAAAACCCAATCGAAGAAAATCCAAGCGAAGAAAATCCTGCAGATGAGGTGATACAAAGCAACGGCCACACCCACCCTAAAATGGTAGGTATGAGTCAAAGTGGTGCAGTGATGCATGGTATGAGCGATAAGCGCATGGCCGAACACATGACGGTGATGGAGCTGGTTTCG
>Ga0209184_1001319_pt1 | contig 17033 bp, 7 predicted proteins | sample EN8Hudsemesocosm_2_FD_184627 | JGI IMG/M metagenome (GOLD analysis project Ga0209184, IMG submission 184627) | Methane-oxidizing microbial communities from mesocosms in the Hudson Canyon - EN8C Hudson Canyon (SPAdes) (version 2) | ecosystem: Environmental > Aquatic > Marine > Cold seeps | place... | reverse complement strand
ATAGTCTTGGGCATTGTCTTTGTTGATAATAAACAGAGGACTTTCTTCAGAGAATGGGTCTACGTGGTGGCCGCCGTCTGATTTTTCATGTTTGGTTAGCCCGCCTTGCCAGGAGGGAATGTTGCCGTTTTCGCTACCTTCCGTGATCGCTCCAATGAGCGCAATACGCTGGTTGGCTTCGCCATAGACCAGTCCTGGTATAGCAAAGAAAACACTAATCAATAAAATGAGGGGCTGTTGCCACTTTCTATTCATTAATTACCTTTGGCTGATGATCGATATGTCGCCATTTAACTTGGTTTCGTCCATCATGTTTGGCTTGATACAGTAATGAATCGCAGGCACTTAAGAGCTCATTGGCGGTGATACCTTGGCTACCATCGTAGCTAGCCAATCCAAAGCTTGCCGTAATAGATAACGAAGCCCTACTTTCATTGATGAGCTTAGAGGCAAGCTCTTCGCGAAGGGCTTCGGTCTGTTCATGGACTGAGTCGGGTGGCTCGCCAACGATGACGGCAATATACTCTTCACCGCCGTAGCGGGCGACAATGTCTGTTTTTCGCTTGAAATATTGACGAAAAAGGTCGGCTACTTGTTTGAGGCAAGCGTCGCCTACCTGATGGCCATGCGTGTCATTGACGTTTTTAAAGTGATCAACATCAAGCATGATGACGCAAATAGGAAGCTGGCTGCGCAAAGCTTGTGCGAGAGCTAAAGGGTAGGCTTCATCAAAGTACGCTCTGTTTTTGAGCTGCGTTAAACCATCAATTTGGCCATGCAGCCGCAGTTGTTCCTCTCGGGACTTAAGGTTCGTGCGCATTTCGTCCATTGCAATTGCAAGCTCTAGTAGTTCGTCTTTTGATTCGAACTCGATGGGCAGTTCGTAATCGCCATGAGCTACACGCTTTGCTGACTCCACCAATGTACTTATATTGCTGTGGATATGGATGTAAAGACCCGCTAGCAAGTAGATGAGTAACAATGTGACAACAGCCGAGTAAGTATAGAAACGAAGGAGCTGTTCGTTGTAATAATCGTCGCGTTCTTGAAGCAGAGTGTCTGCCATACCTAAGTAGAGTCGATTTTCTTCTTGGAGATTGTTGATTGCCGTCGAAACTTGATTGTAAAAATTTAGTGCAGGGTAATCTAGGTCGATTGCCTGGATCAATTGATCATCCAGCAAGGTACGAACAGTCTCTACTTGATTGAGTTTGTTGTCCTGTGACAGGTCAGGGAATCGTTTGCTAACTGCTTGGTATTGCTGACTGCTGATCTCGATACTTTTTAGTGAGCTGGTCAACGCTTTATAGGTGTTGTCTAGAGATTGAATCCCGAAAGAATCAAGGAAACCAATGTCTAAATGGTAAGTACCAAAGGCACGTGCCTGGCCTAGTGCATGAAAGTAGTAATAATGATCGCTAATCATTTCTAGTAATTGGCGCACTTCAGAATTGTCTTCAGACACGTATTCGTATGACAGTCTCATACGCCACAAATAGGCCTGTTCTACCAGGTTGTTCGCATTTTGGAAGATGACTGATACGGATGCGCCTTCATTTCCAGGGAAAATCGTTTGTTCCTCAATGTTGCCTTTGAGTTGAGTCAGGAAATAGCGGTGCTGCTGCGGCAGCGCCTCTAGGTCAAAGGAGTCTATCGAGCTAATAATGCTGCCATAGGCTAACTCGTATTGTTCGGTGAATTTTTCGTTGCGTGTTAGAAAATGAATAACCGAGTTATCGCGTAATGTCTCTAGCTGTTCGATGAGCTTTGTCGCTTGGCGCACGTCAGTCAAGGTATGACGAATTTGCTGTGCTTGGGTCGCATTAGTATGGAAATTGAGGGCTAGCTGAGCCGATAAGAAAAGCAAAGGAACGGCTAAGAATGACGCCATCAGCAAGAACTTGCTCTGATAGCTGAGCTGATTGAGTAAACGGTATACGGGACGTATCAGCAGGTTCATAGTAGTCTTCTGTTTTTCGTTAGCTTAAGTGTAGCAACAAACCGCAAAAAGACGTGTTGATATTTGTAGCGGAATATACTGCTCAGTTGCTTGATGGCAGGGGTGTTTCAGCGCGTCGCTGAGTTAGTAATCGGATTCACGTTACATGTTTTATGCGGAGTGTCTCGTAAAACGAATTTATTGCTTGAGAGGGGCGAGTCAAACCTTTAGATTGCTGCCTTTATAAAAAACTACAACACTATGTATGCTGTTTAACTCGCCTATTTTTATTTTTGTCTTTTTGCCGCTAGTTGTGTTGATCTACGCCCTTCTAAACCGAGGCGCGGACAAAACTCTTGCCAAGACCTTTATGGTAGCGGCGTCCTTATTTTTCTACAGCTACTGGAACCCAATTTATTTACCGCTTATTTTAGCGTCGATCTTGGTCAATTTTTTTATTGGTCGCCGCTTAAGTGTGAGTTATCAAGCCAATAAAGAAAGCGCTAACGGTGGGCGCAAAAGGTATTTATTGCTGGGTGTCTTTTTCAACGTTGGGTTATTGGCGTATTTCAAATATGTTGATTTTTTTATAGAGAATTTTAATGTCGTTTTCGCCGGAAATGTAGAGACATTAAATATCGTTTTGCCCTTAGCGATTAGCTTTTTTACCTTCCAACAAATAGCGTATTTGGTGGACTGCTATAAAGAGGGCGCGCGTCAGTATAGCTTGCTTGACTATGCACTATTCGTTTCGTTTTTCCCGCAGCTGATTGCTGGACCTATTGTTCATCATAAAGAAATGATGCCCCAATTTTTGTCCCAAACTGGGCGAGGAGTAAATTGGGAGTTTTTTGCTCAGGGTGTGACGATTTTTTGCTTGGGTCTTTTCAAGAAAGTGTTCATCGCGGATACGTTTTCGATATGGGCCGACGCAGGGTTTGATAGCGAGTCACCACTGAGCTTCTTTGAGGCCTGGGGCGCGTCTTTAAGTTACACATTTCAGCTGTATTATGATTTTTCAGGTTACACTGATATGGCGATCGGCGCGGCGCTAATGTTTGGAATTCGCTTACCCGTCAACTTTAACTCTCCGTATAAAGCACTAAATATTCAGGATTTTTGGCGGCGTTGGCATATAACGCTATCGAGCTGGTTGAGGGATTACATCTATATTCCATTGGGTGGAAACCGTGCCGGTGAAAGCAGAATGCTTGTCAACCTGATGCTTACTTTTTTGATTGGAGGTTTATGGCACGGAGCCGGATGGACATTTGTTATTTGGGGTGGCTTGCATGGTTTAGCCTTGGTGGCCCATCGTTTATGGTCGAAGACAGGACTGACAATGAGCCGAGCGGTGGCCTGGTTTGTAACCTTTATGTTTGTTAATGCGGCTTGGGTGTTTTTCCGGGCAGAGAGCCTTGATTCCGCCGTCCGCATGCTGTCGGCGATGTGCGATATTAGTACCGTTCGGTTTGGCGATATATTCTTGGGGGTCATGCAGTATTATTCACCGGTACCTTTACCTAGTCTGCCAGTGGCCTCAGGAGCATTGATAGTTTCTATTGCGACCCTGCAGCATCTAATGATTTTTGGCTTAGTTGCGTTGACGATGCCTAATACGATTCAGGTATCGCGTTATATTCTTTACAGGGGGCGTTTCGCCTTGTCGTTTAATCTGAGGTGGTCGCTAGTGGTAGGTGCGCTGTTTTTTATATCTTGCGCAACTTTTATTGGCGACTCTCATCCCTCAAAATTTCTGTATTTTAACTTCTGATGAAATCTTCGCCGCGCACCTTTTTAATTCTGTCTCTTGTTGCTTTTCTTGGCTTTGGGGTCGCTTACATATTAGCGTTTGAGCGTGTCTTGGGGTCTCCAAAACTGCGCGTGGAGTACTGGACTAAAGCCTTGTACGATTATAAGTATTATGCGGCCAAGCAGATCGAAGAGCCAAAGCTGATAGTTTTGGCTGGCTCGAATGGAATGTTTGGTATTAACAGCAATGTGCTAGAGAAGCGGATGCAGCGGCAAACCGTAAATTTGGCCTTGCATGCAGACTTGGATATTAGCTTTTTATATCAGCAGGCGGATGACCTTCTTGCAGAGGGTGACCTTTTGGTAATGCCGCTCGAGTATAGCTACTACGAAAGTAGCGATTCTTTTAATATTTCGTTTGTTCGATACATGATGGCTTGGGGGAACGAGATTTACCTGAAGAATCTTTCATTGTTGGACTATTTGGGCTTTATAAAAGCCGTGCCAAAGTTAGAAGTTTGGTTGGGCTTGGTTTCTCCCAGTAATTTTAAGCGGCTTGATCGCACCAAAGAGGTTTTGTATCCAGGTCCCGATGGCATCGTTAGGGAGGTATTGCGCAATAATAAACGTAGAAATAGAGTCGTTTTTTCTGGTTATTCTCATAATAGTTTGAACTTGAACGGCGATATAATGGCCAGTAGGTCCACGCAACAGAGTGTTCGCGATATCGTAAGCCTGCCGGAGAAACATGATTCCTATTTTGAGGTCAAAGACGAGATCTCTCCTCACTTTATTCGACATTTCAAGCGGATACAGGCTTTGGCTGAGGAACGGGGCGCGCAAGTTGTGCTTACTTGGCCTGCTACGATTCGGCATGCTGGGCTTGATTTAACAAAGCGCGAAGACCAGCTCCGCATTGAGCGCTTGAGGTCACTGCTATCGGCGAGCGGTATTGACCTTGCTTGCAACCCTGGTTTTTTTAATTTGGATCATCGTTTGTTTTTTGATACGTCCTATCACCTTAGAGAGCGTGGTGCTATTTTGAGAACCGAAGCGCTTGCGCAGTGTCTTTCTGAGCTTGATCAGCAGAAAGGCAGCAGCCACAAGCCTGTGGACTGGGCTAAATCTTTGAAAATTTTGAGTCATCACGAGTCACGGATGTTGGGCCGTTAGTTTCTCGATGCGCTGTCTGTTCTGCTCAGCTTTTTTCGCTACACTGGCTTTCAAAAGTTTCATCTCGAAATAGGACACTCTCTTGCATTATTTTTCCTTGCGTTACATCTTCTGAGTTTATTAGGCTGCTATGGCTGGAAGCTCGTTTCTTCGTTTGATATGGGGGATTGGATGCTTGTTTGCGCCATCAATTCGTAGAAAACTCTATTCTGATTACTGGAAGCATGATGAAAAATTCGCAAGACACGCCTGACGTTCAAACCGTAATTAAAAGAGCGGCTCCCATCGCGATATTTTTGAAAGTCGTTTCTTTTCTTATTATCGTGCTACTTGCGGTAATGCTGGCGATTCTATCGCCTGAGATTTCGCGTGGGCAGTTTCTCCTTGGTCTGGTTGTTGTTTTGTTAGGTCTTCCTTTATTGCTGGGCTTTGAGTCAGCGTCGCTTTCTTTAAGGGCGGTAAAGCTGGCTCATATCGTTACCGCCGTGGCGTTATTGAGCGCGCTATGGGGCACCGCCGTCACCACCAAAATTGTGGATACCATCGTTATCTCTCGGGCTTCCGACGATGTTTTGGCTTACGCGGCATCGGTTAAGCGTTGGCCTGAATGGCATCCTCAGTCGTTGCATGTTTATCTTGACCATACGCGGCCGCTAGCGGCGGGTGAGGGCTTCGAGGAAGATATTGATACGCCGATTGGCAAGAATCATATGGTTTGGAATGTTAAAGAGTATCGGGTTGGATCGCAGTGGTTAGCGCAAGCGCTCAATCAGGACAATGGTGCGCAGGTGCTCTTGCAGTACAAGGTCGCTTCTGACGAACAGGGAAGGACGGTTTTTGAGCGTACCTTGGAGTATACCTTGAACAAATTTTACTTAGTTGCTGCAAATGCTATTTACATGCATAAAGAGTTCGAACGCAAATCTGAAGATGCCTTAGTTCGCCTCAAACAGGAGCTTGAGGCGACGCCCTAGGTGATAGCTTAGAGGTTTCCGCCAGCTTCGAGTCTATCCAAAAATAGCTTTTGCTCTATTTTTTCTTTGGTCGAATGGGTGCTCGCCATGTCCATTCGGTCTAAGAATGGCTTGGCTTTTTCTAAGTTATAGTCTTTGTTCCATACTCTGAAAAGCGTTTGGGCGAGTGTGAGTTTGCTTGCGCCAATCGCTTTCATTTGCTTTAGACAAGCTCCAATGGTGAGCTCGGTATCGGTAAAGTCTGTCCCCAGCGGAAGTGGAGGGAATAAACCCTTTTTCCGATAGGCTTCGATGATGCCGTTGAACCTTTCAGGCATGTTGCTTAGATGTTGTGACGGGATGGTATAGTCTTGCGGAATTTTTCCATTTTTCTTTGCTTCTTCTAGCAGAGCGGGTTGGAAGCGTGAGTCGGCGACATTGATCATGGCTTTCATCACTTGGCAGTCCGTTTTTCCGCGCAAGTCAGCCACGCCATATTCCGTAATAATAATATCTCTTAGGTGTCGTGGGATGGTGATATGACCGTAGTTATAAACAATATTTGAGACATCGCCGTTAGGGCCTGATCGATAGCTTCGTACGAGTAAAATAGAACGCGCGCCAGGAAGCGCATGCGCCATGGATACAAAGTTGTATTGGCCGCCAACACCGCTGACAATTTTGCCATTCTCAAGGCCGTCAGATACCACGGCACCGTTGAGCGTGGCCATTAAACCTGTGTTGATAAATCGGGCATCTTTGCGTTGTTCTTTTGCTAGCTCTTCGTTAATCAACAACTGATTGACGTGACCAACGCTGGTCATACAGATTTCTTCTTTCTGTTCTTCGGTCATGTTGCGCAGCGCGTCATAGAAATCATTGGGCCCCAAAAAGAAGCCGCCATGCATGATAATGCCGCGTTTAAGTTTGGTACCCATGCCGTCTGCTTTTAGGCGGGTGATGGTGTCTAGGTTTCCGGGGTCGATACCCAGTGGCGTGTCGTCTAGATATAACTGGTGCTCTTTCCAGCTTATGCGGTCATTGAATAAACCAAAATGTTTGGCTGTTTCGACTTCTTTTCGGTGGAAGGTGTCACGGAAGAAACCGATACCCACAAAGTCATCAAGATTGTCGGGTGTGATTGTATCGCTTAGCGTGCCTTCATTGACCAGTTTCTGGACATGGTAATTGTCATACACTTTGCGTTTGACGATGTTATTTCGGATGAGGTGGAGGAAGCCGTTGACGAACATTTCACTGGAGCCATACAAACCTTTATCAAAGCTTGATGTCTCGCCAATCTTTGCAATGAGCTTCGAGTAGTTGTCTGCGCCGACTTTTTTAAGCGCCTCTTTGTACGTTGCGTTATCTTGCTGGCGTAATAAGCAATTATAAACGATGGCGTCTCCCATCGATCCAATGCCAATCTGCAGAGTGCCGCCATCTTTTACTAAGGCGCTGGCATGCAAACCTATCGCAAAGTCGGTGGGAGAAACGGGTAAATTAGGTGGCGCAAACAGTGCGGTGTAGTAGCTGGGGTTATCCAGAACATAGTCGAACTCATCGACTTCACAAAGCGCGTCATTCAGCATAAAAGGCATTTGCTGATTAATCTGCCCCACAATTTTAATATTCTTGCCGCGAGCTTGTTCTTGCCGAATGAGTGGCAGCAAGTCGAACGTAACATCGGTATTGCTGCTTAGCGAAAGATAGCTATTGCCCTCGTACTCGCCCTGGCAAACTTGTTGTGCGAGAAGATTGACGCCGAGATCAATCATATCGCGTGAAACATGCGTGTAGTTGCACGATATATAGTTTTGCTGAGCGTAGTCGTTTTTCATCATGCTGCCGGACTTGAAGAAAAACTCACTGACTTGAACGTTTTCAGGAACACATTGGTTTTTCACATCGCGGGCGTATTCTGGGCCAACATAACCTTTAAAAATGCGATCAAAAACGGGACTAAGGAATTTTGATTCTAAGCCGGGTGCGGTAGCGGGTCTTTCGAGAGAGAGCGCGGTAATAATTTTTAGCTGAATCGTTTTGTCTTCTTTGGCTCGGCGGTATAGCTCGTTCACTAGTTGGGTCGGTTTGCCAATGCCTAGTGGAATGCCTAGTGTAATTTCTTTGCCCAAATCTTGGATGATTTTGTCGACGCATTCGGTTAGGTCTGTGAATAGCGATGCTGCCACAATAAAGTGCCTCTTTTCGTTATTAATATTGTTGTTAATATAAGTCATCTTAATGATTAACTAATTCTAGGTATGCAGTTTTGATTCAGGTCAAGGTAATTAGCCGTTAGATAGTTGATAGATAGTCATTAGAGCTGTGCCATCTCCACCGTTTAATCGTTATACTCAGCGCACAAACTGAAGGCCACTACGCTCCGAACATGCTCCGAATTTATCCCTCGAACAGAACCGAATCTCTCAGTGCCGTGATGGGCGCGATTGTGCGTTCACAGCCGCTCAAAACACCCTTTACGAGTGAAAAAGTACTGATTCAAAGTCAGGGCATGGGCACCTGGCTAAGGCAGCAACTGTCCTCGCAGCTCGGCATTGCAGCGCTTATTGAAACACAGATGCCTGCCGGTTTTATATGGAAACTCGCGCAAGGCTTGATGAGTGATCAAGGCGTTAGTCCTCAGTTTGAAAAAGGCGCATTGCGTTGGGAGCTACTTAAACAGTTGCCGAGCTTGCTTGAGCGAGAGTCGTTTCGTCCGCTAAAAGATTATGTGTACACCCTAGACCAAACACGCGGCAGCGATAGCAGTGATGCTGTCGCTAGCTCGGGTTCAGGTGCCTATTCCCAAACGACCTTATTTCAACTGTGTGATGTCTTAGCCGACTGTTTTGATGCTTACCAAAATTACCGTTCAGACTGGGTAGATCAATGGGAGCAGGGCGCGCATCCCTTATCAGACCTGCCGCAACATATTATGGCGATGGAGGCTTGGCAAGGCGAACTTTGGCAAGCGGTTTATCCTGCGTTAGAGGCTTCTGAGCGCCTTCATCGTCCACGTCAATTGGCTGCCCTGTGCGAGCGACTTGGAAGCGGTGATTTTTCACGTGAGCTGTTACCGGAACGTTTGTTTGTGTTTGGATTGTCAGCGTTACCGCCCCAGTGGTTACCTATTTTTATTTTGCTTGGCCGGTATATTGATATTCATTTTCTAGTTCAGAACCCCTGTAAATATTACTGGGGTGACGTCCAGACCGAGCTACAGCAATTGCGCTATCAGCAGACATTGCAACACAAAGGTCTAAGTGCAGAGACTAGCGCGGAACAATTTGTTGAAGGCAACGGTTTGCTCGCGTCGTGGGGTAAGCTTGGGCGAGATTACTTAGGGACCTTATATCAATACGATGAGACCCAAGGTGTTTCAGAGTTCGATTCTTCTCTCTTTGATGACTGGGTGGATAGTGAACTAGTTGATGAGCTGCTCGATGTGGCGGTCGATGCGAATAATGAGCAGGCGCTGTTTGATGGCAAGGGCGTCCATTCTGTCGTTGATCTAACGAGCAATGGCGTTACGGCCTTGCAAGCCTTGCAACAGGATGTCATGGAGCTTCGCTCTCAATCATATGCCGTATCGATGGCTGACCGGAGCATTCGCTTTGCCGACTGCCATAGTGCATTGCGAGAAGTGGAAGCATTAAAAGACTACCTTCTAGATGCACTCGATTCTGACCCGTCTCTCGCCCTAAAAGATATTATTGTCATGATGCCGGATGTGCAGGATTACGCGCCACTAGTCGACGCGGTATTTTCGCAGAGCGTGATCAATAGGGATGGTAAAGCGCAGTCATTACGCTATGCGATTTCTGATCAAAGCGTGTCTTACGACTTGAGTTTGGTTGAATGGTTGCAGCAACTGCTAGTGATCGACCAGTCGCGAGTGAGTGCGACGGATGTGTTGGATTGGCTAAATATTTCGGTGATTAGAGAGCGCTTTTCGATATCGGAAAGTGATCTCGAAATGTTGCATCACTGGATAGAGTTTTTGAACGTGCGTTGGGGTTTGTCGGGAGACCATCGTGACAGCCTGCGTTTGGCGGCGCAGCCTAACCCGAGTTCGCAGTCAAATAGTTGGTTAAGCGCGATGCGTCGCCTGTTACAAGGCTATTTGTCGGGTGAAGAATCTTTAGTTTTCGCCAATGGGCAAGCGATAATGCCGGTTGCTTTGGGGGCGAGAGAGTCTCACGTTTTGTTGGGTAAGTTGTTGCGATTTTTGGAAGTCATCGAACGCAGCATCTCTTCTTTGTCTGGCGTTCAAGCAGGGCCTAAATGGATAGCGACGTTTTATGGTTTGATTCGCAGCTGGATCGACATGGATTCGGTGCAGCCAGCGTTTATTAAGCTTTGCGATAATTTGTTTAAACAGCTGCGTGAACAGTGGCAGGTCAGCGAGTTTGATTTGCCTTTATCTTTTTCAGTGTTGGCTCAAGTCGTGAAAAGCCAGCTCGAACAAGAGCGCGTTAGTCAGCGTTTCTTGGCGGGCAGAATCAATTTTTGTACGCTCATGCCAATGCGGAGTATTCCGTTTAGAGTGGTGTGTTTGTTAGGTATGAACGAAGGGCAATATCCGCGTCCTGTCACGCCAAGTAGTTTTGACTTAATGGCTCTGACACCCCCGAGAATTGGTGACCGATCGCGTCGTGAAGATGACCGATACCTGTTTCTTGAAGCCCTGCTTAGCGTTCGCGAACGTTTGTATTTAAGTTACTGTGGTCGGCATGTGCAAGACAACAGCGAACGCTACCCTTCGGTTTTGGTTAGCGAATTACGTGACTATTGTGAGCGCTACTTTTCCCTTCCTTGTTCGGAACCTTCTGGTCTGCAAAACAATGAGAAAGAGGCTAACAGCAGAAGCGAGAACTCGGTTCTCATCGCATGGACTCAAGTGCATCGTTTGCAGGCTTTTCACCCTGACTACTTCACAGCTGTGGGCTCAAGGCCTCCGCTCAGTTATGCGGGGGAGTGGCTTGGTTTGCACCGGGGTCAGGTTCAGACGCCTGATACGTCAAGTAATGCTCAGAGAGCGAGTGTTTTGGGGGCAGGCAAAGAGCCTTTGCGTGAAGAAAGCAAAGAGCTTGGTCTCGATACCTTAGTCAGAGCCTTTAATCATCCTTTGCGTTTCTATTATCAGCAGAACTTTCAGCTGCGGCCTCCATATATAGATGAGGCTTTGGAAGAGGTAGAGCCGTTTGCCTTGGATTTTTTGGAGCAGTTTCAGTTGCGGCAAGACCTGCTGGCGCTAAATGCTTCTGAAGTGAAGAGCGATGAAGATATTCTTCTCGATTGGCAGTTGTCTGAGCGCATTCCCGCCGGCGTGCTCGGCGACTTCGAACTTCAGCAAGCAAAACGTGAGGTGGCGCCATTGCGGGCTCGCTTGAAAACGCTTGAGCCACCTGAATATAAAGAGATTGATGTTAGTCTTGGCGGACAGACGATTGGTGGAAAAGTGTTAGTGTCCAATGGGGCGGCGGTTGCGGTTTATAGTGGTAAAAGTCCGGCGACGTCATTTTTTGGGTTTTGGGTTCAGCATGTATTTTGGAACCTTGCCTACTACCGCTGTGCAGACCCTGATAGGGATAACGCTGGGGCTGATGGGCGCCAGAGTTTATTAGTTGGTAAAGACAAGGTTTGGACTTTGCCGTGCTTGGCCGAAGCGCTTGCCGAACAGTATGCGGAACGACTGTTGACTGTATTTGAGTCTTTGTCGGTACGGCCAACCATGTTCCTTCCAAAAACCGCCTTTGCGATGTTGTTTGGAAGTGCCTCGGCTGCGAATACCAGTTTTTATGGTGCGGGCGGCAATTATGGTGCCGTAGGAGAAAGCCAAGATTTTTATTGGCGTCGCGCCTGTTTGTTTGGGCAAATTGACACAGATTCCGAATCCCCCTTGGTTAGTCCCATCAATCCTGACCACCTTCCTGAATTTCTGTCCCATGACATTGCGCTGCAAGTTTCTGCGCACGTTGAAGAAATCAAGGAGCTGAGCCGATGAAGCGACTCGACCTGCTGTCTTTTCCGCTCGACGGTTTGGCCTTAGTCGAGGCCAGTGCTGGCACGGGAAAGACCTATACCTTGGCAAACTTGTACTTGCGTTACCTCTTGGAAAAGAAATTCAAGATAGACCAGATACTCGTGGTGACGTTTACCGAGGCTGCTACGCAAGAACTAAGGGATCGTATTCGGCAGCGTATTCAGGCCTTGCGAGAGGTGTTCGAAGGCGCGTCCTCGGACGATGCGGTATTGCTGGCTTTGTTCGATCAGTCGCCAGATCAAGCGGCTGACTTAATTCGTTTGCGTATTGCTGAACGGCAAATGGATCAATGTGAGATATATACGATTCATGGCTTCTGTCAGCGTCTTTTGCAAAACCATTCAATGGTGTTAGGCAGTCCTTTACAACAGAGTTTAAGTGAAGACCTAAGTGCGTTGCAGCAGCAGTGTGCTGAAGACTATTGGCGCGAACAGGTGCTTCATTTACCGGCAACCGCATTGCAATATGTGCGCGGTCGCTGGCAGCAGCCCAGTGGTTTACTTGCTCAAATACAAGTGCTTTTTCAACGTAACCCTCAGCGAATTCTGCCTCGTATATCGACCAATGGGCAGGCGCTAAGCTTATTGTCTTGGTGCGAGAAGTTTGAAGAGCACCAGACGTGGTTTGAGCGCTTGTGGCATGACACTCTGGCGGTTATTGATGACGTCATTGCGCTGGTGGCCGACTCTGGTTTAAAGAATGCGAAACGAAAAGTTGATTGGCTAAATAAAATTCGTGTTTGGTGCGAACAGGGTGACAGTTTCGATTTCCCTGTTGATAGCAAAAAGAACAACTTGCTACTCGCATTTACGCCAGACCGGTTGCTCGCGGAGTGCAAGAAGAATGCAAGTGCGCCGTCGCATGCTTGGTTTGAATCTCTTGATTCGACCTTAAATCATATACCGGCAGAGCTGGATGAGCACTTTGAGCTGTGTGGGTACGAGCAGATCAAAAGTCGAATGGAAGCGGCGAAACAACAGCAGTCATTAATGGGTTTTGATGACTTGATAGAGCAGGTTGCCTTGGGCTTATCCTCTGAACGGACCCCGGAGCAGGTTGAAGCACTGGTGACTCGCGTGAGACAGCAATATGAGCTCGCGTTAATCGATGAGTTTCAAGATACCGATCCCGCGCAGTATCAGATTTTCAGCACTTTGTTTACCGATGCAGTTGTTCCTGTGCCATCGCGTATGGTGCTTATCGGCGACCCCAAACAAGCCATCTATGCGTTTCGCGGCGGCGATATGGCTACCTACTTGCGCGCCAAGAGAGACATCAACGCTCACCCAGACGGTAACGTTTTTACAATGGCGACTAACTGGCGCTCATCACCGTCGATGGTCGAAGCGGTGAACGCTGTTTTCACCGTTCAGGCGTCGCCGTTTTTTAGTGAAGAAATTCCTTTTATGCCCGTGGCGGCGGCTAAGCAGGAACGCGCGTTGAAGGGGCCTGTAAAATCGGCCTTGCAACTAGCTTATGTGCCTGCCGATGGTTTGTCGAAAGACCAAATCGAGCAGCGTCTGATGACGTTTTTCATCGACGAAATTGCACAAGTATTAGCAAAGAACGAAGTACAGAGTTCGGATATTGCTATTTTGGTCCGTACCGGACGTGACGCTCAAATGATAAAAGCAGGGCTCGCCCAAGTGGGCATTCGAGCAAGCTTCGAGGGGCGCGAGAGTATTTTTCAAACGGAAGAGGCTATTGCGTTGTACTGGTTGTTGCAGGTAGTGGCAGAACCCGGAAACGTATTCTTGCAACGCCAATGTTTAGCGCAAAGCGTCATGGCATTTTCTGACGAGATGCTCGTTTCTGTATTTCAAAACGCTAACGAACACGCTTTGTTGGCTGATCAGTTTGAGGCGCTTCATCAGAGCTGGATGAGTCAGGGCATACTCGCAATGGTTAGGCGGGCATTGGTAGGGTTTGAGGTGCTTGATCGCTGGCGCATTAAAGGCGATGCGCTTTTCTCAGCGGATTGGGAGAGACGGCTGTCCAACCTAAATCAGCTTGCAGAAATACTGCAGCAACAGTCACGAACAATACAGGGTCATCAGGCAATTATTCGCTGGTTAAGGGAACGTATTCAGAAGCCTGAAGCCGTGAATGATCAAAGCCGTGTGCGTTTGGAAAGCGATGATCAATTAGTTCAGATTGTAACAATCCATAAAAGTAAGGGCTTAGAATATCCGTTGGTGTTTTTGCCTTTTATGTTTAGTGGGCGTCCTGCGCAAGAAGCGGTTTTTTATGACCAAGAAGGCAAGTTAACAGTCGATCTGTTGAATCAAGAGGCTAATCTGTTGCGTGCTGAGCGAGAGCGTTTGGAAGAGGATATGCGCTTATTGTATGTGGCATTAACGCGCGCTAAGTATCGCTGCTATCTTGGTTTTTCAAACTTTGCAGGGCGCAGCGGCCAGACTCTTGGTTTGCATAACACGGCATGGGGGCGCTTGCTAAGGCCCGATGCCTTGGGTGCGCTAGATGACAGTGAAATCCAGCAAGCGATACATTCTTTGCAGGCGAATGCCCCCGGACTTTGTGAGTTTCATACGCTTGATGAGACCTTAGACCTTAGTAATACTCGAACGTCCTTTGCACAATCAATCGAGGACCCGGAGGCCGAGACGGGCATCCAGCAAACGAGGCGTGACAAGGCGGGAGCAGTAATCAGTGCTCGTGAGTTATCTCGAACACTTCTCGATCGCTGGAAGGTACAGAGTTTCACCGGAATCATTAACGAAAGCCACAAACACCAGTCCCAACGGAGCCATAGTAGCGGCGCTCACTCTCTTCAGCGTGCATTCGCAAACTTATCGACCGCTAATGATAATTTTCGGGCGTCGATCAATATTTTTGATTTTCCAAAAGGTAGTCGCGCCGGTACGTTTCTGCACACCTTATTTGAAGGCATCGCGTTGGAGAGTGGCGAGCTGATTGAGTCACTGCGTTATGCGTATCGAGATGTGCCTGAATACATTCAAAGTGTTTTGAGTAGCGCGGGGTTAGTGGAAGACGAAACGCTTGATGGCTGGGCTGCTTATCTTTATGAATGGACAAAAATGGTGATTGCCAGTGATTTGCACCAAGGGCTTAGGCTCTGTGATGTCGTAGCGGGCGATTACCTACCCGAGCTGGATTTCCATTTCCCAGCAGAGATGTTTGATGCTTCACGTTTGAATAGTATTTTGGCTGATCAGCGTCCTGACTTGCCGCCGTTGATCTTTGAGTCATTTGAGGGGCATGTAAAGGGCGCGATCGACCTTGTATTCAAGCATGGCGAAAGGTTCTATATTCTTGATTATAAATCGAATTACTTAGGCGATAGCGCTTCCGACTATCAAACCGATAGCTTGCAGATCGCGATTGATGAACATCGATATGATCTACAGTATTTGCTTTACACTTTGGCGGTTCATCGGCATTTGAGCGAGCGCTTGGGAGATAGTTATGACTATCAACGCGATTTTGGCGGGGTGATCTATCTATTTTTACGCGGCGTTGAGGGGGCGCCTGAGTTGGCGCCGGAAGACACAGGGTCTAAAAATGGAGTGTATTTTTGCCGACCAGATGTGTCCTTGATTAAAAGCTTAGATCAGATGTTTCGTGGTGAGACTGACCATAGTGGCCAGATTCAGTTTAGCGCCGAAGCGGGATTGCTTGATCGCGGCTATGTTGATGATCGTAATGTGGTCGATCCGACAAGTGATCAGATTAGCGGTAAAAGAAGCGACAAAAAAAGCGTTAAGAGGAGCGATACGTAATGCTAAGGCATGAACGCTTACTCCAATTAGCTCAGCGCATTGAACAAGGGCGCTCGCCATTGCGCTGGCTAGACTTATATGCGGCGCAGTCTTTATTGCAGATGTTGGAGGAGGGTGGTGCCCGAGCGCATAGTGGCACTGACGTCGACGTCGAACCAGACACGTCGTTCAATAAGGTCGATGCGCGAACGGTTGATTTATTGGTGCTGTGCTCAGCATCCTCAATCATTGGTCATATCGCCGTTGTACTTAGTGACTTGGCGGCCTATCAGTCGTTAGGCTTGTTCGTAGGCGCCGGGCTGGCGGTCAAACAAGATGACTGTACTGGTGATAGCGAAAATATTTCTAATGTGGCCAGTGGCGGCTCTGCGTTAAGTAATTGCTTGGCATTGCTGCGTAATGGTGGACTATTACATTCGCAAGATTTTTTACCCGACGACGAAAGTGAGGTTGAGCTATCGGAGGTAATGTCTGATGAACCGGGTGCTAATTCTCCTTTAGTGCTGACCGATGGGCGGCTTTATTTGCGGCGAGTTTGGTTACAGCGGCGATCGTTAGAGTGCTGGCTAAGTGATCGTCAGCGCTGTTCAGAGGATGTGCTGCGGGCTGGGCTTGACGAGTCCGGCCAGGATAATCTTTCGGCATATTTGCAGCGTAGCTTTCGTCTCTTATTCAAAACCGAGCCCGGCGGCAATAGCGTGGCTCAGGGTAAGCGCGATACTAAAACGAAGCCGGTAAACAATGATGTCGAGCCGGACTGGCAAGCGGTGGCGGCGGTGCAGGCATTAACTCAGTCATTTTGCCTTGTCAGTGGCGGCCCTGGAACAGGAAAGACGTCTACAGCAGCGCGTATTCTAGTACTACTCCTTGCTCGTCATGCGCTCAAGAATAGAACGAAAGCGGTGGTTCGCTTGCTTGCTCCGACAGGAAAAGCAGCGGTGCGCCTTCACACGTCGATTTTGCAGCAATTCCAGGATTTGTGTGAGTTATTGCGTGGCGCTAGCGAGGCTCAAGAGTCGGGTCTTCATGAGGATACGTTAGCGCTAATCGATAAGTCATTTCCCGAGCAAGGAGAAACCATTCATCGTGCATTGTTAAGAGTCCCCGGCGCAGTGTGTGACGATAGTCTCATAGATAGGCGAAATTTCCATCATTCCGACACCTTACTGCTAGAGCGTGCGGAGCAAGCTTCTTTGCGAGCAGATATTGTTTTGATCGACGAAGCATCGATGATTGATCAAAAGCTAATGTCTGATTTAGTCGGTGCGATACCTAGCCGTAGTCGCGTAGTGATCATGGGTGACCACTTTCAATTGCCTCCTGTCGAGCCTGGCGAGGTTTTTGCCGATTGGATAGCTAGGCTAGAACAGTGTGAGTACTCATCGAGTCAGGCCGAAACGCTCGGA
>Ga0209184_1001318_pt1 | contig 17056 bp, 17 predicted proteins | sample EN8Hudsemesocosm_2_FD_184627 | JGI IMG/M metagenome (GOLD analysis project Ga0209184, IMG submission 184627) | Methane-oxidizing microbial communities from mesocosms in the Hudson Canyon - EN8C Hudson Canyon (SPAdes) (version 2) | ecosystem: Environmental > Aquatic > Marine > Cold seeps | place... | reverse complement strand
TGCTGGTGCTTAATCACCAGCTTTTTATATATACCGGCAGAGGGGTCACTGAAACGAATAATGTCGCAGGTCTCGTCGCCATTAAAATCGCCGAGTGAAAACAAATTAATACCCGTAACTTTAAGCTTAGTCGCACTGGGCAATGTTTTAAATTCAGCCATGCCATGGCCGCTTAGGTGGTTCGCACACACTTTTGCTTGTTCGAATAAGGGAGCCACTAAACCAAAGGTATCGTTACGATGCTGAATACACTCACCAACCGCATAGATAGTCGGGTCATAAGTTTGTAAGGTATCACTGACCACAATGCCTTTTTCACAATAAATACCTGCACGCTTGGCTAACGCCATGTTGGGCCTCACACCGATTGCCATCACAAACAAATCACAAGGCAGCTCGGAACCATCCTCAAAGGTCACCGATTTTACATGACCTTGGCCATTATCAACCAGTGTTTGTGTTTTAGCCGGTAATTTAAAATGTACGCCACGTTTTTCTAGCTCAAATTTTAATAAGTGCCCGGCAGTGCTATCTAATTGTCGGTTGAGTAAAACCTCGTTGCTATGAATCACCGTGACATGCATACCGCGCTGCACCAAACCGTTGGCGGCTTCTAGGCCGAGTAAACCTCCCCCTAAAACCACGGCATAAGTTTTATGTTCACTATAGCTAAGCATTTTATTCACGTCATACACGTCTCGAAAGGCAATCACGCCTTCAAGCTCATGCCCGGGTATGGGTAAAATAAAAGGGTTAGAACCCGTTGCGATAAGTAAACGGTCGTAAGGTGCTTCGGTACCATCTTTTGCGATCACTGTTTTTTTGGAACGATTGATCTCAACGACTTCTTTATCATGTCCGGCATGCAGCACAATGTTGTTATCGGTATACCATTGACGATCATTGATCATGATGTCTTCAATCGTTTTTTCGCCACACAATACGGGCGATAGCATGATGCGGTTGTAGTTCCCATAGGGCTCTGCCCCAAACACCGTAATCGAATACTTATCAGGCACCGCAGAGATCAGCTCATCAACTGCTTTCATACCCGCCATACCATTACCAATCACTACCAGTCGTTTCATAATGTTTTATATGCCGATTAACGTAAGTTTTGAAAAGAATGAGATGTGAACAATGCGCGCTATTTACAAAGTAATTCCGTCATTTCGGCCGTATTTAACCGAAACAACGAGGTGCAGTTTTTAAGCGAATGAATTAAATATTGTTAAAGGCCAACATTATTTTTTTGAAGTACTTGCTCAGCACGATAACTTGAGCGAACCAAAGCACCCGAAACGACTTCAAAAAAGCCTTTATCTAAACCCCATTGGCGGTATTTATCAAACTCTTCAGGGGTGACATAACGTTCTACGGCCAAGTGATTTAAGGTGGGTTGTAAGTACTGGCCCATCGTTAAAATATCGACATTACTTTCACGCAAGTCATCCATTGTTTGTTGAATTTCTTCTTCTGTTTCACCTAAGCCGAGCATCAGGCTCGTTTTAGTGAGCACCTTCGGGTTATGTACCTTTGCATGAGCCAAAACATTTAAGGTTTGCTCGTAACTTGCGCGAGGGTCTCGAACCGGATGTGTTAAACGCTTAACCGTTTCAACATTTTGTGCGAATACTGCAATGCCACTATTTACCACCGTTTCAATGCTATCCAATATGCCCAAAAAGTCAGGTGTTAAGGCTTCAACATCAATTCCCGGGTTTTCTGCTTTAACCTTTGCCACCACATCGGCGTAATGTTGTGCGCCGCCGTCAGGTAAGTCATCACGGTTAACTGAGGTTAATACCAAATATTTAAGCCCCATGAGCTTAACAGATTCAGCAGTGTTTGAGGGTTCTTCTAGGTCTAACCAGCCTTTAGGGTTTCCGGTATCGACCGCACAAAACTTACATGCACGCGTACACACATCACCCATTAACATAATGGTAGCCGTACCTGAACTCCAGCACTCACCAATATTCGGGCACATGGCTTCTTCACAAACCGTGGCTAATCGGTGCTCTTTTACGGTTTTTTTCACTTCACTATATAGCGGACTGCTCTGCGCTTTAATGCGTAACCATGAAGGTTTACGCTGAACAGTGCTTTTATTTTGACCAGCCCCTTTAATGCCATTTTTGATCGCGGTAATGCCACTGGGCTTCACAAACTTACGGCCGCTTTCAATTTGTACTACCGGGATCTGTTTATCTTCACTCATCTATATGTCCTGAACCGCGATTGAATGACGCTTTGCTAGGCGCTATTTTTGACTAGGATTAATGCAGCTAGTATATCTCAAATGAGATTGAGTCGACAGTTTCGGGGGAAACTGTCCAATGGAGAGGTAGAAAAACGCTAACCAATTCTAAATATGCGTACGACATAAAGAAAATATGCTCTAAAACCAAAAATAAGTTTACATCGTAAAGATTGATCATTAGTATAGGCTACTTTGTGAATACTTTGACAGGCAATCGAGATGATGACCAGTACAACGAATAAAGCCTACACCCCAGGCATCGCTTTATTTATTTATATCATGTGCGCCTTTCTGTCACTTTCAGTATTTGCAGAGCCTACGAAGAACACTTCGCCAAATTGGCTTTCAGATTGGGATGCTGTAGGCGACGATGCGCGCATCAGTGCTGAATGTCGGCAACATAAAAGTAAAATTAACCAATGTAAGTTCGTGGCAACCACCGATGAATCTTTAGAGTCTCTCGCCGCGGTGATTATGGATGTGAACAAATTCACTGAATGGGCCGTCAGTGTTTCTAAATCTGAACGCGTATTTCAAGAAGAAGAGCCTGAAAAGGTCTATGTCTACACGAATTATGATTTTGTGGGCGCTTATAACCGTGATGCCGTGACCTTATATACCCCCGAATATGACAAGACTAAAAACCGCGTACGCATTACTTTTCAAACCGTTGATAAAGACGTACCAAAAGAAGATTTACGCCTCGTTCGGTTTCCTCTGATGGCAGGGTATTGGCAGTTTACCAAGCTTGCAAATGGTAAAACGGAAATAGAGCTCTTGAGCTTTACCATGCCTGGCGGCATCGTACAGAAAACTTTGTATTATCTATACAACATAGCGTATGTCGACGCGTCGTTTGAAACGATTGTTGCGCTCGAACAACAAGCACATAAACCTCGCTACCAACAATTCAATATTGCTGCGTTGAATTTAAAATAGCCATTTTGACATAATGGCTTACCCTCCCATATACCGACGCCATATCTGCTAACCCCATTAGAAAACATTAATAGGTCGATCACTCCTGAGCGCCACAAACTTGATCTAGATCATTGCGATTTCCACCGACTAAAGGTACAAAGAATATTCGTAAGTTAGTTCATTTTTGTTAAAGGATGACAAGGAGCAGCTGATTATGATGTTAATGATAAAAAAAATTCAACTTGAGAAATTAATCATTCCCCATATGTTAGTGGGCGTTTTACTGGGGAGTAATGTTACCCTAGCTCAAACACCTTCCGACTGGTCAAAATTACCTTCAAATACCGTTACTCTTTTTTATCCCGGACAGTCAAGCTACCAATGGTTACGTAGTCCTAAGCATAAGCGCGCTAATAAACAGGTGCTTAAAGGGGAAGCTTGCATATCTTGTCATGAAGGTGAAGAACGAGATATGGGCGCAGTGATCGTTTCTGGCGAGAAACTAGAGCCCCACCCTCAAACTGGCAAACCAGCCGTTGTTGATCTGAGTGTAAAAGTGGCTTACGACGAAGTAAACGTCTATTTTCGATTTAAGTGGAAAACTGCTAACCCTTACCCAGGAACAGCTCACCCTCATTGGCAATTCGATGGTGCTCAATGGCAACAGTTTGGGTGGCCCCGTTTACATAAAAAAGTCTGGCTAGATGGTCAACCCGCTATCTATGAAGATCGTTTTTCCATGATGATCGATGATGGCAGTATCCCCATGTTTGCTGAACAGGGGTGTTGGCTGTCATGTCATACAGCCATGCGAGATATGCCGGAGGTTGCCAAGAAAACTGACGTTAAAGCCCATGCTCTTCTTGGGGGAAAATTGAAGAAAAAAGATGTACGTAAATACCTTCCTTCCTCTAGAACAGATGAGAACTCTTCTTGGAATCAACTCCACGACGAAATCACCCTTACTGATCTGAAAAAGAAAAGTGGTTTTGCTGACCTAATGCAATGGCGCGCTCATCGTTCGTATCCAATCGATATGGCAGATGATGGCTACGTATTTGAATACCGCTTAACCGATGCGGGTAAAAACATTTTTTCCAAAAATTGGGATAAGCCACTTAATCAGCCCAAATATATGTTTGATAAAAATATTGTAGGCTTTCGCTCACGCACCCTGAGTCAGATTCGGGATTTATCTAAACCAAGCTCCTTGGTTGTTGGTGAAAACACCGTCTCATTTGACCCAAAAATTCAATGGAAAAAAGGCGAACTCATACCTGAATACTTTGTCAGTCGTACCATGTCAAAAGGCTCAGCGGCAGATAACAAGCAAGTTTTTGCCAATTGGAAAAAGGGTTATTGGACGATTGAATGGCAAAGAAAACTGGATACTGGGCACCCTAAAGATGATAAAACCCTGAAAGACGGGCAGTCTTACACGTTTGGTTTTGCTGTGCACGATGACAATATCACCACGCGTGGACATCATGTGTCTTTTCCCATATCCATAGGTTTTGGGGTTAAAGCGAATATTGAAGCGATAAAACTCAATTAATGTAAGGTCGGGCAGAATAAGTGTTACGCGGCTTTTTAGATAGTAAACACTACATAGAAAATTAGGGATAAAAAATGCATCTGCTATTTTTAAAAAGCCCCGTATTTATCACATTTATTATTGGTTGTATTACCGGTTTGGTCATTGCTCTGAGTGCCGAAAAGTTTGACCATATCACCACCACCGATCACTTTTGCACTTCTTGCCACGCGATGAAAATGTACATTGCTGACACTGAAGTCTATCAGACCTCGGTACATAGAACACATGCTAGTGGTGTTCAGCCTGGTTGCGCTGATTGCCATATCCCAAAAGGGCTTGTTATTTCAACCTACACGCACATTGTTGATGGTATGAGTGATCTGTGGGGTCAGCTGAACTACGACTATGAGGATCCTGTAGTATGGGAGAAAGAACGGGCACGACTAGCTTATGCTGTACGAGATACCATGCGAGAAAGTGATAGTTCCACTTGCCGTAGCTGTCATATCGAAACATTGATCAAACCGCAACGAAAGCGCGGTCAGAAGCAACATAAGATGGCCAGCGAAAACGGCATGACCTGTATTGATTGCCACTATAATTTAGTTCATGAAGCGGTTGAGCCAAGAGATTCTTTTTTAAACAGCGCCGGTGAAGATAAATGAATTATCAAACCAATAATGGCAACTCAACCGCTGATAGCTTAAGTGATGATATTGAAAACGTCAGTTCAAACATTCCCAGTTATTTACAAGAGGTTTATCATTGGGCTTATCTTAATGAACGAAACGCAAAACTGCTTGATCGCGAATTTATTGTGTCGGCTATATTATGGGGAAATTCGAAACGACTTCGACAGGCTGTTTTAGATGAGGTGATCGCAGGCAGTTATATTCTTCAAGTGGCGCATGTTTATGGCACACTCATCCCTGAACTAGCCAAAACAGTAGGGGAAGGCGGTGCTTTAGAGGTAATTGATATTGCTCCCTTGCAAGTTTCTCTCTGCAAAAAAAAACTTGAGGCGTTTTCAAGTACGCATGTACATATTGCTGATGCATCTACACGGGGATCTGGAAATGAATTCGACCTTGTTAATTGCTTTTTTTTACTGCACGAAGTCCCGGATGATCTTAAAGTAAAAATCGTTAATACTGTGCTATCTCAAGTTGCACCCAATGGAAAAGCCATTTTTGTAGACTATCACCAGCCACATAAATGGCACCCTATACGCGGATTTATGCAGTTTATATTTAGGCATTTAGAGCCCTTTGCAGAAAGTCTTTTTCATTCTGATATCAAAAACATGGCTACCAGCGCTTCTAATTTCACTTGGCATAAGCGAACAATATTTGGTGGGCTCTATCAAATAATCGTCGCAACACGAACAGCAAGCGCATAAACCACGCTATTAATAGTTCAATGTCACTGCATTGAAGTTAAAGTAGCGCATTTATGACTAAAACGAGGCGTTAAAACAATCGGAGCCAGAGAAAAATAGCACGTACTTAAGTGTGCAATCCAACTATTCGAGTGTTTAACACAATTTATAGGATGTGCTTGCTCACGCTATGAAATCACACTAAACAAATGTCATTCAGACCGATTCCCCACCACACTCCACACCTCAAACATACAAAAAGAACTTGTTTTAAGCAGCACTATAGCTATACCTATTATAGGTATAATGAATAGAAAAGTATTAGGCAAGCAAAATCGGAGATCTTCTAGAATGAAGTTTATTTCACTACTAATCGCACTATTGATAATTGGTTTTCTTGTAAAAAAACAACTAGATTCGAGCTCTTCGAACACAGAATATGAAGAGATTATTGGCAATAAAACTATCACCGTTCCAAAAGTACCGACTGCACCAAAAGATGTACAAAAATTCGAAAAAGATATAAACAAATTTATGTTAGAGGCAACTGATCAAAGAGAAAAAGAAATGGAAGAATCTTTAAATAACGAATGATTTAAAACAGAAAGTGAGCAAATATTAAAATTACATTTTCGGGGTTAGAAAGGCTACCGCACTATTTTGGTAGCCTATCTCGATTAATGCCCTAGAGCACTAGAGCCGGATTTCTTTGCTTTCTTTGCAGCTTTCTTTTCCTTTGCAGTTAAAAGCGGTTCTTTCTTCGTATTTTTTTTACTGTCTTGGCCTTTGCTCATTACATTTATCTCTAGTTATAAGTGTATTAACCTAAAGTCAGTTTAAGCCAACCTGAGGACCGTGCCTAAAGCATTGATATCAATGCAAACTGCAATACCGTTATGCAGCTATCTCAGTATGGCCCTAATATCGAATAACTGAAAGTATTTGTTCTTCTTTATAAATGCAACGCTGTGTCGTGGTAACTTATTTTTATATTATGATCTGTATCGGAAATAATATAACCAAACTAGCCATCTTAAAAATACTATTTTGTAAATACTCCGTTCAAGGCCAAGCTTTGGGCTTAGGTGCCCTCGACTTCCACCTCCATCTCTACATCTTCAAAAAGTAACTTAAACGTGTCCAAAATCTCATCAAATGAGTTTTCAATTTCATGTACCGCGTGCTCAGTAGCAGCTTTCAGCTCCTGCTCTTTGAGCTGCTGAAAGTCTTTTATCTTCTGAAATTTTTCTTGAGCGTTTTTACGCAGTTCATCAGGCATACCTTTAACTCGGTTTTCCAGACGATCAACTTTATAATCCCATGCCTCTAAACGTTCAGTGAGCTGTTTAATTTTATCGTGATGTGAAGTCATATAACGGTGCTCCGAGTTGATTTAAACCACGTTCAGATTAGTCCACCTCAAAATAATGTTCATTGATATGGACCAACGGCCGACTTACTATTATATAAGTCACTGACTATAATTAAGATTAGCGAGTGGTTCAGGGAGATAGGATGACTTTATTTTATATCAATAATGCAGGGCCAGAGCCTTTAAAGCCGCTGAGTAGAAAATTTCGGGTACGTGAAATTTTACCCACCGATGAACTCAGTAAGACACAGGGAGCTCATTCGAAAGAGGAGTCTGACTTTAGCGATGTGCTAGCAAAAACGGCACAAGACAAACCTCAAGCACAACATAAAAACCAAGAGCAGTCACATCAACAACAAGCAGCCCAAGCTTATCGAGAAACGCAAACGGGTAGCCAACTAAATCTCGGAAAAGTCAGGGATATTATGAGCAACCCTGTTTTCACCATACTGAAATCTCAAACCTTAGGTGAGGCTTGGAGTTTAATGCAGAAGTATGAGATACATCACCTAGCCGTTCTCGACACAGAAGGCCTGCTTTGCGGCATGTTATCTGAAAAAGTAATTCTCCCCTTATTAATGCGCTCATCACTAGACGCACAAACAAGGGCACAACCAGGCCAACTATCACTTGATAATTTTTGTGCTCAGGCTCTGATTTCAACTAGCCCCGATGCATTAATCAAAGACCTTGTACCGGCTTTATTAGAGCATGATTTAGACGCTGTTGCGGTCACTGAAAATGGCTTTTTATCAGGTATCGTGACTTATCCTGACATTCTCAAAGTCGTGATCAAAATGCAGGCGTTTAATGCCGACGCATGACAGCTATTCACGGTCATTCCGGTAACTTTTTAGGAAAGATCGAAAACGTAAATACGCTTATTTTTGAAAAAAAAGAATACTCAAACCAACAATACCGACCGCTGTAATGGATAAACCCGAGCTCAGTATTTCATTTGCATAGGGATGCTCGATTACATACAGGCCAGTTGAAAAACCATAACTTAAGTCGAGTACCCCTAAAAAGAGTGCCGCACCTGATGAGGCGGCGGCTAAAAGATGTCTTCGGTGTTCACCCAAATCAAACCAAAGTAAAAATGCAGAGGTCATTAAGCCCAGTGCGAGTAGGCTATCGGGCACAACAAAGCTCTTTTCCCAATCATAATAGCCCTCAAAGTTTTTGATCAATGGTTTGAGGTCTTCAATTAAAAACAACTCACCATTAAAAAATTGCCACCAGAAATAAACAATCCCCAGTGAAGCACCGGCAAAAATCATGGCCAGCAAGCGCTGATATTTTAACTTTTTAATACTCATGAACACATGCCTTGGTGAAAGCTTTATCGGTCGATTCGCTCACTCACGTTCGTTATTTTGCTTAGTTAACCGTAGGGGGCACTATGCGAGGCTCCCAGCCCCACCACTCATGTTCACCTTCGGGCGTCGCTTCTTTTGTTTTATTGATATCCCAAGTCACAAAGTAATCTGGGTTTTCAATATCAAGATTACACTCTGCATTTTTATAGTGGCCTGCTGGGGCAATAAACCAAGCTTTCAAAGAAGGCGGTAAAATGAAGATCGCTTTATCATTATTCTTCTCTAATTGAACGCTAATGCCGTCTTCCTCATCTACAGCCACTACGACCCCAGATAACTGAGACTGTTTAATCTGCTCACCATCGATATCAAAGTAGCTCAATCCGATTAAACAGGTTTTATTGATCAGGTCTTCTAATTCCATAAGGGCTCATCATGCTCGTGATAAAACGCAGATTGTAACACGACAACAACTCCTCCATGCCATGCTTAAACACTTCGGGACGGTTGCTAGTAAAAATCATGCAACTAATGCTAAAGATTTATATATCACCCAACCGCCTTTCCAAGTTTCACCCGCACCTATTTCGATGATTTGGCATCAACGTAATGATCACGACTTAAGCCTAAAATGGTTACGAGGGAATCTTTTTAAGTTGTTGAAGCTGAAGTGAAATAGTTTAATGGCAGCTTCTGAATGAGACGCTATATACCTGTTTCTAGGTATTGCCCTGGCGCACTTTTTTTCCACCCTCTAATCAATACAAAAGAAGTGTGGCCTAACCGTCAGCTTTTATTGAACGTACAACAATTGGTTCAGAACTCACTTGTTTGTAGATTGTATAGGGTAGAACTATCACATCTCCTATAAACGAAAAAAACGAGTCGATACCAAGGTATTCAAAATCACCTTGGGAGCTTTTTTGATTCGGATTTGAATTCGGGGTGCCGTGTAATTTGCACCAATTATATTCAACACCACTAAAAACATGGTCAATGCTTTTACAATATGAACCCTTCATGACCAAACCATCTTCGGCATTATTGAGGGTATAAACAGTCGAACACCCAGTAGTTATGATGTAAATCAGTACAACAAAAATATATCGCATGCGTAAAACCTTAATCCTATTCTAGAAAATCAATGAGAGTTTACCTCACCAAAATGCAGAGTCTGGTAGAGCCCCTATCGTTATGTAATATTTCCAAGCAGCAGCCACTTATAACCTTTTGTGAATTTGTCTTTACCACCACTTCCACTATTTCTACGTGAGCCATGATGACCTTTTGAAATGGCCATTTCATGATTTCTCGGTATGACGCTAATAGTCCTTCTTTATCTTTTGAGGCTAGCTTTTCAGCTAAGGTTCGCCCTAGATCTTTATAAGAGCCTACGCGCTACAAATTCTGGTTATTGATATTAAGGTTCATCGCACTAATCGCTATTTTGGTGGTGTTAAGCAATGGCCTACTTTAGCGAGTATAAACTAAAGCCCATACATAGATATTCATGGGCTTTCTTCATTTTTTGATTAAAGCTTAGTCGAATTTAATTAATCACTACTCACAACAATATTAGGAAAGGCATGACGTTCATCTATCGCTTCTTGAGATAGTTTTGCAGCGACTTTGCGTGCAATATCTTGATATAACAGTGCAATTTCACTATCCGGTTCAGCAACAACGGTTGGGGTACCGGCATCGGTCTGCTCACGAATCGTTTTGTGCAAAGGCATTTCACCCAGCAATTCAGTTTCAAATTGCTTGGCAATACGTTCACCGCCGCCTTCACCAAATAAAGCTTCGTGATGTCCGCACGCACTACAAATATGAACACTCATATTTTCAATCACACCAAAGACCGGAATATTCACTTTACGGAACATTTCGATGCCTTTTTTGCAATCAAGCAAGGCGATATCTTGGGGCGTGGTGACGACAATAGAGCCACTCACTGGAATTTTTTGCGACATCGTTAGCTGAATATCACCCGTTCCTGGTGGTAAATCAATAATTAAGTAATCAAGGTCATTCCATTTGCTTTGCGTTAGTAGTTGCTGCAAAGCACCACTTACCATCGGACCACGCCAAATCATTGGCGTGTCGTCAGTGACTAAAAAAGCCATCGACATCACCTGAATACCGTATTTTTCTAAAGGTACGAAAAATTTATTGTCGACCGTTTGTGGACGAGTACCGTCAGGAAAACCAAGCATCATGCCTAAGCTAGGACCATATATATCTGCATCCAACAAACCAACTGACGCGCCTTCTTTGGCAAGCGCTAACGCTAAATTGACGGATGTCGTACTTTTACCTACCCCACCTTTACCCGATGCAACCGCTATAATATTTTTTACATTCGAAAGGCTTTTCAGGTTGTTTTGCGTTTTATGCACAGCAATATTGGTTGTAACCTGCACGTCAACACTTTCAACACCTTCGGCATACTCAAGGTTAGTGATCAAGATCTGTTTCATTCCACCCATAATGCTTTCACATGCATAGGGCATTTCTATTTTGAGTGTTACCTTACCTGCTTCACACGTCAGTGATTTCACAGCGTTGATCGCATAGAGATCTTTCTCTAGATAAGGGTCTGAGTAGCATTTAACCGCTTCTTCTAAGGCACTTTCATTCACTGATGACATTACGATTCCTAATTTTTAAGATACTTTGTGCCGCTATTCTATCTCATGCGCATCTTCTGATGAAGTTCAGGATGAAAAATGTGCAATAGACAGGTATCATAACGCCGTTTTTTAATTGAAAGAGATGATAATTCTGTGCGAAAGATTCTAGTAACAAGTGCTCTGCCCTACGCTAATGGTCCAATTCACTTAGGCCACCTGCTAGAATACATTCAAACTGATATTTGGACCCGTTTCCAAAAGTCTCGTGGCGAGCAATGCACGTATGTTTGCGCTGATGATGCACACGGTACTGCGATTATGCTTAGAGCTGAAAAAGAAGGCATTACACCTGAGCAGCTTATTGAGCGTATTAGTACTGAGCACCAGCAAGATTTTTCAGATTTTTTAATCTCCTTTGATAACTATCATTCAACGCATTCACCTGAAAACAAAGCTTTTTCTACATCTATCTATGAAGCATGTTTGGCGAAAGGAAAAATTGAAACCCGCACTATTACCCAAGCGTTTGATCCTGAAAAAGGCTTATTTCTAGCCGACCGCTTCGTCATTGGAACTTGTCCAAAGTGTAAAGCTGAAGGTCAATACGGCGATAACTGTGAAGTTTGTAGTGCCACGTATAATCCGATGGATTTAATTAACCCTACTTCAGCAATTTCGGGCGCGACACCTGTTGAGAAAGACTCCGAGCACTTCTTTTTTAAATTGTCTGCATTTTCAGATTTCCTAAAAGAATGGACACGCAGTGGCACGCTGCAACCTCAAATCGCGAACAAATTAGCCGAATGGCTAGATGCAGGTTTGCAGGAATGGGATATCAGTCGTGATGCGCCTTACTTTGGATTTGAAATTCCCAACCAGCCTGGCAAATATTTTTATGTGTGGCTCGACGCACCAATTGGCTACATGGCGAGCTTTAAGAATTTATGCGATAAACGTGACGACCTAAACTTTGATGATTATTGGAAAGCAGGTTCAGACACGGAGCTTTATCACTTTATTGGTAAAGACATCGTTAATTTTCACGCTTTATTCTGGCCAGCGATGCTGAGCTGTGCCGGCTATCGCACGCCTAGCGCTGTTCATGCTCATGGTTTTGTGACCGTTAATGGCAAAAAAATGTCGAAATCTCGCGGCACCTTTATTAAAGCGCGAACTTATCTTGAGCATTTAGATCCTGAGTATTTACGTTATTACTTTGCAGCGAAGCTAACAAATAATGTAGAAGACTTAGATTTGAATCTTGACGATTTTGCTCAGCGCGTAAATTCTGATTTAGTCGGTAAAGTCGTGAATATCGCCAGTCGATGCGCCGGGTTTATTACCAAGCGTTTCGACGGTAAGTTAGCGGCTGAATGCAATGAAGCCGAGTTACTCGCTAAGTTTACCAATGCCGGTGATGAAATTGCTGAGTTATATGAAACGCGCGAATTTGGTAAGGCCATTCGTAAAATCATGGAACTAGCAGACTTAGCAAACCAGTATATCGATGAAAAAGCACCATGGGTCGTCGCAAAAGCAGAAGGTAAAGATGCTGAGCTGCAGCAAATTTGTTCGAATGGCATCAATATGTTCCGCCAATTATTGACGTACTTAGCCCCAGTATTACCGTCAATGGTTGAAAAAACTGAAGCATTTTTAAATGTGAAGCTAACATGGGCCGCGCGTACAGAACTATTACTCGACCATAACATCAATAAGTTTAAACCCATGATGACTCGGGTGGATCTTAAGAAAATTGACGTGATGATGGAAGCCTCTAAAGAAGCGGTTGCCGCTGAAATGCAATTAGGTAAAAAGTCTGAAAGCAAAAATCAAGCTGAGAGCGAGCAGAAATCAGAGTCATCAAACCTGCCAGGTGGTGAAGCGATTGCACCTGAAATTGAATTTGATGATTTTTCTAAAATCGATTTACGCGTTGCGCTTATTAAAAACGCCGAACATGTTGACGGTGCAAAAAAACTACTTAAGCTCACCCTAGATGTAGGTACAGAGCAAAAACAGGTATTCTCTGGTATTAAGTCCGCGTATCAACCTGAAGACTTAGTCGGTAAGCTTACCGTGATGGTCGCGAACCTGAAACCTCGAAAAATGAAGTTCGGCATGTCTGAAGGCATGGTATTAGCGGCGGGCCCTGGCGGAAAAGAAATCTGGTTACTGGAACCTCATGAAGGCGCACAGCCTGGCATGCGAATCATGTAACCGTGGAACAAACGTTATGATGTGCTTTATAAAATACGGGAATCTTAGAAACGCTTATGAGTGAATATTTGCTGATATTAGTCAGCACCATACTAGTCAACAATTTCGTATTGGTGCAGTTTTTAGGGCTGTGCCCGTTTATGGGTGTTTCCAATAAACTGGAAACGGCAATGGGCATGTCATTAGCGACAACCTTTGTACTGACACTTTCTTCAGTCTGTAGTTATCTTGCTTTTGAGTATTTATTACAGCCATTAGGTTTGGAATATTTGCAAACGATCACTTTTATTCTAGTGATTGCGGTTGTGGTTCAGTTTACTGAGATGGTCGTGCGCAAAACAAGCCCCTTACTCTATCGTGTTTTAGGTATTTTCTTACCTTTAATCACCACTAACTGTGCAGTTTTAGGCGTCGCCTTATTGAATATCAAAAAACAAAATGGCTTTGTTGAGTCGATTCTTTATGGCTTTGGCGCAGCACTTGGCTTTTCTTTGGTATTGATTTTATTTTCAGCCATGCGTGAACGTATTGCATTTGCTGATGTGCCGCAGCCCTTTAAAGGCTCTGCTATTGGTATGATTACGGCCGGTTTAATGTCATTAGCCTTTATGGGCTTTACTGGCTTGGTGAATATCTAGATGAGTGTCATTGTTACTGCAATACTTGCATTATTAGGGTTATCGGCTGTATTTGGCGCCTTATTAGGTTTTGCTTCAATTCGGTTTAAAGTTGACGGCAACCCCATCGTTGATGAAATTGACAGCCTACTACCACAAACTCAATGCGGACAATGTGGCCACCCTGGTTGTCGCCCCTATGCAGAGAGCATCGCGGATGGCGGCGATATTAATAAGTGCCCACCGGGTGGTGAAGCAACGATTCAAGCACTCGCTGAATTATTAGATGTGGAAGCCACACCTTTAGATTCAGAACATGGCGAAGAGATTCCTAAACAGGTGGCGATCATCCGCGAAGACGAATGTATTGGTTGCACAAAGTGCATTCAAGCCTGCCCAATCGATGCCATTTTAGGTTCAGCGAAACACATGCATACCGTTATCGCCTCAGAATGTACCGGGTGTGATTTATGCGTTGAACCCTGTCCGGTAGATTGTATTGATATGGTGCCTGTTGACCAAGGTTTAGCCACTTGGCATTGGCACTCTCCTAAGGATCAAAACATCATCGCGACAGATAAAATGAGTTTAGTCACAGAAGGAGCCAATTTGTCATGAGTGCTTCTTTTAAACCAACACCCAGCTCAAAGGTTATCAGCACACGTACAATTTATGATTTCCACGGTGGTATTCACCCTGAAGAGATGAAAACCTTATCGAATCAAACAGCTATTGTTCAACCTACCATTCCACCTAAGCTTGTACTTCCTTTACAACAACACATTGGAAAACCAAGCCAACTTATCGTTGAGTTGGGACAACGTGTTTTAAAAGGACAAAAACTAGCCGATGCGGATGGCATGATTAGTGTTGCACTTCACGCACCAACCTCAGGCATCATTGATAGTATTGTCGACCATCCTATTGCCCACCCTTCTGGTGAGAGTGGCGCTTGCATCGTTCTTATTCCTGATGGCAAAGATGAATGGTGTGAATTAGAACCGTGTGAACATTACGAACATCTGAGTGTGAGTAAAATCCAGGCTAAAGTTCGCGAAGCCGGTGTTGCGGGTATGGGCGGTGCGGGCTTTCCAACGGAAGTTAAGCTGCATCCTCCTCATCATGATAAGGTCGCCACCTTAATTTTAAATGCGGCAGAGTGTGAACCTTATATTACCGCTGATGACCGTTTAATGCGTGAGCGTGCTGAGGAAGTTGTTCAAGGCATGGAGATTATGGCCTATGCGCTTCAGCCCGGCGAATGTTTAATTGGTATTGAAGATAACAAGCCTGAGGCGGTTGCGGCATTACGTGAAGCAGCAAAAGAAACACAGATTGAAATCTGCGTAGTACCCACAAAATATCCATCAGGTGGTGAAAAACAGATCATCAAACTGCTAACCGACAAAGAAGTACCTAATGGGAAAATACCCGCAGATATCGGCGTTATGTGTCAGAACGTTGGAACGGCTGCCGCGATTTATCGAGCGGTACGTTTTGGTGAGCCTTTGATCTCGCGCGTTACCACTTTGACTGGAGAAGGTATTCAGCAACCGGGCAATGTGGAAGCTTTAATTGGTACCCCAATCGATTGGCTTATATCTCAGTATGGCTTTCAAGAAAAAAAGACTGAAAGACTTATTATGGGTGGTCCAATGATGGGCTTTACTCTCAAGCACATTGAAACCCCGATTGTAAAAACCACCAACTGTATTCTCGCACCAACACATAAAGATTTACCGCCACCACCACCGGCGCAAGCCTGTATACGCTGTGGACTTTGTGCAGATGTATGCCCCGCAGTGTTATTACCTCAACAGTTATATTGGTTTTCGCGGGCACAAGAATATGACAAAGCAGAGCACCATAACTTATTCGATTGTATTGAATGTGGTGCTTGTTCTTACGTTTGTCCGAGTTCTATTCCTTTAGTGCAATATTATCGTCATGCAAAAGGAGAGATAAAGCAACAAAAGCAGGATCAGCTAAAATCTGACCAAGCCCGTGAACGCTTTGAGGCCAGACAGTTCAGACTCGACCGCGAGCAAGCTGAAAAAGATGCAAAACGAAAAGCGCGCGCAGAGAATGCCGCTAAAGCTCAAGCAGCCAAGAAAGCGGCTGAAGCTGTAAAACCTGCCGATTCAAACACAGAAGTCCAAAATAAGATTGCATCTGAAGATACAGTCGATACTAACAAGGCAGCAGTTCAAGCGGCCTTAGAAAGAAGTAAAGAAAAAAACCAAACCAACAGTGTATCGAAGCCTGAAGAAGTGATCGACCTTGATGCTTTGAAAACGACTTGGGACAAGACACAAGCCAAACTCGACAAAATGCATGATGCACTCGACGATGCAAAAACAAATAACTCCGACCAAGTTGAAAAGCTGACACGTGCCGTTGAGAAAAACCAAATGCGCGTCAATCAAGCAAAACAAGCATGGAAAAAAGCATCGGCCAGCCTAAAGACAGTGGCAGAAACAGAAGCGGTACAAGGCTCTGAAGCTGAGAAGCCAGACATCTCAGTACTCGCTACAGCACTGGAAAAGGCACAATCCAAGCTCGATAAGATGCAAGATGCATTGGATAACGCTCAACCTGAACAAGTTGAAAAACTCACACGGGCTGTTGAGAAAAACAAAGTACGCGTAAACCAAGCGCAACAAGCATGGGAAGACGCATCAGCGAGTCAAACAACGAAGGTTGAAACAAGCTCTGAAACATTAACCGATGCAACAAAACAGTCCGACACAGTAGAACAACCCGATATTGAAGCACTCGAGTCAGCGGTAGAGAAAG
>Ga0209184_1001316_pt1 | contig 17084 bp, 13 predicted proteins | sample EN8Hudsemesocosm_2_FD_184627 | JGI IMG/M metagenome (GOLD analysis project Ga0209184, IMG submission 184627) | Methane-oxidizing microbial communities from mesocosms in the Hudson Canyon - EN8C Hudson Canyon (SPAdes) (version 2) | ecosystem: Environmental > Aquatic > Marine > Cold seeps | place... | reverse complement strand
AAAAGTGGTCATTTGAAATTATGAATGTCAAAATCTATCTGATTATAGTGGTCGTCGTTTTCATATCTTCGATTTCCAATCCGGCATATCCCGCAAAGTCGGCTTTTGAAAAGGAGAAAAGGGAAAGCCGAGTAGCCGAAGAAAAAATGAGGATATCATTGTCCAAATTCTTTGACGGGCTGTCGAACTCTGTAAAAAATAATGACCCTAAGAAACTAAGGGCGGTGCTTAAAAAAGGCTACAAAAACTATCACTATCGGCCAAACTTCAAAATCTATTATGAGTGCCCAAAGGGGCGAGAATTCAGTGTGTCTCAATATCTCAATCAGTGTATGGAGAGAAAGCGAGCACCTAAGGGCTATCCTACAGAGAACGTTGGTGGCGGCGGGCCTGTTATTATAGAAGCACTTTTCATGGCGGAGGAAATTTTTAGTTTTGACTCGGTGATGGAACTCATTAGAGCCGGAGCAGATCCTCGCGCAAAAGATGTAGATGGTAAGGATGGGTTTTATTATCAGTTTGGTATGCCTATTTTACAAGGTAACAATTCCTATCTTAATTCAAAGAAGATTCAGGTTATAGATTATTTCATTGGACTGGGCTTACCAGTTGGTTCAGATCTTGTAGATCAGGAGGGTATTAGCTTATTACATAAAGCCGCTGCAATTTACCCCAAAGCAGTTATTCCTATGCTGGAGGCGGGGTACGATCATAGGCTGGTCGCGCCAGGTTCTTTCTTTACGAATGCGCTGGGGATAGCAGGGTTTTCTGCGGCAGACTTTCTCATGGCGAGGAGACATGTGTTAGAGATTAATATGCTCGACGACTACATTCGAGCAGAATTGGCATTGGGGATCCTTGAGGGCCGCGAACCGCTAGCGGAAGACGACCTGGCGCTTAAAGTTAATAGCGAGATTGCAAAAAGCTCGGGTGATCAAGTTGATTTATTCGTCAAATATTCGGATCTTAAAAGTTTGGCTGAAGAAGTAAACTACAATATATCTGTTTGCAATACTCTTAGGGGGCTTGAGAGTTACAAGTGGTATGAGAGTTGCTTTTTTAAGACCGGAGAAAAGGCCGAACTTTCGTTACAATGTTCTACAATGTTTGGGCAGGTTAAGAAAGCACTTGATGACGACATCGCCAATTGGTGTGAGTCATCTAAAACGTCAGTAGATGTTCTTGTTGAGAAGTTGCATGCCGATGATGTATATCGTTTTAAAAGTTTGTATTTGGCAGAGCGAAAAGAAAACATTGTGATGAAGGATGCTTATTACCGACTAGCCGATAATTTGGTGACGCTTGTAGATAGAGAAATTCGCGAGAAGGAAAGAATAGTTAACAAAACAAAAGAGAAAATTCCGCTGGGTCAGATTTTCGCACTGGCAGCAGGAGCTGCACTTGCTGGCAAGGCTGACTTGTCGAGTGCAGACTCCATTCAATTCATGTCTTCCTACGCTAAAGATGTTATTGGGGGTACAACAGCGAATATGGATAAGCTGCAAAATGACCTTAAAACGGACCGTTCAATCTCAGATATGATGGCTGAGTTCAACGAAAAAATTGCTCGAATTTCTAACCAGGCTAAATCCACTCAGGCGAAGCAGCTTTCAAGTAAATCAGGTGATGCCCAGATGGAGACATCAAGCGTGAGCACCTCACCTAACTATTCAGTGGGAAACACGGTCAACCCTTCTAACGTCAGTACGTCTACCTCATCGTGCTCTATGGGAGAGTTAGTTGGGTCCGCGAAAGCATTTCGGGAGAGCGTGCAGTATTCAGTCTTTCATCAAAAGTCGGGAATGATTGGTAAGCCCGAGGAATACTATCGGCAGAATGCTATGTTCACTAATGATTTCTCTAATCAGGCTCGATCGCAAGCGAATGAATCATGTGAGTCTAGAGGGATGAAGTTGCGCGATCAAAGCTTTTTTGGTGCAGATGTTTGTGACGGTGCATTCCGCGAAACGAGATCGTGTGTTCTACCTGTGGAATTTACTTGTTATACGTCTTGCAATGGTAAAAGTCTTGGTGCGAATCTCGGGTTTGGCAAGGAATAGCCTTTGCTTTGAAATGATCAACAGGTGGGGCGCCCAGTGAGACACTATTAGTGTGAGAGATCTATCAATTTCTGCTTGGTACGACTGTCTTTAATTAACCCAGGATTTTTCAGGTTAACCATCCCCCCTTATTCGGCCTTTATGCTCCGTGCCGGCCAACTGCCCCTTTTCTCCGAAGAATTAGTCCACTCCAAATTCCAATTAAAAAGCCCAAATTCATCACTCGAGCTGCAAATTTTTGCAGCAGCTCTTGCAATCAAGTCTATTTTTTGCAGCTGCACTTATAGCCCTACTTACATATGTTCATATGCCCCTGTCTTTTCAACTACAGGAGCAAGCCATCATGACCCCACAGACAAACCAAACCAACTCGAGAGCACTGACAGAAATCGAAACCTCTCAGTACATTAGTATGAGTCGTTCTTTCTTGCGCCAAGCCAGAATGGACGGCAACAGAGACAATCGCACCCCTGCTCCACCGTTTATCAAAATCGGGCGCTCAGTCCGCTACCTGAAAGAAGATCTTGACCAATGGCTCGATAGCTTTCTCAGGCTCCAACACTTGGGGGAGGTGGTATGAAAACTATCAATAAATTAAGGGGCGATAATAATAGCCGGCCAACGGCAGGTAATAACCTAAAGCTCACAGCCCTATTTCAGCTTAGCCAGTACGCCAAGGCGACAATCGATTCTCCCCCTTATAAGGAGGAATTCCCTTATAAGGGGAGTTCGCACCCTATAGGTACGCAGCTAGCCTATAGACCGACCACCGAAGAAAACCCCAAGAGTTCTATTGGGGAGGATCGCTATAGGGTGCACCTCAATAAGAACAAAACGAGACCGTCCGACGCTATAGGGTTCAGCTTACGGGGTCGCACCCTTAAAGGATCTCTTCGGGGAATCTGATGCTCCCTGTAGAAAGAGCAGTTCAACTTACAAAAAACTACGGCACACCGGAGTGCAATAGGTATCGGCGCCAGATATTCGCTTCTCATGAATATCTGGCGCCCGCACTTGCTCGCTACTATTGTGAAATCGCGGAAAAATCTTCCCACGTTGAAGCCAATAGAGTCTTAAAAAAACTCCATAAACAGCTCACTCTCGGACGTACATTCCTGGGGCTTTACATCGACTCCCCACCGGAAGACGTTCGAAGTTTCGCTGAACAGCGCACAACCGAATTAATAAAATCCTATTATGGGTACAACAAAAAATATGGTCCAAAAAGCGCCCTCGAGCATCTTATAGGGAAGCTAGCCGAGTGTGACCTCGCCCTCCCCGTCAACGACCCATATACCGCCAAACCCGAAGAACTTGCCGGTGCTATTGCCCGCGCACTTGATTCTGACTGGTGGCGGAGGCAAATACGTAAACGCCAGGACTTTATTCTTGAGCAGGTTCAAATCACCATAGGTAATGTACACCTTAAAGCCGGAATATATATCAGCCAAGACGGTGTGAGACGAAAATGCCAACAATGGCAACGCAACGAGGACTTACTGAAAAGCCTTGAGGCGACAAACGACCTGGGGGAAGTTTTTAACTTATTCGACGTTGTAAATAGAAGCGTATCGAACCTCACGAATCGCCGCAACGAGATGATGACGCGCATCTCTGGCGCAGAGGCAGTAGCTAAAGGTCGCGGGGACCAGAGTGTTTTTTACACAATCACTGCACCATCCAAGTATCACCGGCATATGGCAAAACCGTGCAAGCCAAACCCTAAATATGAGGACTTCAGCCCTCTGGATACGCAGCTCTATTTGAATACGGTCTGGAAGCGAATTCGAGCGAAATTAAAGCGAGACGGTATAGAGATTTATGGGCTCCGAGTAGTGGAGCCTCATCATGACGGAACACCCCACTGGCACTTATTGCTATTCATCCGTCCTGACCAACGTGCCGCAGTGGAAAAGATATTCCGTTACTACGCTCTCCAAGAAGACCCGAACGAGAAAGGTGCGCGCCTGCGCCGCCTTAAAATTGAAAACATCGACCCTAAAAAGGGTTCGGCTGTTGGTTACATTGCAAAATACATCGCCAAAAATATTGACGGCAAAGACGTAGGCGAGGATCTATACGGTCGCGATGCGATTGAAAGCGCCGTAAGAATCCGTGCCTGGGCGTCAAATTGGAATATACGCCAGTTTCAGTTTATCGGAAGCCCTAGTGTCACAGTATGGCGAGAGCTGCGACGAGCAGCGACTGACGAGGTCGTCCAAAAGACTATATCTAAGATTGACGACTGTAGGTTAGACGAACTGGTTCAGGCAGCCGACAGCGGCGATTGGGCGGCATATATAGAGCTTAGTGGCGGGCCTGCTACAAAACTCAGCAAACAACCTCTCCGAGCGTTTCAGGTCGAGCGCGACAGGCCAAACAAATATGGTGAAGCCACCCAAAAGATATTGGGTCTCATCTATGCAGGAGCCAAGAAGATTGTAACTCGTGTTAGAACTTGGACAATTGGCCCAACGCCTCCGGTGGCGTCTTTGAGCGTCAGCGAATTATGTTTTTCTTCAGGCGGTGCGAATGCGCCGCCCTTGGAGTTCTGTCAATAACTGTACGACCTATGAATAATTTAAAACTAAAGTTTAACCTGACCCTACTACAATTACACATCCAAATTATTGAGAAACACATGAAAAAATGAACTGACCTAAAGGTGAGTATATAGCGTATTCGCGCGCAGAATCCTATCGAGCACTGCCTACCAGTTGTAATCACGCATATGGAGGCAGACAAAATATTGAAAGCTCTGATTGTTAGGAATTTAAGGGGACGGAGTGATTAATTTTTTCCGCACGCCCCTAAATTTAACACCCTTTCTCTTTTAATGGCCCTGACTCTATGGGTTGAAAGGCCGGCTGATTACCTTGTTACGCATCACTTCCATCAGGTTCTTCGCTATCGTTAGCTGACAATTTTTTCCTATTCATATATTTTTGCCAAAGGCCTATTTCTAAGTCATATTCATAACTATCATCAATATAACCTTTCAAATGAGACTTAATTAGATCCATTTTTAGTCTTGTTCTCAACTCATATATTTCATCCTCTGACAAGTCTAAGTCAGACATAGCAGTATCTGCGATATCCTTTGCAACAATGCTTATTTTTGAGAGATTTAGGCGTTGCTGGTTAATCCGAATAAGTTCGCGTATGAACACTTTTGCAATTGAGTAGCAAGCATGAATTATAAATATAGAAATGGTTACAAATGGGAGCCGCGATAAAAAAGTTGACCACAGGTTTAATCCTTCCTGCCTTTGGTATATCGTCGTTAAATCTATTGCCCCATTGAAAAGCACCACCGTATAACCGATTAAAAGAACCATGGGTATTAGCGCTAGTCCTGAGTACCAGAGTATATTCCTGCCTCCTTGAGTTACAAACCCTTGAAACTCACTCGGAAACATGTTGATGTTAGATCTCAGCTGCTTCAGTTTGTCTTGGCTTGAAGATATTTGTGTATTTAGCGATTGCGATTCCTTTTTCTTTTGATCTATCGAATCTTCTAGTTTTTCAATCCTGCTAACGACATCTGACTCTTGGCTTTTCTTTTCCGAGAAAGCAATAGATGATTCTTCAATTTGTTTCTTTCCAATCTCTACTTCCTTTTGCAGTAATTTTTGCTCATCTGATAAATCAGAAATAAGCCCTTCTATCTCAATTTTTTCATCTTCAACACCCGATAATTCTGCCGACGCTTCAATAGCTTTATTGATCTCGGAGTCACAGATTTCAAGGATTGACTCTTTATGTTTTTGTAACCTACCAACTATTCCACAAGATTCATCAAATTCACTAAGAGTCAAACCCCAAACTGTCACAGATTCAATCTCAGGGTTTGACAGATAATTTTTTGGCGGCTTTATCGAGAAATTGGTGATAACTTCTCTGACAATGATTGAAGCCTTATCATCATTAAAGTTCTTAGAAATTGATTTCTCAGTTGTCCGGCGCATGGAATTCCAAAAAAAATCAATGCTCTTATACTCTGAATAGCCCCTTGTCTTTACTGTTATCGACGATATATACATCGGTTTTGTAAATGTAAAGTCGAATCGAGAATTTCTACCTCGAAGAACGTTAGCTTCGCCTTTATTATTTATTAAATTTGTTGAGCGATTATTCCTTTTACTGAAACAATGTATAGGTATCACTTGGGTAGATATAATGTCTTCATCACCCAAGCTTGACCGGACCTCACTTACCATATCGTTCATAATTCCCTCTCATTGTTATTCTCCAGTAATACTTGATACGTATTTAGGCACGCAACGCCAGCGAAAAAGACACTAGTATACACGCGACCTAATCTATGGGTTTGTAAGCCTCTTACGCATTCTCTATAAACTCCCATGAAATTACATTCACATGAGAAACACAAAGCTCGTTGAGTTTTTCACGAATGGAAGGGAGAACCACTTCCGGCCAGACCACTGCGTCTATATTTATATAATCAAAATTAAAGTCTCCGATTCCTCTCCATTCGCGTTCGCGATAGTAGGAGCTTTCTGCATCTGTATCGAAGTCAGTTATTTTTACGAAGTTAGAATAAAATCCACCAATTTCTTGTTCATCTATTTCCTTGATTTCTTCTTTATTGGCTGAAGCCTGAGCCATTAGTTTCATAGCTTGCGTTTCCTGAAACCCTCCGCTGCAACCTATAGTTTTCCCAGCCATTACTTGTAACTGACGATTGGGAACTAGCTTACTAACAGCAGGCAAGTTCTGCTCTGGAATGTAAAGTACAGGAACGAAATGACTGTGAATTGCCTCTGCCTTAAAACCAATAGCCACCTTCCCGTAATACGGTGAGTGCGATGGCAGATCCTTAAAAGGAATATCGGTAACACAACAAAACTTATCCGTCTTATGAGTCTCAGATATCTTCTCTACACAAGTAGCCTTGAGCATCGAAGAATCAAGAATCAACTTTAGTGTTTCGGCTGCCTTTTCATTGTCTAGGACCGGTCCTTGCTCAGTAATATCTTTGGGGCATCTAGCTTGCGACCAATCAACACCTTCAGGAGAACCCGTAAAATGCCAATAAATGTTTGAGTAGTATCTCTGTGACATATAAACAACTTTCCCTAAGAGCCTAACGCTTATCAAATAGGCGTAGTCGATATCACCTGGAAACCTTGGGCAAGTTGATATGAATACCAAATATGGGGTGTTATGCAGAAAGACCGGTATAACATTCCATATCTACCGTTTGAAAATGCTTCTAATATATTGTTTTTATTAATAAAAAGTCAAATGAGTGATTAATTAACATCAACTACAATAACTAAAGGGCAGGTGGTTTCGATCAACCACATGAGTAATTTATATTTATGTAGCGCCTCTTTGTACCTTCCATCAAAATCACCGCTGGCCCTAGCCGCTTTACACGACCACCTGGACTTAATGTGGACTTAAATGACAGGCACAAAAAAGCCGGCTAAATATAAAATTCATAACCGGCTAATTTATATAGTATTTTTGGTCGGAGCGGCCGGATTTGAACCGACGACCACCACACCCCCAGTGTGGTGCGCTACCAAGCTGCGCTACGCTCCGATGGTAGATCTTTCATCTGGCTTGAGCCTTGATAGCTCGGCGACGAAAGAGACGCGCATAATACCCTAACTACTTGTATTTGCAAACGATTTTGGGAGGGGAAAATTAATTATCGAGAACGTGTAACACTTCTTCTAACTCAGCGATCATTTGACCAATTAATTGACCAAATTGTGAGTTGTCTTGCTCAGCATTTTCACCTGTCATCTGCAAACGAGCGCCACCTATGGTGAAACCCTGATCGTATAACAAGGCGCGAATCTGACGAATGGTGAGCACGTCTTGGCGCTGATAGTAACGGCGGTTACCGCGGCGCTTAACAGGCTTAAGCTGTGGGAACTCCTGCTCCCAATAACGCAAGACATGAGGTTTTACCGCACACAATTCACTCACTTCGCCAATGGTGAAATAGCGTTTGCCCGGTATTACCGGCAGTTCGTCGTTATTGCTTGGTTCCAGCATACACTTCTACTCTAGCTTTAAGCTTCTGGCCCGGCCTGAAAGTAACCACTCTGCGAGCGGAAATAGGTATTTCTTCACCCGTCTTGGGATTGCGACCCGGACGCTGACTTTTGTCGCGCAAATCGAAATTTCCAAAACCCGAAAGCTTAACTTGTTCGTTCGCCTCAAGTGAATGCCGAATTTGCTCAAAGAACAATTCAACAATCTCTTTAGCCTCACGCTTATTCAAGCCAAGCTCTTCGTAAAGTTTTTCTGCCAAATCGGCCTTTGTAAGGGCTCCTGATTCAGGCATATATCCTTTCCCTATTGCAGATGCTACCTCTGGGTGGCGTTAAACTCCGTCTCTAATTGCTTAACTACGGTATCGACGGAAGCATTGATTTCATCTTCGGTAAGAGTGCGGGAAGGATGCTGAAAGGTCAAGCCTAAAGCAACACTTTTTCTATGCGGATCAATACCTTCGCCCTGATACACGTCAAACACCTTTAAGTCTACTAAGTGCTCTCCAGCCCCATTCCGAGCGGTGTTCACGAGGTTCTGAGCCGGAATTTCGCGGTCTATTAGCAGCGCTAAGTCGCGACGCACCTCAGGGAATTTAGACAATTCCTGGAATGCCGGGATACTGGCCAATAAGACTGAGGCCTGATTCACCTCAAATAGGTAAACCGGCTGAGCAATGCCCAGCTCCTGCTGTATTTGCGGATGTAGGGCGCCAACATAACCTACCACCTCACCGTTTTTAAGCACTGCAGCACTCTGGCCGGGGTGCAATGCGTCATTTTCGGCTTTTTCAAAGGTAAAAACGCTATCGTCGCCCACTAGGTTCAATACAGACTCTAAATCACCCTTAATGTCGTAGAAATCAACTTTACCGGGCTCGCTGCTCCACGCCTCCGCGCCTCGCTCGCCGTAGATTAAACCGGCTACAACTGGCTCTTGCGCTAAACCGCTGGCCCGACGAACAAAGCGCTGGCCCGTTTCAAATAAACGCACTCGGCTCTGCTGACGATTTAAATTGTACTGCAATGCCGTGACTAAACCCGGCCACAAGGTAGTACGCATAACAGCCATATCGGCACTGATGGGGTTTAACAGCTTCACAGGTGTGGCGCTTGGATCAAATAAGGCGAGTAGCTTGGGTTCGACAAAGCTGTAGGCAATGGCTTCTTGATAGCCTCGTGCAATCAATTGACGACGCACAACAGGCAGGCCAATCTTGGCCTCTTCGCGAGGCAGCAAGGCTAGGTCGGCCACTAGGCTAGTCGTGGGTAAATTGTTGTAGCCATAGACTCGCGCCAACTCTTCCAGCAGGTCTTCTTCTATAGAGATGTCGAAGCGATAGCTTGGCACGCTGAACTCCCAACCCGTCTCACGCGTATTGAGCAGACCAAGACCTAGGCGAGTTAGAATATCAACAACTTCTGCGTCATCCATGGCGAAACCCAAACCACGAAGAATGCGCTCTCGGCGTAATGTCACAGAACGCTCAGCGGGCATATGATCCGCTGATTCAACCAACACCAATGGGCCGGGTTCGCCGCCCACAATACTCATGAGCAATTCCGTTGCACGCTCTATCGCTTGTTCCTGCAACTGATAATCGACGCCGCGCTCATAGCGATGCGATGAGTCTGTGTGCAAACCGTAATTACGAGCTCGGCCAGCAATGGCAATAGGGTCGAAAAAGGCGCTTTCTAGAAAAATATCTTGCGTGGTATCACTCACGGCGGTGGCTTCACCACCCATGATGCCTGCCATGGCAATGGCACGCTCAGCGTCGGCAATCACTAAGGTATCCGCGTTTAATTTTACCTCTTGGCCGTCTAACAAGGTGAGCTCTTCACCCTGCTCTGCCATGCGAACGTTGATGCCCTGCTTTAGAGTACTCAAGTCAAAGGCGTGCATGGGTTGACCCAATTCCAACAAGACAAAATTTGTGACGTCCACTACTGGGCTGATACTGCGATTGCCCGCGCGACGCAATTTTTCTTGCATCCACAGTGGGCTGGTCTGATTTAGATTTACGCCCTTTATAACGCGACCCACATAGCGCGGGCACTGCTTGCCGGCGGTAATTGTTACGGGGAAGGTTTCGCCGCTTATGGCTGCAACGGCATCTATCTGCGGTTCCGACACGGCCACGCGATTTAAGACACCCACATCACGAGCAACACCTTTAATACTCAGGCAGTCACCGCGATTGGGCGTCAAATCAATTTCAATGAGTTTGTCGTCTAGGTTTAAAACCTCACGCAAGTCGGCGCCGGTCTCAACACTGGCCGGCAGCTCCCAAATACCATCGCTGTCTTCGCCTACTTGCAGTTCGTTTTGTGCGCACAACATACCGTGCGACTCGACGCCTCTAAGTTTGGCTTTTTTAATTTTGAAAGGTTTGCCGTTTTCATCGGGCGGCAATAGTGAACCTACTGTTGCAAAAGGAATTTTAATTCCCGCGCGAGCGTTAGGCGCTCCACACACTACTTGGCGCATACCTTCGGGGTGACCGGCCACTTGGCAAACTCGCAACTTGTCGGCGTCGGGGTGCTGCTCGATCGAAACAATTTCACCCACAAGCACGCCTGAAAATTCTCCAGCGGCCGCTTCCACGCCATCTACTTCCAAGCCAGCCATGGTGAGCTGTTCCATAAGGTCGGCAGTGTTGATGTCGGGGTTTACCCATTCCCTTAACCAGGATTCACTTACTTTCATTGTCTGTTCCGCTGTTGTTGTATATTCCCGCCTAGGCAGGAATGACAGGCTATAAGTTTAAAGTTGTGGGCTCGCCCCACTGTGAGCGTGACAGTTTCTTAGAACTGCCGTAAAAATTTCAAATCGCTCTCGAAAAATAGCCGTAAATCGTTAACGCCATAACGCAGCATGGCCAAACGGTCGGCGCCCATGCCAAAGGCAAAACCGGTGTAAACTTCTGGATCTACACCGCTGGCTTTAAATACATTGGGGTGAACCATGCCGCAGCCGCCCACTTCTAACCAACCGGTATTACTGCACACGCGACAGCCTTCGCCACCACAGTTTGTACATTGAATGTCCATTTCCGCAGAGGGTTCGGTAAAGGGGAAATAAGACGGGCGAAAACGCACTTCAACGTCTTTTTCAAAAAAGGCTTTCAGAAACTGCGACACGGTGCCCTTTAAATCGGCAAAGCTAATGTCTTTATCAACCACTAGGCCTTCCACTTGGTGGAACATAGGCGTGTGGGTTAAGTCGGAGTCGCAGCGGTAAACACGGCCAGGGCAAATGATGCGAATGGGTGGCTCTTTATTTTCCATGGTGCGCACTTGTACGCCCGAGGTGTGCGTGCGCAAAACATAGGTACCATCAGGGTCGTCAAGCTGAGCGGGGTCTACATAGAATGTATCGTGCATGGCTCTTGCGGGGTGGTGCGCTGGAATGTTCAGGGCTTCAAAATTGTGAAAATCATCTTCAATTTCAGGGCCTTCTTCAACGTCGTATCCGGCCGCGGCAAAAATGTCTTCAATACGCTGCAGTGTGCGTGTAACGGGGTGCAAACCTCCGTTCGTTTGGCCTCGGCCCGAGAGCGTTACGTCAATGGTTTCGCTCGCCAGCTTCTCATCGATAGCGGCTTTTTCAAACCCGTCTTTGGCGACAGTAATTTGTTCCTGCACTTGCTGCTTGGCTTTGTTAATTTCAGCACCGGCCGCAGGCCGCTCTTCTGCTGATAATTTGCCTAAGGTTTTCAGCAAGGCGGTGATCTGGCCTTTTTTACCCAAGTATTCAACACGCACATGGTCTAACGCTGCCATGTCTTGGGCCTCTGCCACTAATTTCAGCGCTTCTTCAGTGAGCGCAGCCAGGTTGTCCATTCATCCACTCCAACATTCGGGACTTAATAAAAATTCTTGTCAAAAAAAAAGGGAAGGAAGCTTAAGCGCCCCTTCCCTTTTCCAAAAGCATTAGGCCCCTAAGGGCCTGGCACTGTTGGGCTTAAAACTTAAGCCAGGGCTGCTTTAGCCTGTTCAACAACGGCCGCAAACGCTGTTTTGTCATGTACGGCAAGGTCTGCCAATACGCGACGGTCCAACGTAATGTTTGCTTTCTTCAAGCCAGCAATCAAGCGGCTGTAGCTCATTCCACAAGCACGAGACTGTGCATTGATACGAGTGATCCACAACGCGCGGAATACACGCTTTTTAACGCGACGGTCGCGATAAGCGTACTGACCTGCTTTAATAACAGCCTGCTTAGCTACGCGGAATACACGTGAACGCGCTCCGTAATAACCTTTAGCAGCTTTTAATACCTTCTTGTGACTACGACGAGCCACTACACCACGTTTTACTCGTGCCATATTCTTATCCTCTTAAAATGTCTGTAAAGGCCAATTACTTGGCGCGTAACATGTTGTCCACGTGGCCAACGTTGTCTGCGTGCAGTACGTTAGTACCGCGCAGTTGACGCTTACGCTTAGTGGTCATTTTAGTAAGGATGTGGCTTTTGTTAGCGTGTTTGTGCTTGTAGCCGGCACCTGTCTTTTTGAAGCGCTTTGCGGCGCCACTGTGTACTTTAGCTTTTGTTGCCATAAGAAAAACTTCCAACTTAAGGGGTTAATTAAATAGTGAGCAGGCAGCTAAAAAGCCCGGTTCACTTTCTCTTTTTCGGGGCGATAACCATAATGAGCTGCCGACCTTCCATTTTCGGATATTGCTCTACGGTACCAATTTCCTCCAGGTCAACTTCAATGCGTTTCAGCATTTCCATTCCTAATTCCTGGTGGGCCATTTCACGACCGCGGTATCGCAATGATACTTTGGCCTTGTCCCCGTCATTCAGGAAACGTTCAAGATTACGTAATTTAATCTTGTAGTCTCCGATGTCCGTCCCTGGTCTGAATTTGATTTCTTTGACCTGCTGCTGCTTCTGCTTTTTCTTGGAAGCGGCTTTGGTCTTCTTAATGTCAAACAAGTGCTTACCGTAATCCATCACCTTACATACGATAGGGTCTGAATCTCCGGCAATTTGCACCAAGTCTAGGCTTGCGTCTTGCGCCGCCTGCAAGGCTTCGGCCAGGGGAACTACGCCCACCTGTTCGCCATCAGCGCCAATCAAGCGAACGCTTGCCGCGTCGATTTGCTCGTTAATTACTGCCTTTTTACTACCCTTGGTGTTATCTCGTTTGATAATTGTCTCTCCTGTTAGCGACCAATATGGTCATCCCAGCCGAAGCTGGAACCTAGATTTCTGCACCTGCAGAAATGACGCTATTTTCTGGCCTTTATAACGACAAGCGGCCGCGACGTGCTACGTCTGCGGCCAGATGGTCGGCAAATGCCTCTAAACTCATCGTTCCTAGGTCGTCGCCCTTGCGAGTTCGCACGGCAACGGTCCCATTTTCAACTTCCTTATCGCCCACTACGAGCAAGTAAGGAATCTTCTGAATTGTGTGCTCGCGGATTTTAAAGCCGATCTTCTCGTTTCTCAAGTCCGAATTGGCCCTGAAGCCCTTATTTTGCAAGGTTTTTGCAACTTTTTGCACATAATCGCTCTGATTGTCCGTAATATTCATAATTACAGCCTGCTGAGGTGCCAACCAAGTGGGAAATGCACCTTCGCAGTTTTCAATCAAAATACCGATAAATCGCTCAAACGAACCTAGAATAGCTCGATGCAACATAACCGGCACCTGACGAGAACCGTCTTCTGCCACATATTGAGCGTCGAGACGGCCGGGCATTGAGAAATCCACCTGAATGGTGCCGCACTGCCACACTCGGCCCAAACAATCTTTCAGCGAAAACTCAATCTTCGGGCCATAGAACGCACCTTCACCCGGCAACTCATCCCAAGGCAATTGCTTGGCATCTAGGGCTTCGGCCAGAGCTTTTTCGGCACGGTCCCAATCGCTATCGGAACCCACACGTTTCTCTGGGCGAGTGGACAATTTGTAAATCAGGCTGTCTTGCTCAAAGCCGAAGTCTTTATAAACCTCATGAAGAAATTCAATAAAGCTCGCCACTTCCTCTTGGATACCGTCTTCAGTACAAAAGATGTGAGCGTCATCCTGAACAAAACCACGCACTCGCATAATGCCGTGCAGTGAGCCTGAGGGCTCATTGCGGTGACAAGATCCGAATTCGGCCAGGCGCAGAGGCAAGTCACGGTAGCTGCGCAAACCTTGATTAAATACTTGAACGTGGCAGGGGCAGTTCATGGGTTTAACGGCAAGTTTGCGGTCTTCTGTGTTCAACATGAACATATCGTCGCCGAACTTGTCGGCGTGACCCGACTTTTCCCACAGGCTGATATCAACCAGCTGTGGCGTTTTAATCTCTTGGTAGCCGTTCTGGTTTTGCTGCTGGCTCATGTATTGCTCTATCGCTTTATAGACAGACCAACCCTTAGGGTGCCAAAACACCATGCCAGGCGCTTCATCTTGCATGTGAAAAAGATCAAATTTCTTACCCAACTTGCGATGATCGCGCTTTTCCGCTTCTTCGAGACGGAATAAATAGGCTTTTAGCTCTTTTTTACTGCTCCAGGCCGTGCCGTAGATGCGCTGCAACATTTCATTGTTTGAGTCACCACGCCAATAGGCGCCCGCCACCTTCATAAGCTTGAAGTATTTGAGCTTGCCGGTTGAAGGCACGTGTGGGCCGCGACAGAGATCTTCAAAGTCTCCCTGCTTATATAAGGACAGAGCTTCGTCAGAGGGAATACTCTCAATAATTTCGGCTTTGTAGTCTTCGCCTATGCCTCGGAAATATTCCACCGCATCATCACGAGACAACTCTCGACGGCTCACCGCGAGGTCGGCGCTCGACAATTCTGCCATTTTCTTTTCAATGGCTGCAAGGTCTTCCGGAGTGAAGGGCCGCTCAAAGGCAAAATCGTAGAAAAAGCCGTCTTCAATAACGGGGCCAATGGTGACCTGAGCTTCTGGGAACAGTGTTTTTACCGCCTGAGCCAAAAGGTGGGCGCAGGAGTGGCGGATAACTTCGAGGCCTTCGGGCGATTTCTCGGTAATGATCGCAAGTGCGGTATCGTTTTCCATTACGAAGGAAGTATCGACTTCTTTGCCGTCGGCAACGCCGGCTAAAGCCGCTTTTGCCAGGCCGGGGCCAATATCGGCGGCCACGTCAAATACAGAAACAGGTGCAGAAAACTCGCGCTTGGAGCCATCGGGAAGTGTAATTACAGGCATTTTTGGTCCTATTCTCAGTGGTGACCCTTACTAGAGGTCACTTGATTGTTGTTTGTGGGGAGGTTTAGAGGCCGTGATTATGGGGGAGATGCGCACGTGCATCAAGGTATTAGCAAGAAAATACCAGCCGACACTTTAAAGCCAACTATTTACTCAAGAGTTAGCGGCCCGTGCCGACCCTGTAAGAAGCATTTTTGCGAATTGGCTCACAATTTATAACAAATAGTTTTAAAAAACGTATTTGCGGAGACAAACTCTGACATACTCAAGCGCTCAAACGGACCGTCGCCAGATTGAGCAAAATCTAATGCACCCAATCGACCGATAATGGATAACATGGCAGCAACATGGCAGTAAAGGACCTCGCTTCACTTAAACGGCATTTCAGTAAAACTGACTTTTTCGGAAAAATTGAGATCGGCTTATCCACATTCGCTAAGATATCTCTCACTCTAACATTGCTCTTTTTGACGGCCCACAAAGCTTTAGCACTGGAAGACAGCAACTACACCGAACAAGTTCAAGCTATGTACATAGCGTATTACAGCCGACCCGGTGACCCAGGGGGCGTTGCCTATTGGGCAAAGCGCCTTGAGCAAAGCGATGGTGATTCAAGCGCCATCATCAACCAATTTGGCAACTCCGCTGAATACATCGATCGCCTCGCAGGCAAAGACAGTGAAGAGCTAATCAACAACATCTTTGTTAATCTCTTTGGTCGCGACGCCGACGCTGGCGGGCTGGTATTTTATAAAAACAAGCTGGAGAGCGGCGCCATTACTCTGGCCTCCATCGCCTTGAATATTAGCAATGGCGTTAGCCCTGGCAGTAGCGACGCGGCTATTATCGACAATAAGCTTGATGTAGCCGCAGCCTATACCGCCTATGTTGACGAGACATCGGCAGAATACGGAGCACAACAGATAAACGAAGCCGTGACGTTAATTGCGGCCATCACCAGCGATCAAGTGACTACTGCAGAGGCTATCTCGAACTTGGAGGGGCCACTTACTCAGGCTGCAGCCAACACAGAGAAACAAATAGCTGAAACTCCTGCTTCAACACCAGCACCAACGCCAACTCCAACACCAATGGAAACAGCAACAAGCGAACCCCTTCTCGAAGCCAGAAGCATAAGCGTGAGCTGGTCTGTACCCGACTCACGGGAAAATGGCGATACGCTTTACACTTATGAAATAGGTGGCTACGAAATACTCTATAAAAGGCATGACGAAACTTTGTATACCTCAGAGATTATCGCCGGCAGCCAAACAACCTCTCTCGACATCCTCGACCTGTTGGCAGGTGAATATGTGGTTAAAATAGCCTCATTTGATACCGATAACTTACTCAGCGAATACCAAACAGTGACCGTGTTACTGAACTAATTTTCGCAAATTGCAAATTTCCTCCTGTTCAATTTCTGGACAAGGGGAAATACCTCAACGATAATTTATCAAGAGGAAAGACTTAGCTCCTAGACCTCCCTGGGCAATCAAAGACTTGATATGTGACGCTTCTCTCACCTCCCACCCAAAAACTAATGTATATTCTCAGGCAATGCTTAACTTGTAGTACGGAATTAGGTGGCAACGAATATGTCAGCAGTAAACAAAAAATCAAAACTCGGCGAACTCTTAGTCAAACAAGGCGCGCTAAGCCAAGATAATTTGGACGAGGCCATTCGTGAACAGTCTCACCGCCGACAATTTGCCCTTAAATCTGGCGGCGATGTCAATGCGATACCCGCCCTGGGCGAGCTTTTGATCGAGCTTGGCTACCTAAGCCGAAGCGATTTGAAAAAGGCCCTC
>Ga0209184_1001312_pt1 | contig 17196 bp, 11 predicted proteins | sample EN8Hudsemesocosm_2_FD_184627 | JGI IMG/M metagenome (GOLD analysis project Ga0209184, IMG submission 184627) | Methane-oxidizing microbial communities from mesocosms in the Hudson Canyon - EN8C Hudson Canyon (SPAdes) (version 2) | ecosystem: Environmental > Aquatic > Marine > Cold seeps | place... | reverse complement strand
CTACTAATAAATAAGGAACCTTACGAATTGTGTGCTCGCGAATTTTAAAGCCGATCTTCTCGTTTCTCAAGTCCAGATGTGCTCTATATCCACTTTCTTCGATGTTTTTATGTAATTTTTTACAATATTCGGCCTGTTTATCGGTAATATTGAGAATTGCGACCTGTTCAGGCGCTAACCAGAATGGAAAAGCTCCCTCATATTCCTCAATCAAAATCCCGATAAATCGTTCAAATGAACCCAAAACGGCTCGATGCAACATTACAGGAACACTTCGCCCTTGATCATCGGTTACATATTGAGCACCTAAACGCCCTGGCATTGAGAAGTCGACCTGAATCGTTCCACATTGCCAAACTCGGCCAATACAATCTTTTAATGAGAATTCAATTTTTGGTCCATAAAACGCACCTTCACCCGGTAATAAATCCCAATCTAGGTTTTTAGCATTTAAGGATTCTTCAAGTGCCGCTTCTGCTTTATCCCAAACTTCATCTGACCCTACTCTCTCTTCAGGCCGAGTAGAAAGCTTGTAAATAATCTCAGTAAAACCAAAATCATCATAAACCTCATGAAGCATATCGATAAAAGAAGACACTTCTTCTTGAATCTGTGTTTCCTCACAAAAAATATGTGCATCATCCTGAACAAAACCACGCACTCGCATAATACCATGCAAAGCACCGGATGCTTCATTACGATGACAAGATCCAAATTCCGCTAATCGTAAAGGAAGCTCCTTATAGCTTTTTAGACCTTGATTAAATACTTGTATATGACAAGGGCAATTCATTGGTTTAATTGCGAACTCCGCATTCTCTGAATGCGTAGTAAACATTTGCTCACTGAATTTGTCCCAATGGCCTGATTTTTCCCATAAGGTACGATCAACCACTAAAGGTGTTTTGATTTCCTGATAGCCATATTTACGCTGTTTTGTGCGCATATAACTTTCAATTTCTTGGTATATACGCCAGCCTTTATCATGCCAAAAGACCATACCTGGCGCTTCATCCTGCATGTGAAATAGGTCTAGCTTTTTACCGATTTTACGATGATCTCGCTTTTCAGCTTCCTGTAAACGATTCAAGTAGCCTTTTAGTTGCTTTTTATCTGCCCAAGCAGTGCCATAAACACGTTGAAGCATCGCATTATCAGAGTCACCACGCCAGTATGCACCCGAGATACGCATTAGCTTAAAGTGCTGGCAAAACTTCATGCTTGGAACATGAGGGCCTCGACACATATCAACATATTCTTCGTGATGATATAGCCCAGGTGAGTCACTTGAATCAATATCTCGATCCAAGATTTCCATTTTGTATGTTTCACCACGTGCTTTAAACGCATCATAGGCGTGCTGCCAAGTTACTTTCTTCTTTATAACTTGATAGTCTTTTTTAGCAAGCGACAACATCTGCTTTTCTAGCTTCAACATGTCGTCATCAGTCAATCGATGTTCTAAATCGATATCATAGTAGAAACCATTTTCGATCGTTGGGCCGATTGCCATTTTTGTATCTGGCCATAACTGCTTGATTGCGTGCCCTAGTAGGTGCGCACAAGAGTGACGTAAAATTTCTAAACCTTCATCATCTTTAGCCGTTACGATACTAAGAGATACATCACTTTCAATTATTTCACATGCATCAACCAACACCCCGTCTACTTTTCCTGCAATTGTCGCTTTTGCAAGACCGGGTCCAATATCAGCCGCAACATCCATAACAGAAACTGGCTGTTCAAAAGTTCGCTGACTTCCATCGGGAAGAGTAATCGTTGGCATAATGTCCTCGTTATCAGTGGTGGCCCGTACTAAAGACCACTTGAAATAATGTTTTAGTGTAGAAAAATAATCATTGGCATCAATAAGCGCGCAATTTTATACAAGTAGCAGCAACTATTCAATTTTGTGACTACAGTAAAATGATTTTATAACGACGTATTCAATCAAATGCACGACTTAATCAACTTTTTAACCTCAAAAAAAAGCCCCGACAATTGCGAGGCTTTTAATCTAGGCGCTAGTTTTAGTTTGCCTTAATCGCTGTTTTTGCTTTTTGAGCAATTTTATCAGGTCGAATCAAGAACCGTGCTAAAGCTGGAAGCAACCACATACTACCCACCATATTCCAAATAAACATGAAGAATAATAAAACTCCCATATCTGCCTGAAACTTAATCGGAGAGAATATCCAAGTACACACACCTATGCCAAGCGTTATACCTGTAAAGCTAACTGCCTTACCTGTTGTTCTAAGCGTTTGAAAATAAGCTTCCTGAAGCGGCAAGCCTTCTTTAAGTTTAGATTCCAGCATACTAAATATATATATACCGTAATCGACACCAATCCCTACCCCTAAAGCGATAACAGGTAGCGTTGCGACTTTTATTCCTATCCCTAACTGAGCCATTAATGCTTCACACAAAATAGACGTTAACGCTAAAGGCGTCACAATACAGATAACCGCCGCAAAAGATCTAAAGGTAATAAAGCATAGAATACTCACCACGGCATAAACCGATATCAACATAACATCTTTTGCTTTTGAAATTACCTGGTTCGTTGCAGCTTCAACACCTGCATTACCAGCGGCTAACAGAACGGTATAATTTTCACTTGGGTATTCATCAATTAATTCCTTCAGCGTATCTACAACACGATCAAGCGTGTCAGCCTGATGATCTTTCAGGTAAATAATCATAGGCGTCATAGAACAATCTGAATTCACCATACCTGCAGGGGCACGCTGAATAGAAGAGTTAATAATTGATTCACTTCTAGATAATTCAAACCATTTGAAGCTACCTTCATTCAGTGCCTTAGTAACTAAACGAGAAACGGTTACTAAGGATGCTGTTGATTCAACCCCTTCAGTATTCTCCAAACGCCATTGCATACGATCCATCACATCCATGACTTCATAACTAGAGCAACGTTCTGCAGGCGTTTTCACCATCACGACCATCACATCAGCACTAGTACTGTAGTTACTAATAATATAATCATTATCTAGGTTATATCGTGAGTCAGCCCTTAGCTCGGGAGCACCTTTATCCAAATCACCTATTTTCAAATCCTTCTGGTAATAGATACCAATCCCACAACCTAAAATAGCAATTAAAATAGAAATAGGGGCAATACTAGGATGCGCCATAAAAGATAACACTCGCCATTTTTTATCGCCATGCATCTCGACTTTCTTCGCGTGCTTTAAACCGCTTTTACTCAAGCCAATATAAGACATAATTACCGGATGAAGGATTAGGTTTGTCACAATAATGACCGCAACACCAACACCCGCGGCAACAGCAAGGTCCTTAATCACATCGATTTCAATAAAGAGTAATGTTAAGAAGCCTATTGCATCACTCACCAAAGCAAGAATCCCAGGCCGAGCTAAAAACCTAAACGCTAAACGCGCGCTCATAACAGGATTAAAGCCTTGCGCCTGCTCTAAAGCTAATTGATTGACGATCTGTACACCGTGACTAATCCCTATCGCAAAAACGAGGAAAGGAACGAGTACCGAGTATGGGTCAACACCATAGCCAAGTAGATTAAGTATCCCTAACTGCCATATAACAGCAATAGTAGAGGTAAGAACTGGTACTAGCGTTCCGACCAAACACCGGGAATAAGCAAACAAGAACGTTAATGTTAAACCCATCGTGACCAATGCAAAGATTAGTATTGCACCTATCCCTTCAATAAGATCACCAATCTTTTTAGCAAAACCAATGATGTGAACGTCTACATTCGGATTCTTTTCGCGGTATTTGTTTCGAATTTTCTCCTCTAATTCAAGTGAGAGTTGTTTGTAATCCAATGGCTCGCCCGTTTCGGGGTTTGTTTCAAAAAGTGAGGCGAATACTATCGTCGACTTAAAATCATCCGCAACTAAACGCCCTACTTGACCGGACTTCAAGATATTCTGCCTTAAGCCTTCTAATGAACCCTCAGAGCCATCATATCCATCAGGTATGACAGCCCCACCACGAAAGCCATCTTCTGTCACTTCTATCCACCGTACACTTGGCGTCCACAATGATTTCAAAGCGGACCGGTCAACCCCAGGCAAATAAAACAGTTCATCCGTTATTTCGCTTAATGTCTGCATATAAGCTTTATTAAAGATGTCGCCATTTTTTACCGAGACTGCAATCCGAATAGAATTCCCTAAATTCCCTAAATCCTCCCGATTATCTAACATATTAATAATGAAAGGGTGTTCTAATGGAATCAATCTTTCAAAGGACGCATCAGGCCTGATCTGAGAAGCGTTAAAGGCTAAAAAGACCGTTAACAATAGAAACAAAGCAAGTATGACGGGCCTGTTTGAGAATATAAGCCGTTCTATTATTGTTCCTGACCCGACAACCTCAATCGATTTGGCTGCTGGATTATTTTGTGGGTTTGACATTCATCAATCCTCTAGGATTTATATTTTGATTAATATTAGTTTAAATTGATTCCGGCAGAGTTAGTTCGGGTCACACCCTTCTCTCCCACTACAACCAGTTCATTTCGTGTGATAAACACAGCAGAAGACACCCCTAAACGATCATCTCGTATCGTTTCAGAAAAAGTACGACCACCATCATCACTAAATAACACAGAGCCAGAATTCCCAACAATAGAGATATCTCCGTCTCCGTTATGAACCGCAGAAATCAAAGTACTTTCAGTATCTGAATCTACCGCTTCCCACGTACTCCCTGCGTCAACAGACCGAAACAAATTCCCCCTTAAACCAAACGCTAGCACACCTTGCTTTTCACCCGTCTCAGCTAAACCAAAAAATGATCCAGCATAGGGACTATCGACTGACTCCCAAGTTTCGCCCTCATCTTCAGAACGAAAAAGCACACCTGCTTCACCAGCAATAAGCAGTACATTCTCATCAACTTGAGTAATGGTATTTAAATGAAATCGATCGGGGTTATCCATTTTAGAACCATAGTTCTGCCAAGAATTACCACCGTCAAAGGTTTTAAAGATAAAACCATAAGCCCCCACAACCAGACCTTCTTTATCATTGAGAAAAAACACATCCAATAAAGGCTTACTTGCACCAATTCCCGCGTCCACTTGTGCATCTTCTAATGCGTAATCTGCATCTTCCAATGCATACTCTAAATCCTCAAGCTCATCTTCTGGTGCTAACGCCATTTGCCCTTTTAAGGTATTAATATGATTTTCTGACTGGGTAATAATCATTTGATTTGCGGTATTGCCATCAAATTGCTTCTTCCAGGTTTCGCCGCTGTCTGCAGAGTGCAGGACAACACCAGAATGACCTACAGCCCAACCATTGCGCACATCAGGAAACACTACTGACGTCAACAATACAGATACTGGCACCTTAGCTTGGTGCCACTTTCCACCATTGTCATCAGAATATAAAACATGCCCTCTGGCACCCACAACAACTAAGCGTTCTCCCGCTTTAGCTATATCCAATAATAAACTCTGCTTTGCTTTAACCGCTTTTACAGAAGGTGTCACTAAAACATCTTCTACTGCTAAAAGGGGTGCACTCATACTACCCAGAGTAACGGCTCCCGCTAAAAGAGAAACACGAAATTTGGTAAATATAGCGTTCATTCATCATCCCTATTCATTTAATAAAATGCTCACAAGATTAGGGGGCGACCCTAATCTTGAACTAATTAAAACTGATCTATAACGATTTAACGCGCTCTACGACGCAAGGAAGAAGGCTTAAAGTAACGTTTATTAGGCACCTTTGATTCAAATACAGTCGCCTGACGTTCCTCTGAAGTCAACCCATTTACACTAAACCTACGCGACTGAAGATCATGAAAAACGCTTGCAGCAGACCATACTCCCGGTAATTCATAAAAGTTTTTCAGCAACGCCATACTCACACGCCATAACTCATCACGCGTATCGTACTGATCCACTAAAGCAACACCCCAACTATCTTCATCAATATAATAAACACGTTTTTTATAGATATGACGCGCACTCTTTTTAAGCGTTGCCTCAACAACATGTACACGGTGTAGCTCCCAACGAAGATATTCAGGATTTAAGTGACCAGACATTACAACATCTTTGTATTTAACATCTTCAGCGGAAATTTTGTAATTGTTATAAGGAATGAAAAATTCTTTAACGCCCTTGTATTCCCACTCATATCGATCTGGGGCACCGTTATACATATCGGTATCATCGGCAGTTCGCGTATTATCCGAAGACGCTATAGGTGAATCATACGCAAGATTTGGTGCGCGCCTAACACGTCGCTGCCCTGAGTTATAATCCCAAGCCTGACGCTTTTCTTTGAGCTGATCCATCGTTTCATGAATTAACAATGCCCCGCCTGCCAATCGCGCTGGCGCTTTATTAAACGTAAGATAATAGAATAAAATATTCTTCATTTTTTTAAAGCTTCCTTCCGGGTTATGGAAGTTAAAGAAGACTTCTTGCTGTTTTGTAATAGGCGTATATGAACCATCTCGCTGTACTGCAAGCTCTGATGCACGACTTGTAAGAAATATACCGCGCCAACGGGTTAAATGATTCCACATCACCTGCAATGCTTTGTCTTCATTTTTACCATGAAGGATCGGAAAAGCAACGCCACCAAAAGCATCTTTTATGCCTGAGCCTCCTTTCGTCAAGCTTGAAGTTTTTGCGTTCTTTTTCGTGTTTTTTATCACCCAATCTGGCATTGAGTGAGATCTGTGTGTTGGGTATACATTCACTTTAAATGTGTCTGGATAAGCTTCAAACAAGGCATATTGTCCTGGCGTCATATACTTCTTAAACCCTTTGTAATTGCTTTTATCGATTGAAAATTTAATTTCATCGGATGCAAAAGGATCAATATGGTGTTGACCAGTCCCCGTATACCCTTCTGGTGGCTTAGTAATCCCCCCCGTCCACTCTGGAATAGTTTTCGTTTTATTACCCGATTTGATCGATCCGAATGGGGTTAATGACTTACCTAACTTATTTGCTTCTTTTGCAGAAACTTTTGCATGTACATTGAGCGACGCCAACATCAATGCTAATACACCACAGAGCAATACAGACTTGTTATTCATATGAATACCTTGAAACACACCTATTTGTTTACGATTTTTTTGATAGCAACAGAGGTTATTCATAAACATTGCCTCACCACACTTCCCCCATCACTCCCTTAAGTTTTATCTAAGTAGGAAATTAGGTAAAGAAGATTTGCCATCCTATTAATTTTTAGCAGATTTTTTCATTCTGTCTATATTAGTTTTGTTATTAAATATGTCTGCTATTGAGAAATAGCTTAAATTTTGAAGTCAGAACCGAAAAGATTCTGCTATTTGAAAAGAAAACCCGAATGAAATATTAATAACGTTGAAACACAGAGCGCCCGACATCACCATTATTTGGCTGACATTCAACACTCTGTATTTTACTTAAATCAAGGCAAGCTCTTTTCTACGATTTCCCTAACGTCTTTAGACAAATCATTCTTTTCATGAATACGCTTTAACTGCTCAACCATTAAACTCTGCCTGTTTGCATTAAATTTGCGCCAGCGCGTCAAAGGCATCATTAACCTTGACGCTATTTGAGGGTTTAGGTCGTCTAGTTTAATAATATACTCACCAAGAAATTTGTAAGCGTCACCGGACTCGTCGTGAAAGTTCACCAAGTTTTGCTGACAAAACACACCAATAACAGAACGTACTTTATTAGGATTAGTCATGTCAAAGTCAGGTAATGCGATGATTTTTTTCAAGCCATCCAAAGTCGTTAAGCACGAGCTACCAGATTGGACCGAGAACCACTGTTCAAGAACTTGTGCATCGGCATGCCACTTATTATAAAAAGCAGCTAATGCCTCCTGAGCAGCCACCTCATCGCCAGAGTTAACAAGCACACTTAATGCCGCATGGCTATCAGTCATATTTACCGCCGAATCAAATTGCTGCTTAGCCAACAATACAGCCTGTTCATTCGATGACGCCGACAAAAGAGCAAGAACGGAATTTTTCAATGCTCTTTGAGACATAGCAGAAAAATCTAAGCTAGCACTTAAACTCACATTTTCATGATAAACCGCTTCCAATTCACCTCTAAGTGCATCAGATAATGCCGCCCGTACAAACTCACGAACATGATGAATTGCCTCAACGTCCGCTTCATCTGACAATTCAATCAAGTAACTCTCTGCTGGTAGCATCAGTAATTTGCAAACCATTGCTTTATCTAGCGCTTTATTACGTAAAATCGACCTGAATACATCAATGAATTGCTCTGACAGTATAAGCGTTTCTTGGTTCTGGTATTTCAAAACCATATCTTGAAGAACACGCAGCGATAAAGTTTGGCCAGCCTCCCAACGGTTAAACCCATCAGAATCATGTGCCAGCAAAAATAATAACTGCTCGTTTGAATAATCGTATGTTAATTTAACGGGTGCCGAAAAATTTCTCAACAAAGAAGGTGTTGGCTCTTTTTCCACCCCTTCAAATACAATTGTTTCTGTCTGATCAACCAATTCAAACACCCAGCTCGTTTGACCACCAGCAACAGCTAAAGGCAGGTCTTCCCCCCCCTCATCAATTAAACCAAGCGTAATAGGAATATGGAAGCGTGCTTTTTTATCGAGAGAGACACTATCGCCAGCACTAGCCGGACACGATTGTGTAAATGTCAGGCGATATTCTTTACGCCCAGCATCATACGATGACTCAACTAAAACTTCAGGTGTTCCCCCTTGATCATACCAGGCTTGAAATTGAGTAAAGTCACGCCCAGACACTTCTGACATTGCTGTCACGAAATCTTCTGTCGTAACAGCTTGACCATCATGCCGATCAAAATATAAGTCACTACCGGCTCTAAATTTCACCTCACCAAGAAGTGTATGAAGCATACGAACCAACTCCGCACCTTTCTCGTATACCGTTAACGTATAAAAATTAGAAATTTCCATATAGGATGAAGGTCTTACTGGGTGCGACATAGGTCCTGCATCCTCAGCGAACTGAGCCGTTCTTAAAAAGTTAACATCCTCAATCCGTTTCACTACACGAGAGTTCATATCAGCCGAAAACTCAGAATCCCTGAATACTGTAAAACCTTCTTTTAAACTTAACTGAAACCAATCACGACATGTCACCCTATTGCCTGACCAGTTATGAAAGTACTCATGCGCAACGATTGCTTCGATTCGATGATAAGCAGTATCGGTGGCCGTGTCGGTCTTAGCCAGAACACACGAAGAGTTAAATATATTTAAACCCTTATTTTCCATCGCCCCCATATTGAAGTCATCAACCGCCACTATCATAAATATGTCCAGATCATATTCTCGGCCATAAACATCTTCATCCCACTTCATTGATCGTTTTAAACTATCAATCGCGTAATCGCATTTATCTGCATTTTTAGCATCCACAAAAATACGTAAATCTACTTTTCGCCCTGAACTTGTTACGTATACATCTTCCTGGCAGTGCAAATTCCCTGCAACCAAAGCAAACAAATAACAGGGTTTTGGAAAAGGATCCTCCCACGTAACAAAATGCCGCCCTTTGGGCAAATCACCTGACTCAACCGGATTACCATTTGAAAGTAACACAGGGTATGACGCTTTATCAGCTTCGATACGTGTTTGGAATACAGACATCACATCAGGACGATCAGGGTAATAGGTAATGCGCCTAAAGCCTTCAGCCTCACACTGAGTACAGAACATCGAAGACGACTTATACAAACCCTCTAGCCGCTTATTATCTTGTGGTTTAATCCAGGTTTCACATTCAAGTGTAAATTCACCAGGAACATCCTTAATAGTCAGCCCTTCATGATCAACTTGATATTCATCACTTGAAAGCTGCTGGTTATTAACTTTAATCGATCGTAGCTCCAGATCTTCGCCATGCAGATAAAGTGGTTCAGCATTCGTTGATGCGCAACGCTTAAAATTCAGACTAGATAAAACAGTCGCGCCATCTTCAAACAATCGAAATGTTAGCTTTACTCTTTCAAGCTCAAATGCTGGTGCCTTATAATCTTTTAGGTAAATTGTTTTTACGCTGGACTCACTCATTATATGACCCTTAATTGATCGTCTTATGCCTTACTATAACTAGACTGCAGATAATGAAACATCGAAAGAGGTATGCTTTCGAACATTAAAACAACCGGAATCCAGTATCAAATACTGGCCTTTAATCGCCAGCAATTTACCTTCAACAATACTTTGTTTTTCTAGATTAAACGTTTTAATTTTTTCAGGCCATTGAAGAGACGGATATTCAAACCGCCAAACCTCACCAGATTCGAGCTGGCTAATTTTCTCATCAGGATATTGCGACCTTAAATTCGCCAATGGCGCTTCAGCTAGTTCAAAAAGCCTATCCCGCTCTTGTGCCAGATCTATTTCCACGACATCATGCTTGAGCATCTTTCGCCAATTAGTTTTATCTGCTACCCACTCCTTCATGATAACCTCAACCAAACCGGATAATTGCCTGGTAGATACTGAGAAAATAGGCAGCGCTTGTATCGCCCCCTGATCCATCCATCTCGTCGGCACTTGAGAATGGCGTGTAATCCCTACTTTAAGACCCGAAGAATTCGCTAAATAGACAATATGCTCCTGCATACAAAACTGCTCAGCCCACTCAGGCTCTCTACAGGTACCTTGACTAAAGTGACAGAGTTCAGGACTCATCATGCAACGATCGCACTGGGCAAGTTTTTTAAAGCATGGAAAGCAGTAACCCTGGTTAAAGCTTTTATTCGTTTTTCGCTGGCAATGAGAGCAACGAATTTCACCGTTTGAAATAATGCGAATATCTTTTCCGATATAAGCATTCATATCTATTTTTTCATCACCTACATTTAAGAGGTATGAAAGCGGCTCAGTTTTTTCTATCAACATTTTGGCAAGTCTGCCAGAAGCTAGTTCGATCATCAGGCGACCTGTATATTATGTAAAATTAAGAAGTTTTATGACTTAACACTCAACTTTAATGAAGAATTTTTATGGTTGAAACATCATCCTGGTTTTTATCTGTTCCACACGGCTCTGTTTTCTTAGTCGAATCAACATAGCCAACCCGTTCAGTTTCAGCTATTTGATGTTTCGCTTCATACAGCATAATTGCTTGAAGGCATATTTCTTTTTGAGCAACACTTAATACCCGACCATCTGGCCACTTCCCTAACTCTATTGCTTGCTTGAACTGCTTATAAACATCAGGGTTAATTGCTTCGGCAACATCTTCAAAATTCATTTTTTAAAATACCTTTTGCTCTATAGTAAAAGGAGAGAATAGCAACCACAAAAAATGGACTCAAGACTTTCGTAAAAATCTCGAACCTTGCTTGACAATGCAAATAAGAATGATTATCATTATCGCGAGTTTTGAATTGATTCATCAATTCGAAACTTGGTCTCTCTCATCAGTAATTCACAGCTTGTGAAACCCAGATCGATACTCATTAATATGATTTCAATCTGGGTGTTTTTTTCGCTTAATTGCTTTCAATGCAATCATCAACCCACCCCAAATCAAACCTGAAATTAAACCATACAAATGTGCAGCATTTGCCATCCGCCCCCATCCTAACCACTCTGTGATAGGTGTATAACCTAAAATCAGCCACACAAGACTAAACTTCATTAATATATCTGGAAAAAAAATCGTTGGCTCAAAATGCTTCCACAACCAGCAATAGCCCACCAAGCCATAAACGACACCTGACAAACCACCAAACAAGTAACTGGTTTCAAGTAACTGAGCAATATTAGAAATTGCAGAAACAAACAACGCTAAAGCGAGAAAAGCAAAGGAGCCTTTTTGGATTTCTAACTGCCCACCTAAAAGCCAAAGCATCAATAGATTAAAAGTAATATGCATTGCATTAAAATGAATAAACCCTGGACTAATTAAACGCCAAAACTCCCCTTGCCCTAAAGTTACCAATAAGCCTTGGATACGGCCATATAATGTATTTAAGTCTACTGCCAAGCCTTCACTACTTAAGCTGAATGGATCCAAGATTAGAAAAGCTCTGAGTATCGGACCACCTTGCCCAAAATCGGTCAATAAAGCGAAGATAATGCTAAAAAGCATAAAAATAAAAACGATAGGTGCTTGTGAAGGTCGCGCCCGAGGATAAAGCACCTCAACTTGAGGCGGAAAAATATGTTTTTTCGGTAGTTCATCTAAATGGAACTTAAACGCCTTGTCAGTCAAATAAAGCTGTAATGCATCCTTAACCTGCTGCTCCATACCTTCATTTTCAATAAATAAAGCCTGCTCACCTAATTCCTCAGTGATTCGGTGCACCAAACCTTGAGAATGAAGCCAATCACTAAATGTCGACAAATCTGACTCGAATGAAACTCGCGCAACTTTAATCATTCACGATCCACACCGACCCAAATAAATTTTTCCCGACTCAAACACTGCTCATCATCCATTTGATATGCCACCATCCGCCCATATTTCACGGCACTGTAATCCAAACAAGCAATATTATCAGTAATTGGCGCTGGATCGCTCGACATCCAGTAATGACCCACAAATACAGGCAGCTCCGAAGGTGAATAATGTAATAATTTTTGTTTTTCAATCGCGGATAAGGCGCGCTTAGCCATCTCAAGCGGCAATGGGTCTGGTTGAAAAACAACATCAGCATAAGTCTGCGGTTTATCGCTCCAGAATTTTGTTCGAAACATGTGTCGAGCAAGCCCATCCTTACCTAAAATCGTTTCTCCGTTAGGAAGTTCCAGCGCAGTCCCCCTTGTGAGCTTATCAATTACCCCTCCCGCAAATGAATCATCGTTAACGGAGTCATGTAACATATTCACACTGATGCAATGCGAGGGCGAAAGCGCTTTAAAACGTAAAATGGCGCTATTATCCCAACAAGCATGTACGACACGAAAATTCTCTTTTTCAATAAACAGTGGTATTTCATGAAACCAAGCTAAAAAGTCTTTCCATTCTTGCGGATAATTTTCGAACTGCTCAAGCGTTTCCCTTATTAAACGATGATGCCTTGCATTATGCTCGCGCAGATACTGACGCCCACTGCCTTTGCGCCCTTCAGTACAATAGCACATGGCATTATACTCATGATTACCTAATACTATTTCTGCCTGATTTTGATCTACCATATCTTTAACAATATGTAAGGCTTCTCGAATTCGAGGACCCCGATCAACAATATCTCCCACAAATATTACTTTTCTATCAGCATGACGATAACAGCCCTGCCGGTGCTGATAACCCATTTTTTTTAACAAGCTTTCTAAGGAATGAGCACAACCATGCACATCCCCTATTAGGTCATACGCTTGCTTCATATTTGTATTGGTATGAATAAATGCCACGTCAACAGCCCTGCTTAACCGCTTATCAAACTATTCGCCCAGCCGAGTTTTTCACGACAAGTCTCATAGAAATTATGTGTTGTCGGATGAATTAACCTTACTTTATGAGGTTTTTTCGTGATACTAACCGTATCGCCAGGTGCAACAGGTATATGGTGCTGACCATCACAACTGACCTGAGGATATATTTCATTCCCCTCACCAATTACGACTTTGATCTCACTTTTTCCATCAACAACAATTGGACGACTACTAAGCGTATGAGGAAACATAGGGACCAGCGATATTGCGTCAAGCTTGGGGTGTAATAATGGCCCTCCAGCGGACAACGAATAGGCCGTTGAACCTGTCGGAGTTGACACGATCAAGCCATCAGAGCGCTGACTATATACAAACTGCCCTTCAATAAATAAATCAAAACCAATCATTCGGGTTGATTTACCTGGGTGCAATACGATGTCATTCAAAGCGGTACCAAAACCTATCGGCTCGCCGTTACGTTTTACATGCACATCCAACAAAAAACGTTTTTCTTGTATATACTTACCGGACAACACTTCACTAATTTTTGTTTCCAAATCACTCGGTGAAATATCCGTTAAAAACCCAAGCCTACCTCGATTAACCCCTAGCAAAGGCACACCAGACTTAGCCAATTCTCTTGCTGCACCCAGCAAACTCCCATCACCACCGATTACAATCACTAAGTCGCACACTTCACCCATCATTTTAACACTAGAAACTTGCAAGCCATGACCAGGCATTAGCGCACCAATGTTCTCTTCAATGATTAGGTGATAACCCTCACTCACTAGAAATTTTTTGAGCTTTCGCAGGGTTTCTACAACCTTTGCGCTTCCCATTCGGCCAATCAAACCAACATTGCGAAATTGATCCATATTTAAAATCTATACCTTCAAACAGATAATTCGTAGCGAAACACATATTAATTAAAAAATGATGCCATCTATCACACTTATCTTAACAGATTTTCTTTAATCAGAAATAAGGATATGCAGCACAACAAGAAGAAGACGACCTAGAACTTAAACAAAACTAGGCGCTTTATCACCAAAACCACGCCAACCTTGAAGCCCACCAGTATGAACCGCCAAGATACGCGCATCAGGTTTAATACGCCCTTGGTACACCCATTCAAACAAACCATATAGCATTTTTCCCGTATAAACAGGATCAAGCAAAATATCATTAGTTTGATGAATATCCGAAATAAAATCCGTCAATCGCGTATTTATTTTTGCAAAGCCACCAAAATGATAGTCATGACTTATTTCCCATGGATTTACATTCCGAGCAAAACTTAAATTAGCTTCAACCCTTGACTCAAGATCATAAACGCCTTTTAGCGCAGAAAACCCAATACACCGAACTGCGCCCATGTTAGCACTGACAATACCCGCCAACGTTGCCCCAGAACCGACAGGACAAGCAATAACATCATAATTCATTCCATCAGTCGACCACATGCGTTCGAAAAGCTCTCGAACCCCTAAAACCCCCTGCTCACTTGACCCTCCCTCAGGAATAATCCAAGTATCAGGGTATTTTTTAGCGTAATCAGCTATACAGTCAGCAGGCGCCACATCCCGGTAATCCCGACGACTTAACCATTGCAAACTCATCCCCCATTCAACACAATCTTGAAGCGTAGGCGACAATATTTTTGGCTTTTCTCCTCGAATAACTCCGATCGTTTTTATCTGTAATTTTTGCCCTGCGAATGCTAAAGCATGCAAATGATTCGAATACGCACCACCAAAACTTAATATACTGGATTTGCCTGCTAAATCTGCAGCCAGAATATGATGCTTAAGCTTGTACCACTTATTACCCGATATAAACGGGTGCACTTGATCCAACCGTAGGCAGTCAATTGCTAACTTACGCCCTTGACCCAAGTCGATTTCCAGCGTATGCACAGGAGGAATTAAATTAAAACTCTCATCAAAATCGGATATTTTTGCTACTGAAGACTCAATCATGAATTAAATGTTTCTCGCATAAATCACTCACACCTTGCTCAAATTCACTCGGCGCACTCACTTTTTCAATCGACTGCAAACACGCCTGCCCCGTCGATGATACATGCACACAAACAGGACTTTCAAAATGCGCTAACCACCGAAGGTAGTCCGCCTCTGTAACAAAGCATTTATCAGCAACAAACCCCATCGGATTTTCCGCATAGTCACTAATTTCCACCGCACTCATCGTAATATGCCCTACACCAGGATGATAGGCAACATAGACAACTTCTAGCGCTTTCAACTTATCCAGTATTGAAGAGCCTTCATTGCTATTACCAATCGACTCACTCAATTCTTCTAATTCAGCCCGCAATTGCTCTTCACGATCATCCCTATAAGCCAAATCAAGATCTTTTCGCTCTAACTGTTCTGTCAAAAGCACAACTTGTGCCTCCAACTTTTGCTTCTCAAGCCTATCTCGATCACCTTCGCTTGCGTTCTTTAGCTTTTCCTCCAAATCGGCCACAAGCGAGGTTTGATCCGAAATTTTATCTTGCAGACCTATAAATTGATCATCTCTCGATGACAATTTCTCCTTAAGCTTTTCATTTAAGAGCTTTAATTTTTCGATTGTCTGCTGCTGTTCTTGAAGTGTATTTTTATATGTATGAAGCTCAAGTCTACGCTCTCGATCAGAGCTATCTGAAACAGACTCTTTATTAGACTCAAGCGTTCTAATTCGCAACCTTTGCTCTTTCAATAGTCTCGCCAATTTAACGCGCTTGCCTGAATCGATAGCAATATCGTCCTTCCCGCCTAATACAGGCACTTCCGAAGAAGACTTAGGCGCCACAGATGATAAGGTCGGTACTTCTTCTACAGTTTTTTCAAAGACCAACCTTAAACGATTTTTATCAACTGCTTTTCGTAATAAGGAGAAATCATTAGACCCAGGAGTCATATCTGGATCCCAAAGATCATTTTGATGCCAATTAATTGAACACTGCCCTCTGCACGCCAACCGTATTGGACCACTACCAAGATCGGGGCCTGGCCCACTTACTTCTGCCAATCGTTCGACAGGTACATTCCAGCTCGCATCTGCTCGCCCATCTTCATCAAAGTAAAGTTTAAAGAACACAAGTGCACAAATAGATCCAGTTCGGCTAATAATTGCATAAACAACCTTAGCTTCTTCATCAGCATAATCAGGCAAAACCCCCAAACCACTTAACAACGCTTCAAACTCAGTAAATAACATTTGCCGGGAGACCTGATTATCCTCCATAAAAAATACAGCTTCATATCCACCAGTCTCTCGGCTTCCCATAATTACCCCTAAAAACAATCAAATAAGCTAAATCAATTACTAACAAACCAAGTTTAGTAGAGCTAAAGAGAAACACACGATTTATAACAACAGATTACAAGACTAAATTCACATATTTCGTTTTCAGAATTTAAAATAGATGCTTGCAATTGAGACTTACAACTAAAAGGAGGGCATAAATGACAGCAGACTTTAATAAAACTTACACAACATAGGGAGAAAACAAACATAAGAGGAAATCACATTTCCTCCGCATCACCCTCTAGCTCTTCATCATCATATTCATAATTAGCTAATTCTAAAACTTCTTCTTCGTATTCATTCATTTTGATACCAACACCTATTTAATAAATATTAGAACCAAGAATAAACATGAAATATAAAGAGAATATAAATAACTGAGAATTTGATTTGATTTGATTTGATTTGATTTGATTTGATTTCAAGCATGAAGGGGAATTTCAGAAACTACTTGGACATGAGATAGAAATTCAGAAAACTA
>Ga0209184_1001308_pt1 | contig 17233 bp, 19 predicted proteins | sample EN8Hudsemesocosm_2_FD_184627 | JGI IMG/M metagenome (GOLD analysis project Ga0209184, IMG submission 184627) | Methane-oxidizing microbial communities from mesocosms in the Hudson Canyon - EN8C Hudson Canyon (SPAdes) (version 2) | ecosystem: Environmental > Aquatic > Marine > Cold seeps | place... | reverse complement strand
ATGATAAGAGATGGAAATTTTTATACCACATAATACTAATGAAGAAGAGAATTGTGCAGCCTTAGAAGATTATTTAAGTTGTATGTTTTTTTGCTAAGATATTTTAGTCCAGTGATAAAATAGAACTAAAGAGTTTTATCACTTGAACCTGGGTTATATTGTCAATTCAGGTTCAAGTGTTTGTATTTTAAAAGTTAGTACCTAGCCAACCTTTCTCGTCATGCGTTCTGTTATGGCGGCGTTTCTCTCAAGCATTTGTTTGACTCGTACCAATTGTTTCATTGTTTCAGGGGATTGTTTTGTTTGACTGCTAAAAATCACACCGACTCGCCAAATACCATCGCCAATAGTATTTATCTTATTGACGACCTTTGCTTCTAATTGATTTACTTTAATTTCTCCAGTATCCATTTCTAAAATAAGTCTAAGATTTAACTTGGAACCTAATTCAGGTTCGCTTGGTAGTTTTAATGCTATACCTGATAAATTAAAATCGACAACATCAAGTTCTAACCAGGTTGAAAAAAGGCCTTGTTTAGATTTTAGCTGCGCCTTTAGGTTTGCAGCAGGCAAGCGACGTTGTGCGCGTTTTTCTTGAGGGGGAAGCAATGAAACCATTCATAAATCCTAAATAAACTGATTATTGAAACTATTAATAATCAGGTTAGGATATAAATAATAATATACCATTCAATATTAGTTTTTGATTTCAATAATGTGAACCGCGTAATGAAAAATAACGACTTAAGACTTGCTGCGAAAGTAAAAGGCCAAGGTGATGTACTAATTATCTTGCATGGTTTGTTTGGCTCATCCGATAATTTAGGGCGTATTGCTAATGAATTGGCCAAAGATTATCAAGTTCATTCATTAGACTTAAGAAACCATGGGGAGTCTTTTCATACGGAAGAAATGTCATATGAGTTAATGACTCAAGATGTGATTAACTATATGGATGAACAGAATCTTGATCGAGTAAATATTCTCGGGCACTCTATGGGGGGGAAAGTAGCGATGAATATTGCGCTTGTCTACGCTGAGCGTGTTAATAAACTAATTGTGGCTGATATTGCCCCCGTGACGTATACAGCACACCATAATGAAATATTTAAGGGCTTGTTAGCGGTAGAATTTGATCAGGATAAAACACGTTCAGCGGTTGATAAGCGCTTAGCGAGTTATATTGAAACGCTTGGTGTTCGGCAATTTTTAATGAAAAATTTAATGCAGAGTGATCAGGGGGGATTTACATGGAAAATGAATCTTTCAGCAATTTACAAAAATTACTCTAAAATATTAGAAGGGCTTTCAAATAATGAGCCTTATTTAGGGGAAGTATTATTTATTGGCGGTGGTCTATCGGACTATATTAAACCAGCCTATAAACAACAGACATTAAGATTATTTCCAAATACAGAAATGAAAATTATTCCAGAAACAACTCATTGGCTACACGCAGAAAAGCCACGAGTTTTTATTGGGATTTGCCAGAGGTTTTTAGCAGCGTAACGTTCTTATCGCGTAAACAAAGTTAGGTAGCTTATATTTGAAACATGTTGACACGAACCATGAGTGCTATAAGCCTTGTGTGATTGATATAGAAGCTTCAGGTTTTGGTCGTGGCAGTTATCCGATTGAAGTTGGCTTTGTCACAGGTAATCAATCCTTAGGGTGTTGTCTAATAAAGCCCGTTGATTCTTGGTTGCATTGGAGTGAAGAAGCGGAACGTTTACACGGTATTCAACGCTCACTATTAAAAGAAAAAGGAAAGTCTTTAGTGTGGGTGGCTAAATGGCTAAATAAAAATCTGAATGGTATTACTGTGTATTCGGATGCTTGGGTAAATGACATGAGCTGGATTGGGAAGCTATTTGACGAGGCTGAGGTAGTACAAGGATTTAAAATTGAATCAATTTTAAATCTATTGACTGAAAAAGAAAAAGAACAATGGACGCCTCTATATCATCAGGTTTTATCTGACACAAATGCTGTAAGGCATCGAGCAAGTGCCGATGCTGTGAATATACAACAAACTTATCTCAGGCTTAAAATGAATCGTCCTACACTTTGAGGATTAGGCTGTAATTTATTGATAACTTATAGAAAAACTTTAAGAAAGTATGACGATACTGTACTAAACTAAATAAGTTCTATGCTAATCTCGAATTAACCATGAATGCTTTAGTTGTATTCGAATTAAATAGAAAAACGATTCATGGAATAAAAACAAAATATAAAATAGGGTAATCAGGATATGAAAATCAAAAATATAACAATGACGCTCGCAGCAGTTGGATTGGCTTTCTCTGCACAATCAGGTTTTGCCGGCTCCACTTTAGATTCAGTCAAAAAGAAAGATGTTATTTCTTGCGGCGTCAGTACTGGTTTGGCGGGTTTTTCACAAAAAGATGAAAAAGGTAAATGGAGTGGACTAGATGTTGATGTTTGTCGTTCTGTTGCGGCGGCAGTATTAGGTGATGCTTCAAAAGTTCAATATAAACCTTTAACAGCTAAGGAACGTTTCTTAGCGCTTCAGTCTGGTGAAATAGACATTCTTTCACGTAATACAACGTGGACGCATACACGAGACACTTCATTAGGTCTAAACTTTGCTGGCGTTGTTTATTATGATGGCGCAGGATTTATGGTTAGCAAAAAGTTAGGCGTTAAATCTGCAACAGAATTAGATGGCGCGAATGCGTGTATTCAAGCAGGAACTTCAACGGAGTTAGCAATAGCTGACTACTTCCGTGAAAACAAAATGAATTATAAAGCAATTACTTTTGATACCGCTGATCAAACACGATCAGGCTTTGAGTCTGGACGTTGTGACTTTTTGGTTTCTGACCAATCTCAGTTATATGCATTACGTATTGGTTTAAAGGATCCTTCAGGCGCGATTGTTTTACCTGAAGTTATTTCGAAAGAACCTCTAGGGCCAGTTGTTCGTCAAAATGATGATGAGTGGTTTAATGTTGTGAAGTGGGTGGTTAATGCTTCAATAGAAGGTGAGTTTCAAGGTGTTACGTCAGCAAATGCAACGGACTTAAAAGCTAACGGAAAGCCAGGCCAAAAAAGATTATTAGGTTCTGAAGGTGATTTAGGCGAGAAGTTAGGTCTACCTGCTGATTGGGCTTATCAGGCGATTAAGCAAGTGGGTAACTATTCAGAGTCATTTGAGCGTAATGTCGGTCAAGGTTCACCTTTGAAAATTGCGCGTGGTTTAAACGCTCAATGGAACAAAGGTGGAATTATGTACTCACCAGCGATGCGTTAATCGTTTAATATTTAAAGGGGCTTTTGTAAGCCCCTTTTTATTAGCTTAATTCTTTTCAGACACTCAAGAAGAAGTATTTATGTTTTCTAACAAAACTACTGAACAAATCAAGCTTGAGACACGCCCAAGTTCAGCGGGCGCTAAATCCTTTTATAACAACCCAAAATATCGTGGTTGGATTTACCAGTCTCTCTTACTCGTATTTCTTGTTGGTTTTTTTTACACCATTGTTTCCAACACCTTAGACAATATGGCAGCCCAAGGAATTAAAAGTGGGTTTAGCTTTTTAAATACCTCTGCTGGCTTTGATGTATTGATGTCATTGCTACCGTTTCAGACAACCGATAGCTATTTAAAAATCTTTACGATAGGTATTCTGAATACTGTTTTAGTTTCAGTTGTCGGTATTATATGTGCGACCATTCTGGGCTTTATTTTTGGTGTTGCTTATTTTTCACATAATTATTTAATTAAAAAAATATCAATTATTTATGTAGAAGTTTTTCGAAATATTCCAGTTATTTTACAAGTTATCTTTTGGTATACCATTTTTAATTCTCTGCCTATTGCTCGAGAGAGTATCAATATAGGTGATTCAATATTCTTAAACGTGACAGGCTTATATATACCTCAGTTAGTGGGTGAGTCAGGTTCAGGTTTTGTTTATGGTGCTATTGTCGTAGCAATTATCGGCATGTTTATTATTAAGCGTTGGGCGACAAAACGTCAGGAATCGACAGGCGAACAATTTCCAATTTTATGGACGAGTTTAGCGTTATTATTTGGTTTACCACTCTTAGCTTTAATTGTATCAGGTGTGCCCTTTCATTTTGATTACCCAGCACTGAAAGGGTTCAATTTTAGAGGTGGTACTACGATCATCCCTGAGTTTATATCGTTAGCGGTTGCGCTTTCGATTTATACCGGTGCGTTTATCGCCGAAGCAGTACGAGCGGGTATTCAGTCTGTGCCTAAAGGCCAAACGGAAGCAGCTAGAAGTGTTGGTTTAAAAGAAAGCAAAATTATGTCGCTCATTATTGTTCCTCAAGCCATGCGTGTGATAACGCCTATGTTAAATAGTGAATATCAAAGTTTGGTGAAAAATACCACAATCGCGACTGCGATTGGATATCCCGAATTATTTACTGTTTTTGCTGGGTCAGCATTAAATCAAGTAGGGCAAGCGGTAGAAATTATGTTTATGACGCTGGCAATATATTTTGCTCTCAATATGGCGATCTCATTTGTAATGAATCATTTTAACAAACGCACTGAATTAACGACACGTTAAGGAGATGGTTGTGCAAGCAAGAGAATTTAAACCCTTACCAGATCAACCAGCACCCATAGCGACAACTGGGCCAATTGCATGGGTGAAGAATAATTTATTTTCTTCAGCATTTAATATTGCTGTCACGATAACGATCACCGTTGCACTTTTTGCAATTTTGCCGGGTGTACTTGATTGGTTATTTTTCTCAGCGAACTGGAGTGGAACAACGCAAGCCGATTGCGTAAAAGATGGCGCTTGTTGGGTGTTTATTCAGGCTTGGTCACAACAAATTTTTTATGGCAGTTACCCAATTGATGAAATATGGCGTGTAAATCTTTCATTATTTTTGTTAGCAGGTGTGATTGCTTTATCTTTTATTTTACCTGCCCACTTACGTAATAAAGTTGCCGTGCCTGCTTATCTGCTTTTACCCTTTGTTTGTTTACTATTTTTAGATGGCAGCAATATTGGATTAAAACCCGTTACTACTGACTTATGGGGAGGATTTTCATTAAATGTTCTCATTGCAGCAGCGAGTATTATTATTGCTTTCCCATTCGGCTTTTTATGGGCCTTAGGTCGGCAATCTGAAATGCCTTTTGCTCGTTCTGTTAGTGTTACGTGCATTGAATTTTTTCGTGGGACGCCGATATTAGCCTTGTTCTTTATGGGTTCGGTGATGTTGCCATTGTTTTTTCCTGCAGATGTGTCAGTAGATAAACTTTTACGGGTATGGATTATTTTGGTCTTATTTATGTCTGCTTATATGGCAGAAGTATTCCGAAGTGGCTTTCAGGCAATACCACAAGGTCAGTATGAAGCCGCCGACTCGATTGGTTTAGGTTATTGGCAAAAAACGCTGTTAATCGTTTTTCCGCAAGTGATTAAAATCGCGATGCCGAACATTTTAGCCACGTTTGTTATGGTCTTTAAAAATACAGTTTTCTTGTTGGTGATTGCCGTACCTGAAATGCTGCAAGTGATTATGTCTGCGCTCAGTAACTCAAATTGGTTGGGTGGGCATGCGATGGAAGGTTATTTATTTGTTGGGTTTATATTTTGGGTATGCTGTTTTAGCATGTCGTTACTCGCAAGTTCAATTGAAAAGAAACTAGATACTAGTCATAAAAATTAAGGGTTTATCATGAGTGTAGATAATCAGAGTATTGAAAGTACGAATGATAAAGATATTATTGCTATAAAAGATATGAATAAGTGGTATGGCAACTTTCATGTACTCAAGGATATAAATTTAACCGTTAAAAAAGGTGAGAGAATTGTAGTTTGCGGGCCCTCAGGTTCGGGAAAATCAACAATGATTCGCTGTATTAACCGTTTAGAAGAGTTTCAACGGGGTTCCTTAACTGTGAACGGTGTTGAAATGGTTGAGGATGTGAAAAATATTGAAGCGATCCGCCGTGAAGTGGGTATGGTTTTCCAGCACTTCAATTTGTTCCCTCACTTAACGATCTTAGAAAACTTAACGCTTGGCCCAATTTGGGTACAAAAAAAACCAAAAGAAGAAGCAGAAGCGATTGCCATGAAATACCTGGAACGCGTAAAAATTCCAGACCAAGCATTAAAGTTTCCAGGGCAGTTATCGGGTGGGCAGCAGCAGCGAGTCGCTATTGCCCGCTCATTATGTATGTCACCGCAGATTATGCTATTTGATGAACCGACCTCAGCACTAGACCCTGAAATGATTAAAGAAGTACTCGATGTTATGGTTGAGTTAGCGGATGAAGGGATGACGATGTTATGTGTTACGCATGAAATGGGGTTTGCAAAGAAAGTTGCTGATCGTGTGATTTTTATGGACGGTGGAGAAATTGTTGAGGAGAATGAGCCGCATGAGTTTTTTGATAACCCTAAAACAGATCGATTACAGCTATTCTTAAGTCAAATTCTTCAGCACTAATATAGTGCGAATTACTTAGTACTTATCTTCTTAAGTACTAAGTCTCTCTGGATAGGCTTAGATTTAAGAGCTAACTAAGTCATTCTTATTGTTTAATGTATTATTCTTTTCTTTTGCCTTCGAAATCATGTAATTCAATCCTTGATTCATGGTGTAAGTTAAGCCAAATAAAACGGCTAATGCTGCGAATAAGTAAGCGACATGTACATCTAAGATCATGATTTATTTGCCTTTAAAACAAGTGTTTGAATTTTTGGCGCTAGGATATAGAGATCAACACTTAAAATCAACTTTGATTAAAATTTGAACTGTGAAAAATTGTTAAATAATTGGATTACGTCTTAAGGTGTAGCAGGGCTTCGGGTGAGTTAAAGTTTGAGAACTTGCCCATATGGTCCGAGAAATCAACCCATTGAACATTATTATTATTTACCCATTGCATTACTCGGTTTTGCCTCTGTTCTAGTGCTTGTTCAAGTTTTGACTGATATTGAGTAGAAATAAGCAGGTGTAAAGGATGGTTTCGATCTGAATCTTTTGAGGCAAATAATAAGGGAGTACCGGCTTCGTTAAGTAGCGCTTGATTGCTTAAAGCACTATTCAGTGCTGCAAGCATTTTAAAACCGAAAGCTTCTGATATATAAGGTGTATCGCAGGGACTAACTAATAAGTAATCGGCAGTGCTCGCCTCCATTAGACTAACTAAACCTGCCAATGGCCCTTGAAAGCCTTCAATTGTATCAGAACAAACGTTAGGGCATATCGCACGATAAGCATCATAGTTCTGGTTACAGTTTATATAGAGGGCGTTAACGTGGGGTAAGAGGGCTTGGTATACCGACTTGGCCATTGCTTGCCCATTAAGGTGTTGTAAGCCTTTATCTTTTCCGAGCATTCGCGTCGATAATCCACCTGCTAGAATGCCGCCATCAATTGTTATAGCCATGTCGGAATTGGTTTTCCCCATAAAAAAGGGCGAATTATTTTGAGAAAATTCGCCCTAGATATGTAGCAAATTTTTATAAATTACTATCTACAAATGCTGTTAATTGAGACTTAGACAAAGCACCGACTTTTGTAGCGTCGACATTGCCATTCTTAAATAGCATTAAAGTAGGAATGCCTCGGATATTGAATTTTGGTGGTGTTTGTTCGTTTTCATCAATGTTCAATTTGCAGATTTTGATTTTTCCTGCGTAATCATCAGCAATTTCTTCAAGTACAGGTGCGATCATTTTACATGGCCCACACCACTCCGCCCAATAGTCGACCAGTACAGGAATATCTGAATTAAGTACTTCTTCTTCAAAAGAAGTATCCGTTACGTTGATGATGTTATCACTCATGCTTAAAATCCAATAAATGGTTAATAAATCTATAAAGTATGCTCTACAATAAAAGAAAAGCATCACTTAGAATATGTAGATAGTAATATATAGTCTTATTAGAGGATTTCAAGGACACGATGCCTAACTCATCCGAAGTAGTAACATCACATGATCATCCCAAGTACATCGCAGCAATTGATTTAGGTTCAAATAGCTTCCATATGGTCGTCGCTAAGATGATGCATGGTGAGCTAAGAATTGTTGATAAGTTGGGTGAAAAAGTCCAATTGGGGGCGGGTTTAAACGAATCAGGCGAAATGACTGATGAGGCAAAAGACCGTGCAATCGCTTGCCTGGAACGATTTTCTCAGCGCATACGAGAGTTTGATGCCGGCTCAGTTCAAATTGTTGGCACAAATGCATTACGGGCGGCAAAAAAGAAAAAAGCTTTTTTGCGACATGCAGAAAAAGCTATTGGTTACCCAATTGAAATTATTACGGGACGAGAAGAGGCGCGTCTTATTTATTTAGGGGTCGCGCATACACTCGCTGATGATCTTGGAAATCGGTTGGTGATTGATATTGGAGGCGGTAGTACTGAGCTTATTATTGGTGAACATTTTGAAAGCAAAGCACTAGAAAGCTTACATATGGGTTGTGTATCATTTCGTGAACGCTATTTTCTGAAGGGGAAGTTGACGTCATCTTCTTTTAATAAGGCAATTAAGCACGCTTCTAGAGAGTTGTTAAACATCAAGCATCAGTTTTCGACTGTTGGCTGGGAAAGCTGTGTCGGTGCCTCGGGTTCAATAAAAGCAATTTTTCAAGCGGCTGAGTATTTAGAGCTTAAGCATGAAAACGGAAATATTGATTTATTGGTGTTGAAAAAACTTAAAGACAAAATGATCAAACTTGAACATATAAGCGGCTTAGTTGAGTTTGGCATTAAAAAAGAGCGTATTGGTATTTTTCCTGCTGGTCTTTCAATTTTATATGCTTGTTTTGAAGTTTTTAAAATTAAGGAGATGGCTTTTACGAACGGAGCGTTAAGAGAAGGTCTGCTCTATGACATGGTTGGTCGAATTAAACATGAGGATGTTCGGGAACGATCAATTAACTCAATGCAGTTACGTTATAGTTTAGATCAAAAAAGGGCCGAACGCGTAGAGGAAACAGTACTCCATATTTATGAGCAGGTTGCTAAAAATTGGGGAATAGAGTCATCACAAAACGCCTTATTACTGAAGTGGGCAAGTCGAATTTTTGAAGTTGGTTTAACAATTTCACACGCACAATACCATAAACATGGTGCTTACCTTGTATTACATTCAGATCTATCTGGTTTTACAAAATCAACTCAGCTTGGTTTATCATTGATAGTAAGAGCTCACAGACGAAAATTTTCAGATGAAATTTTTCATAATTTGAGTGATAGTGAGAAAATAATTATAAAAAAATTGTGTGTGTTATTTCGCTTAGCTGTTGTACTCACCGTTGCACGCAAAAAAGCTGAAACAGGTTTTATGATTGAAGTAGAAGGTAACCAAGTTACTTTAGAGATGGGGGAAGAATGGTTTGACTCATATCCTCTAAATATGGCGAATTTGGAAACCGAGAAAGATTATTTAAAGAAGCAAAATTTTACTTTAATGATTCAATAATTGTTTATTTGAAAGGGCGTAATCACACGCTAGTCGACATCATTTATAGGTCAATAAGCACCACAAATAGTGGTTTCTTCGAATTTCTGTTAATCTTGTGCCCAAATTCTTTGACTGTTTTTGGATTCAACATGCTCGTACTAGGGATTGAAACTTCCTGTGATGAAACCGGTGTGGCACTTTACCATAGTGAAAAAGGGCTACTTGCAGATACACTTTATTCACAGGTCGCCATGCATGCAGACTATGGTGGCGTAGTGCCAGAATTGGCTTCTCGTGATCATGTTCGAAAAACAATCCCTCTCATTGAGAGTGTACTTCAGCAAGCAAACCTATCACGTGATGATATTGAAGGTATTGCTTATACGGCAGGGCCGGGTCTGGTCGGAGCCTTAATGGTTGGGGCAGCTATTGCGAGTTCTTTAGCTGCAGCTATAGAGGTTCCTCTAATTGGGGTGCATCACATGGAAGGGCACCTCTTAGCACCAATGCTAGAAGAGAAACCCCCAGAATTTCCTTTTCTTGGTTTGCTGGTTTCGGGTGGACATACTCAATTAGTTTCTGTTGCAGGTATTGGTGAGTATGAAATTTTAGGTGAGTCCCTAGATGACGCGGCAGGTGAAGCCTTCGACAAGGCTGCCAAGATGCTGGGTTTAGATTACCCTGGAGGCCCAAGAGTTGCAAAACTAGCAGCTCAGGCACTGGAACAATTTGATGGAACACCTTATCGCTTTCCCCGCCCAATGACGGACCGACCGGGTTTAGATTTTAGTTTTAGTGGCTTAAAAACATTCACCTTGAATACAGTGCAAAAAATAAAGGTGAAAGGGGAGCTCAGTGAGCGTGATCAGGCTGAAGTTGCGTGCGCATTCGAAGATGCCGTCGTAGACACTTTGCGTATTAAGTGTAAAAGAGCGCTAGAACAAACAGGCCTGAAAACGTTGGTCATTGCCGGTGGTGTAAGCGCAAATGTACGTTTACGTGCTGCGCTTGAAGAGATGACCAAAAAAACAGGGGCGACTGTTTTTTATGCTCGACCTGAGTTCTGTACAGATAATGGAGCAATGATTGCTTATGCGGGATGTAAGCGTTTACTGGCTGGTCAGACTACAGGCTTGGACTTTAAGGTTAGGCCTCGCTGGCCGATGGATGAATTGCTACCTTTAGGAAAAATATGAATTTAGATACCGTTCTGATTGAATCTTATGAAGTTGAAGCCTCGATTGGTGTCTTTGATTGGGAAAAAGAGGTTAAGCAACGTTTATTGTTTGACTTAAAACTATTTGGTGATTTTTCACAGGCTTGCCAAACGGACGATATAAACGATGCGGTAAACTATGCTGCTGTATGCTTAGAAATTGATGTGATTGTTAATTGTCAGCACTACGAATTGTTAGAGTTTTTAGCGGAAAAAATTTCACATCACTTATTAAATGAGTTTCCTTTGGATAGCTTGGAATTATGCATTCGTAAACCGGGTGCTGTACCACGAGCTGCGAATGTAGGTGTTCAGATAACGCGAGGAAAACAAGCGGAATGAATACTGTATTATTAAGTTTAGGTAGTAATATTGATCGCACCAAAAATATTACTGCAGCACTCAACAGTTTGCGCGATTTATTTGGCGAACTGACGATTTCATCGGTTTATGAAAGCGAACCGGTGGGCTTTTCTGGAGATTGTTTTTTTAATTTGATTGTTGGGATAAAGACGGACTTTTCACTGCAAAAATTGACTGAGAATGTTAAGAAAATTGAGGATCAAAATGGGCGAATACGTACTGGCCCTCGTTTTTCTGCCCGGACTTTAGATATCGATATTGTGACTTATGGTTCGTTATTCGGCTTAAACTCTGGTATCGAGTTACCAAGGCCAGAGCTTTATTATAATTCGTTTGTGTTGTGGCCGATGGCTGAGCTACTACCAGGCGTTAAAGATAAGAAAACAGGTAAAACCTACCAAGAATTGTGGCGAGCCATGGCAATAGAAAGTAAGCAGAAGCTTTGGAAGGTAGATTTCTACTGGTCAGAAAAGTGTATTTCTTCCGTTCAAGCTTTAGTTTAACCGTCTGCTTGTTTGAACTTGGCGAGCAAACCTTCTGTTGAAGCATCAAATTGGTGGTTCTGGTCGATACCTTCAAGCGCCTGATATAAATTTGAACTCAGAGATTTCCCTAGTTCAACACCCCATTGATCAAACGCATTAATATTCCAAAGTACACTTTGAACAAAGACTTTATGCTCATATAGCGCAATGAGTGCCCCAATGCTTTCAGGTGTCGTTTTTTCAAGAATTAGTGTATTACTAGGTCTATTACCTTTGATTACTTTGTGAGGTGCGAGTTGCGCAGCCTTTTCTTGGCTCATTCCTGTTGCCAGTAGTTCATCGCTTGCTTCTTGCAAATTTTTTCCTTGCATGAGGGCTTGAGATTGGCTTAAGCAGTTGGCGAACAGGTGTTTATGATGAGCGCCAATATTATGATGGCTTTGTAGCGGAATAATAAAGTCAGAAGGAATTAAGCGCGTACCTTGATGTAAAAGTTGATGATAAGCGTGCTGACCATTACAACCGATCCCACCCCAGATAACTGGGCCACTATGGTAGCTAAGCTCTTTCCCATCACGATCAACATGTTTACCGTTACTTTCCATATCCAGTTGCTGTAAGTGATCAGGAAAATATTGCAGGTATTGGTCGTAAGGGAGAATGGCATGCGAATCTGCGTCAAAGTAGGTTTGATACCAGACGCCTAATAAAGCCATCATGACAGGCAGGTTTTGGTCGAAATCAGTATTTAGAAAATGCTGATCCATTTCATGAGCGCCGGATAATAATGCTTCAAAGTTGCTCATGCCTAATACAAAAGCGATGGGGAGTCCGATTGCAGACCAAAGGGAATAACGACCACCAACCCAATCCCACATGGGAAAAATATGATCTTCATCAATACCAAACTCAATGGCTGCTGAACTGTTCGCGGTGACAGCGATAAAGTGCTGACGAATTTGAGCTTCACTTACCCCAGACTTTAATAACCAAGCTTTGACTTCTTTTGAATTTTCTAAAGTTTCTAGCGTACTAAAGGATTTTGACTGTAGTAAAAATAAGGTGGTCTCTGGATCAATTTTTTGTAGTATTTCGGCTAGGTCAGTGCCGTCAATATTGGCGAGATAATGGCAGTCATAGCCTTCTTGTGCATAAGGTTTAAGGGCTTCGGTCACCACCTTCGGACCTAAAAATGAGCCACCGATACCAATACTGACCAAAGTACGAAGTGGTTTATTCGTAAAGCCTAATATTTGTTTAGTATGAATTTTTTGCAGAAAGTCAGCCATCTTCTCACGGCATAGTTTCACGTCATCAATAATATTTTTACCATCAAGAATCAAGCTAGAGTCGGTAGGCTGACGAAGCGCAGTATGAAGTACTGAACGATTTTCAGTGTGGTTGAGTAAACGACCGTTGAACTTTCCACCATTAAACAAGGTTTTTATTTGCTTATGTAATTGTGCGTTTTCTGCTGCTTTGTTTAGTAAGCTTAAAGTATCTTGATTGATAAGATTTTTAGAGTAATCAAGGAAAATATGCGGGCCTTGAACAGAAAATTTTCTGAAGCGATCGGGGTCATCTCGAAACATCTCGCGCATCGGTTTACTTTGTATATCGAGTGCGTGCGTTTTTAATTCTTGGTGAAGAGGGGAGTGATCCAATCGCATTCTATGTGCTGTCCATAAGGTAAATTTTAGCTATTTAGCGTAACGCTTATATTATCAATTAAACGAGTGTTTCCCAACCATGCCGCTACTAAAATGACGCATTCATGATCATCGGCTGAAGCAGTTTCTAGTGTGATTGGGTTAGCAATATTAAAATAATCACTTTTAAATCCTTCAGTTTCAAGTTCATCCACTGATTTTTTACTTAAACACTCAAAATCGCGCTTACCACCTTCAAGTGCTTTTTTGCACCTTAAGAGTGTTTGATAGATTTTTGCTGCGGCATTTTTTTCTTCTGGCGTTAAATATCCATTGCGTGAACTTCGGGCTAAACCAGAAGATTCTCGAGAAATAGGCACACCAATAATTCGAATAGGCATGCATAAGTCTTGAGCCATTTTTCGGATGACGGCAAGTTGTTGAAAATCTTTTTCTCCAAAAACAGCAACGTCAGCTTGAACCATATTAAATAACTTGGTGACAACCGTCGCAACGCCAATAAAGTGCCCTGGGCGGCTGGCACCACAATGATGATTAACGAGTGAAGGTACATCAACACGGGTTTCAGCCTGGGTACCATTTGGGTAAACTTCTTTTGCGCTAGGAGCAAAAAGAATCTGACAGCCCCTTGACGTTAGGCCTTCTGAGTCTGCTTCTAGTGTTCTAGGGTAGGCATCTAAATCTTCATTTTCACCAAATTGCATTGGGTTCACAAAAATACTGGCAACGACGATGTCTGCTTGAGCTTTGGCGGCATCAATTAAGGATAGATGGCCTTCATGTAAGTTGCCCATGGTTGGAACGAACGCGACGCTATTACCTGCTTGTTTGTAGGCTTGAATGACATGCCTTAGTTCAGCTGTATGATGTATCGTTTGCATCAAGATATCCTTAATTTAATCGAATGCTTTAAAGCACCTTAGCCAGAAAAACTATAGTCTTCAGAGGGGAAATCACCATTTTTTACTGCTTCATTATAGCGCGTAAAAGCATCCTGGATTGAGCTTGCATCAGCCATAAAGTTTTTTACAAATTTTGGCTTATGTCCACCGCTAATACCTAACAAATCATGCATGACGAGTACTTGACCATCCGTGACGTTTCCAGCGCCAATGCCAATGACCGGTACTTTAACTTTTTTGGTTATTAATTCAGCTAAGGATGTCGGCACACATTCAAGTAAAATTATATCAGCACCGGCCTGCTCAAGGAGCTTAGCGGCATTGATCATACTATTTGCTTTATCCGCTTCTTTTCCTTGGACACGGTAGCCGCCTAGTTTATTTACTGACTGAGGCGTTAACCCAAGATGCGCACAGACTGGAATGCCTCGATCACTTAATGCAGAAACATACTCAGCCAACCATTCACCACCCTCAAGCTTTACGATGTGCGCTCCTGCTTGCATTAACAAACCTGCGTTATTTAATGTGCTTTCTAAGGTATTAATAGAGTTAAAGGGCATGTCAGCCATAATGAGAGGGTTTGTAGCACCCTGCTTTACGCACTGAGTGTGATAGATCATATCGTCCATGGATACGGGTAGCGTACTATCTTGGCCCTGAAGTACCATACCGAGCGAATCACCAATTAATAATACGTCAATACCGGATTCACAGGCCACAGAAGAAAAAGTCGCATCATAAGCGGTCACGCAAGAAAACTTCTGTCCTTGTTCTTTTAATTTTTTCAAACTTAAAGTAGTAATGCTCATTATGAGTTCCTTATTTAAAGGCCTAGATGTGAAAGGGCTTAGAATAGCGACTTGTAAATTAGTAAACAAGTACCAAGGATGGCTGTTTATTTAAGTATTCACTTTCGTAAGTTGGTGATTTAGACAGGTTTCTTGATAGTCTTTCAGAAGTGTACCATCAGGTAAGCACCAATCGGGTGTGATTTCTAATGCAGGAATAATGACAAAGTCTCGAGTAAGCGCTTGCCGGTGAGGGATATGTAAGTCAGGTGTTTCGATGTCTATTGTAAACTGGCCATAATATAAGATATCTAAATCTATAACTCGCTCACCCCAGTAACGCGTTTTGATTCGGCCAAAGTCGTTTTCAATTGATTGTAGTTTTAAAAGTAGGAGCTCTGCGGGTATGTTGGTGCTTACTAATATAACGGCATTACAGAAGTTTTCTTGATCTTGAGGCCCTTGTGGCGAGCTTTCATAAAGCGATGAAGAGCGCTGAAAGCTAATCCCGTCAACTTTCATAATTGTTTCAATTGCTTTGATTACTTGCTGTTGTGGTTTATCGAGATTGCTGCCAAGTCCAATTAAAACTTCTGTTGTCTTTGTTAAGATTGTCATGTTCACTTATTGTGGTGTTTAGGCCGAGGTTTTGCATTTTTAAAACGCCTAGGGGGCCTTTTATGTACCGGTGCTGGATTTTTCACTTGAAATTTCGTCCACCATTGGCCTAAGCCATTTACATCTTCACCCGCTTGCTCTCTTAATAATAAGAAATCATAAGCCGCACGGAAACGAGGTTGCTCAATTAAGAGCAAGGGGCGTTTACCTTGTATTTTAGTTAAGCGAATTTGATATTCCCAAATTTCTTTCATCATTAGGGTAAAGCGTTTAGGAATTGAAATATGCGCTAACTGATTTTGTATTGCGCTTTGGCTTGCTTGTTGTAATGCCGGAAATTCGGGCACGCCTTCTGATTGTAATTGTTGCCATTTACGATTAACTTCCGGCCAGATTAACGTTGCATAGAGAAAAGCAGGCGTGACCGGTTTTTCAGCTCTAATCCGAGTATCAGTATTTTTTAAACCGTTTAAAATAAAACGCTTATAGTATTCAGCTTGTTTATTGGTTTTTAAGGTGTGGTTGACCTGAGGAAATAGCGCGTCGAATAGTTTGTAATGCAATAAATTTTCGAAGATTTCAACGGCATGACCCGAGAGAAAAAGTTTTAGCATCTCATCAAATAAGCGTGCTGGTGGAATATTGCCTAAAAGAGGCGCCATTTCGAAAATTGGATTACTCGAACTTGGTTCTATATCAAAGTTTAACTTCGCGGCAAAACGGAGTGCACGCAACATTCTGACGGGATCTTCCCGGTAGCGCGTTTCGGGGTCGCCTATTATTCGAAGTTGCTGAGCTTTGATATCTTTTAAGCCATCAAGGTAATCGTAAACACAAAAATTTTGAGCACTGTAATAGAGTGCATTGACGGTAAAGTCTCTGCGAACAGCATCTTCTTCAACTGTACCGTAAACGTTATCGCGTAATAACATGCCGTGTTCTGATTGATTAGTTTCGGACTTCTTGCTTTGTTCATCGGCTTTGCCACGAAAAGTGGCGACTTCAATCATTTCCCTACCAAAAAGTATGTGAACAAGTTTAAATCGCCGTCCAATTAGGCGAGAGTTTTTAAATAATGCATGAACTTGTTCTGGGTGAGCATTGGTCGAAATGTCAAAGTCTTTAGGATGTTTGCCGAGTAAAATATCTCTGACTCCACCGCCTACAAGAAATGCTTCATAGCCTTTACTGTGCAATCGATGCATAACCTTTAACGCGGATGGACTAATTAAATTTCGAGAAACAGGGTGTTGGTCTCGTGGGACGATATTAGGATTTAGGTCAGACATGATTTATTTTACATCGATTAATTTTAATAAAGATCACTAAGGCAGTTAAGCATATATAACAGGCAGTTTACCTTGTAAGCTGGCTGAAAACTATTGAAGTGTAAGCGATTGGGTTACAGAAGTGTTAGATGTTAAGAATAAATAGAGAAGAAATGACTTTGCATGAAAAGACCAACACGCTCCGGTGATTGACCTTTTCATGCTCAAAAGAGCAGACCTAATATTTTTTTTATTATTAATCCATGTCTGTACCTAGGGCGTAAGATATAAACTTACGCTTGCAAACGGAATACTTTAAACACACAGAGCGGTATGCTTGAAATGAGTATCTAGTTTTTTAATCATCGCAACTTTTGCAGTTCTTATTAATTAAAAACAATATTCACTTCAGTTTTTTAGCCGCTAAAAAGCCAAGCATTTAAAATAATCAATTCGCCCCGCATTTATTATTTTTATTTCT
>Ga0209184_1001306_pt1 | contig 17246 bp, 11 predicted proteins | sample EN8Hudsemesocosm_2_FD_184627 | JGI IMG/M metagenome (GOLD analysis project Ga0209184, IMG submission 184627) | Methane-oxidizing microbial communities from mesocosms in the Hudson Canyon - EN8C Hudson Canyon (SPAdes) (version 2) | ecosystem: Environmental > Aquatic > Marine > Cold seeps | place... | reverse complement strand
GCTATAACCCTGCGTGAGTTTAGGCACAATAGCGTCCACCCCAAGTTTGGCCCGCACAATGCCTTGATCCATAACGCCACAGGTTAGGTATTCCAGAATTAAATCGGCTGGATAATTCATTATGCCGGCGTAATCACAGGTACAGGTCACCGCCAGGGCTGGCAATAATATGCGGGCGATGTATTTTTTATTGAAACGATTCTGTTTGACATATTCACCAAAATTAATAATTTTCAGAGCGCCCCTATTATCTTTGAAGTCTCGTTTTGCTCGCCTGAAAAATTGATAGTGCCCCAGCAGCATTGACAACCCGCCAGCGTTGAGGGTATTACGGTGCAGATAACTAATTTTGTTATTAAACAGTTTTTTATTTTTGTATTGAAAGAAAGGGGTTAAAGCCTGGCCTTTGCCAGCATCCAAATATTGATACACGGCACAGTGATCGCTACTCTCCATCTCTACCCCAAGATGTTTATACAAGGCAAACAATTGAGGGTAATAACCTTGGGTAAAAATCCTTAACGGCACATCGATGCGAGTGTGCAAGCCGCCACTGTGATAGTCACTGGTATGCACCCCCATGCCCGGTGTGGCATGGGATTCAAACAAGGTAACCTGGTATTTCTGCTTCAATAGCCATGCCGCGCTCAAACCCGCTAGGCCAGCACCAATCACGGCAACACGGCGATTACCCGTATTGGTTTGATTGACTTGCGAGGGAGCGGTAACTGCTGGCATAAAACACTCAGGTAAACATAAAAATTTGTCCCAGATCATAGGCAGGTAGAAAGGCAAAAACAAGCAAAACACTGATCCACAGGGGTTTTGGCATAATTAGATAAAACATGGCTCAAATAGCCAATGCTTTGGCCGCTTCTCCTTGACCAAAACTGTAAATGCTCTGAAAATACCCACCTAATATTTCCGCTGTAGAGTCACCATGCGCAAACAATTTGTTGTCAGCTCAATACTCGCCCTGTTCGCGGTGGCACTCACCTATCAGATTTGGCCAGCCGTAATTTGGGCGCTGGTGATCATCATCCCGCTGATCCTAGTGGGCAGCTACGACATGGTGCAGCGCAAACACGCCCTGTGGCGCACCTTCCCGGTGATTGGCCGTGGCCGCTGGTTCATGGAGTTTGCGCGACCATTTTTACGCCAGTATTTTTTTGAATCTGAAACCGACGGAGTGCCCATTAATCGCATGTTCCGCTCGGTGATCTATCAGCGCGCCAAGGGCAGCCGCGACACCATTCCCTACGGCACGAAGGTAGATACCCAGCGAGTGGGTTATGAATGGATAGGCCACTCCATGGCGGCCATTAATAATCTGCATGGCCGTCCCGAGCCGCGCATCACCATTGGCGGGCCACAATGCAGCAAACCCTATGATGCCAGCATCTTAAATATCTCGGCCATGAGTTTTGGCGCCTTAAGTTCCAACGCCATTCGTGCGTTAAATAAGGGGGCAAAAACCGGTAATTTTAGTCATAACACCGGCGAAGGCAGTGTTAGCCCTCATCACCTGGAACACGGCGGTGATTTGGTATGGCAAATTGGTACCGGCTATTTTGGTTGTCGCGACAAAGAGGGGAATTTTAACCCTGATACATTTGCCGCCATGGCCAAAAAAGACAATGTGAAGATGATTGAAATTAAATTATCCCAGGGGGCAAAACCCGGCCACGGGGGTATTTTACCTGCCGGAAAAAATACAATAGAGATTGCACAAATACGCAGCGTGGAAGCGGGCACCCAGGTAGATTCTCCCCCTTCTCACAGTGCTTTTTCTACTCCCATGGAAATGATGGAATTTATCCATGAGCTGCGCACCTTATCGGGCGGAAAACCCATAGGTTTTAAATTATCTGTGGGTCGCAAGAGTGAATTTTTTGCTGTGTGTAAAGCCATGATTGCCAGCAAGATTCAACCAGATTTCATCACGGTAGATGGCGGTGAAGGGGGCACTGGTGCGGCACCTTTGGAGTTCTCTAATTCTGTGGGCATGCCATTAAGAGAAGCATTAAGTTTTGTGTGCGATACCCTCATTGGTTTTGATCTTAAAAAAGACATTAAGGTCATCGCCAGTGCTAAAATTTTTACCGGTTTTCATTTGGTTAAAAACTTTGCCCTGGGGGCCGATGCCTGCAACAGTGCGCGCGGCATGATGGTGGCGTTGGGCTGTGTGCAATCTTTGGTATGCAATACCAACGAGTGTCCAGTGGGCGTGGCCACCCAAAACCCCACTTTGGCAAAAGGGTTAGTGGTAAGCAACAAGGCAGAGCGTATAGCACGTTTTCAACAAACTACGGTAAAAGCCACCAGCGAAATTATTTCAAGTGCCGGGTTAGAGCATCCCAATGAACTTAATCGTTCACACATTTATCGTCGCGTGAGCCAAACCGAAATTAAACGCTACGATGAAATTTACCCTTACCCCCAGGCAGGTTGTTTATTAACAAAAAACTACCCGGAAAAATTCGCGCTGGAAATGCAGGAGTCTTGCCCGGAGAGTTTCATGCCCGCGCCAATCGACACGGCACTCAGGGCTAAGGGTTAAATATCAGGACTCATATATTAGGAGCTAGGCAAAGCCAGTAACATGTTTACTTCACGGGATACCGTCCAACTGGCATCACATACGGTTCTGGCCACCTCTTGTTCACCCACATAAAAGGCCAGCTCCAGTTTTTGCTGGGGCTGAAATTGCCAGATGTTATCCTCCTGATAAGGGCACGGCCGGTAAGCCATAACATTTAATGCGGCTTGCTCTTGTGAGATGGCCAGCAACACCCGCGTACGACCCTTGTTTCGCACCACGTCTTTCACGGCAAAGGCACTATCATTAAAATGCCATTGGGCAGCAAGAATTTGGCGCTGACTGTGAAAGAAAAAAGATCCCACGGCCATCACCATCACAGCTCCCAAGACTAAAACTTTTTTACTCGTCATCATTAATTTATTTTCCGACATTAAAAATTATTGGCACCGAAATTACTGAATTCTGGCACATATCCCTCTTCTTTTAATTGGTCACTATGCGCCTTTTGGTAAACATTACTTTACCGTTCAATACTTAATATTAATACGCTCACATAAGCGCTATTTATACCGCCAGTTAAATGTTGTCTTCTCCCGCCAAATACTCAAGTCTTAAGCCCAAGTGCTAGTAAAACATAGCAAAAAAGGTTACTCATTAGGGACACCTCAAATAATAAAAACACAAAGGATGCCCCATGAATCATCCCCTTTCCGACAAAGATCGCCGCTATCGGCGTTATGTTTTATTCCTGTTAACTCTGGTTTACGCCCTGAACTTTGTGGACCGACAAATCCTAGTGATACTGTCTGAGTCTATCAAACTGGATATGGAGTTATCCGATTCACAACTGGGATTGTTAACCGGTTTTGCTTTTGCCATATTTTATGTGAGCGTGGGCATCCCCATCGCCCGTTGGGCAGATCGAGGTAATCGGCGCAACATCGTGGCCCTTGCCGTGGCCACCTGGAGCGGCATGACGGCATTATCCGGCCTTACCCAAAATTTCTGGCAGTTATTAATGGCCCGCATCGGTGTAGGTGTGGGTGAAGCCGGTGGCAGCCCACCGGCCCATTCCATCATATCTGATTATTACCCGGTGAAAGAACGCGGCCGTGCCATGTCTATTTACTCTACTGGGGTATACATAGGCGTGCTGCTGGGCTTTTTGGTGGGTGGCTGGATCAATCACACCTACGGCTGGCGAGTGGCATTCTTCGCGGTGGGTCTGCCCGGTTTCATCGTGGCCTTGCTGGTGCGCTATACCCTGAAAGAGCCCAAGCGTGGTCAAATTGATGGCCAGCAGAATGAAAACCCCTCTAGCTTGCGCCATACGCTGCAAACCATGTGGCAAATCAAATCGTTTCGTTGGTTCACCGTGGGCGCAGGCCTTACGGCCTTTACCTCTTACGGCATAGGCAACTTTACACCCTCTTTCTTAATTCGCTCCCACGGCTTTGACAGCATGCAAGTGGGCATAGCACTGGCAGTCTGTGCAGGCTTAGGTGGTGCTATCGGCACCTTTTTGGGCGGCTTGTTTGCCGACAAACTGGGGCAGAGAGATATGCGCTGGTACCTGTGGATTGCGGCCATACCCTGCATGCTGGCGGTGCCCTTCACGGTAAGCGCCATGATTGTGGACAGCTCACAGCTAGTATTGGTTGCTTTGTTTCTATCTACCATGTTGGGCGCCTTCTATCTTGGCCCCACCATCGCCATTACCCATACCCTAGTAAGCCCGGGCATGCGTGCCATGGCCTCAGCCGTATTGTTTTTTGTCCTCAACCTCATTGGGTTGGGTTTGGGACCGTTAAGTGTGGGCATGCTCAGCGATGCCCTGGCCCCAAGTTTAGGTGCCGACTCGTTGCGTTATGCCATGGGCATCCTGGCCTTCATGGGACTGTTCGCCGCAGCTTGCTATGCCATGGGGGCACGCCATTTGCTGCACGACCTGGCCAAGGGCAACCCGGTTGAGGACAGTTCATCAACAAATGATAGCGATGATGCCATGGTGACCACGTAATCTTTGCCTACTCATAGGTAACACACCAGTACAGACTCCAAATCAATATGGCCTTATACTGCCCATATTGATTTGGAACCCTCTATGGCCACCCCAGCAAAAAACGATGCACACCAACAATTAAGATTCGGCTTTGAGGCGTTAATTAAAAAACCCATCAAAGATTGGGATAAAATTGTTCAAAAATTCCACATTCGTGAATTTTCAAGCCAGGAGCACTGGGTTAAGGCGGGGGATTATTGCCAGGAAATCTGTTTTATCCAGGATGGTTTAATTCGGGTGTACTACATAGATGCCGACGGCAACGAAGTGAATCAACACTTTTACCAATCGGGAGAAGCCTTATCCCCCATTAGCTCCATCATCAACGACGAGCCTTGCCAGTATTACATTCAAGCCCTGGAGCCCACTAAAGTGATGCTGGCCGACACTGTGGATCTATATCACAGCCAGGCAGATAATCCAGAGTGGTTAAGACTTGAGCTTAAAATATTGCAAAATGTCTTTGTTAAAATGGCACGCCGTGAAGCGCAATTATTATTAGGCAATGGTGAGCAACGATATAAATGGTTTTGCAAACACCACCCGGATTTATTGGAAAAACTCCCCCAATACCATGTTGCTTCTTTTTTAGGCATTACGGCGGTTTCCCTGTCTCGTATTCGTAAAAAAATGAAGGACGATTAATAACCAAGTCTGTGAGGGCCTGCACTCCCCTTTCTAAAAGAGATTCCCTGCATTTTTTGATCTAAATTAACAATTTTTCGTATTTTGAAGGGCTTTGCCCCCTGATTATTTTTATTTTTCTGGCATACTGATGCACGTTTATGAACAAGTGAGTGCCCACTTAACGGCGCTTCGATAAAAATGAGTTGGTTCATTCATGCATAGAAAAATAATTAACCTGCAATTTCTGTTGTTAACTGCGTTGTTTTCTCCTGCCTTGCTGGCCAGCTCAGATTTTAATGACGATGCATTTGCAGAATTTGATCTGCTGGATGAACCCACCATGGACATCCCCGTGGTATTAACCGCCGCCCGTCTGCGTCAATCCCAATTAGACACTCCTGCATCGGTCACCGTCATTGAAGCCGACACCATCGCGGCCCTGGGTTTTAAAGATATAGAAGATATTTTTCGCCTGGTACCCGGCATGCTGGTGGGTTACCACAGTTCCACCGGTGAGAAGAGCCCGTCGGTGAGTTATCACGGTACACAAGCGGCCGAACACAGACGTCTGCAGGTATTAATTGATGGCCGCTCGGTTTATAAACCGGCTTTAGCCCAGGTAGATTGGGTGAATATTCCCCTGGCCATCGAAGACATTGAACGTATCGAAGTAATTCGTGGCCCCAGCTCTGCCACCTATGGGGCTAATGCTTACCTAGGCACCATTAACATACTCACCAAACACCCCAATGCTAAAAAAGGCATGACAGCTAAAGTGCGCGCCGGTAATCGCCATGTGAGTGATGCCTACGTTAATTTGTCTGGAAACCTGGGCCAAACCGATATTCACCTTACCCTGGCCAATAAACACAAGAGTGGTTTTGATTATTTAAGAAATGACGAAGGCAACAACCGGGATTCTGTGTCATCTGTCTTCACTCAAGTACGTACTTTCACCCAACTTAACCCAAGCTCCAGTTTCGAATGGCAGTCGGGTTACAAGACAGGTAGAAACCTGCAAAAGCAATCTAGCAGCGATAACATAGAATATAAGAGTGACGAGGATATCGTAGCCCAGGACCTGTTTGTATGGAGTAAATACAATTATGAGTTCTCAAGTAGTCAATTTTCTCATTTGCAGGTGTACAGCCAAAATTTTAAACGCACTCAGGAGTTTCATGCTTGCCAAGAAGTAGCCGTCGACACTACCTACTGTGGTGATCTGGATAAAAACATCAACGAGACTAAGTCAGAAGTTGAATACCAGCACACCTCCACTTGGAACAAAAATTTAAGATCGGTGGCGGGTGTACGTTTACGTTTGGATGAATTGGAATCCCTTACCTATAACAATGGCCGCAGCGACAATCTTAATTCCAGTGCATTCACCAATGTGGAATACCGGTTTGCCAACGACTATATTTTAAACTTGGGCGGCATGTACGAGTCCGATGATTTGAATGGCGAGAACTTTTCACCTCGGGTGGCATTGAATTATCACTTAAGCTCCAATCAAACGTTAAGGTTTATCTATTCAGAGGCCATTCGCTCTCCCAGTTTGTATGAAAAAAATGGCCAACTGGCCGTCATCCTTTACAATGCCACCGTCAATGACGCAGAGGCGGGAACCATCTCTTTACCTGGCATGAGGGAAGGCAACAGCGAGTTACTAAACGAAAAAATCTACAGCCATGAAATAAGCTACTTTGGTTTACTGCCCGCCATTAACGGCCAATTGGATATAAAGCTTTTTTACGATGAACTAAATGGGCTTATCTCCGAAGGGCTTAGTTTTAAGGACACGCTAAGCAATGACAACATGCTCGTGCAAAAAGGACTCGAAGGGCAGTTAACTTGCAACCTGGATGACGAAAACAAATTCATTATTTCGTTTGCGTTGCTAGATACAAAAAATGACTTCCCAGGTAACAATGACAATATATCCAAGGAAACCAATCTATCGGCCGACAGCAGTGGCTCGCTAGTATGGCTACATAACCTGCACCAAAACACTCAACTGGGTGCCGCCTATTATCGGGTAAACAACTGGGGAGAACAGATAGATGCAGAAGGTGTGCAGTTTTCCCGACTGGATTTAAATGTGAATCACACGTTACCCATAAACCATGAATACCAGCTTAAACTGCAAGGGGCGCTGCAATACCGATTGGATAACGACCCTTTGTTATATAACAATAATAATTACAGCGACGACCTGCATGCATACGCTTCGCTGGAATTAAGTTTCTAGGATTTTTTGAGAATTATTTGTACAGATACATTCGGCTACGGCCGATAACTTTTGCCTGACACATGGCGATACTCCCTATAAGGGTTTTAACTCAAACCCTCCTGACTTTCATACAAACACACTCGGTTACGTCCACTGTTCTTAGCCTGGTACATAGCGGTATCCGCTTCGCTCACGCTAATCTGAATATCATTAAAATCGGTTATCTGACATACCCCGAAGCTGGCGGTAAATCGTAAGGTTTCACGGTGCCCTCTTATCCGCAAGACTTCGGCTTCTTCGCGCATGCGCTCGGCGGCTAACATGGCTGCTAGGTCGTTGGCCTGTGGTAACAGAATCATAAATTCTTCCCCACCGTAACGGGCCAAAATATCATCCCCTCGTATCATACGCTGCAAACAAGCGGCAAAGGCCTTAATCACCTTGTCGCCAGTATCGTGGCCATGTTTATCATTAACTTGTTTGAAGTTATCTATGTCACACATAATGACGCTGATAGGGTATTGATAACGGTTGGCCGATTTTAATATCTTTTGAGATTCGTCCAAAAAATAACGCCGATTATGCAAACCGGTCATGGGGTCGGTGCTCGCCAGTAATGCCAGATCATGTTGAGCATCCAGCATGTAGCTTGAAATTAAAAACAGAGTGAGACCACTAATATAGGCCGGAGCAATGAGCATAATCAGGGAGTCTTCCACATGATAATCATCATAGCTCGTTATCCCATAGCCACCGCTCAACTCTTTTAAAAATGCCGCGGCCCATACTAAGAGCACCAAAGCCATGCCGATATCCCCCCCATTACGATGCGGACGACGCCTAAGCAGGGCGGCAATGGCTATGGCTGAACATACCACCTCAAGTGTATGGCCCGGCACTAGGCTTCCTGGCATTAAGACCGTATCGACCAGAACAAAGGCCAAGCCCAGCATATACACAGCATAATTGGGTATAGGACTTTTACAGCGCCATAAAACCCCCAGTAACAGGCTGCAGGCAGAAATAGCCAGGACCAAGTCCGTAGCAAGCAAAATCAATGGGTTCTCCCATTGGGCCTCTGCCATAATCAGGATGAACACCATGAGGGTGGCCACGTAAAACACCCTAAACGCTAGGCGCGCGGGTTTAGCACCGGGTCTGTCCTGAAACAACCAGGAAGCCAGCAACATGATCACAGAGATGCAGCCGACACTGATTGATATCGACGTGCTTATGTCCATTCCCGCCCCTCCGTTGTGCATCCCTTTAAATATAGACCATACAGGCCAGTTAGGATTATTTGCGCCAGGCAGTGGGTGGTGGCCCAATGAAAAAGCAGGATTCCTCCCAACCAGAGTCAATGCCGTTCTTGGTTTTAAAGGGTGAGGGGTTCAATTGTACGAGGGCACTCGGCAATTGCTCCATGCATTGCCCTACCACCAACATCCTTGCAGGTGCCCGTGCCCGAAAAATCGCTCACGGGGTGAGCTCGTACGGTTTGGCCTTTTACGCTTCTCCTGGGCATTAAAAAGCCCCAACAAGTAACAAGACTTGTCGGGGCTAAACAGGGTGTTAAGAGCTGATATTAGATCTCAGCAGCTAAACGCGTACCCTGGTCGCATACTTACCGCTTCAGGTATACATGGCCAAGGTTAATGGTTAAATCTCTGCGGCTAAACGGGTTCCTTGATCGATAGCACGCTTGGCATCCAATTCGGCGGCCACATCGGCACCACCAATCAGGTGATGAGGCTTGTTAAGGCCGTCAACCAATTCACGCAATGGGTCCTGACCGGCACAGATAACCACGTTATCCACTTCCAATATTTCAGCATTGCCATTGATGGTGATGTGAAGACCTTGGTCATCAACCTTATCGTAAGAACAACCAGGCATCATGTTCACGCCCTTGTTGATAAGGCCGGCACGGTGAATCCAACCTGTGGTTTTACCCAGCTTGGCGCCTACTTTTGATTTTTTACGCTGTAGCAAGAATACTTCACGAGGCGATGTTGGTACTTGTGCTTCTACTCCTTCGATGCCGCCACGAGCTTGCATGGTCATGTCCACGCCCCACTCCTTCATGAAGGCTTCGATGTTCTGGCTGGTGGCCTCACCTTCGTGAGACAGGTATTCGGATACGTCGAAACCGATACCGCCGGCGCCGATAACCGCTACCTTCTTGCCTACTTGTTTCTTGTCTTTCAATACGTCCAGGTAGTTCAATACCTTGGCGTGACCGATGCCTTCAATTTCTGGCAAGCGCGGGGCGATACCCGTGGCCAATACCACTTCGTCGTATGCGCCGTTGTTTAAGTCGTCGCTGGATACACGGGTATTCAACTTAAGGTTCACGCCGGTTAGTTCAATTTGCTTACCAAAGTAACGAATGGTCTCGAAGAATTCTTCTTTACCTGGAACCTGCTTGGCCACGTTGAACTGACCACCAATTTCGCTAGCAGAATCATACAAGGTCACATCGTGACCACGATCCGCTGCGGTAGTAGCAAATGCCAAACCAGCAGGGCCGGCACCAATCACCGCCAGCTTCTTCTTGGCTGAAGCGTCAGAGATGATGATCTCAGTTTCGTGACAGGCACGTGGGTTTACTAAGCAGCTGGTCATTTTGCCGCTGAATACGTGATCCAAACAGGCCTGGTTACAGCCGATACAAGTATTAATCTCTTCACTCTTGCCTGCTGCCGCTTTTGCTACAAAGTCAGAATCCGCCAGGAATGGACGTGCCATGGACACCATGTCGGCGTCGCCACGCTCCAGCACTTCTTCAGCCACTTCAGGGGTATTGATACGGTTAGAGGTAATCAGCGGAATGTTCAGCTCTTTCTTGAACTTGGCGGTTACCCAGGTAAAGGCGGCGCGGGGCACCTTGGTAGCAATAGTAGGTACACGGGCTTCGTGCCAACCGATACCAGTATTAATGATAGTGGCACCGGCTTTTTCGATGGCTTTACCCAGTAGAACCACTTCGTCAAAGGTGCTGCCGCCTTCTACCAGGTCCAGCATGGACAGACGGTAGATGATGATGAACTTCTCGCCCACGGCTTCACGGGTACGTCGTACCACTTCTACCGCAAAACGCATGCGGTTTTCGTATTCACCGCCCCACTCGTCATCACGTACGTTGGTGCGCTTGGCCAGGAACTGGTTAATGAGATAGCCTTCAGAGCCCATAATCTCAACGCCGTCGTAGCCGCCCACCTGTGCGTAAACGGCCATTTGCACGATGTCGTTAATTTGCTTCTGAATGCCGTCTTCGTCCAATTCTTTAGGCTTGAACGGGTTAATAGGCGCCTGAATGGCAGAAGGGGCCACCGAGTTAGGGTTAAAGGCATAACGACCTGTGCTTAAGATTTGCATACAGATCTTGCCGTCTTCCTTGTGAACCGCGTCAGTGATTTCCTTGTGCTTAAGGGCTTCTTCGTCGCTTTGAATCAGGTTGGTGTGAGCATGAGTGGCCGTTTCAGCATTTGCGCCAAAACCACCGGTGACAATAAGGCCAACCCCACCGCGGGCACGTTCGGCAAAAAACGCAGCCATACGGCCCATGCCTTCTTTGTGTTCTTCAAGACCGGTGTGCATAGAACCCATCAATACGCGGTTCTTTAACTGAGTGAAGCCAAGATCTAAAGGCTCAAGCATTTTAGGGAAGTGCTGGTTGGCTATGGTCATCTGGATTCTCTCATTTATTAGTTAGGCCCGGCTCTATGGCCAGGTTTTGTTGTTGATAGGGATTATCCAGCTAGAATAGTTTCCCGTCGTTATCATTTGTTAACTGCATTGTGTTATTCCTTAGCCGATACTTAACAAACTTACACTATAAAGATTAGACCCGGTGACACTATGACCGATACAGCCGCTGAATACCTGGCCCCGCTACAAGATATGCACTTCCTGCTGCAAGAGATGCAGGCCAACACAGATACCAATAACGAAGACCTGCTGTTTGTTTTGGAGCAGGCGGCACGGTTTGCCGAGCGCGAGCTGGCCCCCATCAATGCCCTGGGTGATAGCCAGGGTTGCACCTTAAAAGATGGCCAGGTGAGCCTGCCTCCCACCATGAAAGCCGCCTTCCAAAGTTATGCACAGGCCGGCTGGATGGGGCTGAACATGCCAGAAAAATGGGGGGGGCAAGATTTGCCCGAGACCCTGGGAGCCTGTGTGGGTGAGGTACTCACCTCGGCCAATCATGCCTTTAGCATGACCCCGGCGCTTACTATGTCGGCCTGTCGCGCCATCATGGGTTATGGCAGTGAAGAGCTTAAACAAACTTACCTAAGCAAGATGATTGCTGGCACCTGGACCGGCACTATGTGCATGACCGAGAGCCACTGCGGCTCGGACTTAGGATTAATTCGCAGTTCCGCTCAGCCCACCAGTGATGGCCACTACAGCATCAAAGGCAGCAAGATCTTTATCTCGGCCGGCAGCCAGGATGCCAGTGACAACATTATTCATCTGGTATTGGCCCGCGTGAAAGACGCGCCCAAAGGCATCAAGGGGTTGTCGCTGTTTTTGGTACCCGCCAAGCTACAAGATGATTCGGGCCAGTGGATTACCCCTAACCAGGTGAGCTGCATTGGCATAGAAGAGAAGATGGGCATTCACGCCAACCCCACTTGCTCCATGGCCTTCGAAGGCTCCATCGGTTACCTCATTGGTAAAGAAAACCAGGGCATTAATGCCATGTTCGCCATGATGAATGAGATGCGCCTAGGTACCGCCATGCAAGGTGTTGGCTTGAGCGAACGCAGTTTCCAGAAGAGCCTGAGTTACGCAAAAGACCGTACCCAAATGCGCAGCCTTAGCGGTGTGAAAGCCAAGGATAAGGAAGCCGACCCTATCATCCACCATCCGGATGTACGCCGCATGCTGTTAACCCAAAAAGTATTTGCCCAAGGGGGACGCGCCTTGGGGCAATTTTGTGCTCAGTTGCTGGATGAGACTCAACAAGAGGACAACAAAGAGAGCGGCAAAGAAAGCCAGATGTTACTGGATATGCTTACCCCCATTGCCAAGGGTTTTTGTACCGAGATGGGACTGGAAAGCGCCAGTCATGCCATCCAGATTCACGGCGGTCACGGTTTTGTTAAAGAGTCCGGGGTAGAGCAGTTATACCGAGACGGACGCATCGCTACCCTGTATGAAGGCACCACCGGCATTCAGGCCCTGGATTTATTGGGGCGTAAGGTGTTGGGCACCCAAGGCAAAAGCCTTATGTTGTTTACCAAGATGATGCATAAGCTGTGTAAAGAAAATGAGGGAAGTGAGCAACAAGCCCAGTTGTTAACCGTGCTGAAAACCTATTCAAAAGAATGGCCCGATCTCACTATGCAATTAGGTGGCAAGGCCATGAAAAACCCGGATGAAGTGGGGGCCGCCAGTTTTGATTATTTAATGTATTCCGGTTACGTAACCCTGGCGTATTTTTGGGCGCAGATGGCCATCATCTCTCAACAGATTTTGGATGGTGAACGGGAAGCCAAGAGTGCAACGGTTAATGAAGACTTCTTAAAGGATAAAATCGCCAACGCAACTTTCTATTTTGAGCGCATCTTGCCACGAGCCAACGCTCACAAGCAAAGTATGTTATCTGGCTGGGTGAACCTGCAAAACATATAGAATCTGGACAGGCATGATTGCAATGTTCGGGGGCGCATTTTTGTATCCCCGAATACCAAGCCAAGCAATGGTGTGCAAAATTTAAAGCCCCCCTTTATTTGGAGATTATTTGGACATTGCTTGGCTCGCTACGTTTAGGTCATACAGTTCCACCCGATTACGGCCATTCTCTTTGGCGTAATACAAAGCAATATCGGCTTGATTAATCATGGTTTCAAAATCCCCTATCACATCTTCAATTAGGGCAACGCCCAAACTGGCAGAAATGTTAAAGTTCTTACCATTATGTTCCATGGGGGTGTCGTAAATTTCCTGCCGAATGCGTTGTGCTACAAAATCAACGCCGGCTTTATCGGTTTCGGGAATGAGGATAATAAATTCCTCGCCACCAAAACGTGCCACTAAATCCACATCGCGCAGGGTTTGAGAAAACAGCTTAGCCACTCTCATCAACACGACATCTCCACAGGCATGACCGTATTTGTCGTTAATCTGTTTAAAGAAATCCAAATCCAGCATGATCACAGCCAGGTGGTGCTGATAACGACGGGCCCGTACATATTCATTCCAGCCCCGTTCAAAAAAGTAACGGCGATTATATAACCCGGTGAGCGGGTCGGTGAGCGCCAGGGTTTCCAGCTTTTCATCCATCTTTTTACGTTTAATGGCGTACTTAATGATTCTTGCCAGCATGCGACCACTAAGTTCGTTTTTATTTAAATATTCTTGCGCCCCTTGTTGAATAGCCTGCTCACCCAACTCGTCATTATCGATGCCGGTTAAAACTATAATAGGCAAACTTTTACTGATGCTGCGCACATTGCTCACGGTATCAATGCCACTTGAATCTGGCAGTGATAAATCCAGCAATATCACATCAATACGGCTGGTTTTTAATACCCCAGATATATCTTGAAGGCTAACGCAGTGTTTGAACTGATAATCAGTATTGCTAACATCACTCAGGTACTCCACCACTAACTCATAATCACCCGGGTTATCTTCTACCACCAGTACACTTAATTCAGTTTTTGAAATCATGCTGATTGCTCACTACGAATAACAAACTTGTGAAAACCAAAAATCTTCTATTTTTTCAACCAACTCAACCAGGTCATAAAAATCACCGGGTTTGACCAAATAGGCATTGGCATGATGTTGATAACACCTTTTTATATCGTCCTTGGAACGGGAGGAGGTTAATACCAGCACGGGAATGTCCTGCAAATTTTTGTCAGATTTAATTTCCAATAAAACTTCCTGCCCCGGTATTTTGGGTATATCCAAATCCAGTAATATTAAATTAGGCCGAACATAGTTTTCATAGCCATTACGTTGATAAAGCATATCTAACGCCTTTTCGCCATCTGTGGCCAACTGGGCTTGATTGACCGAGAATTTGCAGTCCGAAAATACCTCAAGCATTAATTCGGCTTGTGCCGGATCATCCTCTATTAGTAATACCTTCATTGCATTTGACATTTCGACTCCCCCACTTTTAATAGGTATCATAGAATACAGTTATGGATTAACTTCAGCCGGTTGATTTGGTATAGAGAAATAAAAGGCGGTACCCCTATTTTTCTCCGACTCCAACCAGATTCGTCCACCATGATTTTCAACCAACTTTTTACTCACCGCTAATCCTATACCGTTGCCTGAAAACTCTTGTCGGGAATGGGCCCGCTCAAACAAATTAAAGATTCTCTCAAAGGCATCATGGTCCACACCCACGCCATTATCCTGTATGCAAAAAATCGCCTCGCCCTCGCTTTCCTTAACCGAAATATCAATCTCGGGGGCGTCACCATCATGAAATTTTATGGCATTGCTAATTAAATTTTGAAACACCCGGCTTATTTGCAGACTATTTACCATCAAGCTGGGTAATTTAGTTTTTTTGATCTGAGTGCCGGTTTCAGTAATGATGGGTTGCAAGTCATGCAAAACCAAATCTAAGTGATGGGTTAAATTAGTGAGTTTTAATTCTGGCTCCCCGGCCCCTGCCCGTGAGTACTCCAACAAACCATGAATCATATTTTGCATACGCTTGGCGCCATCTACAGCATACGCTATGTATTTTTGCGCCTTCTCATCCAATTGACCTTGATAACGCTTGGCCAGCAATTGATTGTAACTAGCAATCATACGCAGCGGTTCCTGTAAGTCATGACTGGCAACATAGGCAAAATTTTCCAATTCATTGTTAGATCTTTCCAATTCATTGGTGCGGGCAATGACCTTTTTCTCAAGCTCTTCATTGGCAGACACTAGGTTATCGGTCATTACACAAAAAGCGAGATTTAGCTGGCCTATTTCGTCGGCCCTATTAATAGGTTTTGGTTTAAACTCAAGGTAGCCTTGCGCAACCTTCCAGACAGAGTCGGTTAATTCAAAAATAGGCTGTAACACCTCTTTTTTATAAAACATAAATACACTTAACAATAACAATAACGAAAGAATCGCGATTAAAATAACCACCGGCTCATACAAACCACTGCCTTCCTGAAACTGTATTAATGCCGAATTTAAGTCATGAAATCGATGGGAAGAAAAATCAGATAATATGGCTTCCATTTGATTTATTTTAATAAAGTAGCGGCTTAAGACTCGGTCAACGTGTGTTTCACCTCCAACCTGTATCGCCGCTATTAATTCGCTTTGTATGCCCGTCACCTTTACATGGTGTTCAAGCAGGCTATTAAATTCCAGCCCACCCTTAACTGAAAACGCCTTTTTCTTAAGAGCGTCTAGTTTTTTCTGCTTTCGGTCATCCATTAATTTAATATGTGCAAGATGCATTTCATCTTTATCATATCGATACAGCAATAAATGGTTTTTATTATTAAGGTAATAAACAATCAACTCTGAAGACAGAGCACTGGCATGTTGAAGGTCAAAGGTAATACTAAACAGTAAATCCTGCTGTTTTTTCTGTACTACAAAAAACACCAGTAAAATAACAAATAGCAGCGAGACAAAAGCCGCAGGCGGTATCAGTATTTTGTTACGTAATTTCAAACTTCACTCCGCTAACAAACTCACAACAAATAATAAAACCATTCATATAATAGACATACCAAAGGACAGCTTAATGTATTTAGTATTGATTAATCGTCACCCCATAGGGCTTCACTTCAGATAAAAATTGAGGGTGAAATATATTTTCAAAATCCAGCCTTAACTCTTTCACTACCCCTTGCTGATAAAACCACCTAGCCTCCCCTCGTAATACATTCAACAATAAATGATCCAGTGCCAAGGTAGCCTTTATACCCGGCCAAACCTGGCGAATACTGGCTTGCTGATCTTGGGGGAATTGTTTCAAAACCAGTTCAAACGCCAATTGAGGTGATTCGTGCAGGAATGTCTCGGCTCGTGCCAGGGCAGCATACAAACGCTGTATGGCGGCGCTTTTGTTATAGATAGTGGATTCCCGTGCGGCCATGACTGACATCTCGGTATACACATCGGAGCGAAAATGTATCAATGCCTCGTTTTCAAACTGTCTCTTAATGGAGTGCAAATAAGGATTCCAAATGGCCACCGCATCCAATTGTGCGCTTAACAATTTGGGCTGCAATTCGCCAGGGGCCGTATTCACCAACTGAACATCTCTGTCTGAAATGCCCTGGCTTTGTAAATACAAGGATAAAAAAAACTGGGCATTGGTATTAAAGGGCACCCCTATGCGCTTGCCGATTAAATCTGTCGACTGCTTTATGCCTGAACTGCGCAGGGCCAATAAACCGGTATTATTGGTGGACTGGTGCAAGGTACTCAAGACCCTAATGTCCACCCCGGCTACTGCTTTCAATACCACAGGGGTTTCAAACACGGTGGCCAGGTCGGCCTTGCCAGCCACCACATCATCCAGGGCATCTCGGCCCGAGGTAAAGTGATGGTAATTCACCTGTAAGGCTTCTTCCTCAAAAAAACCTTTTTCCTGGGCTATGTATAACAGGGCAAATGCCGGCTGATGCGCCTCGGCGATTGTAATTTCCAGCGGCTCAAGTTGGCGCCCAAGATTTGTGCTCAGCCCCACCACCAGCACCACCAGTAGGCCGCTCACGGCCACGCCTGCGAGAATGCGTTGTTTGACAGGTTTACTCATTGCCATAGTGAGATCTGAGGCTGATATA
>Ga0209184_1001303_pt1 | contig 17306 bp, 15 predicted proteins | sample EN8Hudsemesocosm_2_FD_184627 | JGI IMG/M metagenome (GOLD analysis project Ga0209184, IMG submission 184627) | Methane-oxidizing microbial communities from mesocosms in the Hudson Canyon - EN8C Hudson Canyon (SPAdes) (version 2) | ecosystem: Environmental > Aquatic > Marine > Cold seeps | place... | reverse complement strand
TAACGCCTAGCACAACAGCGTAGTGATGTTGGCGACTTTTGTGCGTTTCTTTGCGCAAAAGGTGCCAATATTACGGAGTCCGTTGGTGCTACTTGTTAGAATTTTTCTGCTGCCTAGCGACATATATCCAGACTCCAATTGAAACAAACAAGCTTAGGCCTGTTAGTAGCATTAAATAAAAGTAGCGTTCAACGGCTGAAGTGCCGTTACCTACAAGCATTTTATGGTATAGCTCTAGCTCAAAAGATGCTGCATCAAGATATATTTTAACAAACTTATCTGATTCAGAATCAGATAGTTTAGCGATGCTTTTCTCAATTTGACCTTGGGTGAAAGACGGGTCGAGATCTACCGCAACCTTGGTAACTATTTTATAAGAACTCCACGAATCATAGCTATAAATAAATGAATTCATAGCTGTAATCAGCATCAAAGTAATTAGCATATTTATGGCGAAGTATTTAGTTTTCATAAAATTCTAACGCCTGCCACAACGGATTGGGTGAGATGGCGACTTTTTTGAGTGTTTTTCAAAAAAGATGACAGCTTGCCCAATTCCGCTTGCTGGTATTTGTTAGATTTCATTGCCACGAATACCTATTACCATCTTTTTTATATGATTGTACTTCGCCTTTAGTGTTTATTGCTGATTTTTCAATACCTTTTGCGACATTAAACCATTGGTTATCAATTGATATTTCAATTGAATCAGTTTTAAAGTTTACTCTAGAGTCAGCAACTCCATCGCGGCCAAAGTCATAAACGTTGCCAATAATATTGTTATTAGAATCAACGAAGTCGTAATTTAGATGCTGGCTAGAGCTGTTAGTATTTATTGAGCAACCACCAAGCGCTTTATGAGAACCAATGTACAAATTATCCTTACCGAGTGTCATTAAGAAGTTATCTTTAGATACAAATAAAGTGTTTGATTTGTTTGAACTTAAATGAAGAAGTTCATAACCATTAAAATTTATTGACTCATAGTTAGTATTTTCACTTTCACTTGCTTCTAAGCTTTCAGATAAACTGACTCCATCGGTAGAATTATGTGCCATTAAATGACCTTTAATTAAGGACCATTGAGAACCTGCCCAAAGTGAAGCTATCACAGAGATGAGCCAAATAATTTTATTCATAATAAATTTGAGTTACCCAAAAATCTAACAGTTTATTAGACGGAATCCGTAATTTACGGTGTTATATGGATTCCGTATAATATTTTTAACATTTTACAATGGATTGTAACTTTACTATAAGGATTTTAGTATGTCGAACACGACTAGTGACAGTGAAAAACGTTTTTGGAACAACTACATAGCTCTTCTAGAGGAGCATAATGTTAAACCTACCACTTATCGCTGGTATATACAGCATTGCGAACAGTTCATCAGGTGTTATACGGAAATTCGCTTAAAGAGCCACACCCAAGAAACCCTGTCTCAATATCTTTCAGACATATTAGAAAATACAAATTTGAAGCCTTGGCAGAAAACCCAAGCTTTTGATGCCCTCAAGTTCCTTTTTTTGAGTATTCATTCTCCGATTTCAAATAAAATTGACTGGGAATACTGGAAGATGTCCTGTAAAGAGCTAGAGCGGGATCATACGACATTAGCCAGAAACAACACGCCAATCAAAAAACAGTTAAATTCAGATATGGACAGTAAAGGGGGTTACGACAATGGACCAGAAATTGAAAAGCTTATTTATGTCATCAGAGCAAAAGGATATAGCATTAGAACCGAAAAAACGTATATCCATTGGGTCAATCGTTTCCTAAAATTTAATGTGAACCTCAAGTCTGAAGCAGTTGATGATGACAGCGTGATTAAATACCTCTCGTATTTAGCCGTTGAAAAAGGTGTATCACCCGCGACACAAGCCCTAGCATTAAATGCCATTGCTTTTTACTTCAAATCTGTTCTAGTGATTGAACTAGGTGACTTAAGCGCATTCGTTAACGCAAAAAAACGACAAAAGATGCCTGTCGTGCTGACAACAGACGAAGTTTCGATAATGCTAAATAGCCTATCTGGCATTCAACTCTTATTAGTATCTTTACTGTATGGCGGAGGATTGAGGTTAATGGAAGCGGTAAGGTTACGTATTCAAGATGTTGACTTTGGTTACCAGCAAATCATTATAAGGAACGCAAAAGGCAATAAAGAGCGGATTGTTCCGCTCCCAGTAAAAATAGTAGATAACCTAAAGCAACAAATTTCTAATGTTCGAAACCAGCATAAACTAGACTTACAGAATGGTTATGGTAGCGTTTACATGCCTTCCGAGCTAGTGAAAAAGTACGGAAAAAGCGATAAACAGTGGGTTTGGCAGTATATTTTTCCTAGTTCGAAGCTTTCTATCGACCCTAAATCGAAAATTATTCGCCGCCACCATTTACATGAGTCAACGCTTCAGAAAACAGTTAGAAATACAGCTCGGAAAGTTAATATCCCCAAGCGTGTTACTTGTCATACTTTTCGACATAGTTTTGCTACACACAACCTTGAACGCGGCATGGATATTCGTACACTCCAACAATTATTAGGTCACAGCGATGTGTCTACCACAATGATTTATACGCATACTGCAAACTTTTCGAAAGGAAAAACATCAAGTCCGCTTGATTTTCTGTAGTTCAAACAACAGGATATAACGAAGCTATGCAGCCAAACCTAATGATCAAACACGTAGCCAACTGAACGTCGGCTTTTAAAATAAACTGGATTTTTGGGGTCTTCTTCAAAGTACTTTCTGAATCGTACAACGAAGTTATCAACGGTTCGGGTGGAAATACTTTTTGAAAAACCCCAAGCGAGTTCAAGTATTTCACCTCGGCTCAGCGCTCTACCACGATTTGCGATAAATAATCGTAGTAAGCGTAGTTCTTGTTCAGTAAGTGATACTTTTTTACCCTGACAAATGGCTAAACTATTTTTGAATTCTATTCTATTTTCGCCAAATACATACTCGTCAGACGACCTAGTATTTTGAGGGTCTGGCTCTTCTTTCGACCAACTATTTCTTTTGAGCAAGCGTTCGACCCGTAATAAGAATTCATCCAAAACAAACGGTTTGGACAAATAATCATCAACCCCCAAAATAAGCCCTTTGACACGGTCTTCTGCTGAGTTTTTCGCAGATAAAATTAATACAGGTAAACGTTCATCTTCAAGTCGTATGCTTTTTAAAACGGAGATACCATCAATGCCTGGTAACATGATATCCAGCACAATTAAGTCGGGTTCCCATTGCTTCCATGCACTCAAACCAGCTGTGCCTGTATCAGCAATCAAAACTTCATAACCTTGCAACTGAAGGTTTAGGCGCAAGCCTTCTGCAATATGATGCTCATCTTCAACGACTAATACCCTTTTGCTATCCACTCTCCCAAGTTGACTCATGTCGTCATCTCATTATTGGCGGTGTATTTATTACTCTTAACAGTATTAGTTGAAGGGATTGTCACCGTAAAGGTTGCTCCCTTTCCTCGACCAGAACTATTCACTTTTATTTTACCTTTATGTGCTTGCACGATATTTTGAACCAAGTACAAACCAATACCGCTCCCCTTAACTGACTTTATATTTGAACGAGCAGTCTGATAAAACTTTTTGAATATTTTTTTACTTTGGTTTCGTTCAATTCCAACACCATTATCTGAAAACTTCATACTAATGCTTTTTTCATTTTGCTTAAAAGTAATCACTAATTCAGGTGTTGCCGATTCATTATATTTAATAGCATTTGATGCAATATTGATTAAGAGCATCTCAAACAAAGACTCATTTATCGACACTTGGTACATTTTATCGTGTGGCATTTCAACTTTTATCATTGCACCTTGAAAAAGGTAGGCATTGTTATCATAAAAAGTATCAACAAACTTAATAAGATCTTGCTCTACAAATTCACCCTGAAAATACCGACTCTCAATATGCCCTAAATCGAGTATATTGCTAATATTATCGGATAATCGATGAACATCCTGAAGCATAAAATTAATACATTTATTTTGCTCCGCTTTACTCAAGTCGTGTTTTTGAAACGTTTCAAGATAGAGCTTTAATGAAGTGACGGGTGTTTTTAGTTCATGCGTAAAGTTGTTAATAAAATTGTTTTGTAAACGGTAAAGCTGCTGCATTTTTAAGTTATAAATAAACGTCATCGACAAACCTGTAAAAATCAAACCCACTAACAATGAAAGAACGACCACAACGACAGCAGGTTGAGACTCGAACACCTGACGTGGGTCAAGGTCAAATTTAAGTACGACATCATCAAGTCCACTACTAATTTCAATATACCAATAGATATAAAGTACAAAAGAACTCAGTAATGCAACGAGTGAAAATATGAAGATAAAAATTGCATTAGGCATTAATTTAATTTTGGGCATTCGTAATTTCCAGTTATCAACCGTGCCCCTAAATGACGAGCACTTATGTAAAAGTTTTGTAAAAGCACCGTTACATTTGTTTTTTATGACTAAAAAAAGTCTAAAGTCTATATTTCGTTGAATCTATCCTGACATACAGAGCCAGTTAGGATCTACGCTACTCAACATTTTAAATATAAAAGAGGTCCGAAGTGATCAAATCACAAGAAGCATTCAATTTCTATTCCCACCTGGCAGGAATGATTGCTGCAGTCATTGGTACTGTATTTTTAGTTATTACCGCAACTGAATCTGCATCCATGGTGATCACAGCATTGGTCTATGGTTGCTCAATCATCTTTCTATTTTCTGCTAGCTCACTTTATCACGCATTCAAGCAACAAGAGAATGAACTTTCTTTTTGGCGGAAAATGGATCGCTTAGCTATTTTTTGTATGATCGCAGGTTCTTATACGCCTATTTGTTTCTTCTTTTTAGATGATAATTGGCGCTTGCCTATGATTTCAATTCAATGGGGCCTCGTCGCATTTGGCGCTTGCACTCAAATATTCTTCCCGCGCGCTCCAAGAATGCTTTATGCGGTGATCTTTTTAACGATGGGTTGGATGCTGGTATTCCCAATGTCACAAATACTTGATGCGATGACGTCGGACCAAATCACCTTACTCTTTACAGGTGGTGCAGCGTTTACGGCTGGCGCATTATTTTATGCCATAAAAAAACCTTTATTAATGCCTGGTATTTTTAGCTTTCACGAACTTTTTCATGTCATGGTATTAATCGGCGGCGCTTGTCATTATGCACTCATTTACAGTGCATTTTCTGCAGCATCATTTGCTGCGTAAAACAACTAATAGAGCGCCATAGGAGCCGGAACATCAGTTTGTCTACCCAAAGCTTGATTGATCAAGAGCTAAGTTTGTTTGAAGCTGAATATCAGCACCATTTTCTTGAAGGTGAAAGTAAACCTCAGAACATAGGACGCCCTTATCTACTTCACAATGAAACAGCCAAGCATGGCGTACTGCTCATTCATGGTTTAATGGCTGCGCCTGAAGAAGTTCGTGAGTGGGCCGAGTTCATTTATTCAATGGGCTACACTGTTTATGCCGTTAGAATGGCTGGTCATGGAACTTCAGCCGATGATCTTGCCAAACGAGAAGCAAGTGAATGGATTGCTTCGGTTGATCGCGGCCATGAGATACTTAAATCATGCTGTGAACATATTTCGATTGCAGGCTTTTCTACCGGTGCATCCGTGGCACTCTATCAAGTAATCAAAAAACCAAGCGCCTTTGATACCTTAATTTGCATTAGTGCGCCGTTGAAATTCAAAAAATTATCAACTCATTTTGCAGAGCCAGTTAACGCTTGGAATAAACTCTCCCAAGCTTGGGATACCAGTATTCTTGGTAAAGTAACCAAAACAGCTAAGTTACGTAAAGAATTCGCCACGAATCATGCCGACAACCCCCATATAAATTATTTACGCTGCCCAGTTCACAGCATTGTTCAGATAAAACGTTTGATGTCGGAGGTCTGTGAGAGTTTTTCAAATATTTCAATCCCTACGTTAGTGATACATGGCATAGACGACCCTAAGGTTGATGTTGAAAGTAGCCGAGAAATATTTGCTCGCATTCAGTCAAACCAAAAACAGTACAAAGAAGTCGATTTTCATCTTCACGGTATAATAAGAGGAAATATAGCCAAGCAAGTCTTTAGCGAGGTGCAAACATTCTTTAACCAACACTTTGCTATGTGACCTAGGTTATTTTAAATAATCAAAGATACGCTTTAATACAATAGCCAATGCACTCCTTAATGCAATCCTCAGTACAACATAGTAGAATCCGCTGCTAGATTCCCTAACATTCTTCTACTGTAAATCAAAAAATATGAATCCAAATAGCAATATTCGCGTCATCGTTGGCATGTCAGGAGGCGTTGACTCTTCTGTTTCAGCTCTACTCCTTCAAGAACAAGGTTATCAAGTTGAAGGCCTGTTCATGAAAAACTGGGATGAAGATGACGGTACTGATTACTGTACCGCTATTGAAGACTTGAACGATGCCCAAGCAGTGAGTGACAAGTTAGGTATTCATTTACATACGGCAAATTTTGCAGCCGAGTATTGGGATGGCGTGTTTGAGCACTTTTTGGCTGAATACAAAGCTGGTCGCACACCTAACCCTGATATTCTGTGTAATAAAGAAATCAAATTCAAAGCCTTTTTAGATTATGCAACAACACTGGGCGCAGATTATATCGCCACGGGTCATTACGTTAGACGCGCCGAGCATAACGACAAAACTTTTTTATTGAAGGGCTTAGACAACAATAAAGACCAAAGTTACTTCTTGCATGCTGTGCATGAAAGCAAACTCGCACGCACCTTGTTTCCGGTGGGCGAATTAGAAAAGCCTGAGGTTCGTCGACTCGCAGAACAACATGACCTTATTACCCACGACAAAAAAGACAGTACCGGCATTTGTTTCATCGGTGAGCGTAAATTCACTGATTTCCTAAAACAATATCTACCTGCTCAACCTGGTAATATTGAAACGGATACTGGTGATATCATCGGTAAACATAACGGACTGATGTATCACACAATAGGCCAACGACAAGGTTTAGGTATTGGCGGGCTTAAGAATTATGACGAGTCTCCTTGGTACGTTGCCCAAAAAGATTTAAAACGCAATGTTTTACTGGTGGTTCAAGGTACAAAGAACCCGCTACTTTACAGTAAAAGCCTCAGCACACTTGCTATTGATTGGATTAACGGCGCACCTGTCGTACTCCCTTTTTCTTGTAAAGCGAAAGTTCGTTACCGTCAGGCAGACCAAGATTGTATTATTGAGCGCACATCAAACGATGGCTACATCGTTAGTTTTACAGATGGACAACGAGCAGTTACGCCAGGTCAATCGATTGCGTTTTATCAAGGTGACCGATGTTTAGGTGGTGGTATTATTGAGACAACCTTTAAATGAATAAAGCACAAGAACAAGTGATCGCACTAGCAGGTTTATTTCAGGCTATGGATGCCATTGAGAGTATTGCACAACAAGGAAAATGCGACGAACACGTACTTGAAACTGCCCTAAGCAGTCTCTTTGTTGGTAACCCTAATAGTACACTCGACGTATTCGGCGACCTCAGCCTCTTAAAACCTGGGTTAACCAAAGTACGCGACCTGTTAAATAAATCAAATACTGACAAACGTTTAAACGCTGTACGTTATGCACTCGCAATTGTTCATCTTGAGTCAAAACTTAACAAGCAAAAAGACATGCTTGCAACCATAGGCAAACGTCTTGAACGCGCAGAAAGCCAAGTTCAACATTTTAGTTTACTACATGAAAATGTGTTGGAGAGCATTGCTGCTATTTATCTCGATACCATTAGTACCTTTCAGTTACGCGTACAAATAAGTGGTAATGAGCAATTATTAACAATTAGCCAAAATATAGCTAAAATTCGCTCATTACTATTATCAGGTATTAGAGCAGCAACCTTATGGCGCCAAGTAGGTGGCCGCCGCTGGCATTTCATTTTCAAAAGAGCTGAACTCGCGAGACAAGCGGATTTTTTACTTAGCAAAGCTTAAAGCAATCGCATGTTGTACATTAAGTAAAACTATCCACACATCACTGTACGGTTCAAGGAATCCCATGTGATGTCCCGCTCAATTTGTAGTATCATAACGCCCAATTTATAAGCAATTTTTCTAATCCTTCCGAAAAGAGAGCACGAATGCAATTATCTTCCCTTACCGCAGTTTCCCCTATTGATGGCCGTTATGGCTCGAAAGTTAGCGAGCTACGTGAATTTTTCAGTGAATTTGGCCTTATCAAATTTCGTGTTGAAGTTGAAGTTCGATGGTTCCAAGCCTTAGCTGCGCACCCTGAAATTGAAGAATTAAGCCCATTCTCTGCAGAAGCAATGTCATTCTTAGATAGCATAGTCAGTGAATTTTCACTTGAAGATGCCGAGCGCGTAAAAGAGATTGAAAGCACAACCAACCACGATGTAAAAGCGGTTGAGTACTTACTAAAAGAGAAGCTTGTTGCGGTAAAAGATCAATTCCCTGAGCTTGAAGCGGGTTCTGAATTTGTTCATTTTGCTTGTACCTCTGAAGATATAAACAACCTTTCTCACGGTTTGATTCTTTCAAACGGACTAGAAAAAAGTATTTTACCTGCAATGAAATCTGTTATTTCAAAAATGCAGGAACTTGCACTGGAATACGCCGAACAACCTATGCTTTGTCGTACACACGGCCAAACTGCTTCACCTTCGACAATGGGTAAAGAATTCGCAAATGTCGTGGCACGTTTAAACATTCAGTTATCGAAAATTGAAAATGTTGAAATTCTAGGAAAAATAAACGGTGCGGTGGGTAACTATAACGCTCACCTCTCTGCTTACCCTAATATCGATTGGGCAGCAAATGCTAAAACTTTCATTGAAGGTCTAGGTTTAGGCTTTAACCCATACACCACGCAAATCGAACCACATGATTATATTGCTGAATTATTTGATGCTATCGCGCGCTTCAATACCATATTAATCGATTTCGATAGGGATATTTGGGCTTACATTTCACTTGGCTTTTTCAAACAAAAGACGGTTGCAGGTGAAGTTGGATCATCCACTATGCCTCACAAGGTTAACCCAATCGATTTTGAAAACTCAGAAGGTAACTTAGGTTTAGCGAACGCTATTCTTGGCCACTTAGCTGAGAAACTGCCTATCTCTCGTTGGCAGCGTGATTTAACAGACTCAACCGTTTTAAGAAACCTAGGCGTTGGCCTTGCTCATAGCTTAATTGCCTTCCAAGCGACCTTAAAAGGCTTGAAAAAGCTCGAAATCAATCCAGAAAAGCTACTTGCCGATTTAGACAATGCTTGGGAAATTATGGCTGAGCCCATTCAAACAGTGATGCGCCGATACAATATTGACCAACCATACGAAAAGTTAAAAGCTTTAACGCGTGGTAATGTGATGAACCAAGAAACCATTCAGGCATTTGTTAATAAGCTTGAAATTCCAGATTCAGCAAAAGCAGACTTATTACAATTAACACCGTCGACTTACATCGGTAACGCGATAGCACAAGCTAAAGCAATTAAGTCATAAGTTTATTGTAATATCCTCTATAAAAAATTGTTTAGTAGTGACACTGCTAAGCAATTTCTTCCTCATTTCAAAATGAATATCAAAAAAATTAGAGTATTTAACTTTTGTAAACTCTACTAAAATTGACGATTAGGTCAAACCCCTTAACTTAATCCGCTCACAAATTAGACAGTTCACACTAGACCTACTACCGCTAGGTAGTTTATATTTCGTAATCTAACATTACATTTGTCTACATTTATCCTTGGGTACTTATTAAACAATGTCTCTTATAAAGATAAAGCACTATACAAAAGACACTCTCAATGAGGCAGTCATAGAGCAACTACACCAGCTTAGCCCTGACTCTCTGACACCTTATTTTCAACAATATGGTACCGAACCAGACCGTATCGCGCACTGCTTTACAGCATCCAACAATAACACCGTTTTAGGCTTCGCTTTATTAAGTACTCTGCACGAAGTTGCCACACTGCACTCATTATTTATCAAAAAAGAATGCCGAGGAAAATCACTTGGGCGAAAGCTCTGCCTTCACTTACTGGCAAAGGCCGTTAAATTTGGCTGCAAGAAAGTAGAGTTAGAAAGCAAAAAAAGCCAACTTAATTTTTTTAAGAACCTTGGCTTTGTCGTTATTAAAGAACCCTGTACAAAAACAAAAACGACACACTTTATATTAGAAAACCCCTGTCCCGCTTATTTCCTTTCAATTTACAAAAAGAGGTTGATTGAGAACCGACAGAACAACACGGATACAACTCAGGCCCTAGTGCTTTCGCAAGATAAAACGATTTACAACTTCCATGACGAAGCCCAATTCTTGGCCTTACATCGAAATATGCTTTCACAAGCAAAGCGTCGCATCTGGATTATGGCAAATTCAATTAGTGCCCCCGTGTTAAACGATGAGCAGTTTCGTCAGTCAATATTACAACTCGCTAAAAACAACCCTCAAGCTGAGATTAGAATTTTATTGGAAGATGATAAATCAGGCCCTAGTCGATTCAGCCCGCTCATCAATCTTGCTCAACGCTTAACAAGTTTTGTAGAAATACGTACACTACCCAGTACAGCTCATAAATTTAGTGAATGGGTAACATTAGTTGATTTTTCAGCAGGTATTTATCGCAAAACCCTTGAAAGTTATTCTGGCTTTGCCACGTATGACGGCAAACTTATTGCACAACGCCTTATTACTAAATTTGATGATCAATGGCAGTTTGCTAAGCCTTCGGCAGAGTTCAGGCGATTAGCGATATAACTGTCTTTATATACTCAGCTTTGACCGCCAGCAGCTAGCCATAAAAAAAGGCCTTATTCTCACGAATAAGGCCTTTTTACTTAGTACTAACGTTATTTAGTAGCTAAGTTTGCTTTTAGCTCTAAACGACGTCTATGCAGAACAGGTTCTGTATAACCACTTGGCTGCTTGGTACCTTCAACAACTAACTCTAACGCTGCTTGATACGCAACACTTCCTTCAAAGTCTTTGGCCATAGCAACATATGTTTGGTCATCAGCATTTTGCTTGTCAACCACAGCTGCCATACGTTTAAGCGTTTCAACAACTTGCTCTTCTGTACATACACCATGACGTAGCCAGTTAGACATATGCTGCGATGAAATACGTAACGTAGCACGATCTTCCATCAAACCAACATTATGAATATCAGGCACTTTAGAACAACCAACACCGTGATCAATCCAACGAACAACATAACCTAAAATACCCTGCGCGTTATTATCCATTTCCTGCTGAATTTCTTCAGCTGAAAGCGAACTTGGATCTGCTAACAGTGGAATCGTTAGAATATCATCTACCGATGCGTGCTTACGAGTCTTCAAAGCATCTTGTGTTTTGAAAACATCAATTTGATGATAGTGCATTGCGTGAAGCGTTGCTGCGGTTGGTGATGGGACCCATGCAGTGTTTGCACCCGCTTTAGGGTGTCCTGCCTTCTGCTCCATCATCATGCCCATTTCATCAGGAATTGGCCACATGCCTTTTCCGATTTGAGCACGCCCTTGAAGACCTGTTTCTAGACCCGTGTCAACGTTCCAATCTTCATACGCTGCAATCCACTTCTGCTGCTTCATGATAGTCTTAGGAATGATCACACCCGCTTCCATTGAAGTATGAATTTCATCACCAGTACGGTCTAAGAAGCCAGTATTGATAAATACAACGCGATCTTTCGCAGCACGAATACATTCTTTTAGGTTAACCGTCGTACGACGTTCTTCATCCATGATTCCCATTTTAACGGTAAAATCAGGCAAACCTAATGCAGTTTCAACTCGACCAAATAATTCATTTGCAAAAGCAACTTCTTCAGGGCCGTGCATTTTTGGCTTAACAATATTTACACTACCAGTGGTTGAATTCTGGAAAGGCGCATTACCCTTAATATCGTGAATGGCGATCATAGATGTCACCATCGCATCCATTATCCCTTCAGGAATTTCACTACCATCTTTTAATAGGATCGCTGGGTTAGTCATTAAATGGCCAACGTTACGAACAAATAGCATTGAACGACCTTTCAACTTCAACTCTGATCCGTCTATAGCAGTATAGATACGGTCAGGATTCATCGTACGTGTAAAGGACTTACCTCCCTTGTTCATTGAAACAGAAAGGTCGCCTTTCATTAATCCCAACCAATTGGTGTAGATCAATGTTTTATCTTCTGCATCAACCGCAGCAACAGAATCTTCACAGTCCATAATGGTAGTAAGAGCCGATTCCATTAGAATATCTTTCAAGCCAGCAGGGTCAGTTTGACCGATGGGGCTTTGTGCATCTATTTGAATTTCGAATCGTAAACCATTGTTAGCGAACAAAATACCAGTGGGTGCAGAAATGTCACCAACATAACCAAGTAGCTTGTCAGCATCTTTTATACTAGTGGTTGATCCATCCTTTAATGAAACGACTAACGCGCCCTCTACAATCGCATAAGAGGTACTCGCAGTATGCGAGCCTGACACCAATGGAATAGATTGATCTAAGAAGTCACGAGCATATGCAATAACTTTATCGCCGCGAACAGGGTTATAACCTGGGCCTTTTTCTGCGCCTTCAAATGAAATAGCATTGGTGCCATATAAAGCATCATACAAAGAACCCCAACGTGCATTCGCTGCGTTCAGTGCAAAGCGCGCATTCATTACAGGCACAACTAACTGTGGACCGGCCATTTGAGCAATTTCAGGCTCAACATTTTGAGTTGTCGCTTCAAATGCTTCACCTTCAGGTAATAAATAACCAATTTCCTGAAGAAATGCTTTATATGCTGCAGCATCTAAAGGCTGATTTTCATTATGGTAAGTATCGATTTTAGCTTGAATGACATCACGCTTTTCAAGCAAGGCCTTATTTTTAGGCGCAAGGTCATGCACTATTTCATCAAAACTGGCCCAAAAGGTAGCTTGATCGACACCCGTTCCTGGAATCGCGGTATCATTGATAAAATCGTACAGTTCTTTGGCAACTCGAAGTCCGCCAGCTTGAATTCGTTCTGTCATCGTTTACTGAGCCTCATGAAAGAGAAATAGTGTAATAAAGGGGCAAGATTTTACATTAAAATTAGATAAACCCCAAACTTAAGCGCCTAGGAACGTTTATTTTTTTATTATTTTGTTCACCATTACAAGCCGCAAAATCCCAAACTCTGGTCTATACTGATAATAACTTTCTACTAATTGTTTATTTATTAAGATCTTAGCTATGTCTGGAACTACGATTACTTTTGCTATCTTTGCCGCTATTTGTGTTTTTATTGTCGTTGTTTGGCTTGGCCAGATGCGGGAACGCGCTCGTATTGAAAAAATGCGTAAAACCAACACTTTAACTGAGCGTCATAACCGCATGCAGCTGTTGCTGCACGAATTGCCGCCCCAATACCTGAATAATGAATTGCGCATTATGGTCACTGAGCGCTCGATTGAAACCATTAATGAGTTAAGCACGCTCAAGAATGACGACAGACTCAAGCAACAAATGGCGCAAGAACAAGATTTTTTAAAAAATCTCAGAGAAAAGAGCCCAAAATTCAAACCCGTTATCGTAAAAAATGAAGCAAAGGCTAAAGATGTACGCGTTTTACTTGAATCACTTTCTCGGTTTGTTCAAAACCTTAATAAACGAAAACGCCTTGATGGCAGTAATACTAAAAAGTACTTAAGCCACATTGATTTTTCTATTTGTCAGTCTAAAGCTGATCTATTTACAGCCCGAGCTGAAGCGGCAGATAAAGCAGGAAAGCCAAGAGTTGCTATTCATAATTATCACAATGCAATTGAGTCATTTAAACCCCTTACAAACAACCCACAAGCAACTAAAACCGTTACATTATTTAAAGCTAAGATTAAATCTCTTGAACAATCAGCTGATCAACAAAAAGGTACGCAAAGCGACGATACAGCTGGAGATAATAAAGAATGGGATAGCTTTTTGAAAAATGATGAGGACGACTGGCATAAGAAGAATGATTACGAATAAGTCACTTTTCAATTTATGCCAGAAACTGGAACTTAATCTTTAAAAGTGAAATTCACGCTTTTTCCAAGTAAAAAAAACGCCCTATAGATGCACTAAAGGACGTTTTTTACGACATATTTACGTACTGATTTTATTCTGGCGTACCACATTCGGAGTTCGTTGGATCAGTCGAGCAACGAATCTTCCAAAGCATTTTAAGCGCTTTCGGGTGATGTACACCTTCAGCTTTTAGCGCTAAACGGATTTCTCTTTTGAACTTTTGCAAATCTTCTTTAGTCTTATCATTCGTTTTGATCCAATACTTACTAGGAATCTCTGCTTCAGCATCCTTCACTAGCTTATGGATATCCGGTAGGCGTGAAAGAATGTACTTACGCATATTTTGACCAAAGTCAGCCGGAAAATGATCTTTATACGTAATCATTTGCATCATGCCGTACAAAAGTTTCTCATCAATAATCCCACCTTTATCACCTAAACCGTGATACAACTCAAATACGTTATAACCTAATGCAACCATCGGTAAGATATCAATATTTCCATTATTAAACTGACCAGAGAAAGTCGTTAATGAAGTACCAACGGGCGACGCACCAACCATATTCGCTAGTTTCAAACTTTGAGGGTCTTCATTCAAAATCGAAATTTTCTTACCACTGAATTCTTCAACTGTATCAATATTTCTATCATTCACAAAAAAGTAAACAGAACCGATTGGTAACGTGCCGACCATTTCGTAATTACCGTTAGTAAGCAAACCACTTAGCTTAGGACTGGTCAGTGCTTTTAAAACAATACTTAACTGTTTCTCAGTCGAAATGCCGCCGATTGCATCCATCGTTCCACCGAAAGGCACATAAGGACCACTTAAGATCGATGTTAAAAAAGTACCATCGCAAAGTCCGGCTTTAAAGTCATTAGAAGCCACCTTCTCGTCAGTATATGGCTTTAGTTCGATATCAAGCCCCCAGCTAATACCTTTCGCTTTTAAATCAGAAAAGAAGGTCATTGCTGGCCCACTTTTGCCAACAGGGTCATACATACAGAATGTTTTCTTATCTAATGCAAGCGTATTGGCACTTACGACCAATAGTAAAAATGATAGCGCTAATTGACGGATCGTCATTCGGTTTTCCTCAGTTATTTTTATCTCAAAGTAAAATGCAGAGCGCATCATACCAAAGCAATGTTCTAAAAGAGACATATTAAATAACAGATGGCCATAAATTAACCATAATCTTTCTCAATGCTGAAAAACTGTTTCTAGCATTTAGGCTTTTCATGATTAAAAAACGTTTCGATATCTTTCGCCTGTTTCTTGGCATCCCGATAACCTAAGTTGACTAGATCACGCAGAAACTCACCTTCAAACAATAAATAACTCGCTAAACTCACACCGCCTTCAACAGGCTCTTTGTTTAAACCAAAAAACTGTCTTATAGGTGCAGGTAAACGATGAATATGCTTGATAGCAATGTCATCAATAGGCTCACTGGGATTGATCACCAGCGTTTCGATAAACCTTACACCTAGCTCTTCAGACACCTGCTCTGGTTTTGCCGATTTTTTTAAAAGAGAATTAATTAACGCGATTTGTTCAACATTATTTTCGACAACGTCAATAAACATACCATTTATAACCTGCTCTAATATGTGAGGTAACTTTGGTTGTTTCTTACATTCTTTACGAATATGCCGAGTCGTCGTATTCGCGCTCACCCCTATCACTAAAATCCGATCAGCACCTAAATGCACAGCAGGACTCAATGGTGCCATATTTCGCGCAACACCATCTCCAAAGTATTCACGATTTATTTTTACAGGAGGGAATAGCGTCGGTATTGCAGAAGATGCCATTAAGTGATCAAGCGTGAGTTTCGTTCTAACACCTACTCGCTGCCCAGATGACCAGCCCTCAAGCCCCGCTTCACCTTGAAAAAAACTAACGCTTTGGCCACTTCGATAACCACAACACGTGACACTAATGGCTTTAATATCATTATGTTTAATATTATCGTTTAGTTGATTAAAGTCGACTTCAGATTCTAGTAGTTTACGCAATGGTGAACAGTCAAGCATTGAGCCTGGTATATCAATACCATCCCCTATTACAAAGCCCTTGGCAAACTGCCCCATATTTTTAGCGACTGACCAATAACCGGTGTGGTATACATTTTTTGACGTCAAATTAAGCCAAAGCGATTCGACTTGCTCAATGCTATGCCTGAATATTTCACCGCCAGCACCAATACCCACCGCATTAAGCGCGCCAGCAGAACTACCGCAAACGACCGGAAAGGGGTAATCAAACCCGGGAAATTGATCTGAAATAGCTTTTAAGACACCTGCCTGATAAGCAGCACGTGCACCACCACCCGTTAGTATTAAACCAGCTGTCATACTTATATCCTTTTTTTCAAACATTTATTTTGAATATTTGCTTAAAAAATAAAACATACCGCATTACACGAGCGCTTTAACACTTAAATTGAGAAACATAAATGTTAAAGCTTCTCTCAAAATATAGACTATTAACCTAACTAACCCTTCATTATTTTATGAATAGTTACAAGAAAACCTATGAATAAGTCCTTAATATTTCCATGGGAGAAGTACGCGGAACATGGCGTATATGAAGATAACTAACAAGACCGATCACCACCGTGGATATAATCGGTAAATATAACCAAAGCATATAATGTGGCTCATAGGCAAAATCAAACAGCTTAATTTGAATTCCCCACATAACTGTTTCGGCACAGAGTAAACCAAGCCAAGCTGCAATCCAGCCCATAAAACCAAACTCTAAAAACTGAACCCTACTAATAAAATGAGCTTTCACGCCTAAGGTTCTCATTAACGCAGCTTCACGAGTTCGCTCCCCCATTGACGCATTAATTAATGCTGAAATAACAAGCAGTGCAGCCAAGACTATAAAGACCAAAATCATTTCAATCATTTGAGAGACTTGATGAATTATGCTACGAAGTTTATCAACCAGCTGGTCCAACTCTAAAATTGATACCGTTGGAAACTGACGACCTAGCTCATTTAAGATAGGTTTTTGATCTTTCGTTGCATAAAATGAGGTGATATAGGTCGAGGGGAAGTTTTCTATCGTGCCCTCATCAAACATCATATAAAAATTTGGACGCATACTGTCCCACTGCACCGACCTTATACTGCTAATTTTAGCGTTCAACACCTCGCCACCGATAGAGAACTTTAAGTCATCTCCCAAGCTAAGCCCTAACT
>Ga0209184_1001300_pt1 | contig 17345 bp, 15 predicted proteins | sample EN8Hudsemesocosm_2_FD_184627 | JGI IMG/M metagenome (GOLD analysis project Ga0209184, IMG submission 184627) | Methane-oxidizing microbial communities from mesocosms in the Hudson Canyon - EN8C Hudson Canyon (SPAdes) (version 2) | ecosystem: Environmental > Aquatic > Marine > Cold seeps | place... | reverse complement strand
GGTGGCAATGTTAATGTACTACAGCCTGAAAATACATAAGCTAATAATATGAGGGTTACTGCTTTTAGTTTATAGAACATATTCTTTTCCATGGTTCTAACCTTATCTATACATCGAATTTATTATAATAATACTAAGCTACCAGATTGTATGTGATTTTTACACATGTTGCACAACATTTAATAGGTGTAAAATATTTGAAATTTTTGTTACTATCACTTCTTATAATGAGTTATAGGCATTACAACCGTTTTACTGCACAATCTAAGTTTAGTAAGTTGTAACTTTTTTAATGAAAAAAATAGGGAATATTTATTAAGTATGTCTAGCCCAAAATTTAGAGATCTATCTTCGGGTAGTAAATCTTTAGTTCTTATTGAATTGATTTTTTTTGCGGGATCATTATTACTAACCGTCTATTTAAATAGTCTCTTCGCATTTGTTGCACCGCAAAATATTCCAACTGATTTATTGGCTATCTGTGCCGTCGTATTTGCACTTGTTGTGCAGTTGTCTTCATTAGCGTTAGGCTTATATAACTCTAAACTTCGTGAAAACTATCGAGGTGTTCTCAGGCGTTTATTGGTTTCGGTTGCGATTGGTTTTTTCATTGTCACTTTAATCAATCCGTTATACGGACAACATGCATTAAAAATAGAGTTACTTGCTCTTGCAGCTTTATTTAGTCTCATCATCGCCAGTGCTTTTCGATATTTTACACTTCAGATTGATTTTTTCGGTTTCAGTAAACGTGTTGTATTAGTTCTTGGTGCAGGTGATAGGGCATCTATTATTGAAAAACGTATGCGTCGTGATGTTGATAGACAAGGATTTTATATGCATGGTTTCGTTATTATGCCGGGTGATACTGAAACTGGCATTGTAAACGAGAACCGAATCGAGCTCGACGGTTCACTTGTTAATTATGCTTTAGAGCATGGCATTGATGAAATTGTTGTTGCCAGTGATGAACGTCGTGACAATTTACCTGTTGATGAATTATTCGCCTGTAAAATTCGTGGCGTAGAAATTACAGAAATACTTGATTTTATAGAACGTGAAACGGGTCAGATAGCAGTAAACCTTATTTACCCAAGTTGGGTAATATATTCAAATGGTTTTGCATCAGGTAACCATCTTCGTAATACGTTAGATTGGGTCTTTAATGCGGGCATTGCACTTGTTTTAATTTTGCTTACATGGCCAGTAATGTTAATCACCACTTTATTGATAAAATTAGATGAAGGCATGAAAGCACCCGTATTCTATCTACAAGAGCGTGTTGGTCTTGATGGACAAGCATTCAATATTTATAAATTTAGAAGTATGCGCATTGATGCAGAGAAAAATGGCGCACAAATGGCCTCTGAAAATGACGACAGAACAACCAAAATTGGTAAGTTTATCCGTAAATACCGTGTTGATGAATTACCACAAATATTAAATGTTATTCGTGGTGATATGGGTTTTGTTGGGCCTCGCCCTGAACGGCCTGAATTTGTTCAACAGCTCATCAAAAATTTACCTTATTATAATGAACGCCATAATGTAAAACCTGGTTTAACCGGTTGGGCACAATTAAAATATCCTTATGGTTCAACGGAAGAAGACTCATTAGAAAAACTCAAGTATGACCTTTATTACATTAAACATCGTAGTTTTATGTTGGACTTATTGATTCTTATTAGAACGGTTGAAATTGTATTGTTTGGCAAAGGAAGATAAATAAGATGCTTGCTTTACGTGTTGTGAGTAATATTATATTGGAACAAGGGTTTTATTTGTGAGCCAAATTATTAATGCGATGACAGTTGACGTTGAAGACTACTTTCATGTTTCTGCCTTTGAAAACACTATTGCTAAAAGTGATTGGGAAAAAACGCCCTTACGCGTTGAGCACAATACCTACCGATTGTTAGAGTTATTTGAAAAGCATAATGTTAAGAGTACTTTTTTTACATTAGGGTGGGTAGCAGAGCGTTGCCCTAATTTAATTAAAGCGATAGTTGACCAAGGGCATGAGCTAGCAAGCCATGGATATGCACATCAACGAATTACTGAAATGACTAAAGAAAATTTCGTTACTGATGTAGTTAAAAGTAAAAACATTTTAGAGCAGTTATCTGGTACTGAAGTCATAGGCTACCGTGCGCCAAGTTTTTCGCTCAATGATACTAATACATGGGTTTATGAAAAATTAATTGAATTAGGCTTCCAATATAGCTCGAGCACTTATCCCATTCAGCACGACTTATACGGCGTGCCAAATTGGCCTCGCTTTATACATGAACGTTCAGAACGCTTTGATGGACAAAAAATAATTGAAATACCCATACCAACTCTACGTAAAAATAATATAAATACAGGTATTGGTGGTGGCGGTTATTTTCGCTTATATCCATATTGGCTTTCTAAGAAACGCATTGATAAGTTCCATCAACAGGAACAAAAACCTTACAGCTTTTATTTTCATCCTTGGGAAATTGATCCAGACCAACCGAGAGTGAAAGACGCCCCATTAAAATCAAAGTTCAGACATTATATTAACTTATCAAGAATGGAAGGTAAGTTAGAGCGACTTTTAAAAGATTATAAGTGGGATACAATGAAAAGTGTTTATCTAAGTAAATAATGATGGATACCTAATCACTTTATGGACTACACAGTTAGAATATGTGCTTTTACAAGCATAACGCTAGTATTAAGGTGTTAATTTAGGCTATTCATTAAAGCTAATGGGTTACATGGAATATAATTATAATAATATGAACAATAAAGCGTTAAATATACTCTTTTTCTTTCTGATTATATCTATATGGGGGGCGGCTTCTTATGAAGGTCTAAAGACTGCCTTTGGCATTTGGTCCATTTCGGAAATATTCACTCATTGTTTTTTTGTAATACCTGTTTCTTGCTTTCTAATCTTCCAAAAGCGCGAATTATTAGCTCAACAATGCTTTAAAGTTAATTATTGGCTAATTATTCCATTAATTGCTACTGCAATTTTTTATATATTTGGAGTCATAGGTGATATCAGGCTTTTCATGCATATTGCGACTTTTGTTTCTTTACCGCTTCTAATTTGGATGGTTATTGGCAATCAAGCCACTAAAATTATTGCTTTCCCATTATATTTTATATTGTTTGCTATTCCTGTAGGTGAACAATTTATCCCTTATTTACAAGAATTAACGACTGATTTGGCTGTACCATTGTTGGAATTATCTGGCGTCCCCATTTATCGTAATGGTTTGTATTTAGATATACCTGCAGGAAGATTTCTAGTAGCCGAGGCGTGTTCAGGTATCAGCTTCCTTATTGCTTCGATAGTCTTTGGCAATTTGTACGCCTACCTGTCATTTGAAAAACGGCCTAAGCAGTTTGTATTTGTATTTATCTCCATTGTAGTTCCGGTTTTAGCCAATGCAATACGAGTATACGGTATTGTCTTGACAGCACATTTAACAGATATGGAATATGCAGCAGGGGCTGATCATCTAATATATGGCGGTGTTTTTTATACCATTATTTTATTTTTGTTAATAGTTATAGGCGAAAAATTTAGAGATAAAAAGGTAATCATTAAAACACAAGTAGACACATACGAAAAAGAAAATGATGTTGCTTATCAGTATTTACCTATATCTATTTTATGTATTTGTTTGTTTGGCCTTCAACATTTTTGGTTATCAAATATTACAAATAACAATGTTCCAGCTGGAATTACCTCACCCTTAATTAATGTTGATTTATTACCCTATAAAGTCAATCAAGAACAATTGATAAAATGGACGCCTTACTTTCCTGATGCTGATAAAGTTCGACAAGGAACTATAACCATTAATCAAAAGACAAAAATTGATTTCTTTAGTGCATCATATAATGGTTATAAAGGAGAGCTTATATCTTCCATTAACAAATTTTATTATGCATCACGCTGGTCTTTGGTTCAAACACGAACTATACGTATCGCTCATCGATCGAAATTAGTTCAGTTAACAGAGTTAGTTTCTCCAATAGGTAGAAAACGTCTAATTATACACTGGTATGAATTAGACGATGCCTCTTATATCAGCAAGGTTAAAGTAAAGTTAAATCAGACTTTCAAGCTTTTATTAGGTGAATTCGATACAGCAGGGTTAGTTGCATTGTCTATTGAGAGTGATAAGGACAATGAATCTTTATTAGTTTTATTTTCAGACGTTATTTCGAAAATGGATAATGATTAGGTAAGTATAATTTTATGAATTTGAATAAGTTTGATGATTATATCATTAGGTATTAGGAACAAAAAATAATATATATGTAACTTGATTACACATTTATATTGATTTTAGTTGTTCATGTCTAGTGGGTTGTTAGGCTGTGTAGGACTTTTTGACTGATATTAGTAATAACACTATAACAATGTCTCTGAAAATAATTAGGTACCAATAATAAAATGAGTATTCGTATGGATCTAACTGCAGTAGTTTTAAGTTTTAATTCAATAGCCTATATTGAAAGATGTGTGAGGGATTTATTTGATTCTTATGATAAATGCAACTATCAAGGAGAAGTCATTGTTATTGAAAATGGCTCTTCCGATGGTAGTGTTGATATCTTAAAAAACTTGCAAATTGAATTTGAGGGTAAGTTGCAGGTTATCTACTCAGATGAAAATTTAGGAACTACACGCTCAAGAAACTTAGGTTTTAAGGCATCCAAAGGAGAAATTATAATAGTACTAGATTCAGATGCTTATATGAACTCAGAAGCATTAGAAGGGTTAAAGTTATGGTTAGAAAATAAAAACGATTATGGACTGATTGCTCCTAAATTGACCTTTCCAGATGGAAGATATCAATTATCCATTGATACATTTCCCACGATAACAAGAAAAGTCAAACGTTTCTTCCTGTTAAAGCAAATAGAGAACTCGCAAAAAATTGATTTTGAATCCAATTATGACATTGATTATGCTATCTCTGCTTGTTGGATGTTTCGTCGAAGTCTTTATGAGTCTATAGGTGGTCTTGATGAAAACATTTTTTATGCCCCTGAAGATGTAGATTTTTGTTTAAGGGTTTGGAAGTCAGGAAAAAAAATAGCTTATTTGCCAACTTATTCAATAATCCATGATGCTCAGGAAGTTTCTAGAGGTTTTAAAATTAATAAATTTGTTTTATTACATATCAAAGGATTAATATATTACTTTATCAAACATCGTTATTTCTTTAGTTTAACCAGTTTATATTCGAAGCTTCATAAAAATGAACATATGCAAAAAATAAATTAATAATGACAGTGAGTTTAAAATGAAAAAAAATAAACATAAAGTATTATTCAGATATTCTTCTCATCAATTGGATACAGGATCTCCTAAAGCATTATTAGCAACAATTGCGTTATTAAGTGATACAAGTTATCAAGCTTCTTATTTAGCCACGGGTAATGGTCCTTTAGTTGATGAATTAGAAAAAAGAAAAGTGCCCATTATTAAAGATTCTGTTGAAGAAATATCACTTAGAAAGCCAATACGAGCTTTTCAACGAGTTATGTATTGGAGAAGGAAGTTAAAAAAAGAAAATTATTCATTAGTCCATATGAACGAATTTGGTTGGAGTCAAGATATAGTTATTGCCGCAAAAACGTTAAAAATACCTGTGGTTCTTCATTGTCATAATCCTACAAATATTCGTTTTAATAACTTAAATCGGTTTGCAGCAAGTAAAGTCTTAACTGTTTCAAAAAACCATTTAAATGACATGAAAAATGTGGAACGAATAAAGCATAAATGCGATGTTCTATACAATACGCTGAATCCTGATGTATTCGCGAATGGTCATTCAATTCGTTCTCAATTGAATATAGCAAAAGATGAAATTGTTATCGGGACTATTGCGCAGATATGTCATAGGAAAGGAGTCGATATATTTGTTGATTGTGCTAAAAAACTGATGGAAAAACATCATAATTTACGCTTTATAGTTATTGGCCCTCCAGGTAAAGGTGAAGATAGTTATGTGCAGGAAATAAATGATTCACTAAATAATACAACATTCAGTCATAAAATAAATTTTTTAGGGAGTAGAGACGATATACCAGATCTTTTAGCAACAATGGATATTTTTTCTTTACCTACAAGAGCAGAGCCCTTTGGCATGGTAATTACAGAGGCTATGGCTGCGAGTATTCCTGTTGTAGCGAGTGAAGTTGGTGGTATTCCAGAAATATTGTCATCACCAAAATATGGCTTCTTAGTAAAAAACATTGATAGTGATAATTTCTTTAATGTTATTAATTCTATTTTAGAAAGTAAAGATTTAGGTAGAGAAATAGGCCTTAATGGCAAAAATAGTTTATTGGGAAGGTTTGACGAAGCTTCTATCAAAAGAAAAATTGTTGAAGTATACGATGAACTACTTAGTTAATAAGGGACAATGAAATAAAAATGAATAAAAAGATATTACTTAGCGTTTTCTCAAATTGGGCGAATCTATTAACTACTGTGGTTCTCGCTTTCATTGTTAGTCCAATTTTAATTCGACAATTGGGGAATGAAACATACGGTATCTGGATACTTATCATATCCGTAACAAGTTATTTCACTGTTTTAGATTTTGGAGTGAATACTGCAATTGTTCGCTATGTATCCAAATATACAGCACTAAAAGATAGCTTAAAAACGAATGAAGTTTATAGTTCTTCTTTTGGACTATTTAGCATAATAGCCTTAGTGGTAATTATGTTTACTTTGATATTTGCTTACTTTTTTAAAGATCTATTTTCTATAACAACCTTTTCTCAAACTTATTTGTATTTAGTATTTTTAATTGTAGGAATAGATTTAGCGGCAAATCTAGTCTTTAGTGTTTTTATGGGAACTATGAAAGGACTACAACGCTTTCTTGAAGTGAACATGATTGTTATTGGCTGTAACATTTTAAAAAATATAATTTTGATTAGCCTCTTATTAAATGGGCATTCGTTACTTTCAATGGCGTTACTTCAACTATCAATTAATGCTATAAAATTTCTTTTACAATATTATGTTATCCGTTCAAAGCATCCAACAATTAAAGCTTCATTAACGACTATTAATAAGCCCACAATTTATAAGTTATATAATTATAGTATTTATAGTTTTGCCATTGCTATTGCCACTAAAATACTCTTTTATACGGATTCAGTTGTTATCGGGGCTGTACTAGATGTATCACAAGTTACTTTTTATACGATAGCTTCTATGTTGACTCAATATTTGGAACAGTTTATTTGGGCAATTGTGGTTGTGTTTATTCCTATAATCAGTGCAAAAGATGCAAAAGGAGAAAAGAATAAAAGTAAATTATATGTAATAGGCTCAAAATATTCTATGTTGCTCTGTACACCTGTAATAATTGTCTTACTTTTAAATGGAGATCGTTTTATTGCTCTTTGGATGGGGGAAGATTATGCAGAAACTTCAGGAAACGTTTTAAAAGTTTTACTAGTGGCATATTTATTTTCATTATCACAATTGATCGCACATGGGATACTGAAGGGAATTAGCAAACATAAAGCTCTTGCCTATATTTTATGCATTGAAGCCATTATAAACTTATTTCTCAGTTTATATTTAGCACAATATTATGGCATTATAGGGGTAGCACTAGGCACAGTGATTCCAATGGTTATCGTTAATTTATTTATTCTTCCTTATTACACTTGTTCTGTTTTAAATATTGGATTCTTTAGGTATTTCATCACAAAACAAATTCCACCAATATTAAGTTTTGGACTATTTTTAGCCTTTTATTATTGGCTTAATATTTCAATAGATAGCTATTTTTCGCTTTTTTCTTATAGTATTTTAGTTGCAGTTACCTATTATTCATATGCTTTTATTGTCCACCTTGAAAAGGTTCATAGAGGGTTGATTTATCAACAGGCTAGAAAACGTTTGAATTATGTATAGCTATAAAGACAGAATAATTATAAAAGGGTTAGTTTCAGTAATAATACCTGTTTATAATCGTGAGCTACTTATTGCTAACACGCTTGATAGTGTACTCAATCAAACTTACCCAAACCTTGACATAATAGTCGTTAATGACGGTTCTTCAGATAAAACAAGTGAGATCTTATCTGCTTATAAAAATAATTTTTCAAAAATAATTACAATTATAAATCAAGATAATCAAGGTCAAATTAAAGCTAGAAACAACGGTATAAAGAAAGCTAGAGGTGAGTATGTTGCTTTTTTGGACAGTGATGATTTATGGTTGAATCACAAATTAGAAAAGCAATTACCTTTATTTAATAAAGAAAATATAGGTTTAGTCTTTTCTGGGAATTATAATATAAATAGTGCTGGAGATATAATAGGTTCAGAACCTTTCGATAAGTTAATAACTTCCAATATTTATAACGACCTACTTGTAGAAAATCTAATGGCAGGTGGATCTGTGGTGATTAAACACAAAACACTTGTTGATGTAGGCTTATTTGATGAAAGTCTGGAAGCAGCAGAAAATTGGGACTTATGGATCAGAATTTGTCGAAAATATGATGCAGACTTTATCGGTGTACCGTTAATGAAATATCGGATTCATTCTGGGAATATGTCTAAAGATTCTACGTTAATGTTAACAGCAACAAAGGCAATTCTGGATAAACATTTACCTGAGAGTATAGAAAGTAGTACTGAAAAGGTCGTTTATTGTCAGGCCTATGCTAGTTATGCTTATCGTAAAGGCTTAAAAAATATTTACGATGGTAATTATACGCAAGCAAGAGCGAACTTCTATGAAGCTAAGAATTATGTTTCAGGCTATAAAGATTGTAATATGAGGATATTCCGTACATTGTTGGGTCGTAATATTAATGGATTTATTGCTACATGTCGTAGGCGGTTAGGTTAAGTTTGTTTTCAAAGGAAGAATAAAATATTCATGCAGATTTATACTCAATTATCAGAAAAACTTAAAATTAACTTAATTAGTTTAGGTGAGTTTAATGCTTTATCTAAAAATGAAATCAAAGAATTAAGCTCTGTAAATCTAGAGTTTGGGATAGTTTTAGAAATTAATGACAGTAATAACCCACTAACGAAGATATTGAGTTTAATACACACTAAGTTATATTTGAATATGTGCTTAAAGGACTTATTGAAAAGTAGTTTATATTGTAAATATACGATAGGTGTTTTTCCTGACGTATATAATCCTATTGCTATTTATTGTGTTGGCACTGTCGCAGAATCTTACGCGCATGCAAATATTTTACCTACATTTCCAGTTGGAATTAACGGCAATATTCGAAAGTTAGTTATGAAATTTGTTAAGTTTCACCCCTCTATTGGTGGCCTAGTTTTGATAGTAAGGAAGCATTAATGGAACTTGTGAATACTATAATAACCGAATATTTACCAATGGAATTTGACTTAAATGATGTTAGTTTCATTTCCATCACTACAAGCAACCCCGTATATTTAGTTTTTATTAATGAAAGCACTCCAAGCTATGTAATACATGAACTAAAGGGTAATGAACATTTAGGAATTTTAAAGCTCAGGAAAGAGCTTTATAGTGTTTTAGCTGAATCTGTTGCAAAGCCATACGGTATAACAAAAATAGATAGTGTTTATTATTTTATAGAGTCTGGCCTTAATGGTAAACCTTGGTTTCAATTGGTTTCGGCACTAAAAAATGAGGCTGCTTGGCTAGATATAAAAAGAAAAGCAAAAGAATCTTTGAATTATTTTAAAGATGCAATCAGTAATGAAGATAAGTGGTGCAAAGTCATCAATCTGGCTTCTGAATTGAAAACTCAATTTTTGGAAACTCAACAATGTAATAGACTTCTTATTCCAGAGGTTGAATCTCTTGTGAACAAACTGAGTGATATATTGATTGATGTTAACGAGCTAAATGGTACATCTCAACATTGTGACTACTGTATAAATAATCTTCTATTTGATAAAAATCGAGCATATATTATAGATTTAGAAGAATTTGGTCAGACATCAGTCCCTCTGCAAGATGAGTTATCACTTGCACTTTCCTTTTATTTAATAAAACCTGATGATGATAAATCGACTCTTAAATCGATAATATTTGACTGTATTTCAGATTGTGGATATTCAAATGACGAACTGAAAGAAATCTTACCCTCACTGTATTTGTACCATTTACTTTTCAGGTTAGGTGATTGGGGCAATAACGCCCGACGTGAAAAGTTTTGTCAATGGATAACAGATTTACTTAATGAATTTGTTATTAATCCGGAATGTTTTTTTGATATAGATTAATTGTTTTATAAAGTTATACATGTAGGGTTGTGATAGTCGATGTTAAATTTATTGTTATTTCTAGTTTGTTGTATTACGGGAGTTTTCTTAACCTTTCTGAGTACGCCGGCTTTTGCTTTTGTTTTATATGAAGTCATCTATTTCATGTACCCTGAAAATAGATCATGGGGAAGTATGTTACCGAATATCAGTTTTTCTTTTTATACGGTAATATTAATGTTTATAGGCTTGATTTATAGCTTTAAGGAATCAAAGAAGAACCTTCTATTTTCACCTCCACAAATGAAATGGATATACTTTATTTTTTTTGGCTATTGCCTAACTTCATTTTGGGCTGTGTTACCAGATCATCATAATGCAGTGGTTCTGTCATTTTTTAAGCTCGTTATTATTATTTCTGTTGCTTACAAATTAAATGATACAGTTACTAAACTAAATTATGTCATGTGGGGTTACCTGTTTGGTTGTTGGTATATTGGTTTTATCGCTTTTCAAACAGGTCGTAATAGTGGCGCAAGGGTTGAAGGAATTGGCACGGTTGATGCTACAGATGCGAACGGTATTGCTGCGTTAATAGCGCCAAGTCTGGTGTTATTTCTTTATTATTTTTGGACGAGCAAAGCTAAATGGCAGAAGCTCATCTTTATATTAGGTGCTGTATTTGTTGCTAACGCTATTGTGCTGATAAATAGTCGAGGGTCATTTTTAGCCGTAGTAGCTAGTGTTGGATACTTTATGCTTTATATGTATTTTTCAAAATACAAAGTTAGTTTTCAAAAAATGACTGCTGTGGTGATTACAGTATTAGGACTTTCTGGTGTTGTATATTTGGCGGATGACAGTTTTATCGACAGAATTTATACCATGAGTGAAACGAAAGTAGATATTGAAAAACAAAGTGGATCGACTCGAACTGTTTTTTGGCAAGCAGCATGGGAAATGGCAAAAGATCACCCAGCGGGGCTAGGGGCAAGTGGTTTTAACTACTATGCTCCTTTATATATCCCCGAAGAAGTAAATGTTGGGGGGAGGGGACGTAATCGTAGTGTACACTCTACATGGTTTGAAGCGTTAACTGAGCTCGGTTATTATGGATGGTTTTGTATGTTTGGTCTGTTGTATGCTTCTTTTTCATCGACTAGAGCGTGTAAGAAATCGTTAATCGCAAAGTCTGACTTTACTAATTATTACAAGATAATAGCTATAGAAGGGATGTTAATTGCTTTCATTGTCGCAGCAACATTTATGAATAGATTTAGAGCAGAGGCGCTTTATTGGATTATTTTATATACTGCCTGCGCGTATAATATTTTTATATTGAGAAATAACAATGATGATAATTCGTCATAGTAAATAATGTTAATGAGATTGTAGATGAAATTTTTAGTGCGATGGAAATTATTACTATTCATATTGGGTAGCAGTTTAACTGCTGTGAATGTGTATGGTTTATTTCAGGATATTAGGCCTGCACACTTTTCACCAGAAGATTTAAGGTTTGAAGGTGATATTGCTGTTGCATATGAAAAAACATTAAGCGTCTTAGCGAGGAACGTAGATGAAAGTGAAAAAGATTATACCTCAAGGCTAAGCCATGTGATTTCAGAAGGAATTAGTCATATACACTGGGTTTCTTTTGATAATACAAAGTTTAATCAACTAATACCGATATGGGAAAACTATTTTTTATATTTTATGGGAAAAGTTTCCAGCATTCCTGAATTTGAGCGGTATCATTTTGCTGATTACAAAAGAAGTTTGAAGCGCGGTATAGGTATATGTGGTGACGCCTCTATGATCATGTCTCAACTACTAGAGATAGAAGGTATCCAACATGACATTATTAACTTTCCTAGTCATATTGTTGTGGGTGTTAATTTTAGTGATGGTACCGAATTTGTTCAAGATCCCGATTTTGGCATAACTATTCCGCACTCACCTGGCGATATTCAAAATAATGTGAATATCATAAACGATTTTTATTCTAATGCAGGATACACAGAAAGTGATTTAGCCAAGTTACATAAAATATACGATAATAAATATAAACGTTGGGATGATGTAGAACATTTTATTACTAAAAAATATTATTTTGAATACCTGACGTATGCTCTTAAATGGCCGCTTCCAATATTTATGATGCTTTTAGCACTATTCCTTTTCATTAGAAAAAATAAAATTTTAAAATTGTGAAGGTATTTATCAAAAAGTTTATTTTTACGATATGTAGTTTGATTGTAGCCCCTGTCACACTTTTATATTTGGCTCTTTCAAGAATGGTGAATAAAGATAGTGTGCTAGCAGCCTGCTCACAATTTTTAAGTTTAATACCGGGAAAAATAGGTAACTATCTCAGAGTTGGATTTTATAAATATTCAGTTGCCTATTGTCACCCCGTTACTGTTATATCTTTTGCGACAATATTCTCCCAGCAAGATATTACGATTGAAGAGGGTGTTTATATTGGCCCTCAATGTAATATTGGAAAATGCCATATTGAGAAGAACTGTTTATTGGGCAGTGGTGTTCATATCATGAGTGGTAGTGGTCAGCACGATTTCTCGGATTTAGATACGCCTATCCAGCAACAAGGTGGTAAATATAAAAAAATTGTTGTTGGTGAAGATTCATGGCTTGGTAATGGTTCACTTGTAATGGCTAATATTGGCAAGCATTGCATCGTTGCTGCAGGCGCAGTTGTTGTTAAAGACATACCTGACTATGCTGTTGTAGCTGGTAATCCAGCCAAAATAATCAAAATGAGACGATGAATATGCCAGAGCAACTACTTACAGCTTTTACTTATATAAAAAGAGGTTTCTATACAGGTATCGGCTTTAGCGTTGGCGTAGCACCTTTACTGATCATTGGCTTATTTTTTGTTAAAGCGAAAAGCGTATCACCACAATCTATCTTTAATAAAGCTATTGATGTATTGATAACACGTGATGAAGTTTTATCTGACCAAATGCCCCCGAACTTTCTTACAGGAAATAATCCCTATATTAATTCTGCGTATAGTTTCCCTAACTTACCTAATGAGGTAGCCGTTCACACAGCTAATGACTTAGTTAAAGCTGTTGCAATCGCCAATACCAATGGAGGCAATACCTTAATTATCTTAGAGTCTGGAACATATACTTTGAAGCGTACGCTTGATATAAGGGCTGATCATATCATCCTTAGATCTTCTACAGGCAGGCCTGAGGATGTTATCATTCAAGGCACAGGAATGTCGAAGAGGGCAAAGGTTAAAAATTTAATTCGTGTGATTGGAAAGCATTTCGTTTTGAGCGGTATTACTCTACAAAAATCAGGTCATCATCTTATTCAGGTAGCAGGGGAGCATAATGCGGATAACCCAGTGATTAGGGACTGTATTTTACTTGATGCTTACCAACAAATGGTTAAGGTGAGTTATGACATGGAAAGCAAGCCAGAAATATCTTCGGATTTTGGCTTAATTGAAAACTGTACATTCACGTATACCGCAGGAATTGGCCCCAACTACTATATTGGTGGGATTGATGCCCATGGTTCCAATGGTTGGCTTGTCAGAGGTAATAAATTTAAAGATATTGCTAGTCCAAGTGGACAGATTGCTGAACATGCGATTCATTTTTGGAATAATACGCATAATAATATCATTGAAAACAACCTAATAGAAAATTCAGATAGAGGAATAGGTTTTGGGTTAGGGGCAAAGTATAACAATATGGTTTATTCAAACTTAGGTGGGATAATAAGAAATAACACCATTATACATACGGACAGCGACGACCCTTTTGCTGATACAGGTATTGCTCTTGAGCGTAGTCCACAAACTATAGTCAGTAATAATCATATTTGGTTAGGGCATAATTATCAAAGAGCTATCGAATATAGATTCCCATTAACTAAAAATGTGCTTATTAAAGGAAATATTACGAATAAAGCTATTTCAAGTCGTAATGGTGGCGAAGCAGAAGTTGAAGGAAATCGAACGGACGCTAAACTTGAAGATATTTTAGAGCATTACATTAATACGAATAAGAAATAATTTTAACACCGAAAATCGAAAACGTAAATTTAGCGAAAGTTCAGATTTTAGATATATCTAACAACACTTTTTTGACTACTATTTTACATTTAAATATGCAATAAAAAACGAAGCAGTAAACTTACTTATTCAGGATTATAGGGAAATCACTTAAAAATGAGCTATAGCGACAATAAACATATAATGAAACACCGTTCAGATATTGATGGACTTAGAGCGTTCGCTATTATTCCAGTTCTTTTATTTCATTCAGGCTTTCAATTTTTTTCTGGTGGTTATGTTGGTGTAGATGTATTTTTTACAATTAGTGGCTTTTTAATCACCTCAATTCTTTTAAAAGACATTGATAATAAACAGTTTAGCTATATCAGTTTCTTTAAACGACGGATAAGACGTTTAATGCCAATGGCAATACTGATTTATCTCTTTGTATTATTATCGTTTATCTTTTTCTATCCCGTCAATTATTTTAAAGATGTATCCGCTGCGGCATTTTCATCTTTGTTCTTTTTCTCAAACATGTATTTTTGGAAAGAAGGTGGAGGGTACTTCGGAGGAAATGTCGAGATTAATCCTCTTTTGCATACTTGGAGCCTAAGTGTTGAAGAGCAGTTTTATTTGATATTTCCCTTCTTATTAATCCTTATTTTTCGGCTCACACAAAATGCTCGACAAAAAATTGTGTTGGTCTCTGTCGGTATTCTTGTATCATTAGCATTAGCCATTATTTATGCGCCTTCTCGAGAGTCTTTTGCAGCCTTTTATTTATTGCCGCCTCGTATGTATGAGTTGGGTATTGGTTCATTAGTAGCTATGTTTGTTTATTACTGGCCTCAGCATGATTTAAGAAAAACTAAATATTTACAAGAAATAGGACTATTTCTTGTAGTGCTACCTGTCTTCTTATTCGATGAACACACACAATTTCCATCTTACAATGCACTAATACCTTGTTTAGGTACTGCATTAGTGATGTTTTCCACAGGGGGCCAAAGCTGGTCTAGCATATTACTTAACTCACGTTTTGCTGTATATATTGGTCTGATTTCTTACTCTTTATACTTGTGGCATTGGCCGTTAATGGTGATTAAAAATTGGATAGCAGGCAATGCATCAACTGTCATTATCGACATATTTGTAATCGTTATATCAGTTGTCTTTTCTGCAATTACTTACAAATATATTGAAAACCCTTTCAGAAACAAAAATATTTTTCCAGATAAAAAGCTTGTAACTTATGCTGGCGGAAGTTTCCTGTTCATTGGTATATTAAGTGTTCTTCTGTATGTTACTGGTAACAGCTTTATCGTTGATCCTGGTGGAAAGATTGACGCTACATTCCAAAAGGCTATTGCCCCTTCTGCTAATAGAGAGCAGTGTTTTGAAAAAGTAAGAACAACAGGCAAGTTTTATTCTTGTCAGTTGTCAGAGAAAACAAGTAATAAAGATAAAAAGGTGTTTATTTGGGGGGATAGTCATGGCAGTGCTTTTATGCCCACCCTTACTAAATTGTCTAAACAGCAAGATATAATTTTTTCAAACAATAGCGGCTGTCCTCCAGTTTTAAATATTAAAAGAACTGATTTATCAAAATCATGTTCTAGAATTAATCGACAAATTTACGAGCATATCAAAAATAATAAGTATGATTTAGTCGTATTGGTTGGTGCATATAGTAACTATCTTAACTGGGGCATTGTCGGGGACCAGAGTGCAGAGTATATAAGAAACCCTAAATTAGCTGAAAGTAATTTTAGTAAATTGCTTTCAGCAACACTAGATAAATTCGATCAGGCGAAAATACCTTTTTTAATTGTGGCTCAACCTCCTAGAATGAAAAATCACATACCTGAAGAATTTTTGCGGGTTGAAACGTTAGGCAATAAATATTTAGGTGAAACAATCCCACTTTCAGAATATGAAAATCAAATCGCACCGTTGTTGGCGTCTGTACCGAGTAAATGGCAACACACCTTAGTGGTCTTAAAGCATGTTTATTGTCCAGATGAAGAATGTATTTCGATGAAAGATGGGGTGTTGTTATATAAAGATCAACATCACATCAGTAATGCTTATGCAGATTACCTTTCAGAGTTTTTTACATCGATCATTAATACTAAGCTTTTAGGGCATAATTAGCTCTTTGTATCAATGACTCTTATTCTAAGAGATTTCTTTGTCTTGAAATATCAATTACACAGAATATAGTTGAACGTTAAAGACTTTATTAAAAACGGCCATAATATGAATTTTAGAAAAGATATAAATGGACTCAGAGCAATCGCTGTTATCGCAGTTGTTATATTTCATTTTAATGAAAGTTGGCTAGTCGGTGGATTTGCCGGTGTTGATGTGTTTTTTGTAATATCAGGCTATTTAATGACAAAAATCATTGTAACTGGAATAGAAAAACAAAAATTCTCTATTATAACCTTTTATTTTCAAAGAGCTAAACGAATTATCCCCGCATTAGCTTTTATGATCTTCACCCTTCTGATATTCGGATGGTTCTATCTATTGTTGATTATTCTACGTTATCGAAACACTCAATTAGTAGCTTAGGTTTTTTTCAAACTTATTTTATTTAAGTGAAGCCGGATATTTTGACGTAAGTGCACATAAAAAGTGGCTTTTACATACGTGGTCGTTATCTGTTGAATGGCAATTCTATGTGTTCTATCCAATAGTATTGTTTGCAGCATTTAAATTTGGATCTAAAGTTATTGCTGAGCATATAGTTAAAATACTTTGCCTTTTCAGCTTCGTTTATTGTGTATACCTGTAGTGGCATAGTTAATTTGGCCACCTAATTAGAGGTGTTATCATACACCTCATCAAACTTTAGGTGACACTATGAAAAGAAGAACAAGACCCAATTTTACACCAGAATTCAGACTTGAATGTGTTCAGTTAGTCGTTGATAAAGGTTACTCAGTCATTGAAGCTTCTCAAGCAATGAATGTGGGTAAATCATCACTCGATAAATGGGTTCGTCAGTTAAAAGGTGAACGTAATGGCATCACAAGTAAAGCC
>Ga0209184_1001298_pt1 | contig 17361 bp, 8 predicted proteins | sample EN8Hudsemesocosm_2_FD_184627 | JGI IMG/M metagenome (GOLD analysis project Ga0209184, IMG submission 184627) | Methane-oxidizing microbial communities from mesocosms in the Hudson Canyon - EN8C Hudson Canyon (SPAdes) (version 2) | ecosystem: Environmental > Aquatic > Marine > Cold seeps | place... | reverse complement strand
TTCGCAAGAACTACCCCGTGGCAATTGGTAACAAGTTAACTATTGATGATGATAACAATGAACTTGTTAATATTGTTGGGCCTCTTTGCACTCCATTGGATATTTTGGCAGATAAAGTAAAATTGCCAATTAGCAATATAGGTGATTATGTTGTTGTATATCAATCGGGAGCTTACGGTGCAACAGCTAGCCCACAAGAATTTTTAAGCCAGCCAAGTTTGCATGAAATATTAATCTAGAAATAAATTTGTTTTAGATTAATTGTTGCTATACTTTACATCTAGCTATACTTATTAAAAATCATCATTAAAGTTATGGACTTAACATGAGTGAATATTCCATCGCCGACACTTTTAATCAATATTTCAAGATTAAATTTGCGGATACAAAGCGCCTTAGGCAGGAAGCATTTAAAATACGGTATGGCGTGTATTGTGATGAACTAGGATGGGAGCCAGAAAATACAGAAAAAATGGAAACAGATGAATGTGATGATTACTCATTTCATTGTATTTTAGAGCACCGAAGAACAAAAGCCTATGCAGGATGCATCAGGCTGGTTATTCCTCCAGCAAATAACCCTCAACTCAAGTTACCTTTTGAAGAAAGCTGCCTAGATAGTGCGATTGTTGGCACAGTTGATACACAAACATTACCTAGGGGTGGTTTTGGTGAAATATCTCGGTTAGCAGTACTTGGCGATTTTAGGCGACGTGAACAAGAAAAAAATACTCCTTACGTATTGAACAACATTAACCCAGAAAATGTTTTTACTGAAGTGGAACGGAGAAACTTTCCCAATATTGCTATGGGCTTATATTTATCTGGTTTAGCATTAGCTGAAATATGTAACCATGTAGGTATTATGGTAATGATGGAGCCAAGGCTGAATCGACGCCTACAGCGCTTTGGTTTACCCTTTGAACAGATTGGCGAAGAGATGGATTACCATGGTCGTCGTGCCATGTTTTATTTATCCCGAGAAAATTTCCATTTAGAATTAACCGACCAAATTAGTGCATTATACAAAATCATTTATAATGACTTAAAAAAGCAGATGTTTTTTATTCCTTATACCAACTTAGCAGACAAATAGTTCAGAGGCTCCACATGACAAATCTTTTTGATTACGAATTAGCGTTTTCCAGAAATATAGGTTGGGTGACTGAACAAGAACAAAAAATACTAAAAACAAAACGTGTTGCCATTGCTGGCCAGGGCGGCGTTGGTAGTACACACTTACTAACCCTTATTCGCCTTGGTATTACTAAATTCAATTTAGCTGACTTTGATGAATACGCTTGTGAAAACACCAATCGGCAAGCTGGCGCAAATATACACACATACGGAGTTAAAAAACTTGATGCTATGGTCGAGATGGCTATGGCTATCAACCCAGAACTCGAAATCAATACCTTTGAAGATGGCATCAATGCAGAAAATATGGACAGCTTTTTAACTGACGTTGACTGTTATGTGGATTCCCTCGATTTTTTTGTTCTAGATGTCCGACAGTTAGTTTTCCAAAAGTGTGCCGAAAAATCTATTCCTGCAACAACAGCTGCTCCTATTGGAATGGGTACTGCTTATTTAAATTTTCTTCCTGGAAAAATGACCTTTGAACAATATTTTGGTTTGAAGGGGTTTACTGAAAATGAGCAATACTTAAAATTTTTCTTAGGACTTACACCAGCGGCATTACAAAAGTCATACCTCATCGACCCAACTAAACTAGATTTAGCGGGTAAAAAAGGCCCCTCAACCATTATTGGTTGTCAATTAGCCGCAGGCGTTACGGCAACTCAGGTACTTAAAATATTCTTAAATCGTGGCAAAGTATTAAATGCCCCTTGGGGATTACATTTTGATGCCTATACCAATCAATATAAAAAAACATGGCGTCCCGGTGGTTATAAAAACCCGATACAAAGACTCGCATTTACAATAGGAAAACAAGTGTTCCTCAACAATAAACCAATTCCTCAGGTTAATGAGTCTAAGCCATTAACGTTAGCAGAAAAAGTATTAGAACAAGCTCGCTGGGCTCCCAGTGGCGACAATGCTCAATGCTGGCGATTCGAATTAACTGATGATAATTCTTTTGTAATTCATGCAAATGATACCCGAGATCATGTTGTTTACGATCTTGATGGCCATTCAAGTCATTTAGCGCATGGAATATTGCTTGAAACTATAGATATAGTAGCCAGCCAGTATGGTTTAACCCCTCAAGTAACTGCAAACTTGAGTAATGAAGAATTACTTAAGTTTGAAGTAACACTAATTGAAGATGGAAATTGCATACAAAGCGATTTAGTACCTTTTATAGAAACACGCAGGGTTCAGCGCAGGGCAATGGGCACTCGAGCATTAACAGAAGTTGAAAAATCGAAACTTGAAAGCTGCTTGCCTGAGGGCTTCTCCGTGCAATGGTTTGAAAGTTCAAGTGATAAAATGGCGATGGCTAAATTAAATTTTTGTAATGCCAAAACACGCTTAACGATGAAAGAAGCCTTTTCTGTCCACAAAGAAATTATTGAATGGAAGGCACAATTTAGTGAAACAAAAATACCAGAACAAGCGCTAGGTGTTGACTGGTTAACTGCACGATTAATGCAATGGATGTTTAAAAGCTGGAATAGAATTGAATTTGCTAACAAATATTTAGCGGGTACATTTATGCCTAGAATTCAACTAGACTTTATACCCAGCTTAAAAAGTAGTGCTCATTTTGCTATTTCAGCGAATAAAAAGCCAACGACTGTTGCCGAATATATTGTCGCTGGACGTGCCATACAGACGTTTTGGTTAACTACTGCGAAACTTGGTTTAGGCTTTCAACCAGAACAAACGCCTGTTATTTTTGCTAAATATTTAAATAACGACCTTAAATTCACTGAAGATAATGACGTAATTAAAAATGCTAAAAAAGGAAAAGACATGTTTGAAAAACTTGTCAATAATTCAGAAAACACTGTTTTTATGGGTAGAGTTGGCCGAAGTGAATTACCAAAAGCACGTTCAACACGCTTGCCATTAGAAAAGTTAATAATCCAATAACGACACAAGCGTAAACCAAATATAGAACCCTATTCATCTTTAATAGGGCTCTATTATTTTGCAACACCTCTCCATATAAACTTCTTCCTCTTTAAAGGCTAGTCATGAGCACAAGCAAGTACTCATTTCAAAATAGCACCTATTGTTATCATTAAGATATTTCACGCTCTACATGCGCCCTGTACGTTTCAATCAATGACCTTGGGCCAGTACAAAAGAAAAATCAATGACTATAGTATAAAAATATATCTACTGTTATAGCCAAATTGTAGGCATAAAAAAACCGAGTTACAAACTCGGTTATTAAATGGTAGCTTATTAATTAAGCGCGGCGACGGAAGCCAGCTAAACCAACTAGAGCCAATCCAAACATAGCGATTGTTCCTGGTTCAGGGATAGTAGAGAATTCCATTGAACCACCATCATCTCTAATCAGAATATTCATGAAAGCTTCTTGAGCATCGCCATCAAAACCAAAACCAGTTATTTCTTGTGGGCGTGCTGAGCTATTAATGGTTGACAATGCGCCAGGTAAAAATGGAGTGCCATTAAGCATTGGCTCACCATCTTCATTTTTCCATAAATCGGCCATTAATGGATTTGCATCAAACCAAGTAGTATCAAACGCCATTTCGAAACCAAAATCAGTAGATGGTTTACCATTAGTATCAGCTGGTGAATCACCAAATCCGTCTACATCAGTCCATTGACCAATTTGATTTGCAAATAAATCATTATCAGAATAGCAAGCAGGGGTTGTTGCCAGTGTACAATTTTCATTATCGGTAAATAACTTAACAAGACCCATATCAAAATTGATTGAGAAACTGGTGTTTGAAAACGAAATATTAGCAATAATTAATTGTTGTTCCGCTGCGCTTAGCGCATCCCAAGCAGCTTGGCCTATGTTGGCAATGTAAGCTGCGATATCAATAGCAATTTGTGCGTCATCTGAGATAACATCGCTTACATACCCTGACAAGTCAGCTGTCAATGTCATTTTTGCTTCACCACCAATTAAAGCAGCTAAATCTGCATCCAGCATTGGGTTGCCAGTTAAGATACTAAAAAGATCTTCATCCCAATTAGCAAAATCGGTAATAGCAAAAGTGACACTTTCTGAAAATGTATCACCATTATTGAAGATACCGTCGTCGCCAAGATATTGAATAAGCGTGTATTCTTGTGGTGTTGACTGCAAGTTTAGTTTGCTTATTTCCAAAAAATCACCGTCGCCATCATGATCTAACATGATATTATCTGCAAATGCTGAAGTACTTAATGTAGTTGCTATGGCAAGTGCCATTAGTTTTTTAGTTATACTCATAATCATCTCTCTCTAAATTTATATTCCCTGAATCTATCATCACTATATACAATAGTTGTGCCAAAAAATAAAAAACCTTTAAAAACAACATCAAACCAAATGATTAACAACAATAAATGCTGATATATTGTTTCAGTGTAAAAAAATTCGACACTATTGAAGTAATTTATTTGTTATTTAGTAAATCCGTTTAAAAGGACCAAAAATTTATCCTCAAGCTTATAATTTTCTTTTAAATTTTTAATATATATATTTATTTTTTTATCTTGTCCGCTTTTTTGTAATATATTTAAGTAGGTATCATTAAAATTTATATTGATTGGGTTAATAGTTAGAGCCTTCAATACAAGTATTTCTGCTTCTTGGTAATTCGATTTTTTCATATATATCCAAGCGGCATTGTTCAATGCAACAAGATTTTTATCATTAAGTTTTATAATTTCTAGCCAGTAAGACAACGCCTTGGCTTCGTTGCTTGTTGAATACAACTCTGCAATAACCATTAAAAGAGCTTCATCATTTTTATCTGAAAGGTTTAAATGAGACTCTATAACCTTTATTGCTTTATTTTTCTGTTTTGTGGCACTATAAGACAATGCTAAAAGTTTGGTTGTTCCTGATGTAGGACTGTTTTTGTCCCATACCTCTAGAAAGGGAATAGCTAAATCATATTGACCTTGTTTGAAGTGCAATCTTCCGATAAAACCTTGATATTCAGGTTTGCTTTTTATCTCTTCTGGAAGTTTATTTATAAGAAATTTCACTTCCTCTAATTCATTAACTAACAATAATAAATTGATTTTGTGGAACTGAAATAATGATATGTTAGGAAATAATTGCTCTGCCTTTGCAATCGAATTTAGCGTTTCATTATAATCTCTTAATAATATGCCCATTGATATTTTACTGTTCCAGGCTATTAATGAGTTTGGCTTTGCTATTACCCATTCTTTTATAGTTCTTAATGTTTTATCTTTGCTACCTTGCGCCAAGTAACTATTGAACAATAACTGCCAATATTTATCTGGCGTATTTTCATTAACCTTTAATGTTTCTAAAATAGTTATTACATCTGCCGTTTTCTTCTCAGCAAAATATATATTTGCCAAAAACAATTGTGCTTCTTCTTGTTCTGAAGCTGAAGCCACTCGTATTTTGATTATATTAATGGCCTGTGCAGTATCTCCAATTTGCTTTTCAATTAAATAAAATCGAGATAACACCTTAACATTAAAGCCATCTATAGAGACTAATGGCTGTATTTTCTCTTGTGCTTTTGCCCAATTTTTGTTTCTCATATCTTGATCTACAAAGAATAGATTTGCCTTTTCCGTTTGTGGAGCCAATTCTAAGACTTTTCTATATTTAATTACGGCGTTATCAAAATCTTTCAACAACTCAAAAGCCTTAGCCGAGAACGAATACCATACCACTGAATCTGCACTTTCCGACTCAAAACGAGACGATAACTCAATCACTTGTTTGTATTTTTTAGCCTTGATATAGGCTAATGCTAAAGTGATTTGTATGCGTTTATTATCGGGTTCTTGAGCAAGAGCTTGTTCTAGATCTACAACTCCACTGCCTTTTTCAATTTCGTTTTTTAAAATACCGCGCTTAACTAAATCCATCGCTTTATCAAAAGTGACTCTTTGCTCAGTTCTTGCAATTAATTCTTTTGCTTTTTCCAACTCTCCACGAGACGCATACTCTAGCCCTATAGTGGTTAAAACACTTGAATCATCAAATAATTCATTGTTAATGCTTGAATCAATATCTATTTCTTTGCCTAATTTCAATTGTAACGCGATAAAAAGGCGTTGAGCTGGGTGGTTAAAATCTAAAGTATTAACCACTCGATTAAGGTGGACATACGCTTGCTCAAATTGTTCAAGTTGAAAACGACTCGTTCCTGCAATGAGTCGAACAATATTAGAATCTAACCCTCCATCGATTGCAATTTCTGCATATAACACCGCTTCTTCATAACGTTCTTCTTTAAATACGATTATTGACTTCAACTGATTAGATAATGCATGCCTTTTACTAACAGCCAAAATAATATCGATATACGTTAATGCTTCTTTATCCTTTTCCGTATTAATTAAACTTTGAGATAAAATCAGCATAGTAGGGTAATCATTTCCCCTTACTTTAAGAGACTCTTGCAAGTAAGCAATAGATAATGAATATTCTTGATAGTAAAAGGCCAAATTTCCTAAATATCTTTGTATTTCTGGCATTAATTTTTGTTCAGTTTTTAATGTATTTAATATTTCGAGCGCTTTGTCTTTCTTTCCGTCTAATACATAAGTAAGCAATTCCGCTTGCGTGTTATATATTGGATCTTTACTTTGTTTTAGTTTTTCTAAAACAAACCTTTTATTATCAAGTTCATTATTTCCGGCATAACCATAGGCTAGCAGTAAGTTTATTTCATCCTCATATTCAGGGCTTAATTGCTCACTTGCTTTTTCAAGCATATTTACAACTTGAATAAATTCACGTTGTTGAAGCTTTATTTTTGCATTTAGTATTAAGGTTTCATTTACATTAGCACCAAAATCAATTGCTTTTTCAATCTCTTTTTCAGCTCCTTTAATATTACCCACGTTTAAATAGACTTTCGCAAGCATAAAACGAGCTTGAGCATTATTAGGAGACATACGAATTGCATTTTTCAATATGAGAATGGCTGATTTATTATCTTTTTCTAAAGTATAATTTGATGCTTCTATAATGAGCTCTTCGGTTGTTTTATTTTCACTACATGCACTCACAAATAGTAGTGCAGCAACAAAAAACATCATTTGCTTTTTAAATTTCATATTTAAATCCTTTAAAACTTATAATTGCTTTTCAATAGTTAATTTACGTTTTTTAATTTTAATGTTTTCAGATGTAACTCTGTCAATTACACTTTTTGCTTCTTCTTTTCTATCATTAGCAATTAAAACCTCTGCATAATTTAACGCTATATTTTCATCTTTTTTATTTGAAAGATTGTAGGATCTTTGGGCACTCTCCCAAGCCTTAACTTTTTCTCCCCTTTTAAATAAAATCATTCCGTAAGTATCAACTACATTGGCTATATCAGGAGCAACAGAAAAAGCTTTTTTGGAAAATTTAAGGGCATTGTCCAAATCGCCTTTTTCCATATAAAGCCAAGCTAAATTATTGTTTACAACAACACTGTTAGGTTGGGTTTTCGAAATAGTTTCATAATTTTGTATTGCTTTATCTTTATTACTATTAAGATAAATACTCGCAAGAATAACTCTGACACGAACATTGTTGTTGTTATTGTTTAAAAATGATTCAAGTACTGCTATTGCACCACTTTCGTCAGCATTTCCTTGGTATGCTGATGCCAAATATATTGCATTTTTATCGCTGGGATAAGCCTGAAAAAAAATAGTTAATTTAGGAATTGCTTGCTTAAATTTTTTCTCTAATAATAAAATTCTACCTTCTATACCCATTTTTAATGATTGTTTAATATCACGCTTTTCTATCTTATTATAAAGTTCTTTAGCTTGGTAAATCTCTTTAGCATTTAAGAGCAATTGCATTTTAACTAGCTGCAAAGTTAAATTATCTGAGTGATACTCAAAAGCTCGATTTACGACACTTATTGCGCGAGTGTGATCTCTTTTACTCGTGTAGTATTCTACTAACAATATTGATGGCTCAAGATGATAAGGGCTAATTTCACGCCACTGCTCTAGCGTTAGCAGTATTTCTTTTTCACTTTGTTGCTGCTTATGTGCTAAAAGTAATAATTGCCAAAAGCGTTTCGGTAACTTAGGGTCTTGCTTAATGCTGTTTAATATCTCGAAAGCTTCATCAGACTTTTTCAGTCTGATTAAAGCCTCACTGGCTAAAAGGGCTTTTTTAATATTTGATTTATCTCTTTTATATGAAGAAACAATAATTTCTACTGCATCATCATTACGGTGTAAGTCAAAATACAATTTTTGTATTTTTCCATTATCAGGGTATAAAACAATTAAGTTGTTAGCTCGTTCCTTCGCTAGCTCTATTTTGCCTTGATAACGTGCAGAGTTTACTTGTTCAATTAAAGCAAAAATATTATTCTTTTCTTTATTTAAACTTTCATTGAGCGCCTTTTCTGCTTTAATATAATCTTTTTCTTTTATAAAAATCATTGCCATTAAATTAGAAGAACCCGCTTTTTCTGGGTATTCTTTTTTCCACTTGATGGCGATTTCCCTTGCTTGTTCAATATCTCCTGATTGTACAGCCGCATAAGCCAGAGCTAATTCTGCCTCAATAAGATCAGGGTTCAGTTTTATTGCATTTTCTAAATTTTTCATCCCTGAAGGATCATTTAGCATTAACTTCAATAAGCCTTGGCGAGCAGTATTAGCTGCATCGTCATTGATATTTTCGTTTTTCTCAACTAGCTCTTTCGCTTCATTTACAGCGCCTAATTCAAGTAGCTTATAACTTAAAGACGCTATAAACTGAGAATCCGACTTATTCGATGATGAAAAGTCACTCAATGTTTCATTAATATCGTTAATTAAGCCTAACTCTAATTGGCTAACTGCCAGCATTTTTTTCGCCTGATGTTCCGGAGGTAAATACTGGGAAAGAGCACTCAAATGAAGATTCGCTTGCTCCCAATTATTCAAATAAAAAGCACTTGCACCTGCAACTAACTTTAAATTAAATTGATTAAAATTAGCAGAGAGTGCCACTTCTGCATGTTCACTTGCATTTGCATAGTCTTTACTTTGAAAGCGTACCATTGCCTTAACGTAATTGGCAAAAGGCTGAGTACTAATTGATGCCAAAATAGCATCAGCATACTGCTCTGCTTTCTCAAATTGCTCAGATTTTAATAAAGAGTCTGCCAATAAAAGTTGAACTATGCCCGATTTTGGCTGCACTAGTAAATAATGCTCAAAACTTTTCGCTGCTTGCTCATAGTTTTTCATTGCTGTCGCAAGTTGGCCTTGTAACATTAAGGTATCTGGATTGTCTGCAGATATTGCAAGAATGTCTTTAACTATCACACTTGCTTGTTCGAACTCTCTTTCTGAAAATACAATATAGGCTTGTGCTAACTGGCTATAAAAACTAGTCGGTTTGATTGACTTGGCTAGCTGAGCACTTGATTGTGCCATTTTAACTTGTTCACTTCGCAATGCAGCCAGTGTTTTATAGGCTAAATATTGAGTTAAAACTTCAGTATCTAGACTTTTTGCTTCATCGGATAAGGAAATAACATCATCATCTGACTCAGTTAAAATATAAGCACGAGCTAATAGAGGAATTAATAACTCATTACTATATTTAAGCTCCTTAGCTCGCTCTAGTTCTTTAACAGCATCTACGGCATTACCTTCACTAAGATAAGTTTGCCCTAGTATAAATCTAGCCTCAGCATTATTAATATCAGTTCGAATCGCATTTTTCAGTTCGATAACAGATTCATTTATTTTTTTATCTTTGATATAACTTTTGGCTTTAACAAGGTAAGAGTCAGTATCTTCCTTTTTACTACAACCACTTAGGGCCAACAAGGCGCTTAAACAAACAGCGGCTTTTACAAATCTCATTTTTATTTTCCTTAATTAGCTCTTATTGGTAATCTTATTAATTCTCAAAACAACATGATAAAATCCGCCCAAGAAAATCCGGTCATCCTCGAAATCACTTATCGAGGATCCATTTTCTACTCTATGGATTCCAGCCTAAATACTACTGGAATGACGAGAGTAGTATAACCAACCCGGTTATCCTTGAGTATCCAACCCGTCATCCTCGAAGTTTCTTATCGAGGATCCATTATCTAAAAACAAAAAAGCCCATTTCAACAATGGGCTTTCTTATTTCTATGCTCTAGTATTTAACAACGCGGTTGCCAACGACAAGTTACTGTAACACTCATGATCTGTGACCAAAATAATAACGTCTGCCCAGTTATCCATTTCATCTATGGTTGTTATTCGCGGGCAATCCCAACTTTCAACATAAGGGTCATGGTAACAAACATTAACACCTGCACTCTTAAAGTGCTCTAAAATAGCTTCTGCAGGAGACTCACGACAGTCATCAACATTGGCTTTATATGCAACCCCTAAAATACCTATCTTTTTGGTTTTTATATCGCCAGCTAACAAGTCTAAAGCTTGTTGAGCAACAATACTTGGCCGCTCATCATTAATGGCTCTCGCTAAACGAACAAACTCACCAGATTTAGTATTTTCTACCAAGAACCATGGGTCAATTGGAATACAGTGTCCGCCAACCCCTGGGCCTGGTGTTAATATGTTCACTCTAGGATGGCGATTTGCTAAGCGGATAACCTCATAAACATCAACATTGAGTTCTTGGCAAATAAGCGATAACTCATTAGCAAAAGCAATTCCTACATCACGTGATGTGTTTTCAACTAATTTGATGCACTCTGCGGTAGTTAAATCAGTTAAAAACACTTCGCCTTTTACAAAGCTTTGATAAACTGCTTTCACTTTTAATTGTGCTGTTTCATTGCTCGCACCAATAATACGATCGTTATGTACTAGTTCATGTAAGGTTTGACCTGGAATTGCACGTTCAGGACAATGTACAACATCTATGGTTAACCCTGCATCTTTAAAGCGCTGCTCAACAGCTAAACTAGTTTGCGGAGAAATAGTTGATTCTACAATAACTGTCTGACCATTTTTAGCCACTTTCGCGATAGCGTCAACAGCACTAAAAACATAAGATCGATCACAACTCTTACCTTGAGAAGAGCCTTTATGAGGGGTAGGTACAGCTACAAGATAAGTTTCGCTTGAATGTATATCTGTACTCGCTTTTAAAAAGCCTTGCTTAACAACTTGTTGAATTAATTCAGGTAGTCCTGCTTCATCAAAGGGACTTTCTGCTCGATTAATTGCATCAACTTTGTCACTATTTAAATCAACACCGGTAACACTATAACCTGCTTGCGCTAACAAACTTGCAATAGGTAATCCCATGTAGCCCATACCAACAACCGTAAGAGTTTCATTTTTGGCGATGATTATTTCATCAGCTGAATTTTTCTGAGTGTTAGTGATAATATCTAAAATCAATTCAGCAACATGGCCATCACCAAAAGGATTTTTCCAACTAAAGTCACCACTCGCGGTTGATAACCATTTATCAGCAGCTGCTAGCGCTTTATCAGCATCACGACCAACAAGTACGTTGGCTCCTACTTCAATAGACTCTGGACGTTCAGTGTTCTCACGTAAGGTAATACAAGGTACGCCAAGCAAACAGGCTTCCTCTTGAATACCACCCGAGTCTGTTAAAATTAACTGGGCGTGCTTTTGCAGTTGAATGAAATCTAAATAACCAATTGGCGGAATAAGCTTTAAATAATTGGGCAACTCAATGGCAAACTCTTTGAGTTTAGCTTGCGTTCTAGGGTGAATAGGCCATACGATTGTTTGGCTGTATTTAGCATGTAATTTGTCAAATAAGGCAAGCAATTCCATCAAATTCGCCATAACATCAACATTAGAAGCTCGGTGAGCGGTTACTAAAAAAAACTTGCCTGACTCAACATCTAAGTCAGCTAAAATAGTACTGGTGCTTGCTGAAATATCTAAATGCTGAAACAATGAATCTGAAACTGTATTACCAACAGTAAAAATTTTATCTAAGTCTATACCTTCTTTAACTAAAATTGCATGTTGATTTGGTCCAACCGCAAATAAAAAATCACTGATATGATCGGTCATAATGCGGTTAGTTTCTTCAGGCATAGTTCTGTCGTAACTACGCAAACCGGCTTCAATATGCCCAACTTTAATACCTAATTTAGAAGCAGCTAACGCGCCAGACAAAACCGTATTAGTATCACCTTGAACTAACACCACATCAGGTTTTTCTTGGATTAAAATTGGCTCCATTTCAATTAGGATATTACCCGTTTGATTACTATGCAAACCAGAGCCGACACCTAAATTATAATGAGGAGCTGGTAGTTCTAATTCTTTAAAGAAAATGCTATCCATTTCTTCTGAATAATGCTGATTAGAATGGATGATAAAATAAGGTATAGCGCGTTTTTTACATTCACGAATAACGGGCGCCATTTTGATGATTTCGGGGCGAGTGCCAACGATAATCCCTATTTTCATTATTAAGTCCTTAACTGGTTTAATACATAATATTTACAATGGTAACAGTGTACTGTGCTGAATTTTTTTTGCAGTAGTTTTTTTACATAAAAAAATTGAAGTCATTCACGAGTACCCAACTACTGTCATCCTCGAAGCCTCTGATCGAGGATCCAGTTCTACTCTATGGATTCCAGCCTAAACCATCACTGGAATGACGCGAGTGATAGCCATTAGTATGATGTGAGAGATATAACCACTACCTCACCTCGAGCAACCAACCAAGGTCATCCTCGAAGTTTCTGATCGAGGATCCAGCTCTACTCTTGAAGTAATAAACCTAAAACTTCTTGGGTTTTTTCTGTCATTAATGCTTCATCACCTTTCGACTCAACATTTAAACGAACAACGGGCTCAGTATTACTGCTTCGCAAGTTAAAACGCCAAGTACCAAATTCCATACTAATACCATCAGTTTCATCGATCACTTGTGCATCATTTTGATAAAAGCTAAACACACGGGAGATAGCTTTTTTAGGGTCGGTAATTTTATTATTTATCTCTCCCGATGAGGGATAAGCCTCGATACGGGCTTTAACCAAACTAGACAAAGGTTGCTTATGTAAACAAACTAATTCAGCAATTAATAACCAAGGGATCATGCCACTGTCGCAATAGAAAAAATCACGAAAGTAATGATGCGCGCTCATTTCCCCACCATAAATAGCATCTTCACTGCGCATACGCTCTTTAATAAAAGCATGCCCCGTTTTACTTTGAATCGCCTGACCTCCAGCCTGTTCAACAATATCGATAGTATTCCAAGTTAAGCGTGGATCATGGATTATTTTCTGTGGTTGATCGCTAACTTTTACACGGTCAGATTCAGCAGTGTTAGTTAACGGATCTTTTGATAAAAAGTTCTCCGCTAATAAGCCAACGATATAGTAGCCTTCAATAAACTGACCTTGCTCATCAAATAAAAAACAGCGATCAAAGTCACCATCCCAAGCAATACCCATATCTGCATTATGCTCAATTACCGCATCCCTGGTCGCTGCTCGGTTTTCAACTAACAGAGGGTTAGGAATACCGTTAGGAAAGTTTCCGTCTGGTTGATGATGTACTTTAATAAACTCCACTGGCACATGTAACTGTTTAAAAGCGGACTCAATAGCATCTAGTGCAGGACCAGCCGTGCCATTGCCTGCATTAACAACTAGTTTTAATGGCCTACCAGATGGAGAGTCTGGTAATGAAAAGTTGTTAACATCGATATAAGTTAATAAATGCTCTGTATAAGCTTGGCTAATATCATGTATTGATAATTGACCTTTTTTGGCGACTTCGGCAAACTCATTGCGCTCTGCCAATGCTTTAATATCAAAGAGGCCCGTATCACCACTGATTGGTTTTGAGCTTTCTCGTACCAACTTCATGCCATTGTAATCAATAGGATTATGACTGGCCGTTACAACAACTCCCCCGTCACAATCTAAATGGCTCGTGGCAAAATAAATATGCTCTGTGCCGCACAAGCCTATATCAATAACATTAGTACCGCCATCCATCAAACCGTTAGCAAGAGCTAGCTTCAATTCTTCACTAGTTAAACGAATGTCCCCACCAACCACTACTTTTTTTGCTTTGGTGTGTTGTGCAAAAGCCCGTCCAATACGGTAAGCAATGTCAGTGTTTAGCTCTTCGCCAAGTTTTCCGCGTATATCGTAGGCTTTAAAACAAGTTAAATCTGTCATTATTTCGCTCTTCCATAACGATCTTCGAAACGAACAATATCATCTTCACCTAAATAACTACCTGATTGCACTTCAATCATTTCTAGTGGAAGTTTTCCTGGATTTTCTAAGGCATGAACAACGCCTATAGGGATATAAGTGGATTGATTTTCACTCAGTAAAATGATCTCATTATCAAGAGTAACCTTGGCTGTGCCAGAAACAATGATCCAGTGCTCAGCTCTATGGTGATGCATTTGTACAGACAATTTAGCTCCCGGGTTTACTGTGATCCGCTTGACTTGAAAACGTTCACCGCTATCGACACTGTCGTATTTTCCCCAAGGGCGATAAACTTCGCGATGTAAACTTACTTCTGAGCGTTGTTGTGTTTTAAGTTCGTTCACAATCTCTTTTACGTTTTGAACTTTGTCTTTATTGGCAATAAGCACGGCGTCCGGTGTATCAATGACCACTAAATTATCAACGCCTAAAGTTGTGATTAATTTATTTTGACTATGTAAATAACTATTCGTTGTCTCATGAGCAATCACATCACCTTTGATCACATTTTGTTCGCTATCTTGTTCACATACTTCCCAAAGGGCGGAGAATGAACCAACATCGCTCCACCCCGCATCTAGAGGCACAACCACAGCATCTTCAGTTTTTTCCATCACTGCATAATCTATAGACTCATTGGCACATTGTAAAAAAGCATCGCTATTTGGGCGGGTAAAGTCTAAATCTTTTTCAACTTTAACCATGGCTTCTTGACAAGATTTTAAAATATCAGGTCTAAACTTTTCTAACTCTTCAAGATAACGGCTTGCTTTAAATAAAAACATACCGCTATTCCATAAGTAATCACCAGAAGCTAAATAACCTTGCGCAATTTCTTCATTTGGTTTTTCAACAAACTGAGCTACCTGATAAACATCTGTTGCTTCTTTTTCGCCTTGTTTGCTGCCCTTTTTAATGTACCCATAACCCGTTTCAGCATGTGTAGGCACTATACCAAAGGTAACTAGCTTACCTTGTTGTGCTGCTATTGTTGCAATATCGACCGCTTGATGAAACTTTTGTATGTCTTTTATCACGTGATCGGCTGCAAGTACTAATAAAAAGGCATCGCTATTTTGTTCAATAGCATGTAACGCAGCCAATGCAACCGCTGGCGCTGTATTACGTCCCTCTGGCTCTAATAAAATTGTAGGGACATTTACTGATGTATTCTTGACTTGCTCAGCTACAAGGAATCTATGTTCTTCATTACAGATAAAAATTGGCGATTGATGTGTGCTAGGTAAACGCAGTAATGTATCTTGTAGCATACTAGTGTTGTTAACTAAAGAAAGAAACTGCTTCGGGTGTTGTGATCGAGAAAGTGGCCAAAGACGTGTCCCACTACCACCACACATAATAACTGGGGAAATTGATATAGCACTCATGTTTATTCCGTAAACCTATTATTTATATCAACATAATAGACAATAGGTCTTACAAACAAAAGCCTAAATTAAGTTTAGGCTTAATTTATTATAAAGCTTAGTGGGGAAGCATGAGTTAAAATGGAAAATATTTCCTATTTTAAAACTTTTAAACAACCAATTCCTTGCTCTAGGTTTATTAGATAATGCTGATCCGAAATTTCTAGAGTTATTTCAGTTTGCGGCTTGGAAGCGAGAACAATTATCTGCTGATAATCGCCAGGAGTAATTGCAATATTTTTGCTCTCCGACAAAAGCTCAATAACTAACGTATTGTTAAGCTGGTAAGCTCTATAATGCTCTGACTGTTCGGTGAGTCTGGCAGGAGGAGACGATTGTTTCAATGAAATAGCTGTTACAAACTCCTGTATTGAATTGTGATTTAATTGTTGCCATTCTATCCGGTAGTGAGGATTATCAAACCAAGGCTGGTCGACCGCACCTTCACTTTGATCTAAGTATTCACTGCCATCATCAGTTTTTGATTCAACAAAATAACTGTACTTCTTACCTATATAGCTTTTCGCCAATGTTTTTAAAGGATATAACAGGCTAATACTCGCAGGGCTATTAATAAGAGTAATTTCTTCATCGCCTTTTACTTCATAAATACCCTCTATTTCGTTACCAACTAAAGTTTTTGGGTTAGTGACCTTCGGCTGACTATTGAGATGAAATTGAACTTTGCTTTGTATACCCTCTGCAACACCTGTTAATCTATCGAAAATCATAAGTTGATGGCTTCGTGGTAAAAATAGATAACGCCTAGTAATGCTATTCGCTTTAAAATTATTTACATTGTAACTAGAAGACATTTCTAGCTCAGAAAAAGCGTAAAGTCCCTCAACACTATTTATCCGAACTAACTTAGTTCCCTTATACTTAGCTCCTGAACTTAACCAATCATTTGTCGAACGAATAGCACTGCCGGTAGGTAGTAGAATAGCCTGACCACCAGAGTTAACATTATTGACAAAAAATCGGTTAGGTTTTATCTCTTCTCCAGAAAGAGGGAGTAACAAGGTGTTTTTTGAAACACTACGAATTGAGAAGTTCAGGCGGCTAGCTTTATAGTAATTATTAAAATACCTCCCTGCATCGCTTATCACTGGTTTTTGGGAATAAATACTAAAGTGACCGCTATCATAGTGTTGGTGATGACTAAAGATACCACCACCACGAATTTGAATAAAGCTATCGCTAGATGACCAACCACTACGCATAACTATTTGATTAAAAGCGCCTTTGCCAAAAACTTCTGTTGTTGGTAAAACGTCTGTAAACATAGATAAATCATCGCTTACTATCAGGTTTTTATATAAATCAGGGTCGATGACAAACGGTAGTAGCCAGTAATAATCGGGGTAATAACTGGCCTTACCATGTAAGTTTTGAATATAGCGACTGTAATTTGCAAAAACTGGATTTTTCGTGAGTTTTGTTAATAAATCGATGGCTTTTCGGGTCTCATCTTTCAGGTCAGTGCGCGGCCCTTCATCTGACGTAGGTGCGATTCTATTATCTGGTCTAGTCATGTAGATATGCCAGAGCCCAATACGTTCGAGTAACTTATTCAGTTTTTTCTGTGCAGGTTCATCCACACCTTTTTGATAAGCAGA
>Ga0209184_1001292_pt1 | contig 17460 bp, 18 predicted proteins | sample EN8Hudsemesocosm_2_FD_184627 | JGI IMG/M metagenome (GOLD analysis project Ga0209184, IMG submission 184627) | Methane-oxidizing microbial communities from mesocosms in the Hudson Canyon - EN8C Hudson Canyon (SPAdes) (version 2) | ecosystem: Environmental > Aquatic > Marine > Cold seeps | place... | reverse complement strand
AGAAGGTATTCCTCCAATATTTAAAAATGTTACTAACGATAAAGATCTTGATGCTCAAGATAAAGTATTTCACTTAAATAGTTCACTAAATATCGGTAAACAACTTTTATTGCTAGGAACTAAATTAAGAATACCGAGATATAATTTTATTTTTAAACCTGATGAATGGTTACCAGATGCTAACGGTAATGTTACTTTTGATTTAGATAAATTATTAAAAGGCTGGATAGGTAGTGATAAACCAATTACGATTTTAGATTTATCTGGTGTACCTGCTGATATACTACAAACGACAATTGGTGCACTTCTGAGATTGCTTTATGAAGCACTTTTCTGGTCAAGAAATCTATCTCAAGGTGGTAGGCATAGGCCACTATTGTTAGTTATGGAAGAAGCGCATCTTTATTTAAATGATAAATTTGAAGGTATGGCATCGAAAGTAGTACAACGAATAGTAAAAGAAGGAAGAAAATATGGTATTGGCGCAATGATCGTAAGCCAAAGGCCTTCAGAAATCAATTCTACAATTCTTTCACAATGCGGCACCTTCTTTGCTCTTAGACTAACTAATGGTTCTGACAGAAGCCATATAACATCTGCTCTATCTGATAACCTTGATGGTTTAACAAGTATGTTACCTATATTAAGGACTGGTGAAGCAATAATATTAGGTGAAGCTGTCAAATTACCCATGAGAACGACAATCGAACCACCTCCGAAAAATAGAAGACCGGATAGCCAAGATCCAATTGTTTTCGATGAAGTAGCACACGAAGATTCCCAAAACCCTGGTGGCTGGGGTATTCCGATGGAAGTAGATCCAAATTATTCTGAGTTAGTAGAAACTTGGAGAGCACAAAACCCAAAAATTGATAAAATAAAATAAAATGGAGTAAAAAATGGACATGACTCAAGTTGGTTCAAGTAATGTCGCAGCAGTAGGTTACGATGAAGATAGCTCAACCTTACAGGTTGAATTTAACAATGGAACTGCATATCAATATTTTGATGTTCCTGAACATATTTTTGAAGGGTTACGTGACGCTGATTCCGTAGGAGGGTATTTAGCAGCTCATATAAAAGGCAGTTATAGGTACTCTAAAGTTTAAATAGATGTCATTTTTATAGTGAATTTATTGAAGCGTAAAAATATAGTATGCCGGCATGATGAGGCTGAAATTATAATAAAGGTATGATATGAAACGACTTCCAGTAGATTCATCCAATATTAAATCAATTGGTTATGATGAGAATAGAAACACTTTAGAAGTCGAATTCAATGGTGGTTCTGTATATCAATACTTTAACGTTCCTAGTAAAGTATATAATGAAATTATATCCACTAATTCTGTTGGACATTATATTTATGCCAACGTAAAGGATAAATATAATTATTCTAAACTGTCAAACATTCCATTTCGTGAACTGGAATTGACAATATATTTATACAAATTAATAGAAGCAAATAATGAATTTTTGAACGTTATATTTGAACCTGGCTTTAAAGGAATTGATGGCAGGTTATTAAGGCCGGATATTGTTTGTGACTATCACAACGAAAAGTTGATAATTGAAGTAAAAAAAGTCCCCCCCCTTACTGACAACAGAGTTACTGATTTAATAGAGCAAGTGAAGAGTTATAATGTTTTCAGTACTGATGCTCAGTTGGTTGTTACCTTTCCTGAAACACTACAAAAAAAATATGCAGAACAATTCAAAAATGAAAATATTCTTGTTTGGGATGCTCCAAAATTAGCATTGATTTTCTCTGACCAAATGGAAGTAATTCGGGAAACCCCACTTTATCCTATTCTTTTCAATGCGGGTGTTAAAGTTGAGGATAAATCTCAGTCAACGTTATTCATAGAAGAGTTGAAATCTATTAAATCAGGGAAAAAAGATTGGAGTAGGTATCAGCGATTAATTGCCAATTGTATGGAGTATTTATTTTCTCCGCCTCTTGAAAAACCACTTTATGAACTGCCTGATTCTACTAAAACAAATCGTAGAGATATAATATTACCTAACTATGCCGATAATGGCTTTTGGCAGTTTCTTCGGAATAATTATTTTGCTGATTATATTGTAATTGATGCTAAAAATTTAACAAAGCATGTTGAAAAAAGAGATGTTTTACAAGTATCAAATTATTTAAAAAAATTCGGCACTGGCTTATTTGGATTAATAATAAGCAGAAATAAACCTCATTCTAATGCGATCCTTACTCAACGAGAACATTGGATTGCAGATAATAAGTTAATAGTCTTTTTACAAGATGAAGACATTATACAAATGCTTACTTTGAAGGATAGCTCGGGAAATCCAGAAGAAGTAATTAGGCAAAAAATTGAGGATTTTCGATTAAGTTTATAAGGAGTAACACTACCATGTATCAATCTGGATTGATTTTTGACTTATTTGAAAAGTATTATGACGCAATCTTATGATGTTCAAATCAATGCTAAGGCGTGCAAACGGATACTTTACTGTTCGTTTTGCTCAAGTTTAACCAACTATAATCAACCGTCTAATATTGGCGTTAGAAGTATAAGGAAATTAAGATGTACCCTGCAGGAACTGTTTTAAAATTAAATTTCGGATCGTTTTATCATTATGGATTAGCTGATGGTGCTGGCAAAGTAATACATAATTCAAAAGCTCGCCTAAAAGTGACCATTGAGTCGTATAAAGACTTTGCTGATGGAAAAGAAATAATTGTAAGTGATATCTCAAGTAAAGAGCCAAGCAGATCTGTAACTATGGCTATGCGTTATATAGGAATGCCGTATAACCTGTTAAGTGCAAATTGTGAACAGTTTGTACGTTTGTGTCATGGCCTAGAAATTGAGAGTACCCAAGTTCAACAGTATTTGCTTGCAGCGTTCGGCGCAGGTATAGCACTAAAAAGTGATAATCCTTATGTTAAAGCTTCTGGTGGCGCTGTTGCATTAGCTAGCTATTTAACTCCTACAGAAAAAAGTCCCTTTAAAAATGCTGGTATAGCTGCATTAATTGCTATTGGTATTGTTGCTTTGGCTGGTGCGTAATATATTTCTAACCAATTGCTCAAACGAACAAAATAAGTTTGCTTTTTTCGTATCTCATTATTTTAGCCAACTATTTTTTGCCTTTTAGCCCGGCGTTACCATGGATATAGCATATGACTGATTGTAAGTATTGCGGAAAAGAACGTAAATTAACCAGAGAACATATAGTTCCAGCATATATGTATGATTTTCAGAAGGAGCTTGAGATTAAGGTTACTGGTTGGAATGAAGTCGCAGGAAAAATGGTTGGAGGCGAGTTAAAAATAAAAGATGTTTGTGCAGTGTGTAATAATGGTGTTCTCAGTGAGCTAGACGATTATTCAAAAAACCTTTTACAAACTTCTGGCTTGCTGGTTCAAAGTTATGATAAAGAACAAATCTCTTTTATATACAACTATGATCTTTTGCTTCGATAGTTGCTAAAAGTTTCTTTTAACTCTTCAAGAACAAGTGGTTCACACAAGCATCTTTTTGAAAAGCATATTCCCTACATATTGAAAGGGCTCAATCCACCTAAAAAAAATCAAGTATCACTTGTGGCGCAAATGGCTGCTCCAGAGATTGTAGAACGGTCAATTATTGAAAAGGAAAAATTTTATAAATTTTCAGCAGGATCAAATAAATTGAATCCGTTTTTAATTAGGATTTGTTATGGGGCGGTAAACGGATCTGTTGGTTACACACTTAGAATGATTATAATCGGCCCTGTCGTTTTTTATTTACTTATGTTCGATGAATGTATCTCTCCAGGACATGCAGCTACTGAAGTGAAGCGTATAATAAAGAAAGAACCAAATTCGATGTTTCTCTCAAAAAATAAAAAGCACGTGACAATAAAAGCTGGTCAAAAAAGTTGGTTAAATTTATATCAACATCAAATTGAAAGAGTTAAAAATCAGAGCTAACAAGTTAGCTAAATAGTGAGCTGCAAAGGAAAATATGTCTAGCATTATAAATTCATATCAACATTTGATTAATAGATTAAATGACGTTGTTAGAATGCTGAAAGCGCATCCTAAAATATTATCTGACGAAAAGCATAAAGAATTATACCCTGCGTATAGAAAAGCTATGTATATTGCGATTTCTTCATCGGATCTAATTATAGGGTTAAAAAATTTAGATCGTTCAGCTATTGAGAGAAATGAAATAGATGCTAATTACTTTGCTAGGCATATTGTTTTAGTATGCTACGAGTTAATTAACCATCAACAAAAGGTCTTAGATAAAAATGTTGGATTACTTTTTAAATTGGCACTGGAAGAAAATGACTTCAAAGAATACAAGTCGTTTAAAACGGAACTTAAAGATATTAAAAATGAGCATTTTGATTCCTTAAAATATATTAGAAATAATTTAATTGCACATAGGGCTGCAGACGGACTCGAAATGGCTAATGGCATGCTTAGTATAGATAATAAAAAAATATACAAAATAGGTAAATCTGTATTTGATGCTTACTTTAAATTAATTGGTTTTTATGTAGCAGCAATTGGTAAACTTTAGGTGTTGTATCAGTAAATAAACAAGGACACGTAACCTTTGGCTGCCTTTATTGCAGCTTTATCGATACAAAATCGAATCCAAATCAATGCTACTGGTTAAATGCTAATGTTTGCAATGTGGTAAAAGTGACAATTATCATAATTAATTGACTTGGATCTTTGTTAGCGAGAGGGCTAGGCTTCAAAGTAGTGAATGTGATCAAAAAGAAGTATTTAGAATAGTAATTTGTATGCATAATCATTAACCCAACGGAGTACGTTATGCATTACACTTTCGAACAATCAAACCTGCCATTTAAGCTAGAGCCAGCAATGGTTGAATACCTAACTAAAGTAATAAATACCATTCCTGATGATGAAAGTACTGCTTTTATAACAATGACGCCAGAGCCAATACTTGGACAGCCTTGTTATGAATTTGTTATTTCACTTCATCAGCCTTTTGATAGTCAATGGCAGTTGCTTAAATTAGAGGTGAATATTATTGAGAAAGATAATAAAACAGTAATACCGCTTGGCACAGTAAGTAGATTTAATCATTGGGTGCTAATTAACGATGATTTAACTGTATCAACAGAGTCAGGCCATCAACTATTAAGTTTGTGGCAACGCGATATATTAAATGACATAGCCACTTATCCTGATGTCATAAATGTTGGTATCGATAGAGATGGTAAGGAAATAATGACCGTGCCACTTACACTATAAATGGCTATAGGGTTGTAAATATTGGCTGGTGTCGATACACCCATTAATTATCGGCACTAACCGTTATCTCAAAGGTATTTGAGATGGTGGCGTAGTAAATAAAGTTTTGCTCCCATATTTGATACATCTCGGTTGCCTGTTCTATGGGGTATACACCGTGAAGATTCTGAAAAACACCTGCTTGAAAGTCAAAATCTAAGTCTTTGGCAAGCTCTGCCATATAGCCAGTGCCGACATAACAAAAGTCGGTGATGTAAATAAATTTCCAATGCTCGGCAACCTTTTCTAATCGTATTTCTACAGGATGATAACCGCCATCATCGGCGCTGTAATTTGGGTCTCTAAAGTTAATCGTTACCGCTTTCTCATTTTTATGTGGTGCAAGTAAGTCGGCAATATAAAGAGCGAATAGTGGCGAAACGGGCAGGGTTAAGCCTTCGCGTTGAATACGAATAGTCATGTTTTTTCCTTGGATTTGTTAGTTAGTTTTGGTTGATGAATTGTGTGGCATTGGTTTGTTAGTGAATAACTGCGGTATGTTTTAGGTGGTAATCAAAGATGGTGGTGTTTATTAATGGTTACATATCTCCTTGCTCTTTTAAGCTATAAAAATTACTTTCACCGATAATCACATGGTCAAGCACACTAATATCAAGTAACTTAGCAACATCAATAACGGTTTTAGTAAACTCAATATCGGCTCTACTTGGATCGGGTATCCCTGATGGGTGGTTGTGTATCAGTACAATGTTTGGTGCATTTACTATCACTGCCGTACGCAATACTTCAGCAGGTCGTAAACTGACTGAATTAACCGTACCTGACGCCACGGTTTCATAACTCATGATGGTATTTTGGTTGCTTAAATTGACTACGAGAAATTTTTCTTTTGGTTCAAATTTCAAAAAATTAAAGACTTGGTAAATACATTTTGGGTTGTTAAGTGCCTGACCTGTAATGATGCAATCAATTTCTTTGAAGGTATAGCGAACTTCAATTTCGCGTAAAATAGGCATAATGGCATTCCTGTGTTAACTAAACACCTGCACTCATTAGGTTATTTTGAACTAAAGCATGAGTGCAGGCATGGTTAATCGAGTAAAATGAAGATGATTATTTAGCTTTTTGTTTGATTGGAGCAATACGCACAAGTAATGTGTTTAACTCTCCTGCAACGACAGCTTTAATGACCGTTTCAATGGTTGGCACTAAATTTTCCATATTGCCGACATCAATAGCATTCATGCCTTTTTGTAATTCCAATGCCTTGTTGCCATGTCGTATTTCTAAAAAATACTGATTATTACGTTTGTAAAACCATGGCTTGATATTCTTTGGCACACGTATTTTTTCACGTTGTTGTGTTTCAGCATTTATCTGCCATTTCTCCTTATAATGCGTATAACTTTCACCTGCTACATGCGCTAATGCCATCGCCTTTTGAATATCAAGCTTGGCAAGTAATCGTTCTTTGCTTTTCAATAGGGGATTAGCGTTAGTGTTTTCTGGACGTGCGATAACCTTGAGAGAACTCAATAATGGTTTAGTCATGGTATGTACCTTTTGTTGGTTGTGGATGTTTTGTAGAAATTAAGCTTTCGTTTACAGCTAGTACTGCTTATTGGCGATGAATAAAGCCAATAGATTGTGAAGGTGTTTTACGTTGGTTTTCAGTGATTAAAATGTCTAGTGCCTGTTGCTGAGTCATAGGCTTGGCACTAAATTGATTGCGCCTTTTAATAATGGCGAAATCGCCGGGTGTTAACATGCTTAATTGATTGAGTTGTTTGTTTACCTCCTTAGTGATTGTTTTATTACTCGTAGTTTTGCTGGCGGTGCCTTTGCAAACAACAGTTTCGCAAAACAACGCCTTAGTTTGCTCAATAGTTAAGGCATTAAAATGAAGCTTGAAATCAAATCGACGCATCACGGCTTTATCTAATCGTGTTGAAAAGTTCGTTGCCGCGAACAGTGGAAATTCAAAACATTCAATTTGCGTTAAAAGCTCGTTCACTAGCTGTATTTCATGGCCGTTATTCATGCCTTCACGAGAAGCGAGTAAGCTATCAACTTCATCAAAAAATAGGATAGTTTCAGACTCAGTTGCCTGTTTAAAAATCGCAGCTATTTTCTGCTCGCTCTCGCCGACATATTTACTCAATATATCGCTGCACCTAACGGTTATTAATTCCATATCAAGCGTTTGTGCTAAGTGATTAACCAATGCCGTCTTGCCAGTGCCGGGCATGCCTGTTAATAAAGTGCGCGCCGAGCTATAGCTTTTTGTTGCCTCAATAAGTTTAGTGAGGTCACTAAAGTCTCCTGATAGATTTAGATAGTTAAGATTAAACTTTAGTGCCGCTTTATATTGTATTTCATGTTTATAACCACAAGCGGTAAGTGTGGATTCAATGAGTGTACTGAGATGCTGTTCAGCATGCTTTCGTTTAAAGCCAACTTGCTTGACCACGCATGCCGCATTATCGATATTTGCCATGGTTAAGTGCTTTGTACTTGCCAATTCCTTTCTAAAATCATCAGAAGTGCCTAAACCTCTAAGCGAGCCATCAATTAAGGTTTTTATCGAAGCACTGCTTGGTTTTGGAAATTCAACAATCATTTTAAAGCGTCGCAAGCAACTTTCATCGAGGTAATTGACATGGTTTGTTATCCAAATAGTCGGCAACGTATTCGTTTCAAGTAATCGGTGCAGTGCCTCTTTAGATATTCTGTCTTCACCATTTAAATAAGCAAACAAGTCTTCGCATTCGTCAATAACAAGTAAGGTATTGTCTGTTTTCGCCAATAACTTCTGGATAAGTTGATTAAACTGTAATCTTAAGGCGCCGCTTGTTTCTGTTGTTTCAAATTCACTTTTCTGACTCCACATCTCATTGCCAATAGGCACCACTTCTAAAAGCTCGGCATCTATCTCATTTGCTAATATTCGGGTGAGTTGTGTTTTCCCAGTGCCTGGCATGCCATAAAATAAAACATTAACACCTGTTTCTTTAGCGGCTATGGCGGCGGATAGATACTGCTGAGCTAGGGAAACATCAAGGTAGTTAAAATGTTTTAACGTTAATTCAGGCTGTGATGCTTTGACTAAAATATCGTCCAAAATTTCAGTTGAACTACTGATTTTATCCATTACCAGTTTTCGTGTAATGGCACTTGGTAACATTAAAGGCTCACTATCACTTAAGCGTGATGAAATTAGTAAACCAGTTGACCATATATCTTCCAGTGCCGCTTCAATGGATAACTCATCAATATCGAGTAAAACAGAGAGTAGATGTGCCATCGAATCAATTTGGTAATAAACATAGGAGTTAACCAACTCGAACAAGCTTTTATTTAAAGTCATCACCGCCGTAAATTGAATGATATCGGCAGCGGTATCGTTAAGCTGTAAACAACTTGCTAACGTAGATACATTTATCGCTAGACGCTCAGTTAAACTCGGCGTTTTGTCTTTTGTACCAAATAGTTTATTCAAACGAGCAATATATTCTTCAGGCGTACTTTCTTTTACTTTAATGCTTTTGCCAACAATGCCTTCAAACGTTGAGTTTGGTATCTCATCCAATTCATCCTTATTGATAAGTTCGGAATTAAGTAACTTGTAACTATAACCACTCGCCAAATAATGACAGCGATAGCGGGGAGGTTGCCGTTTCTTTTTCTGCCTCTTTTTATTTAAAGTCATGATTTACTCCTTAAAGCTTAATGACAAAGCCGCCTCTCTACTCACTTCATCACCTCGTTTATCGTAAATTTGTGTTGTTGCTAGGCTGGCGTGACCTGCCAATTTACTTGCCGTTGATAAATCTACGTTTTGCCTGAGCAATTGCGTGATGAAAGTGCGCCGTAAGTCATGCGGCGCTGATGATTTCTCTAACGCCATTTTGGTACGGCTTTTTACCACACGGTATATTGCCGAAGCTGACATTTGATGCGTAGGGTTTGGAATGCGTGACCGAAAAGGATTAAATAGAAAACCACTGCCATGTCCTCTAAATCTTAGCCATGCATGAATATACGGCGTTACCCAGCTAGGTAAATTTTGGCAACGAGTTTTTCTTCCTTTTCCAGATTTTATCTCTATTGTTTGTTCTTGAATGCTAAAACTATCGAGTCTAAAGTTCGATAATTCAAAACGCCGTGCTCCGCTTGATAAAAACACCGCTAAAATTGCACTATCACGTAAACCGATGGGTCGTTTATCTATAGAGCAATCAAGTAACAGTTGTTGCACATCAAAAGTTGCTAGTGCGCTACCTCGGGAGCTAGGTGTGGTTTTAAGTGATTTGACAGCTTGAACTTTTAACCATATCTTGTCGGACGTTATGTCCATTAGAAAACCTGTTTTAACAACACCTTTGATTGCATTAATAGCAAGATTAATAGTTCGAGCTGACTTATCGTTATCGATCATCGTTTGTTTAATACTTTCTATTTCTCCATAGGTTAATAAATGAAATGGCTGCTCCTCTGTGGTGCCAGACCATTCCAGAATATGCTTTATTTGTTTAAGTTGGCTTGCAACTGATTTACGCCCTGATGGCGCCAAGCGTCGAAGATATAGCGAGCACGGGGAGTCAGGCTTCATAATGAAACTCCTAGTTATAGTATTGCGTTGTAGGATAGATATAGAAAGATAAAGCGATGCTGCTTTAAAACATGAAGTTTTACTGGTAGCGGCTTAACTGCTTGCTACAACAACTATTTTACTAGGGTTTGAGGTGCCTTTCTATGCGAGTATTTGACGGTACTAAACAAGTAGAATGACAAACATGGGTTGATGAAATAGACGTACTTTCTCATCCTCGCTATGACCACTAGCCACCAACTTTCATTTATTTGTATCCCAAAAAACATTTAATTTCATTAGGTCAATTTATAAAACTGTAAACACTAATTTGAATACAGCACATCGGTAAAGCGTTTGCCAAAACAGATATTGAAATGCCGCTGTACCTTGTGTTTATAAATTTATGTAATACAAACTTAAGGAATTACCATGAGAAAAAATAAAATGTCATTTGCGGTTATAAATAATAATGAGCCGCTTAACGAAACAATACTATTTGAAAATATCACTAATGAATATTTGAAAGCCTCGGGCGTGATAGCAGACCAATCAAAAGATAATGATGCTGTATGCGATGAACTTGGACTAGACCCGTTTATATTTGAAGAGCCAATAAATATGTTGGTTAAGATATTGGAATCACCATTAGATGAATATGATTGTTGCCTTCAATTTGATGGTGAAATATTACGTGTTATATGGTTTGGTGAAATGACAAACTTAGTAGAACGTCCAAATTTTCTTAGTGATAAAGTTGAGCCGCAAGCATTACGAGCCTTTTTCTTTGGTGAAGAAAATAGTTACCCCGTTGAACTACTTGATAACAGCTCTAGGGATTGGCGTATAAGAGTTACTGTTCTTTATCATATTATTTTTTCGGTGCAAGCCTTAGCAAATAATTTAGTAGGAGAACACCAAAAGTGTGCCAGTGATGTGTGTAGTCAAATAATTGAACTGATGCAAACCTATGAAGAAGCATTAAGTGAAGTTACTCAGCAGGCGATGGTGGAAGAGCTCAGTTTGTTGCCTCAAAGTTTTTCACAAGCATGCCTATCACCAAGGATTTCAATTGCCACTAAACTACAGGCTATGGATGCTGGTATAGATTTAACAAGTATGCATGCAGAGGAAACAATGAAGGCCTTAGTTGAACAGTTAGGTCACTTCATTAGTTCAAAGATAAGCCGAGATGTTAAAGTTGAATTAGCTAAATATCATGAGGACGAACCAAATGGCTATCGTTGTACAGCCACACCAGATGAAACGTCCCTTAACGTGATCAGTTTATTAATGGCTCGAAAGAAACTGCCTGCGGAATTAAACATACTTGTAGGTAAATGCACCACACCTCCATCAATACTAAAAAGCATTGATGATCCAACTCAATCAATAGTCATTTTTGAAGGTGTTGGATTAGAAAGCATTACTTTAAAAGAGCAGTTCATTATTCATATCGGCACCGCTCAGTGTTAAGTTAGTTTGATAAAACCAATAACCGCTTTATAATCAAAGTGCTTCATATAATATGTGAGGCACTTTAGTTACCCATCATTTCAATGCTTTTCAACGCATCATATCATCGGCAGCTATGTAACTAGCCATCTCCCCAAATTATTAGGTTAAAGTCTATATTTAAATATTCATGTACTTAGTGCACGATCAATAATAAGTGTTGTCCACGTTGCGTAGAATGACACCAAATCACAATAAATCATCTAATTCTATCGGCTTATTATTATATTTAGAGTTAGTTACTAAATATCAAAAAACTCTCTAAATCGTTTTAGCCCAGATATCATTAATCAACGCCTTTAAACAGAATCCTACTATGAAGATTCTATACATTAATAAGTCATACGAAAATCAAAGTGTCTCTATCGTTGGGTAGGGCCTAATAAAATCCCCAATAAAGATTTTAGCTCTGTTTGAATTTGCGTATTAAACATCGATTCATCTATTTCTAGTTTACAGCTATCCAACAATTTACTTAACTTTGTACGTTCAGTATTATTTTTAGTCCTTCTTAGTGCGGATATACCGAAATACTTAGCTATTTCCCAGTCTAACGAATTATCACCAAGCAGCTGTTTTAGTTTGTTGGCATCGTAAATATGTATATTAGGAAACAGTGGTAATAGTTCGTCCAATAGCAGAAACTGAAGTTTTCCAATTTTTTTAATATTATGTGGCCGTAAACTTATTTCAAATCGTGTTTTCACCTTTGAACTATCAGTTGGTGATGTGCTACTTTTAATAAGATCAACCGTTTTATCATAAGCCTGTACCCTAATTGATCTATTAGCGCCGCTGATCTTTGTTTCAACAATACCGTCTGGACTGATATATAGCTTAAAATATTGTCCACTTTGAAGGTTAAACATTACATCATCAACAAAGTACCCATCGCCATCAAAAGTAAAGTCCAAACGTGTTATGTTAGCGTTTAGTATTCTTTGTTTAAAATTTCTCCCACATATCTTTTTTAGAATAATAATAAAGATACTTAGATCCATCTGACTGTGGTTTGAAGGATTGTATATAAGTTTCAGTTTATTAATGCTTCCTGATACCGGTGCGATAAGTAACATTAGATTACCAAGGTCCTTTGCTCGGATCGTAAACGATTTTTTATATTTAACTGCCATAGCGTTATTATGTTTTTTCATCCTGATTCTAGGGTTTTTCATTTCATTGCTAACCAGCCTTCTTTTTAGTCGCTTTGCCTCCGCGCAAGTTAAAGGAAGTGTGATTTCCACCTTATCTAGAAAAGTATCAGTGCTAACTTCAGGAGTTGCGAATTTGCAATTTAACGTGCTGTAATCAGAATAGTTAATAATACGGCCTGCTGGTACGGGAGATGCCTGTTTTGTTACAACAATCGTAGATTTAGCCGGTTTGAAGTTCTTCTGACTAGTTAGTGAGTCATGAACTACCTCCGGCATAACAATACTGTCGAAACTGCTTAGGTTACCTTTATAGTGATCGATAACTTCATCTAGTGTTAGCTTACACTTAGTCTTATTGATGTGATCAATGACTGTAACGTAGTAGTAATCATCACTTGAGCTAATTTCATTAAGAATATCTTTTAACATAGAGCCTCCGAATTGATAATTTGCAATTAGATGTGTACGAAAACCAATACACACCTAATAGCCTCTTACTTTAATTGAATCACTAATTTATTTAAGTTGTTAGAAACATCAATAATCAGCTTTAGTTCTTCAGCAGCATATTCATCAATGTTATCGACAATGTCATTTATGTGATTTAAACCGACTTTTAGGCTTGCCACAGACAGCTCTACCTTTGATGATTTATGACTTAATGAAGTAGATATGTTTTGCGAATTTACAATTTGTTCAGGGCATGAGTCGTGAATACTCCCTAACTCAATTATTTCAAATTCATCATGAGCACCAGTTGAAACAGAATCTTTAAGGATATTGCTTTGGAGCATGGAGTTACTAACAGAATCAACTAAAGTGCCCGAAATTTTGGATAATGTGGTATTGCTAGATACAAGTTTTTTACATTTTTCGAAAACTATAAGAGTAAACTCATCACCGGATTTCTTTCTTAAGTCATTGAATTTATCAAGTACATAATCATTATCATCTCCAATTTTGAGTAAATCGAGATTTTCATCTAGCTCGTCAATTGAATTTACACCTAAATATAAGAATAATGATGTTCGAAAACACCTTAGTGTTTTAGATACTTTGTCGCTTGAAAAGCCATAATAATGTTCAAAATACTCTCCTTGAGTTAAGTTCATTGTTGAGGGGACTCCTCGGAAAACACTCATACCTACAACTATCCTATTGAATTTTCGTGCTTGTTTAGAAACTTCTCCCCATCTAGATACTCTTTCTGGAGTTAAATAATTAAGGTTGTTTTCCATATTGGCAATCTCCATTGACATACTTTCAATAAAATTATCACTGGAGGTATCTAGAATTAATTCGTGTTTATTTCCACTAAGATTGTTTCGAGACTTGACTACGACAACTTCAATCAAAGCGCCATTCTCCCCATAAGAATCTGCGCTAGAAGATGGATTTACGCTATCAAAACTGCGTTTAGGCTTTTTATTACCATGCTTATGTTGACCTTCACTTGTAAGCATTTCACTACCGGAAACAGATACTTTATTTTTATTTGTTTTCTTATTCAACTTGGCCTTTCTACGTTTTAAAATACGCTCCTTTAGCGCCTTTTCAGAATTGTTTTTTGAAACTTTCTTTGCCTTTTTACCTTTATTCGAGGTAGAGCTCTTCACTGTAGACATTTTGTTTTCTCCAATTTGAAAGCTGTTGAGTTAACTGTTAACTCAACAGATTTATACTTTTTTAATGTGTGGTAAACTTTGTATTAGTTTTCTTGAAGTTCTGGCAAATACGTTTGATTTTATTCATGTATTTAGCCGTATTAACTGTTGATTGAGAGCCATAATTATCAATTGTTAATTTCATTGTTTCATGAATTTGATTTACCATTAAAAACATGAGTTCAGCAGTCGTATGTAGAGGCTTCCCGATGTCATCAAAAACGTTAAAAGTGTTAACACCTATAAAAAAGTCAAAAATCGATTGATTTTTAGGTAAAGTTATTGGGATTATGTTTAGGTCAAGAGGTGTATTATTGTTAGAAAAGCTGAATGTAAATTCAGATGAATCGAGCGATTTATATGATATCTTAAAGCCCTTATTTTCAAGTATAGATTTAATATATTGAAATATTAAGGTTGCACCATCACACTTTGCATCTAGTGATTTATGGTTAACTACTTTAGTTCCAGACGCGCAATCCTTAGCAAAAGAAATTAGTTGAGTAGCTATGGATTTTTTAAAAACGCCATTAAAAAATATGTCATAGAAATCAGCACAATTGATTAAAGCCTCATGCGCCTTCTCTTCTACTTCAAGTTCATCAAAAGGGTTTTCACATTTGATGGAAATATCAGTATCTTCAAATTTTCGTAGTTTTCTTGCCTCATTTGCTGACAAGGTATCTGTATTGATAAGCAGGTTTGTCCAACGGACATGACCAAGATGATGTTGCATCCCATGTTCAAGTTCATACCTAGTTCTTGCTTCTTCTGATTCGAATTTAGCTTTAGCAGAGAATGTAAAGATACTACTTTTTAAAGGTGTATATGAGTTTCTGCTTTTGGCTACAGAATCGGGGCAAATGCTGGGCTGTTTTGTAAGTTGGATATTAATAGTGTTTGTCATTGTGTTACTCACTTTGAAAGTGTTGGGCTAACTGATTTATTAGCCCAATAAATTAATAATTGCTCTTAGCTCAGATATATTTTATGAACTAAGCGCCTTAATTTTAATGCATTACTTGATTTGGCTTAGCTGCCTCTAAGTGTCGATAAATACTTTCAATTACCTTAATGTAATCAGTTGTATTTAAAGATAGGAAGTGACCAAAGTTGTTTATTGTCAACTCTAATGTCTTGACTATTTGTCTTAACATCAATAGTTTACGATCAATGTTGGTATGCAGTGACTGCTTGTCTTTAGTGGCAATATTAAAAGTATTTTCCCCTACAAAAAAATCAAAGAAAGACTGTTTTTTCGGTAAGATGATAGGATATTGATTTAATATTTGAACGTTAGTACTGGCCTCATCTAATAGTAATATTGTAAACATTGTAGAATCTGCTGAATCTAGTTCAATTTTCAGGGATAACTTTTTAAGGCTCTCCTCCAAGCAAAATTGCATTAAGCTTGTGCCATCATGTATAGTCTTATAATAGTTTTCATTCAAAATATTTTCTGACTGTAAAATATGTGACGCAATCGAAACACAAGTGATTAAATAGTTCTTTTTAATCAATTCGTTACGAATAAAATCCATACAAGCATCAGCATCTAATAAAGCGTCAATTGCGGCAATTTCAACTTGTTCACCATTAAATGGATCATCAGATTTTAAGTGTATCTCTGCGCCATCATAGTCTTTAAGGTTTTTTTGTATCAGCTTTGGAACACTGTTTATGTTGAATTGAAGGTTATGCCAATGAACATAGCCAAATGGGTGAGACATATCATGCTCAGTTTCATAGTTTTTTTTAGCTTCCTCTGTAGAGAATCCAGTTTTAGCTGAAAACGTAATTATGTCGCTATGAGACGGAGTACATGAATCAGTACCTTTAGCTAAACAATCAGGGCAGATATTTGGTTGCTTGGTGCGTTGTAGGTTAATTGTATTTGACATTTTTAATTCCTTTGTGGTAAATGATTTAATCGTTTTTTCATAGGTTGCTTTCTAAGCGGTTCTATTGTCTCTATTATTTATGCAATAAAAGACCGTCCTTTTATCTGCTCAAAAATATCTGTGCTTTTTTCTAAGGAATACTGATAACTCATTGTTTTTAATGCGGTAATATTGTTTGTATATGTTGGTTATGATATGGTCGTCATTCATGCGGAAGTATAAAATACAAAAAAGTTACTTATAATCAGTACTTTAAGAGTGTTTTTTTAATTTTATGAAGGAGGTAATATAAGGGGGGTTAGATATCACTATGATTTTAATGGTGTTTTCTAATACTCTATATTTTAATATTTAAAAATGTTGCTGATTTTAAACTTTATGTATAATATAAACCTACTGTAATCTATTGTTTTTATAGGTTTTTATTTGTATTGGTATAAAAGGACGGTATGATTATGAAAAAAGTTAGTAAAATTGGTACCGAAAGTAACCCTATTAGACTTGTTCAAGAAAATGTTCTTCGTCCCAAATTGGTAGACTGCTCATCATTAACGTTAAATGATCAGGGCGTTTATGATTTTGGAAAGATCAAAGATCTAGTTTCAATAACTTTAGATTTTTTCTATCATAATTTAATTTTAAATCCGAACTTATCTGCGTCTGATATTCAGGTAGGCTTTTTACTCTATGATATTTTAACTTGGGGAGAAGGTTGTGTTTTTTGGCTTGTGCCTGAATGTGAAGCTAGTGGAGACGAAATAGGTGATGAGGGGTTCTTAATAACAACTAAGCCAAATTTTGATCCTCTTATTGTTCAAAGCCTTGTAAATATATGTGCTTCATATAAATTGAATTATACCCAAGACGAATTAATAAATTGTTTAAATATACTTCATGACTTTTATTACATTACATGCACTGAAATTTCTGATATCAATAGTGCTGAAAATAGAATTAATTTTGAATATAAAAACAAAAAAGTAAACCTTACTAAGGAAGCAAAAATTGTTCATATAAGGCTTAATTCAGGGATGGATAAAAAAAACATTACCAATAAATGGCTCAATAAGCGCGAGAGAAAGAGTGAACTATAAACGTTAATATATGCCTCATTTCTAATAATGTATTTTTCATGGTATTAAGTTAGCCTTCGAAAATCACTAAAAATACATCATATAATAATTGAATGCTAACGACTTCTTGGTGCCTTGAAGACGTTAGCTATTGGTTATTCTTTAGGTCAACTGTTAGCCATGAGCGGAAGTTAGCTTTAGAGTTAAAAATGGCAGTTCAGTGATCCTAAAGCTTCCTTTTTCACTTAAAAAATCACATCTATTCACAAATGAAATTATGCCTGAAATTTTTACATGGTATT
>Ga0209184_1001289_pt1 | contig 17503 bp, 16 predicted proteins | sample EN8Hudsemesocosm_2_FD_184627 | JGI IMG/M metagenome (GOLD analysis project Ga0209184, IMG submission 184627) | Methane-oxidizing microbial communities from mesocosms in the Hudson Canyon - EN8C Hudson Canyon (SPAdes) (version 2) | ecosystem: Environmental > Aquatic > Marine > Cold seeps | place... | reverse complement strand
AGTGTAGCATCCACAATTTCAATAAAGTCTTCTTCTTGTAGTTGTAGTACCGAAACATTGACGCATACCGCGACCTGCTGTTCTTTATCCCAGTCACTGGCTTGATGGCATGCCGCATTTAATACCCAAGTTCCTATTTTCTGGATCAAACCGTACTGTTCTGCGATGGGAATAAACTGTTCGGGTGAAATGTCTTCGCCTTCAAACTTCCAGCGGAGCAGGGCTTCGAAGGCATTAATTTGACCATTGCTCGTGGACATGATTGGCTGAAATACCAATCTGAGCTGTTGTCGGTTTATCGCGTCTGTCAGCCCGTCTTTTAAGCGTAATTCTTGTTGCTGTTGTTTATCTAATTGTTCAGAAAATACACCCGCGCTGCCCGGTGCATGTTTTTTCTGATAATACATGGCGGTATCAGCTTGCTGGATTAATCGATGACTGACCACTGCATGCTCTGGTGATAAAGCGACCCCTATCGTTGCGCCTACCGATAAACGGTTATTCTCAAATAAATGAGCTTCAGAAAGTCGCTCTATAATCTCTCGGGCTTTGGCGATAGCCTGTGACTCGTTTGAGCCAGGGAGTATGACCAGGAATTCGTCTCCGCCCCAACGACACAATAGCTGGCTGTTTTGTATGTCGGATCGTAATCTCTCGGCGGTTTTTTCAAGAATAAGATCGCCGGCTTCGTGCCCGATGGTATCGTTGATCTTTTTAAAGTCATCGAGGTCGATAAATAACAGTGCCATAGAGCTATGGGTAGTTTTCGATTTATCCAACTCGCGAGTAAGGTGATTGATAAATGCCGTTCGATTAAATAAACCTGTTAGTGGGTCAAGATTTGAAAGCTCATATATCTTTTGAGTACGCTGATTTACCTGTTCTTCCATGTGATTCACAAGTAAGGCATTTTCATTTTTTAATATCACCGCATTTGATGTGAAGTCTGCTGATTTTTTGGAGACGATGATCATCACTAAGCTAAAAGAAAGACCTAGTATACCGAGTATCTGGTGCGCATAGATATCAGATACAAGCAGTCCAATTGAAGACGGTGCGAGTAAAATGAAGGAGTAAAACATAGCGGTATATTTATGGGCGGCTAATACAGTCACCGACCCGCCAGCTATCGCTGAGATAATAATGATAGAGGTCGTTAATTCAATACTATCGGTATGGGATATGATGTAGATAGCATAAACCGACCATAAAATAGCAGTACAGTTTGCGCCTGTTATAAAATGTAGCAGCGCTTTTTTACCATTAAACTCAGTGTTCTGATGCTTGTATGTCCAAAAAACCAAGTCGACAAAACGTAACGATAGTAGGGTCGCCATGAATGACCACCACACCAGCTTAAAGTCTGCTGTGAGTGGGTTGCTAAAAGCAAATGCTAGAAAGCTAGATGCAACGACAGAGATCAAAATACCAGAGAAGGCATTTCCATATAATAGCTCAGCAGCATCACGGTGCATGCATTTTGCAAGTTCTGGTTTAGGTGAAATCAAAAACAATCCTTATGTTGACTCATATTTAAGGCGGCATTGTATATTAATTAACCTGTTACATTTGCTAACATTTGTAAAACATGACGTCACATAACATACATAATTTGGTCTGAGAAACTGATCTCTAGATTTGAGGGGCTAAAGTTAATTGGCTATCACACAGAAAGCCTGATCCGATGGTGGATATTTCGATAAATTTTTGATGGCTAATTGAATATAAAATAAGACCTACGCCGAATAAAAAGTAGATCAGCATACAATTAATCATTAAGGTGCGCAGGTCTAGAACTTCCAACATTGTGTTGTCCACAACTGTCTATTGATAGTGCTTTTACTGTTCGTGATATTTACTGATATTGATTGAGTTTCTCGACTAATCTAGCTATTTAACGCGGCTATAGCGCTTTAACTATAGTTTAGCTTTGGCCGGCTGTCAGTTTATTCCCTTCCATGTTTGAGCGTGAACAGAGGTGCGTCCGATTCTTTCCATTTTGCCCTGAATAATCTCAGATCTACACTATACTCATGCTATTGAAGCTACGCTTGGCATGAGGTCGAGCTTAGTTGAGTGTTATGAATCATTTTGAGGTCTAAATGGAAGCAGAAACGAAGATAGTGAGTAAGGTATTAGTGCATGAATTTGAGAGCACATCCCTAACCTTACTGAAGGATGTATGTACTGAAAATAGTCTGATAGGCTTAAGAGTCGGTTCAGGTGACAAACTCGTAGGAATAAGAGATGTATCAGATGAGTTTCATGAGGTGCTCGCATCCAATCTTGACCTTGGTGCTGTGTTTTTAACAGAGGCGGTCGACCATAATGGCATTTCTGGCCTCGATTTGTGTGAGCGTATCAATAAATCCCGGCCAGAGCTTCCGATCTTTTTACGCAGAACAAAATCAACCCCACTTCCAGAAAATGTCGAAAATGCGATCGCAGGTTGTTATGAAAATAATAACATTCAACAATTAAATGACCTGATTAATGAATACCTCTACAGTATGTATTACCCCCTTGATTTGGCGAAGGGCTTTCAAGACATTGCTGTTCAAGTATTTGAGAGTCTAATTCCTGATGTTGTAGTGAGAACTGAACACCCTTATTTGGTAAAAGATCAGCTCATATATGGCGAGTTATTTAGCCTGATTCCGCTCGAAAGCGATTGGTGTCGAGGTTATATGATGCTGCAAACAACCGAAAATGAAATACTTGATTTGATTCGTTCGGGTGGTACCTCTATTCATTCAGCAAGACCCTGTCGTGATGAAATAAACTCCGTTTTAAGTGAAGCGACTAACCTGATTTGGGGAAAAGCACGTTCATGTTTTTTCTCTAATGAAGTTTGTTTGGACTCAAATCGTGTCTACGTGCCAATCATGGTTAATCATTCACAGAAACACATGTCATTTGGTTCAACTGAGCCTCAATTATGTTTTAAGTTTAAATTGCACGACCCTCAACGCCGTTTTGCAGATATGCTTGTCTATCTGCGCTTGGTCTTTAATTTGACTTGGTCACCTGAGAAATTTGCAGAGAATGATCATATAGTAGAGTACTTTGTTGAGGGTGGTGAGCTCGAAGTATTTTGATTGTACTCATTCATGGACAGTCAAAGTAAGCCTGAGCTACAGCGCTAGTATAGGGAAGACGGCAACACTATGCCTTCTTCAAAACCACATTCATTCGAGTTTGAAAGGTGATTTCATAGCCTTTCTCTAGTGCGATCTTGACGGCGGGGTTGAAGGTTTGTTTGCGGTATTGTTCGAGTTGAATATAGTCGGGCCAGCTGTCTGATTCAGCTTGTTGCAAGAAGGCCTCAAGCACCGGAAACTCGTATCCTTCAATATCCATCTTTAATAAATTTACTTTTGCCTGATTGCACTGCCCCATAATGTCTAGCAGTGTTAAACCCTGAACTAGAATGGAATCACTCGTGAGTTCAGGGTGTTCGCCTTCATCTTCGTCTTTATCTACGGCCACTAGAGAATTACAGCCCCGGTTTACTGCATCGACAAATAATTCAACGGTTCCAGTGGCGGGGGTCGCCGCAGCCTCAACGACAGTGCAGCGATCTTCAAGGTGACTAAACTCAATGTGGCGCGATAAGCGCTGAGCCATAAGCGGGTCGGCTTCAACGGCGATAAGGGAAATATCGGGTCGGGCCGCAGCTAATAATAAACCATAACCACCAATGTTGGCGCCAATATCCAAAACAAGGGCCTGCTGGGGGAGGTTTTGAGCAAAAAAATTGCGCTCAATACCATCCAATAAGCTGGGAGTGCAGAGTAAACGCTTATCAGAGAGGTTGTTTTTAGGTTCTAATCTAAAGCATACATTTTGAACGATGGTATCGACAGGGCTTTGCTTACGCAGTAAAACCGGCTTACGTAATATAAATGCCAGGCGTTTCCCTAACCAGGTCTGCGTCGGGATGCGCTGGCAAATGCGGATCAGAAACTGGCACCAGCCCGGTGGCGCATAGCGACCAAAAGGAGCATTAGTCATGTTATTAGACTCTATTGAAAATAATGGATGAGAGCTTAGCAATAAAGTACATCTTAGCGAACAGGAATTAGAAAACTTTTTAGCGCTTCGTGTTAATGTTTATAGTCAGAAGACATTCGAACAAGTTATCTTATCGCCTGGAAACAGACTAATGTATGAAAAACACGATATTCAAATAGGTATCAGTGCCTGTTTATTGGGTGAAAAAGTGCGCTACGATGGCGGGCATAAACTTCAGAACTATATCCATGATACTTTGGGCGAGTTCTTTAGTTTTAAAACCTTTTGTCCTGAAATGGACATTGGCCTGGGGGCGCCGAGAGAAACCATTCGGTTGATTCAGAAAGAGGACGGCATTCGTTGTGTCGGTACTAAAACCGAGACGCTCGATGTCACAGAAAAGCTAGTGTCTTCTGCTCAGGAACAAGCCTCGTGGCATAAAAACCTCTGTGGTTATATCCTCAAAAAAGGTTCACCAAGTTGTGGTATGGAAAGCGTCAAACTTTATGGTTTGAACCAGAAAAAGCCCAATTTGCCTCAAATGAAGGGGGTTGGCTTATATGCCAAGGTGCTGCAAGATAATTTTCCGCATTTACCTATCGAAGAAGAAGGGCGCTTAGGCGATACTGGCCTTAGAGAAAACTTTATCAAGCGTGTGTATGCCTACCGGCACTGGAAAGATGTTAATCAAAAAATGCTTACAACAGATGTGCTGACCGAGTTTCATACGCAGTACAAATATGTCCTGATGAGTCACGATCAGACAAGGGCGCGAGTATTGGGTAAGAGCTTATCGGCTACGGTTTTGGCTAAGACCACGGCATCTATGGCAGAGCTGAGTAAAACCTACTTGGCTGAATTTATGTCTATTTTAAAAATTAAGGCGAGTATTCAGAATCACATATCTGTGCTACAGCATATTCAAGGCTATTTAAAAAATGAGCTGATTAAAGACGATGAACAGGAATTGACCGAGACTATAGAGCAATATCGGCAAGGCTATTTACCGCTCATTGTGCCAGTCACACTGTTGAAACATCATTTTCGTCGATACCCAATGCCGTCTGTTCAACATTCCAAATACCTTTCGCCACACCCCTCTGAATTGATGTTACTAAATTCGATATGAGTCGCTCAAGTAAGTCTTATCGCACTAAGAGGTTTCCAGCCAATCTCTTACAGCCAACCCTGTCCCGAAGTTCCAGGCTTTGAGTTTTGACTTTTCTATTAGCTTGTAATCATCTAGCTCTTCGTTGAGCCTTACTTCCCCCGTACATATGGCGTGATAGGCAATGATGACTTGGTTCATTTGTTCAAAAGGGTAGACTCCGACTAACTCAACTTCTTGTGTATCGAGGTTGAGTTCTTCTTTGATTTCTCTTCGGACGGCCCGATCGGGCGCTTCTTTTTCATCCAGGAAGCCACTCACTAAACCAAACATTTTTTCAGGCCAGCTTACATTGTGCGCTAATAGCACTTTGTCATTAAATTCAATGATCGCTGCCACCACCGGTACAGGGTTATTCCAATGTACGAAATCACAGGTGGTATCCGAACAGGCAAGGTAGGTTTTGCCTTGTCTTTCTGTGGTGGCCAATTCATTGGCGCAAAGTGGGCAATACTTCATATCAATCTCCTACTAATTCTTTTCGAGTAAATTTCAATATTAGGACGCTTTGGTTATGGTATCGATGGATTTAACCCATCTATTGGCAAAATCATTGAGTGGGTAAAAAAGTTCGATTAACTCATAACCATCTTGACTCAGTTGATAGCCTGAGTCTGGAGACTTATAAACGAGTTGCGCTGCGCATAGGTCTTTTATGCGCGTATTGATAATGGTGGGTGATAAATCGCCACAACGGCTTTGTAATTCTCTAAACGTACAAGGGCTTGTCTTTAATTCCCATAAAATTCTAAGAACCCATTTTTTTCCTAATATATCAATTAGTTGCATGATAGGTCTTTGGTGTTTAGTGCTCGTCATTGCGATTTCCGAAGTTTAAATTCAAAATTAAAGCTTGCGCTACATATATTGTAGCGGTATTGTGGGTTCGTTGCTACATAACTTGTAGCGTAGTCTAACCGAAATGACTAGCAGATAAAAGTTAGTTCTTGTTGGAGAATTTATGAATACACGATTAACCCCCCTTAAAGCGCCATTTTCAGCTGAGATTGAGGCTGATTTCAATACCATCATGCCGCCAGGAATGCCGCCTTTGTCGATTTTTACGACCGTTGCGCATAACCCGCGAGTATTACACCGGATGGTGATAGGTGGTTTGTTAGATAAGGGCAGCATTTCTTTAGCAGATCGAGAATTAGTGATATTGAGAACCTGCGGCTTATGTAAGGCTGAGTATGAATGGGGCGTTCATGTGGCCGGCTTCGCTGAAAAAGCGGGGTTTAATACACATCAGATTAGTGATACAGCACGTGAGCGTTCGGATTTGTCCTTATGGCGTTCTGAACAACAATTACTGATTCAATTGGCGGATCAGCTGCATGAAAGCAATCAAGTGGATGATGACTTGTGGGCGCTCCTGTCAGCAGTATATCAACCCGAGCAACTGGTTGAGCTAATAATGCTGGCTGGTTTATATCATGCGGTCAGTTTTATGGTGAATGCTTGCCGAATAGAGCGGGAAGCGTTTGCGCCAGCTTTTCCAAAATGTGAAAGCCAAGAGTGAAAGGAGTGAGTTGATATTATGAAGAATATAACATTTGAATCCCTACCGGGACTTCCTGCCTTGTACTTAAAAGCGGGAACAAAGCGTAATGCTAAACAGTTGACGTCTTTACCTGAGTTATCCTTGAGGGTTTCGGGGCTTAAGATTAATCGTAAGCAACTGTCGAGCTATTTGAATGCATTTGAATATGAAAGTACGAAGCTATTGCCGGCGCCTTTTTTGTACTTGGCAGCGCAAGCTATTCAGCTTTATATGCTGACTTTACCCGAGTTTCCACTAAGCCCCGCAGGTTTGGTGCACCTAGGCATAAGATTCGAGCAGACGAAAGAATTATCGCCTGAATGGCAAGGTGATGTGGTGATGTCGATTATCAATCAACGCCGTTCAAAGAAAGGTTTAGTGCTCGATATCGAGTCGCGATTTGAGAATAATACCGGTACTGGGTGTTTAACAATCACCAGTACTTATTTGGCGCGAGCTGTAAAAGTACGTAATGATGATTCGCTTCCTAAACTAGTCGATTTTGACGAAGAGTTATTGAAGGGTGGGCATGCATTCGATTCTGGTTTTTCAGTGGGCCGGCATGCGGGTAAACGCTATGCCCGGCTCTCGGGAGATTATAATCCCATTCATCTATCCGCTTGGAGTGCCAAACTGTTCGGCTTCAAACGGCCCATTATTCATGGTTTATATATGGTGTCAAAAGCTTATTCCGAACTTTATAAACAACACAAAGCTCTGCCTTTAGAAGGGGCTTTTCAGTTTAAATCCCCGCTTTATCTGCCTGGAAAAGCTTATTTAAGACTAAAAGAAAGTAATGACCATTGGGCGGTATGCGTGAATTCATCCGAAAGCGATCATCTTCATGGGCATGTGATTTATAATTGACCCGTTTTTCTAAGAGGTATAAACCACCGTAATTCTAAAAGTTTCCTTTATAGAGGGGGGGAATGTCTTCATTTGAGTGTGGGTTCAACTTATCGACGCAATTTTGTTAAGTGAATTTGTCCAGTTTATTGGTGTGCTCAGTGATGGCGGTGGTAGCGGCCGCTTGCAGTTTCTTTTTAGCTTTTTTGGCTGTATTTGACAGGAGTATTGTAAGCTGAGATAAGTAGGTGTCTTGTGCGATACTTGGTATGCATCGTGAAAATTAAAGTGGCTTGTGGCTAAATTAAGTTACAAATATAAGGGTCAATATCGGTTAATAATGTCGTTAATTACACCTGACTTGTGAGCGTCTTTCAGAGCTCTATTAAACTTCTCTATAAAGCCTTTTCGCTTTAATTTCTTGGCAAAAGCTAAGTAATTTGGGTCGCTGGTGATTCGTTTCGGCAGTATGCTGAAGTCACCTATAGATAAAGAGCTATCCTTTTCTATTCCATGAATTAGCGCGGCTTCGCCTGGGTTAATAATAGCGGCATCTATACGCCCGATTTTGAGTTTTTTCAAACGCTGTACACTATTATTATCTTCTTCAGGCGTAAAAAACTGTTTAGCTTCTATATAATCTCTACCATAGGCACACGCTCTGCAGACACCAATTATTTTCCCTTCTAAGTCTTCAAATTTTTCAAAATTAAATTCATTCCCTTTTTTCACAACCAAGATAACCTCGTCGTAATAAAGTACTTCAGAGTAGTCAAATATTTTTAACCTTTCTTCGGTGATTGAAATTCCGACTATACCTCCATGCCCAGTTTGCGATCTATGGTAAGCCCGTTTCCAAGGAAATAGATTATGATTAAATTGAATCCCCATATCTTTTCCGATGTGGTTCATAATATCCACTAAGATACCTTTAGCTACACCTTGTTCCTGCCAAATTTTTGGTTGTTTTATCGCATTCCCATTTATTTCAATTCTCTCTGCCACACTATTTAGACTAAACAATAAATAAATTGCTAATAGGGCTATTTTCATAATGCTCACCTTAACTCTTACTGCAGGTGAATGTAGTACCAATCACACCTTCTTATTATGTTTATAGTCTATAAATTACTCGCTGTTTTGTTATTTGGCTTATTTTAGGTAAACAAATGATGATAAAGCTAAGGTATTTGATGTAGGTCAAAAAACGATCAATTGTTGTTGGTTTTAATGCGCTTGTTTGAAATAGACGAGATTGCCGCCAAAGGTAAGTAACTAGTTACTAATGTAATGAATTGAGTAATTGAGATTACACGACACTATCGCGTTAGAAAATCAACACCACATGAAAGTGCTAAAGCGTTAAGACTTACTCGTTTTGAGGCACTTATATATAGAAAGCGACCAGGTAGGGACAGAAATACCACGTTAATTGAATATACTTCAAAATCAGGTGTAAATATCTCAAGGAAGGGTAGTCGTTGCCCTATTTGAAAGGCCGCTAAACCTTCGAATATCGCATCGTTATCGTCAGGTGATGGTACACTGCGTTGTTTTCGATTTGTTGGGTGAATCACGATATGTAATAGGCGTAGCTGCTTTACTTTTGTATTTATATATAGCCTTGCGCATGTATAGTAATTGTATTAGCAATGCTTTGGCCTGAATATCAATTAAGAGTCTGGCGTTTTTAGAGGGTAGTGTTAGTGGCTTGAGTTGAGCCAGAGAAGACGCTGGATGCAGCTATCGTTAGATAATGAGATTAACGTCACTAAGTAGTTTTCCGATGCTCTGCCTGCTATCGAATACTAATAAAACGTTGATTTTTTTCTGTACTTCATCTACGCGATAGATAACTAGGTTATGCTTATCGATAACCAACTGACGATAATTGGCTATGCCTAAATCTAAAAGACGGTCACATATAGGTCCAATGAAAGGATCACTGAGAAGCTTTTCTTCAATTTCACATCGAATTCTAGCTTTTGTTTTGTTTGCTAGGTTTTGTGAATATTTTCTCGTAAGAAAACTACAAAGTCTTTTCAGAGTGATTTTAAAAACGGGACTAAAAACTAATTTATAGGGCATGATTACCTAGTCAATATTGAAAGCGTCATTGATGTCTAATGCTTCTCTAGAAGTACATTTTTCCGCTAGATTCACAAGCTTGAGTAAAGCTATCGACTCCTGCTGATACTGATAATCATCAAAGCTTTGAACCACATATTTTGCTTTTCCGTTTTGGGTGACCAATAAAGGTTCGTCAACGTTAAGCTTATTTGCATTTTCCTTTACGTAAGTAACTGTTTCGGTCTGCATAATTAAGGCCTATATTCGTACTGAATAAAGCCTGATTATGACACAGTCATTTATTGTGTGCACTCACATTCAAATTGATGCAGCTTTTTTCATCAACAAGTTATTACTGTTTCAAGTTTTGAAAGACTTGCTTCGAGCCAAATTTGCCGCTGATAGCCTGTCTCAGCTTACCATATATAGTTTGCTAGATAGGGGCTGAGGGCTTCCACTGAACTATCAATGATCACATGGCTCAAGCTCGCACGAATAAGACTCTTAATGCCTTGCCAAAGTTGAGTAAGATTTGAAGATTTCTCGTGGCACAACTTTCTGGTTTTGGTATTCAGCGTTTTCATACTACCAGGGGGAAGCTATCTCTTTATAGTAGTTAAGTTATACTGCAACTTAGAATCATTTGATTTTAGTCGGAATGACAATCAGGTGTCACCGATCCCTTTAATTGTTCCTCGTACCGCTCACTTTGGGTTTTCTAAAATGAGTCCCTATAGTTATTTGGTCGACACTTTGATAGAAAACTTACTGAATTTAAAGAAGATGGTACGACTGAAAAGTTAATGGAAACACCTGAGACTTTGGAAGCGGCATCAATAACAAAAATTAAAAAAACACAAGTGACAGAATCTATGATTATGGTTGACCAAGTAAAACTTCAAAATGGAACATGCTCTAGGGTACTTCAAGGTGAAACTATTAGTGGACCTGAGATCAAGCTAACTATCTTGAGCTTGCTGAAATGATCCCTGTACCTCGTGACTGCTTTAAGTTGATTCTTACACTGACTCTTGTATTCATAGCATCAGGCTGCGCACGATCTGATAAGTCATTGAGCGCGGAGATACTTGGTGCCAATGGGCTCTTTTTTGACGCTCATGACCAGCTCTATGTAGCCAGTGTTATTGGTGCTGGCATATGGGTAATTGATCGCGAAAGCGGCGAGACGAAGAAAATTCTCAGCAAACGGGAGGGGGTGCTTTCTCCTGATGATGTGACGATCGGTCCAAGCGGGGTAGTCTATTTTACAAACCTTCTACACGGTACCGTCGGCTCACTCTCGCCAGAGGGGAGGGTGAGCGAGATAGCAAACCTAGGGGTCGGAGTCAACTCGCTGACGCTAGCGGATGATGGCCAACTCTGGGTTGGACGTGATTTTTTTGGCGATGGACTTTATCAACTCGACCCTTCTGGTAAGGAACAACCTAGAACCGTTATCACCGAGCCTGGTTGGATCAATGCAATGGACTTTGGCCCGGACGGGATGCTCTACGGCCCGGTCTACAGCAAGTCTATTGTGGTACGAATAAATCCCTTGAATGGAGTTATGACGACTGTGGCTGACGATTTTGCGGCAAGGCTCCACGCAGTGAAATTCGACCACGCTGGTCGCTTGTATGTGCTTGAGAGTCGTCCGGGCCGAGTACTTCGAATTGATCTTGAAAGTGGTGAGCGAACTGTGCTGGGGAGTTACGCTTCGGGCCTCGACAACCTTGCGTTTGACTCGAGCGATCGACTCTTCGTTTCCAGTCATTTAGATGGCTCTATTCATGAAGTAATGAAAGACTCGTCATTACGTGTGGTTAGAGGGCCGACCGATAAAGCAGTTAGTTCTACGCTTGCAGTTTTTATCGGTATACCGGTTTTTTTGGTGCTCGTCCTCGTAGCAATGGTGCTCTTTTTGAGGCGAATGTACTTGCGTCATCGAATAGTAAACTGAGGTGGCTGATTACGTACATTTTAGGGTAGGTGGCCGTTAAAAATACTGTTGTGTATAAATTAGGGTAGCATGAGTAAACGATTAAAACTCCAAAAGTTACCTTTATATATTGTGGTGTTAGTGGCTTGAGTAGAGCCAAAATAGCGTCTCAAGTTGTCATTTTGTTAGGTGATTTAGTCCAGTTTATTATTTCAATATGCTTGGGGCGACAAGTGAAACTTGTTAGACCGGATGAACTAGTAAAGTTTGTAAAGCTGATCCTATAGGGCCATCTGTATCAAATAAAGTGGCGTCAGACATGCCTAAGCCACTAGATTCCCAGAACGATTTTGCTTTTGATGCAAGCCAATTTGATGTGGGTGCACGAAACATAATGATCGTTAAGTCAGGATTCAAGAAATTGGCTTCGGAAACCTCTTGGTTTCTTGAAATTCCGTTACCACAATCAGCCAAAGGGCATAGGCGCTGGAAAGGGCTAGGCAGTTCACTTTCTAACAAGGGAAGCGTCTTCATCCAAATTGTCGTCGGGCCTGGGTGACTATTTTCTTCGGGAGGATATCTTATTTCAATGCCTGCTGAGAAAAACGGTAGGTTATGCTTTGCATCTTTAATAGGGAAGTCGCCGGGTATTGATTCATCAAAATCAGGTTTAGAAATAGTAGCAGTTGGCAATTCACCTACTTTCAGTGTTTTAGCATGTAAGCTAGATGCAATGGCAATGGTTTTTCCACTACGATCAATCACGGTTGCTGTCGCGGTGCTAACCATTCGGCCCTGTTTTCGAAATTCAGAATGAATTTGAAATCCCCTCATCGGGATTGGTTTAAGCACTTCAACAGTCAAGCGGAATAACTGCTTGTCTGGCACCAGTTGTTCCAACTCGCGCGCGATAACTCCAGTAACTGGGCCAGCATGACAAGCATTTTCATCCCATGGGCCTCGTGCCGGGTCGTTTCCAATATACCACTGTTCATTTTCAAGGTGGAAAAAAGCTTTTGCTTGGAATGGTGTGTTCATTTTTTTTGTGCAACTATTTTTTGGAGAGGCGTCAATCTAACAAGATTACTGTTTGTTGGATAGGGCAGGACTGCAAGATATCCTACTCAATGACTTAAGGCATCTATTGGCATTGAAATCTGTACAAAATGGGGATGCGATCACCGGAGGTGAATCAAAATTGGTGGGGCTTGCTTTGAGCCAAAGTTGCCACTGACGTTTTTTCGAAATTTATCAAATATAACTATCTAGAAAGTTCAATTCTGTATTTCAGACGCTCGGTAGACTGGAAGTCTCATATCCGACAATATAAATTAGAGGCTCTGTCGTCTAACAGAGCTTCGAATACCTAACAGAGCTTCGAAATAAAAGCTGAAATTTCACATTAATTCGTTTGCTTCACTGCTTTCCAAGCTGCAGTGGCAAGATGTTCTCCATATTCTGTAATGGACGTTTTTGACTTTCCGGATAGCCAGCTACGAGCATAGCTCATACTTGGTCCTATGATTAGAGGGGGGTAGAGCTCAGGAGGTAAGCAGGTTATTTCACCTGATTGTATATGCGGGTGAAACCAGTTACTGATTGATTTTCGAAACGCTTTGTTAATCTCCTCAAGTTGCTTGGTTGATTCACCTTTGACTATCTGAGAGTTAGTGTGGAGTATAAAACGGGTCCAATCTGGGTGCTCAGCAATCCAGTTGACTAAGCATAATACCACTGACTTTACGCCATCCTCAGCGGAGGATGTTTTTTGCAACACGCCAATTAATCGCTCGTTGTGGTCATTCATGCCAAGAATAAATAGCTCACCGGCTATTTCTTCTTTATTCCGAAAGTGGTGGTACATACTGCCGACACTAGCGCCTGAATGTTTCCTGATCATGTCTATTGTGGTGTTCGCATAGCCGTGTTCAGTGAAGCACGTTAGTGCCGCCTTTAAAATTTCTTGGCGTCTGGATGAGTGTTTTTTATTGTTGTAAATCATAATACTGAATGACCTGACTAATTTGGGATGCTGTCACTAACCTTAGGTGTGTACGAACAAGTGAATAATGATAATGGAATAATTGCTCATTGACTAGAATATTGTTCTAGAATAATATTCTAGTTAGCCCAGATGCATGGTTTTATTAAGACCATTGCGATATATGGGGTAGGGTGACCCAAATCTTAGTTGGCCTAAGTGAAATAACTTCAGGAGTATTTATGGTTCAAAATATCGTACTGAAAGTGATTAAATATCGATGGTTGGTACTTTTTCTATCTCTGTGTGCCGTGGGTGTTGCCGCACTGGGGCTACAACACCTTGAGGTCGTTACTGACTATGAGGTGTTTTTCGATGGCGACAATGAACGGCTAATAGCCAATCGCAACAATGAAAACGCCTTTGGTCGGCGAGACTCTGTTCAGTTTATTTTAAGCGTAAAATCGGGCTCCGTTTTTCAGCCTGAAATACTGTCTGTCGTTGAGGAACTGACTGAAGCTGGTTGGCAAATTCCCTTTTCAAAGCGTGTAGATTCTCTCACTAACTTTCCCTATACCCGAGCTGAAGGTGATGATTTTTTTGTAGATGATTTATTTTCAGACCCAGAAAATATGTTGGCTAGTGAAATTGAGGCGCGTCGTAAGTTCGCATTGAATGAACCGTCATTGGTGAGCACGGTCAATCAAAAACAAAATTTTACCGGCGTTTTGGTGACGATTAACTTGCCAGAAAATAACTCGGCCGCGACCCAGGAAATTTCCCAATATGTGCTTAATCTGACAGATGAATTTAAGGCTAACTACCCTGATATTAATATTGATGTCACAGGTTCAATCTTACTCAATAATGCTTTCTTTGAAGCTTCAACCAGCGGAACGGCCAAATTATTATTAGTCATGTTCACTTTGATGCTGGTAGCGGTAGGGTTTTTACTGCGTTCAGTGGTGGCCACCATTGCAATATTAATACTGACCATTCTATCTATCCTTAGTGGAGTCGGTCTGGCGACTTGGGTAGGTATTCCTTTAACCGGCCCATCCTCTTCAGCTTCGATTATTATTTCAGCTTTGTCCGTCGCCAACACCGTGCATATCATGGCTATATTATTGAAGAGAATGATCGAGGGTGAAACTAAGTTAGACGCGATAGCCATGACCGTGAAAGTGAACTTTCAACCCGTTGCTTTAACGTCGTTAACGACTGTTATTGGTTTTTTGTGTTTAAATTCGAGTGATGTGCCTCCCTATCGGTTTTTAGGCACTACGGCTGCTTTAGGGGTCGCCTCGTCCTTGTTTTTGACGTTCACATTTTTACCCGCTCTTCTGTCAATTATGCCTATCAGGGTAAATAAAAAATCAACTAAAGCTGTTCCCAAAGCAGATTGTTGGGCCTCATTTGCCGACTTTGTGGTAGCGCGACGTAATGTATTATTTTTATTTTGTCTTGTGGCGGCCTTGCTGGTAAGTCCACTTGCCTTAAATAACAAAGTGGATGACCGCTTGTTAAGGTATTTTGACGAAGACGTACCCATTCGGGCAATATCAGAAGTCGCCATGGAAAATATAGCGCCATTTTACGCACTGAGTTATGGCCTTACATCGAAAGGCGATGGCGGGATTGCTGAGCCTGAGTATCTCAGATACCTGGAAGCGTTTTCTGAGTGGATCAGGGCGCAACCTGAAGTCATGTATCTTTCAACGTTGTCCGATACTATGAAGCGAATCAATCGTTCTATGCATAGTGAAGATGAGGCGTGGTATAAAATACCGGATGAGCGTGATTTGGCCTCGCAATACCTGTTGCTGTATGAGTTATCTTTACCCTACGGTCAGGACCTGACGAACCAAGTCGATATTAACAAGTCATCCACTAAAGTCTTAGTTGGTTTTCGTGATATTTCCAGTAATGAAATGAAAGCGTTTGGTATCAGGTCAGAGGCATGGATGGCTGATAATTTACCCGACTATATGCAAGTGCCTGCAACGGGCCCACCGTTATTATTTGCTTATATATGGGAGAGCGCCACTAAAAGTAACCTTATCGGTATGGTGATGGCTGTATTGCTTATATCGGTTGTAATCGCTATTGCAATGAAGAGTGTTAAGTTAGGTTTTGTTAGCCTGATTCCCAATTTAATACCGGCGGCCATGGCATTTGGTGTTTGGAGCCTGATCAATGGTCAGTTGGATATTGGCTCGTCTATCGTGGCGGTCATCTCGTTCGGGATAATTGTCGACGATACCATTCATTTTTTAAGTAAATACCAGTATGCAAAGAAAACCGGCTCCAGTGCTGAAGATGCCGTGCGTTTTGCACTTACAACGGTGGGAAAAGCCCTGCTAGTGACGACGGTAGCGTTGGTGATAGGTTTCTCGGTATTGACAACGTCAAGCTTTACATTGAATAGTTCTATGGGATTATTGACCAGTATAGCGATTGCTTTCGCTTTGATTTTAGACTTTCTACTATTACCTCCGTTGCTGATTTTCATGGATCGTGGGCGTGCCCAAGTTTCTAAACCGGGGCTTAATGAAGCGGCATCTACTGATCAAGAGCCTATTGAGGTAACTGCTCACTAAGGTAACTGCCCGCTAAGATAATGAAACGATGAGTGAGGATATTATTGTAGCGATCACCGCCTTTGACCCTGATTTAACCTTGATTTCTTTACTTAAACATAGAGGAATTGAGGTCAGGCCTAGGCGAAGTATTCAACATTACAAGCAGCGAGCGATGAAACCTTTGATCCTGAATACAATAATCGTTTTGATAAAAGCTGAGTCCATGGCGTGAATGATTTCAATCCACAAGCCAAAGTTGCTACTCAGCGACTTAAACCGTTAAAGCTGTCAGAGTGTTAGCTATCAAGACGTTTTGAATGTGTATTCTTAAGCTAGATTATATTAAAAATATGTGGGATGAGTTTTCAATGGAAAGTATTAAAGGTACATGCCGCTGTGGTCAGTTAAGCTATGAATTAAATAGCCCTCCTGTTTATGCTGCTTATTGCCACTGCACAGAATGTCGTCAACGTAATAGTTCTCCGTGTACTAGTTTCATCATGGGTTTGCAAGATAGTTTGAATGTGTCTGGTAAAAGCGACGAATACAGTGAAGCTAGTGGATCAGGCTCAACACTCGATCACTATCGTTGCATAAATTGCGGAACAGTAGTCTATATGCGTATAAACCGACTCAATAATATTGTTGCCATTCCATCAGCCACGTTATTGGATGAGAAATACTTTCAGCCTGTAGAGCATCTTTGGATACAAAGTAAGGTACCTTGGCTTGAAATCAAAGATGGTTTACCTCAACGTGCAGGTCCTCCTAAGTTTCCTGCCGGGTTCTTAGCTTAAGGAGGAGTGGTTAACGTATCACTCCTTAGTCAGCGCTTTATACGAAAACGAAATCAAGATAATCTGACCGATTTTATCTCAAACTTCAGCGGCGAGTTTTGGCATGTAGGTCCACCATTTCGCCATGAGTATTACTGGTTTTGATAGGCTTGCTTTGAACAAAAGTTGCCGCTGAAGTCTGTCGAGGTTAACCAGATATGGTTTGCTATACAGAGTCTTGAGGGGCGCCACTGAACTATGAAGATTAAATGGCTTAAGTTCGCACTAAGCAGACGCACGTTTTAATCCAATATATTTGATTGTGGCAAAAAGAGGTCCGTCGTATTCGTGCAAAACTCAATCATTTATTACGGTAGTTATCAGAGGCAAGTTTAGGGTGAAAGCTGACATATAGAATTGATCAAAACTAAGAGTGATTGCCTGCTTTTCAAATGCTTCAGGGGCTTATTAGAAATAATTGCAGGTAAAGTACAATGTGCTAAGCTTGCATGACAGACCTAATCATAGAGTTGTCTACGAGGCTCTGGTATGACTATGTGGGTGTACGCGCTATGAGTACCCAA
>Ga0209184_1001288_pt1 | contig 17508 bp, 10 predicted proteins | sample EN8Hudsemesocosm_2_FD_184627 | JGI IMG/M metagenome (GOLD analysis project Ga0209184, IMG submission 184627) | Methane-oxidizing microbial communities from mesocosms in the Hudson Canyon - EN8C Hudson Canyon (SPAdes) (version 2) | ecosystem: Environmental > Aquatic > Marine > Cold seeps | place... | reverse complement strand
TTATGTTGTCACTGATTCAATATTGTCTGCTTGTAGTTTAGTAAGCTGACAATATGTTTTATGAAAAATATTGATAGATTAGTGTTATTTCAAAGGACTAAAGTCAGGCATCTTGATGTCAGCTATTGGCACCAAGAGGCTTAGTAGAGTGACTTAAAACCTTTCATCGTCAGGTTAATTTGGCCTAATTATCATGATTTAACTTACGGCGATAACTTTAACTTTATAGCCAAAGCGTTACAAATTAGAAGCTCAGAAAACCTATAGCTTTGGGTATCAAAGCGATACTTTTTGTTTTCACTAAATCGGAGCGACATTATCTTTACGTGAAGTGCAGCTAATGAAGGCTAAGGAGTTAAAGCACTCCCTTTTTAGTCTGCCGAGAATGGTTGGCTCTTAAGCAAAAGCGATCATTATTCGTATTCGCAGTAAGAGCAATATCAGAGAATGACGCTCTGACGTGAAAAAAATCGCCTTATCTTATCAAGAAATTAACGCCGCCATTTACGGACTGAGTTCCGTAAGATTGCCTTATATTACTCCCAAATTTCCTAGCCAATCATTTGCTTCATCCAAGTTTTCACAAAACTTAGTTTTTGCATTTGCAAGGGGCACATGGGGTCTTTTTAGTAAAAACTCTTGAAGTGTAGAATTGCAAACTACTATTTCATATTTTTGATTGTGAGAATTGGCCCACAAATTTATCTCATCAACTTCATCCCAAACAGCCGGAATTCTTGAATCAAATTTAATTAGATCAACCAAACAAGCCCAAGGTTTATTTTCTAAAGTTTGGGCAAGTAACTTAAACTCCTTAGCAAACCTTAATGCGGTTTCGAGATTCCAAGCAGAAAAAGCTCGAACAACAATTGTTTGGTTCTTTATTTCCATTTCAAAGGAACCGTGTTCTTGCATAAGAGCCTCCCAAAAGTTTTAACGCCAAGAGGTGGACTTCCCATGAACTATTGTTGTAATAACGCCTTTCTAACTTGTTCTCTTATTTTTTGAATTTCACCTTGGGTATCCATTTGCTGTAAAATGGCTGTAATTTGAGGAATCAATCTTTCATGTCTTTTATGTATATAGTGAAATAATTCAACGCTATATAAAGGTGGATAAAGCACCTTTATATTTTTAAACCCGAGACTTCTTGCTATCAACTGACCCTCTACTATCGGGTATATTCCTAAGTCCGCTCTATCGAGATCAAGCATTAAAAAAATTTGTTTTCCGTGTGTCACATATATGTAATTCAATTCTTTAGGTAATTGAGTCTCTATAGCTTTAATTCCACGCCTTATAAGAACGTTATAAGGACGTAGGCTTTTCCACCCCGTGACAGGAAAACTTAAGTTCTTTGTAAAGACGCCAATACTCATAGTATTAATGGGAACTGGGATCATAATTAAGTTGGGATACTTATTTTGAACTCCCTGAACTCGATTCAAGGCTCCATCAACTCCTCCATTGTTAGCTTCAAGTATTGCCCTTTCTCCAGGCTGTTCTAAGAATTTAACCGTTATTCCAATTCTTTTATAGGCTTCTTGAACTACTTTTTGACTAACAACCGGAACATATACACCTTCAGGAGTAGAAATTGTTATTGATTCCTGCGCTATAACTGGATGTGATATCCAAGTAAGCATCACCCCAATAGCGATTAAAAGTCTAATTGTTAGCATCTGCTTACTTCTCAATAGTTGATTTTTATGTTGCAAGAGATTAAATAATAGTATATTTGTTTTATATATGCGAAATAGCCCAATTCAATAGCATTTTTGAAAGAATCAAAGTGTCTTATTTGTGCGAACTTGAGCCGTTCAAATATTTAATTACCGGTGGGCGGGAATTGCCACAAAGCCGGCGCTTAAGGTTTAGGGTTGTATGGCCAAATTGTATTGATTTCACTTGCTAGCAAAGTGCTGGCTAACCAGTTAAAGCGATATTTTTTGAACTTCAATAAACTACTGGTTCTAGTACAAAAGAATTCCTTTGTTATCTTCTGAAAGAGCATGTTAGGGAGTCGAGGCTCGCCGCAATGATAAAAACCACCTTTACAAATAATAAAAGTACAAAAAATTTAGGTGAGCACTACAATGAAGGGGATAGTGACTATCAACTAGATGTTGATAGTTCTGAATTATCATTTGATAGCCAAAGATAGGTTGTCGAGTTTCTTTGGTGATCCGAAAATCGTATCGACAATGAAGCTAATTTTTAATCATATGCGCACTCTGTTATATGATCATACATGGATAGAAATATCATGAATAGAAGGGGTTGAGACAAATGACGTTGAAGAAAATAAATTTATCTGGAATTACAGTATTACTTCTAATGGCTGTATGTAGCGCCGCCTCGGCACAATCAAAAAATGATTTACCCGACTGGCAGTATTATGGATACAAAATCGTTCACCACATGGGTTCAGTAGTAGGCCATATAGAAGAATTTGGTTTCAATACTTTTGATCACCCTAGAATTGCCGATTACCGCTCTTTCGTCATAACACCTGCACTGGATCATTTCTATTCTAAGGCGGTAGCAGACGTCCGGTTTGGCCCCATTATTATTGATACGCCGGCTAAAGACGAACGGTATTCTAGCCTCCAGATTTTTGATGTAGAGCACCATTCTATTTTCGAAAAACTTACCGCTAAAGAGGGCGAACGATTTATTCTTGTTCATGAAGATTACAAAGGCAAGTTGCCCGAAGGCACGGTCATAAAGACGACTTCTAACTTTCCCTTTGTCTTCCTTCGTACGCAAACGTTTGCATTCAATGAAGACAAATTGGCCAAAGGCATCCGTCACGAAGCTAGGATGTATGGGCTTTCGGGAAAAGTAGACTTACCGAACCCAAAAGATCCTCTTGCGTTGATCAATTGGACCATTGACAATTCCAAACCCTATAAATCAACCAAAAAACTCATGGCAAAGGCTGCCAAGAGTTACACACCATCGGTACACAAGGAAACATTTGAACATATAAAACAGTTCCTTGCGTCAGGAGGCGTAAGTGGTAATACAGGCGCTTTTGAACCTGTTGATCATCCTGCTGGTGGTAGTCATAAAGTGAGAGCTGCCGGCACATTAATAGGACATTTGGGCTTTCCGGTGCATCATGCCTATTATCAGGTGATTCCAGTGGATCGCACAGGAAAGAAACATGCAGGTGCTAACGGCCCCTTCGTAATGACTCTACCTCACGTACCTGGCGTAGATCTTTTCTGGTCGGTCACACGTTATGATGCTAATACCTTTCTGCCGCTAAATCCTGCAGATATTGGCAACAATGACATTCAAGCTTATCCGAATTATTCTACCAAGCCTGACAAGGATGGGAACGTGTCCTTTACATTCAGTAAAAAAGACCTAAAAGATGGGACTTACTGGATGCCTGTACTCGACAGCGGCTATTACATTGTCGTCCGATACTACGGCCCCACATCGAAACTCAATGGTAGAACCGCCAAGGATATTCTTTACAAAGGAACCAAGCTAGAAGAGATATTCAAGACTGTGAAGTTCTAACGATCGCTAAAGTTAGAAACTGAATTTGTCACAGGCGCTATTCTTAACGAACTTTGGATAACCCATGCGCAAATCTTTTGGGTTATTCTTGGTCTTAATTGCAGTGGTGCTTCGTAAGCGTTTGAAGTAAAAGGCTTGCTTTTGCTCATTTTCAATAGTTATCTCAAACCCACATCTGGCTGGATTATCCTGAATCAAGCGAGCTTATTGAGTGACTGTTTAGTGCGAACTTGAGCCGTTCAAATATTTAATTACCGGTTGAATCCACACCACTAAGCCGCCTCTGGAGGTTAGGGTCAACATGGCCTAATTATCTTGATTTCGCTTGTTAGCAAAGCGCTGGCTAAGGAAGGTGGGTTCAACTGGTCGATGCAACACTTTATTCTTAAGTGAAAGCAGGGAGACAGGTCCCGAAAGCGATACCTTTTAATTCTCTAAATTCTGAACAAAATTAGTTTTAAGTAAAGTATGTGAGGCGGAGGCTCTTGAGTAAAAGCGGATCCTATCAAAGTTGAAAATTTGGCAATTGAATAAGCTTGAAAGGAGTTAAAGTGGTCCTTTTTCGAGTGACGATAAACTGCTCGGTCTTGGCCCAGACTAAAGGAAGGGGCGACCATTCCATTAGTCTGTGCACAAAGCAATCCTTTTTTATTTCATCCAAGAAGCTCAAGGTATGAGTCAAAAGTATCTCTTATACAGTTTGCCTAAACTGACACTAATATGCTGACCGGTTACAAATGAAACCGAAATAAATAATATGAATAAGTACACGATGTTCCTTTTGTGCACTTATTATTTCCGCTAGTCAGCCGTTACCACAACATCAGCCGTGATATCACAATGGCCTGTACTGGAAGTGTCCAGTGTCAGAGTCGTAAGCGGATCCGCATCAAAGGGGATTTTCTGGTCGATACGGGCATTACACTCACCAATATAGTTCCTGGGGATGTACATCGGTGTCGGTTTGGTAAGGTCGACATGCTCTTCCGGACCACGACCGCAGCCATACCAATCCAAATAACGGTTATCCAATTCAACCACCAAGCCACGGACTAAGAGATAATCCCCCTCAACCAAATCAAAGGTCTCTACTTTATTCAGGTTTAAAGCGAGGTTATTCGGCGTTAACGAACCCACGCTTATCGCGGTGCACTTATTGGTATTTTCCCGATTATCATAGTCGTATCCACCCACTTCGATCTGTCCTTGATGAAATTCGTAATTAGCACTTTGTAGTAGATTTTCATAGTCCCGGCCATATACATCGTCATCTGCCGAGCTCAGCAAAACCGGATTCCCTAAGGTATCTGTATCGGCATGATACTTGGTAACCGTCACCCACCACGCAACCTCAACGTGATGGTGTGCCCTGCCACTTTCTCCGGCAGGGTCGTCCCCGCCATCATCAACATACAAGGTGCTCATCGCAACCTCAATACGCCGGTTCGGAATGCGAGGATCGGTATTCTCAGCATTTTCTTCACCGTCCAAAATGCCATCGCCATCGGTATCGGAGTTCATTGCATCGGTTCGAACCGAGGGAATCCCTACATTCTCTATTTGGCCATTTTGGTTGTAGTCAACATCAGAGATCTCAATGACGCGATTGCCGCTTAAGGTAATGTTAGTGCGCGTGATTGTTCCAAACAATGCCTTTTCAAGTGCTAGGTATTTGCTTGCTTCTAAAAGATCTGACGCTCCGTCAAAGTCACTATCACTTAACAGCGGGTTGGTATAAACCGTTTCTATCACCGTGCCTTGTGGCGCTTGGTATTGATAACCAATATAAAGCTCCTGATAGTCAGAAAGACCATCGCCGTCGCTATCCCATGACACCGGGTTAGTTCCAAGTTCAGCCGATTGACTGCCTTGAACATGGGCACCACTGTAGCTTTCGGTAATAGTGGTATAGTACTCAAGATTGGCCCGTGTAATTTCATCCAGATCACTTAGCCCATCCTGGTCCGTATCTACACGGTTAGGGTCGGTCCCTTGGTCCCGTTCGACATAATCTGGCAAGCCATCCTCGTCGGTATCCCCCAAACTCGGACTGGAATGTACTTCGTAGGGCGCAGCACCGTTGATACTCACCATCCAACCCAGCATTGATTCCTCGGCGTCGGTCAGACCATCAAAATCACTATCGCGGAAGTTAGTGCCGTCTACCACCGTGGGGTCGGAGCCTTGTGTCACTTCAATGCCGTCGGGAATGGTGTCCGACTCAGTATCGCGGCGCAGTGGATCAGTCACGACGGTCTTCGCTTGCCTAATATAATCGTCAGGCGCAGCGCCATTCACGGTGGAATCGATCTCACCGTTAGTCCCAGGACGTATGCCGATACCATTGAAAGAATATAATGGGTTCTGAGCTAAGCACTCACTTCCGGTAGGAAAAACAGAAATATCATCACCGGTTCCGAGCGAGTCGAGAATACCGTTGTCACCACACGAGATGACCGGTTCCCCTTCATGTTCGGTTAAAAAGTCATCGGCCAAAGGTTCGGCGTCACTGTCGATCACGCCATTCTGGCCCGGCAAGATAATAATACTGCCCGGTAACACGCCATTACCTACTAGGCTTTTTTGTACATCGTCGCCGTTTTTAGTGGTTTCAGCCAAGCCATTGCCACCATCAACCACCGCAAGCCCAATCTCGAAACCTAGTACCTCGGCACCATCATTGATGCCATCAGCGTCGGTATCGGCGCGGCTTGGGTCGGTGACCGCACCCGGCTGAATGTCGGTAACAAAGCGATCATCCCCCAAGGGGGTTGACTCAAACACGCCATTAGATCCTGGAGTGATTGCCCATTGGTATGGACTCGAAAACTGGTACCAGTAATAAGCATCGCCACTAATTTGGGCAACATCGTCATTATCAGGGTTGCCGTAATCATCATCGGGGTTTAGTGTTTGCGCCACGCCATCCGGACCAACCGCAATGGCGATCGCTTCGTTGGGGTCATTGGTATACGCATATTCAGGGTCGCGAGACTGGAAGGCGCAGAGACCATCTTGTCTCGGGTCATCGCTAATACAGAATTCACTCAGGTCACGCTCCTGTGGATCCAACAAACCATCGCCGTCGGTATCTCGCAGACGTGGACTGGAATAAGCGCGGTACAAGCCGGCCTCTGTCGACACCTTCCAGCCGATATTGACTTCTGCATAATCTCCCAGACCATCGCCATCGGTATCTTTTGAATCGTAAACACCGTCCTCGATAGGGCTTTGGGCTAGAGCCTCATCCAAATCAAATTCAATACCAAAACTATCGTTATCAAAGATGTCAGCTCGACTATCCAAAGAACCAAACAAATATTCCTGGCGAGCAAATAAGCCGTCTTCATCTAAGTCTTGTAAAAATGCGAGGCTAATATCTTCGCCTGGTTTGACGATGATCTCGCCAAAATCAACGGGAGCGGGAATATCGCCCGAAAACATCAACACCCATGCGCGGTTAAAATCACCATCACGCAAGCCGTTTATGCGCACTAGTTTTTCAGGGCCATTACAGGCAGGGCTTGCACCCAGATCATCGCCTGCATCCAAGGCGCACCAATCCGCTGGTTTCGTACCACAGGCAAAGCGTGCTTTGGTGCCCGAGTCACTATTACAGGTGGGGCTGGTTTCATAGCCGGTGACATAGCCCTGGTCGTCATTCGGATCAACCGTTGTTTCAGCGTCAATCATGCCATTTTCACCGGCTCCGATTACCACGGCACCGATACTTAAACCCGTGGTACCTTGTGGGATTAATTGAATATCATCACCTGCAGCCGATGAACTAGCGATGCCATCCAGGCCAGCGGTGACACCAGTGACTGCATTCGAGTTTTTCGGCAGGCCAAGTATTTCGCCCAGCACATAATCCATCGATAAGCCTTTCGGGCTACCATCGTTTTTCCAGCCGCCTTCGTAGGCACCAGAATTAGACAACGCCCCTGCTGCAGCAATATATTGCTGTTTTGCACCTAAGTCGCCTTCATCGATGAGCAGACCAAAAGTACGATCACGTGCGGTTTGATTAGAGAAGCTAAAGTTACGCCCAAATTCATCCGTGACATCATAGTTGGCAATTTCAAATACCAAACCATTGGGTGAGCGCATTAAATCTTCGACTAGATTGGGAAACACTTCGCGGCTAGAGAATAAAAATGGCCCTTTGTTCTTATTAAAGGGCCCCATATTCAGCTCTAATGACGTGCCGCTGATTAACTGTGAATTCGAGACCAGCGTTGCTACAGGTAGAAAAACGGCTGAGTCGGTGGTACTACGTTGTAACACGGTGATTTCGATATTGCTAAGGGTAAATGCCAGGTTGCCGGTGTTTTCGACGCTGACATCCAAATCGATACTCGCCCCAAAAACTTCACGCGTCACCGTTTGCGTTTTTGAAATCTCTTTAGCCTTGTTGATCGACGCTTTATAGGCTTTTTGTGACTCGCGCGCCGAGCTACTATCCGTTTGCCAACTGGTCGATTTACTCTCCTCGTGCCCCAGGTTTACTTGGGTGTTTATGAAAGGCATGCCTACGCCATCTGGTACGCTAAATAGGCCAGCGAAAGTAACGTCGGAACCTGCTTTTTCCTGCTCAGATTGCCCCGCTCGCGTCTCAGAGCCGAAGGTAAAGGTATTGGTGGTCACACCACCATCTGCTCGATTAAAGCTAGTATTAGAACTTTGTGATAAGGATGTATTGGTACTGGATTCTTCGCTAATAACCGAACCCTGTTCATCGGTAAAGGTAAAACGTTCGTCGATTTGTAAATACACCTTACCCACCGAAATAGTAACGGCAGGTAGATCGGCGATGCGTGGATTGCGATTGAACTCAATCAACTCTTGATAGTCTGTTAACTTATCGCCATCGGTATCGGCAAGTACAACAGAGGTATTGAAACGCGTATGCTCCAAGCCGTCGGTGAGGCCATCACCATCGGTATCTTGTGCGGCAGGGTTACTCAATAAGGTATGGCGCTCGACCTTATCTGAAATGCCATCGGCGTCGGTGTCGTTATCACGCGGGTTAGATCCGTACTGAATTTCCTCATAGTCACTGACTCCATCGCCGTCGGTATCAGGGCTATAGGGATCACTGGTAACTTCTTTTTCTTCTACCACCCCATTAGCATAATGAATGACGACCGTGTAACCACGTACTTCCTTATCATCAGTAATGCCATCACCATCGGTATCGATAAAGTTGCTTGAAATAGCTTCACACAATCCGGAAGGAAGAGGGTCTGTGCCCGCATTATAGTCAGGATTCCAGCACTGATTATTACTTGAGCAAGAGATGCCTTCAAGCTCACCGAAAGCGTCATTATTACAAGCGAATAAAACAGTGGGTGGCGAACCGGCAAAATCGGCGCTATTTGCCAATACAAAGTCGTCTAGAGAGCGGGCAATGTCGAGTTGATTACCTAGTGTGTCGGTGACATTAGTAACCATGATGGTATAGGTCACTTCGTTTTGTGGGCTGGTTTGAAGTACTACCACCTGTCTACTGTCGCCGACCATAGTCACGCTATTGACCAGTAAGGCGCCCACTTCGGCATTAACGTTGGTTTGTACAATAGAATAGTGACTAGCGACCTCAGCAGAAAGCTGGTCCATCGCTTTGTTGAAGGTGACTAAAACTGATGTATTGCTTGTCGAGATCGCGCTGACTACGCGCGGTTCTTCGAGAGTATGATCCGACACAATATCTAAAATTGCACCACTTGGAATAACATCAATCGAATCTCTAAGAAAATCAACATTAGTATTGGTGTCAGTCATTGCAGACTCGGCGACTAAAATAGACTCGATATCACTCACTAATGTGTCTGTACCGGGAACGATTAAAGTGTTGGGGTCAGCAGAGAGTAAGCTTGTTAAAGAGGGGACATGTTGCAGTGGTTCTATCGGTTCACCATCGTTGAATCCATCCATCGTGCCGTCAACCAAGTCGAGCGCCAGAGCAGCTAATATGTTATCGCTAGTGATGCTTGTATCTGTTTGGGAAGCCTCTTCACGTATATTTGCTATGATCGCTGCAAATGCTTCGATAGCCGTCCTATACCGCGCGACAGTTGTTTGCTCGGCCAGGCTATCTGTTTGATTATTCACTAACGGTGCGGCGGTAAAAATGTCTGTTTCCAGCGAGAGGCCGAAACCAAATGCTCTTACTACATCGGATGCCGCAAGTTGTAATGCCTTACTAAATTGTTCCGCTGATGCAGAAGGGCCGACTTTTGCAATAGCTAAGTCTGTTGCAAGTGTCGTAAGGGGAGTGGCATAGATACTTTGTGATTGAGCTTGAACCAGTGTCATGGCATCGGGCGTGAGCACGGTACGTAGCTCTGTGATGTCGATCGGTGCTTGTGGTGTTTGGCCGCTGGTTAAGTCTATGGTGTCATCATCGGACTTAACGATGAGAATGATTGGCTGGCGAGTATCGCGGCGGTTAATGCTAATACCGCTCAATGCGGCTGCTTCGTCAGTACGCCCTTTGTCTAGTCGCTTTCCTTGATAGTTTACTGCCTGTGGGTCAAATGCCAGAGCCTCCACAAACGCATTTGCCAGTGGGCCTTTAACCCCGCCTCCATTTAACTGAACGGTTTCCTCAGGGGTGTCTGACCCACCACTACAGGCAACCAAAATGAAAGAAATAAATGTAAAGAATGTAACTCGTGACAACGTAGTTAACCGAATGCGGTGTTTCATGATTTGCTCCTAACTCGCTTATTACAACGGAGGGTCAAAACAGCAAGTCAATATCAAAGCAGTAAAACGATCTGATTATTATTTTAAGGCAAAGATAAAAACCTAAAAGGATCCCTATTTTTATTTTTTATTTCCAATAAATTTATCGCAATGTAACTTTGTGTGTAAATAACATTACTTAAATGCAAGGTTAGGTTAAAAATTGTAAACTGTATATATAGTAAACAAAATATTTATTTTGATGTAACATAACGCATATATTTTGCTGAGCAGAAACTATCGAAAAATAGTTGGCTTACTTCGAGGTAAATGCTTGCTTTGTAGGTGCTACGGTCGTGCCACTCAATTTCATAAGAGCTAAAGATGGGTGTTTGTGAATGCCGATTATGCCACAAATGTTCTTCGACAAAAAAGTACTGCTTTTTGTTCGGCCATCATAATTGTCGCGAACCGGACGAGATAGTTGACGTCTAACAAAGTAGAGTTTTAGTTTCAAATGTTCGCTTTTTCTCAACTTCGTGGTTTTTTCAAAGCGATTTCTTTGAACTCAAAGGGTTCGCTTTGCTCATACCCAGCTGTCTATAGATATTCGAAAAGGTATCGCTTTGGGGCTCTTAATCGCGGTCTTCTGAAGTTCTAAAAGGTAGTGCTTTTTGCTCGTAGCTAGCGGTTTTTAGCGAACCTAAAAAGGGCCGCTAATGCTCACAAACCCTCATTCACAAGTAGCTTAATTTGGCTGGATTTTACTATTTAGGCTCAATGGTTGAGCGGCAACTAAGTGCGAACTTGAGACGCTTACTATTAATTGCTCACTGACAGAACTGTCGACATTAAAAGCGTAAAAATTAATTAGATGATGTCGGCTAATGGCACAAATAAGGCTTGGTAGTCATTGTGATATCTTGTACTAACACCCTTTAACAGCGCAAACTTAATGGTCCTTTACACTTGAAGGAGCATTATTATGAAAGTTCAAAATCCCCCTAAAACAGCATGGAACAAAAACAAACTCATTGGTCAAAAGCTACCATTAAAACCAGAACAGATTTGGTCAATTCGAGTTCGCTTAGAAATGCAGAATAACATCCGTGATCTAGCTCTTTTTAATTTGGCATTGGATGCCAAGCTTAGAGCATGTGACTTACTTAAATTGACAGTCAGGGATATTTCTCGCGGAGAAGGAATACTATCCAGAACTCAAGTTATTCAGCAGAAAACAAAACGACCTGTTCAATTTGAAATAACGAAGAAGACAAAGCTGTCGTTGCAGACTTTGATAGATCATGAAAAGTTAACCTGCCATGATTATTTGTTCAAAGGTCAGTCGCCGAGAACGGAGCACTTATCGACACGTCAATATGCTCGGATCGTTGATGATTGGGTAACCAGTATCGGCTTGGATAAAAATTCTTATGGTACGCACTCAATGAGGCGTACTAAAGCTTCAATTATTTACAAGCAAACAAAGAACCTGAGGGCGGTTCAAATTCTCTTGGGACATACAAAACTTGAAAGTACCGTTAGGTATCTTGGTGTGGAAGTAGATGATGCGCTCGAGATATCTGAGCATATTTAAATTTAAATTTTTAGCGTTTAGTAGGGCGTGTCCTATATAGGCGAATCAGTCTCTGGTTACTCCCCTTAGTATAGTTCTATATATTTACTAGTTCGAAGAGACCAACTTGAAACTGATATATCAATGAGCTAAGTGACTTGTTCTGCCACAAATTCCAGTAGCGGCTTTAAGGCCGGTTTATCCAAACATTCAAATTGCGATAGACGTGAGCCTCGCCGCTTCTTAAACGCGCGAGTAACCGGCATGACTGAAGCGCTATCTCACCAAGAAGACCAACCCAATAAAGAACTGCTATTAAATACCCGCAAAGAGTTGACTTTTGTATTTTTGGTGGAGAAAAAATGCAGTGCTACGGATGTGGCTTTTTTATTGGGCTACGAATCAGAAATCCCGCTTTAAAGGCTGGTTTAACATGACCTCATCCCTGTATCAAAAGTGTCGGGGAAAGGTTTAGTTTCTCTCTATTATCTTGCAAATATAAAGCTGGGCGAGTCTCTACTCGCCCAGTTTATTTAGTTTATCTTGTGCAATTATAAGCTGTTATAAGCATCACAACCTAAGGCTTCAAACTCGGCCTTGGTGAAATACTCCGCCGTGGGTAGGAATTCCCCCATAATGCCTGCCTCATCTCCTGGGGTCGATGTGTTTTGCACGGCTTGGTTAAAGCCCGCTGACGGTAGCATATTACGCACTAATAACATGCCATCACCGCTGTGATTTTCCCTTCTATCTCGAATACCAAAACCATCACCATCTTTTGACCATTCGATAAAGCCATTACCACATTCACTGGTTGCATTGCCTGGCTTGTCTTCCAATAAGCTAGTGACAATTAAGAACTTACCGTCTGGCTGAATATGAATTTGCTCGTCATAAAGGCACTCGGTTACTTTTTGCGAGAAGTATTCGTTTTGGCAAATAGACCAATAACGTAGCTGAGAGTTGGCATCATCAAAAGTCAGTTCACCGTTAAGGGTTGCTGGTACGTTAGGGATTTTACCGCGAATAACGACAATAGGTTTTATCTCGCGATCGATAAAGGCCGCTAAATATTGGTTATCTAGATTCGCATAATAGGCCATCAAGCGTACCGGGTTGGGTGTGCAATTCCCTAAAAAGTTACATTGGTTGGCTTCTTTCGCGTTGTATGCGGCCTTCCAGCGAGCATTTTTTTTATTTCCATCTTCAATTAGGTTATTGACTGCTGGGTTACCGGCCCCTCGTAGGAACTGGTAAGTGGCATCGGGAATAAAAGGTGTTTCTACAATATCAGTATCAACATTCAGCGCGTCGCAGGCAGCATCTCCTGTTAGGACTTCACCATTTTCTAGGGTTAATTCTGCCTCGGGAAGTGCTACGCCACCTTGAATGCCTTGGTCGGTATCAGCGACATAAATTCGATAAATTATGACGGTCTTATCGTCCCCTTGAGCATTACCATAAAGCGTATTCGCGGGTACGGTCTCTGGTGTATTACCCGCCGCTAAGGTGACTTGGTAGTCACGATGTTCGCTATTACGCGCAGCGCCATCAACAAAGGGGTTAATAGAACCTGTATTTGGCACCATGGCGGCATCGGCGATGGCGTGAGCGGGGGCTGCATAATAGGTATCGATGCCCAATTCACCGCCTAAATAACTGTTGAGACTCATATAGCGGGCATGAGGGAACTGGCCATTCAGCTTTAGAGTCGCGCCTGCAGGAATGTTATAACCGGCATGCCAATAACGTGCACCGTCATCTGGGTAGGCAAAATTGGTTTCTACTTTATCTTTTGAATAAGGCCCAACCCAAAAGCAGCTTTCGCTATTGACGATGGGCGTGTAATGGTCTGTTTTAGAGTTGGAGCTTTCGCTGCTACAGCCTATTAGCGCGCTGGAGCCTAAGGCTACCAGTGCGGCGTACTGTAATGTTTTCTTTAATCTCAACATGATTTTACCTATATTTATTTTAATTTTGGGAACAGTAACTTTAAGGTAGTTAAAGCTACTACTGGGTTGCTACAACAATCGATTATTGCCGACTACACAAAACCTAAGGGGTCGCTATACCAAAGGTGCCGGTAGGTTTGTCTAATAAACTAAAGAAGTTAATGAGGTCTAACTTACTGCCTTCCACCGATAACTCGTCGCCAAACAAGGTATCTTTTAAGCCAGCTTTGCCAATGGCGATATCAACAAACAGGGCTTGAGTCAGATTAAGGGTTGCATCTGCAGGGGTCTCTTTATCGACTTTTTTATAACGCAATACCGAGTTGTTTAGGCTTAATAAATAGCTTTCATTGAGATCGGTGAAGGTGATTTTTATATCTAGTTTTTTACCTTCTGCATCCGGTCCATTTAAACGTACGGCCATTGAGTCGAAGAAGTTATGTACAGGGGTTTGAGCCAGTACATCTTTCATGTTAGCTAAATTTATGCCTTTCTTTGGTGTACCGTGGCGCAGTTCGTAGGCACCTGTTAGGTAGAAATTACGCCAAGGGCCGGACTCCGATAGATAACCCAGTTGGTCGTAAACTTTGGCTAATATTTGCTTGGCTGCGGTATTATCAGGCTGGGCAAATACTGCATGGTTTAATAGTTCTGCTAGCCAGCGATAGGTTTTAATGCCTTCTTCGACAGAAGTATTACTGGCCTCATTAAAAGTTGTTTTTGCTTTGGTTATCACCGCATCGACTCCGCCCATCATCTCCATGTAACGTTTGGCGGTCTGGGTTTCTGGTAGTGGGTCAAGCTTGGCGGGGTTGCCGGTAAACCAACCAAGATAAGCCTGATACACAGCCTTAGCATTGTGTTTCACCGTGCCGTAATAACCCTGGTTGTGGAAGCTGGTATTGAGGCTGGCCGGCATTTTCACTTGTTCTGCTATTTCATTTGGGCTCAGGCCTGCGTTAAATAAGCGCACACTTTGGTCGTGAATGTATTGATAGGTATCGCTTTGCTGACTCATGAAATCCTGAATTTTTTCTTGTCCCCATAGCGGCCAATGATGGCTGGCAAAATACACATCGCTATCGGCGTAGAGTTCACGGGCCTCTTCGATGTAGGCGCTCCAAAGCTTGGCATCACGAACCTTGGCTCCCCTTAGGGTATACAAGTTGTGCATGTTGCGTGACAGCATTTCTGCACCGCAATAGGCCTTGTGTTTGGGTAGGTAGAAGGTGAACTCGGCGGGTGCTTCTGAACCAGACACGGATTGAAATTCAAAAGGAATACCATCGATATTTAGGGTTTGCCCGGTTTGATGAATCAGTTCTGTCGGTTCAAGCAGCCCATTGGTGCCAAAAGCCGGGGCTTTACCCAGACCAGTGTCGACATGGCCACGTTCGGAACGAGTCAGGGGCTTGCCGAACATATACATGACTCGACGGCTCATGGCGATGCCGGCAATGATATTTTCACTGGTGGCTTCTTCCATAAAGCCTGCTGGGGCGATGATGCGAAGTTGTTTTTTTTCTTCTGCACTTAGGTTTTGCAAAATGCCATCGATGCCACCAAAGTGATCTAAATGACTATGGGTATAGATAATGGCGCGGATGGGTTTTTTACCCAAGTGTTGCTGGGCAAATTTAAGTGCCTTGTCTGCTGTTTCTGCGATGGTGAGGGGGTCAACTAAAATCCAGCCGCTATCCCCTTCAATAATGGTCATGTTGGCTAGGTCATAGCCGCGTAATTGGTAGATGCCTTCGCTCACCTTGAACAGGCCGTGAATATTATTTAACGCCGCTTGGCGCCAAAGGCTGGGGTTTACACTGCCTGGCGCATTCCCGCTGGGGCCTTGATAGTCGATGAAATCATAGGCAGGCATATCCCAAACACCCTTGCCGGCGCTATCTTTTATTATTAGGCTTTTATCTTGAGCAATCAGGCCACGCTTGGCATCTTTAAAGTCGGCAGTATTACTGAAAGGGCGCTGGTCGATAAATGCCTGATTGGCCTTGATAGTGACGGCCGTTGGGGCTGTATGGCCTTGGGTATCGGCTCCTTGTTCAAATTCCAGGGGCTTGTCACAAGCGCTGAGGCTTGCCAATAGCGGCAATAGCAATAAATAATGTCGGCTCATCATAATCTGTCTCTAGTTATCAAACAATTTATATGCCGTTTAATATAAACTTTATGACTCATATTGCTTGTCATGGTAGGACAATGCGCTGTCTTGACTGGCCAACTAGCTATTCGAGATCCATTGGACTAAAGGTTTTTATGGTGGACGCTGTCTAGGGTATTACTTGGCTGGGTATTGGCGGTATTGTGTGGGGCTAATACCATAGTGGCGTTGAAACGCGCGGGAAAAATTGCTGGTATCGGTGAAGCCTAATCTCAGTGCTATGTCTGTGATGGTTAGGCTGGGTTGCTGTAAATAATGGTTAGCCATTTCCATGCGGCCATTTTGCAACAGTTGGCGGAAGCTGTTTTGTTCTTCTTGCAAATAGCGACGCAAGGTTCGTTCACCCACTTCTAATTGTGCAGCCACTGATTTTAGGTTTGCTTCGCTTTTATCTAGCTGCTGTAAAATTATTTGATAAACCTTTTCACTCCAGCTATTGCTGTTTAATTGCTGCACATATTCTTGCACTACTGTTTCATTGAAGGTTGCTAGTTTTTGATCACCCATGATGCTGGCTTGGCGTAGTAAATCGCGGCGCAACCATAAACAATTCTGTTGAGCACCAAATTGCACTGGTGCATAAAAACAATCTGTCCATGGTTTGGTATTTTTGGGTTCTTTGCGCAGAAGTTCAACTTTTTCTATTAGGGTGCTTTTCTCGTGAGAGGGTTGTGATAATCGTAGGATGCTGGCAAAAAAACTGTCGATGGCCAGATCGCTTATTTCTACATTGGGAATGAGGTCAATAGCGAAACCGAGTAGATGACTTTGGTATTCGATACGAATACGCACCGAGTTAGAGACTAAGCTATGATATTGCTCCATCTTGCTGATGGCAGTTTCTAAGTTGTTAGAGGAGAGCATTAACAAGCCTAGGGCTCTAAAATGCATCGGTTGTACAAAATTGGCTACCTTAAGACCGAACGCACAGTCGCCTGTGGCTTGTTCCATGTTTTGCCATAGATGGGTCATTTTAGCTATATCAACGCGGCTATCTGGTTTTTGGGCTAATACTTCATGGTCTAACCCTACCTCTTTTAATAGCGGGGCAGGGTTGATACCTTGAGATTCAAGTGCACGGCAAATAGCAAGTGGCCAAGCGGCTATCGTGGTATGTTTTCCAGTTGTATTCATGCGCAACTTATAATGAAGTTTTTAGTAGTTTAAAGGGCTGTGTGCAGGCAGGCAATGGATAAAAGATTTTTCTATAGTATATCCCCGCGTTGGTAGGGCTGCTTAGAAGTCAATAAGGATTGTCGTGGTGGTAAACCCCAGATTTTCTAGACATCTTATAGCGATATAATGGCAAGGAAAAAGGGGGCGCAATTTTTTTTTAGTGATCACAGTAAACTGTCTGCTCTTCAACTGCAAAGCAGACTTTAGAATATTCCATTTGCTACCCCCTAAGTTGATTAAAAAGATGGTACGTCCATAATCACCTGATGTCAGCTAATGGCACTCTTGTGCCAATATTACCCTACCATATGAGCATCAGTTTAATATCTCAGAGGCAAATTTAGAATGTACTCTGAAAGGTAGGGGAGGGCTATTCAAGGGCTGTTTCAATATTATTGGCGAGA
>Ga0209184_1001287_pt1 | contig 17511 bp, 18 predicted proteins | sample EN8Hudsemesocosm_2_FD_184627 | JGI IMG/M metagenome (GOLD analysis project Ga0209184, IMG submission 184627) | Methane-oxidizing microbial communities from mesocosms in the Hudson Canyon - EN8C Hudson Canyon (SPAdes) (version 2) | ecosystem: Environmental > Aquatic > Marine > Cold seeps | place... | reverse complement strand
GGGTAATCAAATAATTCAGGTTGAAACTGTGATGCAGCATGAATAGTGGCTCAAATCGCAGACATAAAAAAACCCGAACATTTTGCAATGTTCGGGTTTTTCGAATAGTGGTGCCCGGTCTCGGAAGCGGCACCATATCGGTGTAAGCCCTATTTAATCAGGTATGTATTCCTGATGTCTGCCGTGGTTTATGGAGTATGTGTTACAGAAGTATACCAAATTGATTGTAGATATCATTTTAATGAACGAATATTCCATTAATTCAATTTCTACTTTGAGTGAGAAAAGGGAACTTCTATCTATTTGGGGTTGAACGCGACTTTGCCAAACGGAACCCTGTGAAGTGGATTCCGTATCCTACATTAGTGGGGAAGCGATAAGTTGAACGATTTTTTATTCGGTGGTGACTCCAGCTGCCCCCTCTAATCACTCTCCATGTGCCAGACTCTGGCCCCATAGGGTTATGGACACTTTCGTCAGGATAGGGAGCATACCAGTCTTGAACCCATTCATTGACGTTTCCACTCATATCATAAATACCTAGACCATTTGGTGTTTTTTTACCTACGGGATGAGTAGTTCTGTTTTTAAAATCACGTCGATACCAAGCCAACTGGTCAAAATTGTCTCCACCACAGTACTTCTCTTTTTCCCCTCCGCTTCGGCAAGCATATTCCCACTCCGCCTCAGTTGGCAAACGGAAATCATATCCTGTCCTCTGGCTCAGTTTGCTAATAAAGACTTGTATTTCTTCCAGATTAACTTGCTCAACTGGGCAGTCTAAACCACATTCTTTAAATTTGGAGGGGGTACTCCCCATTATAGCTTTCCACTGCCGTTGGGTAACCTCATATTTCCCCATTTCAAATGCATTTAACGTGACTTTATGTATAGGCTTTTCTCTATTATAGTTTTCCATATCAATTGAACTTTGAGCTCCCATCATAAATGAGCCTGCGGGGACAAAAACCATTTCGATACCCAGTTTCTTTAGTAAAGGGTGGTTATTTATGATGTTAACCTCATTAATCTGGCTGTCTAAGATTGTGTCTTTAGCTAAAGGTATATCTGAGCAACTTGTAGTAATCGAAAAAAAGGCTGTGAGGACAAAAAAACCTATTAATTTCATAATTCCTATTTCCCTATATTCTTATTTAATAAATGCCATTTTATTTATGAATTAACAGGTGATTTTGCCACATTCTCATTGATCATATATAAAGAACACTCCCTGCGAACGACTTGAAGTTCAATTTTACAGCTAATACCCCTTTCGTTTGTAATTTTTGGTATATCCAAGCTTACGCTATTTCAAATTTCGTGTATTGGTTTAGAGCTTTTAAAACAAGTTGATAGAGAAAATATGGCATTTACTTTTTTACGCATCTAAATTAGTTTTCTAAGGCTAAGCTAACTGTCGAATAAATCACAGGAGCGGTTAAAATGGCGAAACTGTTGATTCAATAACTTTCGATAAAACGGTTATAAGAACTGTGTTACGTTAATCACAGGAAACTTATGATGCTGAAATCTATTCAATTAATACTTCAATATGCCAGAACTGCCGTTTTGGCCACCGCTTTCATCTGCAAACTTCTTCTAATGCTTTTATCTGTTAGTGGTCAATAGACTACACCCCCATGACTACAGCCCTCTGAATACGCTCACTGTATTCAATAGGGTTGGTTTTCCTTTCTGGCCTCACTTTCTGAGGCAGCTCTAGACCCTATTGACCACATCAGGAACTTATTATGGCTAATGTTGCTTATATTCGCGTATCTACTATTGACCAAAATACTGCTCGACAACTAGACGGGCTTCAATTCGACCGAACCTTTGAGGATAAAGTATCTGGATCGACTACAAATCGAGCTGGCTTAAATGAATTACAAGAATATGTCCGAGAAGGTGATGTTATCCATGTTCACGACATTAGTCGGATGGCTCGAAATGTTGGCGATTTGATCAAATTGATTCGTGATTTCAATCTGGCAGGAGTATCCGTTCATTTTCACAAAGAGAACTTAATATTTACGGGTGAAGATAGTCCAATGAACAGCCTTATGCTTACTTTGCTAGGGGCCGTGTATCAATTCGAGAGGGAGATGATACTTGAGCGTCAGCGCGAGGGGATTGAGAAGGCTAAACAGGAGGGAAAGTACAAGGGCCGTAAAAAGACCTTAAGCCATGAAGATATCAAGACTTCTCTTGATGGTGGTGTATCGATCCGTAAAACGGCTGAAGCCTTAAAAGTATCGGTCAGTTCTGTGCAGCGTGTAAAGAGGTCTATAAGTGCTATTGAATGAATTGTCAGTGCCTGTCTAGTGATTTCTATGTGAGTGTTGAGTGATATTTGATCGATTAAAATATCTATGTATGGGGGAAACTTCATACAAATCAAATGTATATAACACATAGGAATCACACAGAATGATAAAGCTATCAATGAACCAAAACCTCACTGTCCGCAAGTACTTATTAGCGGGTGGAACATATAAAGAGGCTTCTGAGGCCGCCAATTGTAGTATCGCTACAGCTGCTAGAGTTGCGCGAAAGCTCAAAACACAGTTATCAGTTGAGCTTCAGTACATCAAATCAATTGAAACCGTAATTGAGGTAGCTGTATGAGTATTCCCCAAGTTTCACGTCTTAGAGCAGGCTATGGTTTGCATAATAAAAGTATTGAAATCAGTTCGGACACACTAAGTGCAGCCGTCTCCATTAGTAGGAAGGTAAAGATGGTGATTGATTTGGCTGATATGCCATTACTTGAGACACATAGTTTCTACGCCCATAAGAGGAATGATGGCCAGTATGTCGCAAGGTCTAGTCAAACAAGGGGGTACTACGCTCATCGCCTTGTTTTAGAGCCAAATAGAGAATTAGATGTAGATCATATAAACCACAATCCTCTGGATAATCGTCTATCAAACCTACGAGCCTGTACCTCTACTCAAAATAATTTAGCTAAAGAGATGGCTAAGGTGGACGGTTATTTCGGGATATGTAAAATTAATGATGAAATCATAAGGGGAGTGGGGGTGGGGAGTAACTATCGCTGGAAAATATGGGCTGCTATCGGGCCTGATGGTCGGAAAAGCGGGCACTATAGGTCACCTAGCGAGGCGGCGGCTGCGCGAGATGACATGTACATGGACTATTATGAAGATAGTGAGCCTTACTGGCATACCTATAATTTTATTAACTGGAATAGAGACATGAGTTCATTTAGCTCGGTATATAACTATACGGGTGAGATGTCTCACATGAAGGAAGAGCAAAGGAAGAGCAGTAGGATATGGTTAAGAGATCAATCGTATGGAAAAGCACTGGTTTCTCGTTCATATCAAAAACATCAGTTAGACGCTTATCATTTTGGTGATTTGGCAGCTTAACTCCACCTTTGGCTATTTTTACCTGTTTACTTGTTTTTGGTTCTATTGAAACCATAAGAACCCTAGGGATACTGTAGTCTTTTCGGGGATTTGACTTAAGAGTCCACTTTTGGGGTTTTCGTGGTAAATGGCGCTTATAGAAATCATTAAAGTGAAGGGCCTGCCTGAATATTTCAATAGAAGTAGGGGGGTATCCCCACCCTAGGTTCTCTATATCTCCCTATATATGTGTGTGTATATATTTTCAAAAAAAATGTTGCAGTGTTACAAAATGGACTATTTGCCGTCTATCACTGGAAATACCTTGTTACATTTAGCCAAATAAGCTGTAACAGGCGTGTTGCAATGTTACAGAATCGGTTGAAAACCAGTTTTCAGTATTATCTGTACGCTCTTATTTCTTCATGTTTAAGCGCTTCCAGTCATTTTTCAGTGCACTTATATCAAGGTTCTCATATTTGAACTTATTCAGCTCTCGGAGAAGTTGCTCCTGTGAGTAGCCATCACCTTTGTAGGTTTCAGTTTCGGCAAGTGTCTTTGATTCGTGGCCGACAATTTGTTGAAGTTTTTGGACGTCTATTCCGCATTGAATCGCACGTTCAATGAACGTGTGACGGAATGAGTGAAAGGCCTTGTTTTTTTTATGGAAACTATTTGGAAGGTGGCCTTTTTTGTAGGTGCCGAACCATTTAGACGCTATAGAGCCTGACTTACTTTTGCCTATAGCTATACCTGGTAGTAGGGTTGTCGCCGATGTTTTTCTCATGGCTTCTACATATTGACGAAAACCAAGCTCTAAAAGAATAGGGGGGATGGGGAACTTTCTATTTCCTGATGAAGTTTTAACCGACATGCCTTCGCCCTCACCCGTTATCTCCATGGATAAAATTCCATCCGATTCAGAAATATCTTCTAGTCTCATTTGCATAAGTTCGCCGATTCTGGCTCCAGTGAAAGCTCCTAGAACAATCACCCACCAGTGTGATTGGGTGGTTGTCTTTCTTTTGGCGTAAGGAGAGTCTATATATATATCGCTAGCGAAAATGATCTTAAGTTCATTTGTTGTGTAAGGGACGTAGCTATTGACCTTCACTTCCATACGAAGGTCTTGAAAGTGATTTTTGTTTATATATCCTAACCTCACAAGCCAATCAAAGTAGGAAGATAGTTGATCTAGTCTGCCATTTATTGTATTGGCTGATAGAAGTTCTGTATCCGGTATATCTAGCTTTAACAGTTCTTGAGTTGTTTTTAATCGATACTCTTTAGCTTTATTTCTATGCTTGGGAAGCTTTCTCATAGTATCGCGGTATTTGATGGCTTCTTTGTGATGAATATCTAATATGTTTATATCACCTAAGATATCAGCTAGCTCCCGAACAGCTAAGCGGTACTCTTCAAGTGATGCTTCTCTAATGCTGGATTTCTTCGTCTTTTTCTCGTAGAGGAAGTCTTCTAGCTTGTCATTTATTAGTATCTTGAGTTGTATTTTCGGAGCTTCTTGCTTTCTTGCTGTTTCAGTTGAAAGCAGTAAGTTTTCAGGATTGCGAAATTCTGCGTAAGACCTCCTTTTGAGGCCAATAAACATTAAATCTGTTTCTGCATTAAGAGTCTGGTTTTTATTTAATCTACCAAGGGCTAATTCTTCTTGCAGCACTGACTCTCCTATTTCATCGTTGAAAAGTTCACGCTCTAGATCGCCATCAGATAACTTTGAGCCTATGCGGGCTTCTAGCCACTCTTCATGGAGTTCTTCTGCTTTTAGTCTAGCGGTATGCCTAATTTCGTCAGGGGTCATAGATGCTCTTATGCAGCGATTTGTGAGTAGGTAAAGTATAGCGGCTCGTTCGCGTGCGATATAGGTTTGAGTTGTGCGCAGGGATATACGGAGAATTTTGTGATGTATTCTGCGGTTGAAGTAGTAATTAGGGCCGCGAAGGTAGAGATATTGTGTCACAGTGGTGTACCAAATGTGTGACAGTTAAAGCCTAAACGACAAAAGCCCCGCACAAAGTGCGAGGCTTTCAGAGTATGGTGCCCGGTCTCGGAATCGAACCAAGGACACGAGGATTTTCAATCGGTTATGTTGCACCAGTGATGCCGTAAAAATCCACAGAATATGCGACGTTTCAAGCTACGATGTTAAACCAGCCAAAGAATTTCCGACTATTACACTCGTTCGATAACAGATTTTTTTTCCTGGTGGTACGATTAATAATTTTGGTTATTTTATCTATTAGTGGAGTTGGTGGACTAAAATTCTAGTAGGTTGGGTTAGTTGCTTTTTTACTGATCCATTTAGCATTAGAATACTGTTGACTTTTATCGTCTAAATAATACCATGGGTTCTTTATTATTTTTCGCGGACGAAAGAATGGAAAGTACCCTTTTATCAGTTGCGCAAGCATCAAAGTTATTATCACTTTCTGAGCAACAAGTAAGAAACTTATGTAGAGATGGGAAGATTCAATCTGAAAAAGTTGGTGTATCGTGGGTTGTGTCTGAAAAAGCAATTGAAAACTATCTTAAACAAGCAGTTACTAAGAAGCCACCAGCTGAAAATCACCATCGTACTTCTAAAAACAAGAAAAATAAAAAACCTAAGGTATTGAGTTTTTTCTCAGGTGCAATGGGCTTGGATATTGGTCTAGAAAAAGCAGGGTTTGATGTAATACTTGCTTGCGAAATTGATAAGGCAAGTAGAGAAACAATTAATACAAATAAGCCAGACGTCGCATTGTTAAGTGATATATCAAATTACTCTGCTGTTGACGTAATGAATGCCGCAGGGCTGGAATTGGGAGATGAAGTCGATCTTATGGTTGGTGGGCCTCCATGCCAAGCATTTAGCACTGCAGGAAAGCGTCGAGGTTTTAGTGATGAAAGAGGGAATGCCTTCTTAACATATATCGATTTGGCATTAGATATAAGGCCTAAGTACTTTGTGATAGAAAATGTTCGGGGATTACTTTCGTGCCCAATGGATCATAGGCCTCACAACCTAAGAGGCGAAGGCTTTCCGGATTTATCAGATGATGAATTAAAAGGCGGTGCATTGCACTTTGTGATCGAGAGGCTAAAAGCCTCGGGTTATTCAATTTCTTTTAATCTATATAACTCTGCGAATTTTGGTACTCCACAAATAAGGGAAAGGGTTATTCTCATTTGTTCAAGAGATGGCGACAAAGTTCCTTACCTTGAACCAACGCACTCAGAGAATGGTGACTTTAATTTACCTAAATGGAAAACATTTAAGGATGCCGTTTCTGGGTTGAATGATTGTGACCATAAGCACTTGAACTTTCCTGAGAAACGCTTGAAATACTATAGGCTGCTAAAACCAGGACAAAATTGGAAGAACCTCACTACAGAGAATCAGAAAGAAGCAATGGGTAAATCATATTACTCTGGTGGAGGAAAAACTGGTTTCTTACGCCGTTTGGCTTGGGATCGACCATCACCTACAGTAGTAACTCACCCCGCAATGCCTGCGACAGATTTAGCTCATCCAACAGAGGATAGGCCGCTATCGGTTCAAGAATATAAAAGAATACAAGAGTTTCCAGATGATTGGATTATTGAAGGTAGTTTGATTAATCAATACAAGCAAATTGGAAATGCAGTACCCTCAAGCATGGGGCATGCTGTTGGCAAGCATATAATGAAACACATGCTGGGAAAGAAGATACAGGATTATCCTAATTTTAAGTACTCAAGATATAAGAATACTTGTGATAATAGTTGGATTAGTAATTTTGAAAATCTAGTTGAGAAAAATAAGACTAAAGATGGACAGTTGGGTTTAATCTAAGTTATTAAAATTTAGTTATAGCTCGGAGTGGGTTTAATCTAAGTTATTAAAAACTGTATTTAGAGCTACTTGGGTGAAAAGTAGCTCTAATCGTTTAATTGGGATTTTTTGACCGCCAGGAATTGTCGCTTTCTACGGCCATAGCTGAAGGGTTGTTGGCTACTAACTCAGCGACGAAACGCCTAAAATCATCTTCAGATAAAGTATTGATTCCTAATTTTGTATTGAGTTCTTCCCAGTTAGTCGTTCCATTTGTTGCGTGAAAACGCCACCATTTCTTGATGTTCGTGCCATTTCGAATTTTGTTACTTGAGCTGTTTTCAGTGTTGTTCCTAGACTTTATTTGAAGGAAATCTCCATTATTGCTTACGAAATCAACCGCCTTAAGGACAGAGCCCCATGCGCAAAACCAGCCATGGGGCGCGAGTTTTTCAGCTAAGTATTCTTCTAGGATAGTTCCGAAAATATTCTCAGCGGACATGCCAAGCCTATGAGCCCACTTAATGTCTTGAAGGTCTGTATTATTTAGGTTGCTTAACTTTGCGTTTATGACCATGTCTAGAGCGTCGTCATGTTTAGTACCAGGCGGGTTTGATGTTCTACATGATGGTCTGTTGTTATAGTCTTGGAAGTGAGCTGATACCCATTTTTCTATTGCAGCTTCATTAGTAAGGATATTTCCTCTAAAAGTTGGAGAAAACTGCTCGACGCCTCCGGCTTTAAAAACAACTGAGCTACCATTACTCCATACATACCCTTGCTTAACAGCAAACGCCCTTGCATGCATCTCTGCTAGTTCAACTCCCATTTCTTGAAATGCTTTAAAAAAAGTAATTTTTTCATTAGCCATAATTTAATATCCGGATAAATATTTTTTCTAAACTATCAACAGGTTACATTTAACGCAAGGAGGGAAAGGTCCGATTTCGGTCATAGTTTATTTTTGTCACTACTTCCTATTGACATGTGTGACCTTATAGGTCACCATTTAATAACACTAATTGTGACCAAAGGGTAAGACTATGCAAGTGTTTGAATGTACGCATAAGGGGGATTTAGAGTTAGGTGCAAAAGTAATTGCCTGTGCTGTTCTTAGTAATGGCGATAGGATAATTACTCAAACAGCATTGTTTGATGCATTTGATCGACCGAGAAAAGGCGAGAAAAGAATTGAAGGGTTGCCTTCAATAATTGGAGCTAAAAATTTATTACCTTATGTTACAGATGAGCTCAGAGAAAAGATTCAACCAGTTCATTATTATCTTGATAGCGGTAAGGTTTCTAGTGGATATAACGCAGAAGTAATACCTCTGGTTTGTGAACTATACCTTCAGGCTAGTGATGATGGGATATTGCTTGATAGCCAGGAAAAAATGGTTTTTCAAGCAAATACTCTAATTCGTTCTTTAGCGAAAGTTGGAATTACAGCGCTGATTGATGAAGCAACTGGCTTTCAACAGGAGAGAGAGGGCAATGCGCTTCAGGAGATTTTAAAAGCATATATTGCAGAAGATTTTTTGAAGTGGCAAGCACGGTTCCCAAGGAAATACTATCAGGAGTTATATAGACTTTATGGTTGGGAATATGACCCTATAAGCATGAAACATCCAAAGTACTTAGGCAAGTTCACTAATGAATATGTTTATGGACATATGCCTGAAGGTATATTAAATGAACTTAAAAAGAAAAATCCAAAGAATTTAAATGGCAATAGAAGTAAGAAACATCACCAATTCTTATCTGGAGATATCGGCATCCCGCATCTAGAGCGGCATATAACTAAACTAGTGACAATAATGGAACTCTCAGATAATACAGATCAGTTCAAAGAGAATTTTAATCGGGTGTTTAGAAAAATTGAACAATTTAAACTGGGCTTTGAATAAGCCCAGTTTAGCTACTTAGGTAAGAAAACAGGTTGAAAGTTCCTAATGTCTAGTAGAAAAGAGGATCTAGCATTATTCTGAGTGTCATTGACGCGCTTTTTATAAATATGTTCTGGTGCTGAGTTTTCGATTAATCGGGCTACTTCTTTGAAGGGTAAAAAGAAAATCCCACTGTAGTGCTGAATACTGCCATAGTTGCTGCTTAGTTGTTTCCAATCTAGCCAAATATATATTCCGATATCAGGATAAAATTCTGAGTATCGTTCATAGTCATTTCTATTGAATGTAATCGTATACCTGGGATCTAATCCATATTTATTTGAAGTGAAAAAAGGGGTGTGTTGAACTTTTAGGTCGGAAATTAGTCCGTTGACTTCTAAATCAGGGGCAGTGGGATCAGTACTTTTAGCGGGATTAATTTGAGCATCAATATTTAATTTGTTTTTACATACATCTACAAATTGTAATTCTAGATCTTCTCCATGTATTAACCACCATTCTTTGTCTTCAGTGTCATGCATAACGAATTCCTTTTGTTTCTACTGGTGTATAAAAAAATAACTTCCATTATTCAATGATAACATTTAGTTATTATAAATAAACTGCTAATTCTATACATGTTAATTGAAAGCTAAGGCGTTTTTTGGTTTCGGGACGTGGGAAAGGTTGCCTGCTCTATTTTTAGTGCTGTTTATTAGGGTGTTTTCATGGGCAGTAGGATATAGGATTAACATGCCCATGACCCTAAAGCGCTTGATACTAGTAGTTCTCACCAGATAAACAATATACAGGTAGAGATTTTCCCTTGGTCGTTAGTTGTTTTCGAATTTTAACTCCCTTTTCTCCACTAGGGTTTGGTTATAGGTAAGTGGATGAAAGGGAGTAAATTTGTGAAAATATTTGTGCGGTCAGTATTTGATCAATCTAAAAAGCTAGCTAACCCAACAACCCATGTTTCAAATCGTGGATTTTTCTTTTTTGGGCCTTTTCTTAACCAACGATTTACGGTAGTCATCTTGCTAGGTTTTCCTAAGTTAGCTGCGTTCCATTTTCGCGTGATCGAAGACAACGAAAAATGGTGTTGAATACGCTTGGAAGATGTTTGGAAAGAACGATCAAGGTACTTGTTAAGTTTTTGATCGACCTCCACAGATTCTGATTTTTTTGAACGAAAGAGTCTTGTTAACATAAAATTTTCCTTATAGGTGTTGAATTATTTTTGACGTAACTCCGGTGTTGGTGCCCATAGTTCGCCACGGTTTATTGTTTACAGTGGCGGAGAGGGAGTAGTTTTTTAAGACTGCTCCCTTCAATTTAAACTAATAGCCCAAGGTTGTAGCCTGTTCAATATCCTTCTTTATTTTTTCGCTAGGAGATAATGGTGTGGTATTTGTACTGAATGTATGGCGAATAGAAATGCCGTGAACGTAGTAAATGCCGCCTGTGCTTTTATCTACGTCATACCCTTGTGATCTCAGTTCATTATTTAGGCGTTTAGAGCTAAATGGCCTTACACCCTTGGACTCACACCATGTTACAAAACTCTGGTGTATGTCTTGGCAAGATACTTTGTCTAAAGCTGATGAATTGTAGCTTTCGGTTACAAACTGCAAGACCTTATCATTTTCAAAGAAGTATTCGCGGGTAGCTTTCAAAATACTCTCAGGAGGGTTTAAGCCATCTTTTAGATACATCTGAGCGCCCTCTAGAACCCAGTTAAATATCCCGCTCATTTCAGTTTTAAGATATTCGTCTCGATAATTTGTATTTCGCAATTCGGCTGGCACCTGGTAATTGAATGGTACAAATAAAATTCTTCTTGCTATGGCGTAGTCTGAACTAACTGCGGGAGGGAAGTTCGTTGTTAATATTGGTGTAGCGACGTTCTGGTAAGAAAATGGTTTTCCATAGATAAATCTCGCTTGTACCATTCCGGAATCCGCTAGAAGCTTAATAGTCTGATCGTCTAGTTTTGCGCCACGACTGCTTTCATTCATGACAGTCATGCGCTTACCTTTCAGTTCGGCTAGATAGTATTCCTTGCTATTGCCGTTCCCAGTGATCGCATCTGGAGTCGTTACTGAAGAATAATCACCTAAGAGATCGACAATAGTGTCCATTATCGTCGACTTCAAATTGGCCCCGTTACCACTCAATATTATGAGATGGCTGACGGATTTATTCCCTAATGCGCACTGTCCGATCACCCTTTGGAAAAATGCAATGGTTTCTTGATCGTTTTCTAAAGCCTTTTTAACAGTATCGATGAAGTTCGGACATTTAGCGTCAGGATCGTATTTTACGCTGCATGAGTTCGTCATCAGATAGCTGGGATTATCCTTAACAATACTGCGATTTCTAAGGTCGACTATACAATTTTCGGTCCCAATATAGTGCCCCTTTTTGTCGTATTCAGAATAGCTGATGCAATTTCCATATTTGGCAGCAATACTAAACATGGCTGTTATTGCGCTAGAACTTTGAGAGCGGGTGTACCACTTAACGGACTCCTCATGTGATTCATATAAATTGTGAAGGATTTTATGATCCGTTGATACCAATCCTATCTTTTTCAATTCCTTAGCATTGCTTATATTTAGTTCATCTTCATAGTCTGCGACGGATTCACTTAAAACAATAGAATCTTCTTTAATAGACTGTAAAAACTTATCAATCGTTTTTGTTCTCTCATTGAAGGTGTCTTCCTCCCACCTCACGCCGTTCCAACGGAACCATTTACCCAATTCTGGTACATATGCGTAAGTCTCACCATATAGGAATAGCCAGCGTTTGGCGTTGCCGAGATCTGTGTATTCGAAATCCTGTATATCTGTGTTTGGCGTTGTGCTGCTCATTTAACACCTCCAGTGTTATTTTGAAACTTATATTTGTAGACTCGTATGACTTTTTGAATGGCATCACATTCAGGGAAGGGAGGAATGCATTTCTCTGCAAAGGTGCGTACAACTCCTAACGCAACCGACTCTTCTATACCTTGTTTTCGAAGCATCAGTGCCAATCGGAATAATGATTCATCACGATCACCACTGGGTATTCCTTTAATATACTGAGGTAGTTGTATTGTTCTAGATTCTGATGCGCTTTTCTTTTTTGCGACTGCTAGGTTTAAAAAATCTAACGCCCAATCGGTCATAGGGGCTGGACTTTTACCTAGGTTGTGAAATTTATAGCTGCCAGTATGACCACCCTTATAGTGGTTAACTGAAGGTTCAATGCATATGTATGCATTTCGCGACCTTATGTCGACCAACGGTAAAACGTTAGCGTGAGCTGTTGCTTTTATGGCATCACTAGATTCAAATAATAAGTGTTTTCCGGCTCTGGGCGTTTTAGCCCATAGGTGGTCTTGGTAGGGAAAGTCAAACTCACTACCATACTTTTCAACTAAGCTATCTTCACCGTTCATTCCGTCTTTTTTGTCTATATCTATAGCGATAAACCCTGATATGAATGTGGCGACCGCAATATTCATATTAGGGTATTTGTCCAGCCAGTTTAAAATTACCTTTGGATCATTGCTGGCACCATGAACTCCGTTGCTTATCATAGGGGCTTTGTTGGAGCCCACTGGCAAAAGGTGCCACTTAGGGTAAGTTTTTATAAGGTTTAAAATTACGTCTTTTTTGCTATTCATAAGTTATTCATCCTTTCCCCCTACTCATTAACAGGAGTTGCCTAATAGGGGTGTTTAATTAAATATATGATTTCTATTGGATGTATGGAGTCAATAATTGCTTGGGCTTCCTACCTGTAGAGGTGACCCAAACTTCTGATCCTTCTCCAATTGTGAAGAAGCCAATCGTGTGGGGGCAGCTCAAAACCTGAGAGGTAACTATTTCTTTTGTTCGCTCAAGGTTATTGGTAATTGCTACAGTCATGTAGGCATATTCGTATTTTGCTTTTGATTTAACCCTTTGCTTATATTCACAGACTTCAGTTCCGAAGTCGGAGATGTAGCCAATACCTTCAACGGTTAATGAATCTTCAATTTTGTTTTTAAGGATTACCGGGATGTGATTGTTGAATCGTTTACCCAAGCTGGCCTGATACCTGATAAATACTTGTTTCAGGTCGCCTTTTAAATCACATATAACCTGGTGTTTCTTTAGGCAGTCAAAGTCAGTGCCGGTATTCGTGTTCGTATCTGTATTTGAGTCAGGGTTGGTAGTTTTCATATTTTTACTCCGTAGATAAAATTTATTAGGTTGAATAACCTAGTCATCAGACCAAAGGTATCCTTTGGTCTAGAAATAATGGTATTCCTGCACGCACTGAAGATTTTAGTTGTCACTAAAACCCTCTCCGTTGTAGGGGGTGCCGCAGACTGCCGCTATTAAAAGTGCTTCAACTTTTTCTGGGGAAAATTTTCTGGGTAATATCGTTGACAGATCTATCATCTTTGATTTTGCAAATGTAATTTCGTTATCGGTAAGATCTGAATTTTGTGGTGCGAATTTACTAGATGTATATGAAGGGAATGGACTCTGTTTATCCATTTCTATTATGAAGTCCGGAGAGTCTTTATAAGCAAAGGGGAGTGTGTCTAAAGTACCGTCAGTTATAGAATCTTCTATGATTTTACTAATAGAGTACGATAAATTTAATGACATTACCGTACCAGGGAATACTCCGTTTTCCTGTAGGTGATGGGGACTCTGTTTAACAAGAACCTGAGAAATTTTAGATTTACGCTTCCAGAACTTTTTCCCATTTATAGGGTCGTCATTGTTGTAGTACTGCTGTGATAGTTCGCAAATGGGGCACTTTTTCTCACCGAACATTGTAGGGCATGGCACAGCGGTTCTAGTATTACCTACTTTCAAATGGTGAATAGACTTCTCTACTATGAATCCATTAGGGTTTTCTGGATTTAGATCTGGTAAAAAATGAACAATTAACTGCTCTTCATTGTTTAGCTTCCAGAAGGGGAGTGAGCACATTCTGGCGTCTTTTGATATTTTATTTTTTATATTAAAGTGATTTCTAAGGTCACCTAAAGTTCTTTCAGGGGTGATTAAATTGCTTTGGGTGCTTATGTTTGAATTATCTTGTAACATTTTGAGATCCTCAGTTTTAAAGGGATTAAATGGAGTAATGATCGGTAAACTAAAGTGAGCGAGTACTTGTTTAAATATTGGCTGACATAGAGTTAGTGATATTCATGAATTTGAATTCGAACCCTATTGACTGGGTCTAATACAAGCTCGAATGATTCAAGCTGAGGTGATAGGTACTCTCTAAGTTCTTTGATATCAGTATAAAAATGAATGTCTACTATGGGGCTACATTTTAGGAATCGGTTTAGGTTTGTTCTTTCGTCACCTAGGCTTGACCCTTCAGGAATGTGCCTGTTCATGGTGCTGATAATAAGTACTGATGCTAGCGCTTGTCTTACTATTGATTCAGCATAGTTTTTCATTGCTGTAATAGGCTTGCATACGTCGTGGCTAGTGGGGGTAAGTATTAATGAGTCTGTGTCTGAGAAATCTCCTGGCTCATTATTAGATGGTGAAATACACACCGGGATGGATTGGCATACTTCAGTGAGTCTGATAGTGTCTTTTAAAATGCAGAAGGACGCATCAATAGAGTTTTTTTCTGGGTTCCAGTATGGATTACGCTTCAATGCCACATGAGGGTTTGACTCCATCTCCTCTACCGGATCAATAAAAAACTCAGAAGAATCTAATAAACTGATATAAATTCTCCCCTTAGAGTCAATATTAGTTACTAACTTTGTTAGCTCTTCCTTTGCAAATATTGTCACCTTTGGGTGATCACTACACAAAAAAATATGAATTTTTTTGCCTTGATTAATGAATTTTTTTATTTGCTGTCGTGCCAGGTTTTCATTCTTTGGGCCAATTGGCGTATTCCATCCACTGGCTTTTGCGGCTGCTTGCAAAATTGATAGCTCAAGAAGCGTGTGTTTAATTTCTTTAGGTTTCCCATTAATGTGTATTTGGCTTGAATATGGGAAATCATAACCAAAGCGTCTAAATGTAAGGTTTGTGCTTTTTAGCTCACTTTTAGGTCCAATATCTATATAAAAGCTGAAGTAAGATTCACATTCTTCAATATCATTAGTTGCTATTACAGTGACGATTTCGTATCTATCGGTATTTTTATTAAAGAACCTGATTGATGTATCTTTATCTAATGTTTTATTTGTGTGCTTGGTCATTTAGTAAGCCTCATTTAATTAATAAAAAGCATCTAGGTGGCGCCAACCAGATATGCGGATTTAAAATGAGTTTTGTGGTGGGATCAATGGTGTCACTTTTAAAGGTGATACCATTGATATTTCTAACTGTTTGTTTTTTATATTAAATAGATTGGTTTTGCGAGCTTACATAAACGATATTTTAAGGTTTGTTAAAATTTTAGTTTTTAGAGAAGTTCTATGATTGGGTAGAAACCTGCTGGTTTTGTTGTTTTTTCAAAAAAGCGCATGTAGTTATTAATGAACGATAAACCTGAAATACTAAGTTTTACCTCTCCATTGTCCATCATCTTTAGGTAGTCAGGGTGACAGCCTAGATATTCATTAAAATCTGAGAATGCTTTCTTGTAAGCGGTAGGGCGTTTTCTAACGATAAAATCATTGAACGCTTTGTATATTTTGGAAGAGTCAGAATAATCAGGAATTGTTGGTGAAATAAATTTTGTAGGTCGATAAGTGTCTAGTGATGAAAGGTATATGGTCGCTAGGTGATGGGGGACTACGGCAGAATGCCCTCGAATTTGTTTCCCCATCATAAAAAGCTCAAGAGGGTTTTTTTCTTGGTTTGAATCATTATCTATTTTTTCAGCCACGCTTTTAACGTGTTTTCTTGTAGTTTTAATTGGGATTGCTGCTTCTTTATAGCCGATATTGTGTGCCTGAAAGTTCTCAAATTTACTATTTTTCTTTGTTAAATCTTTTTTGATTTTACTTATTGATATATGCCCAATATAGGCTAATTCTCCATAAGAGAAATAGCAGTGTGATTTAATTTCTGTGCGACGTTTTGTCTTGTATTTTCCATTATGTGAAGGTTTCGCAGATTGAAGGCCATCTCCCTTTTCTCCGTTGATATTTTTATACAATTCATTTGCGTGGAAACCTTTTCTTCCAAAATCAATTCCATATTTAAGATATGCTTGTGTTATTACCTGGCTGACTTCTTGATATCTTATATCTGTGAAATAAAATTCATTTGGCCCGTAGATTAGACATGACTTCCAAAACATATAAGCTGTGTGAATAGCGTCATCAAGTTCATTTGTACAGTTTATAAATGGTGATTCATCTATAATATTAATATCGGAGAAATATGGATTATTTAATGTAGGTTGATTTACATAATGCCAACAAATTTCAACTGATTTTCCTAAGTGAGAATTGAGAACTTTGTTTACCCAGTGCTCATCATATTCATACTTTGATGTAAGGTTCCATAGCTGTTGGAGTGTTTGAGAGCACTCACATAATAGGTCTTTGAAACTTTCCAATGTGGCAGATAAATTTTCTCTCAGTACTGCTTGAGTTATTTCAGGTAATACCATAGAAGTTGTTGATTCATTCTGGTTTGTGGTTGGATTTTATAATCCGTCAATAAACTTAAATTTAGTGTATTGACGGATTAAGGCAAGTATCCGAGTAAAAAATTTATTAGTTTATAAACTGCCATTACTGATTAATCTACCATCTTATTAATTTCCTGAATAAGTGACTGGCTTTCCTTATTTTCATACATAATAGCGTCTATGCCTTTTACTAGTGGGCTATGTTTTACCTCTAGGGTCAGGGTGATTATGTGCCTTTGTGAGTCATCATTATATTGTTGTTTTATTTTTCTTAATTTGTGGTCTTGGTCTTCAGAATAACCCAAACAAAGTTTTATTAATCTTGCGGATTTTTCCCAAGCAATTTGGGGGCTTAAATTCATAATTTTCTCCTGTTCCTGTATTTATGGTTTATCTGTTGTCTGTTACATCGATAGGTTGGATGATTTCGTTATGGATAACTCATATCAACAATTCTCAACTGAAGACCTGTCTCGCTTAGTAGCCTTTATTTATGAAGATTATGGGGGTGAGCTAGACCAAAATTCGTTTACTGAATTATTTTCTCTGATGCTTGAGGATATACCTGGAATAGAAAAGGGTCCCCTAAATGAATCAGAAATTATTGATATGGCTTATCTTATGTATCAACAACAGAAGAGGTGAACTATGGCGGATAAACAATTTAAAAAGGGTCCCGATAAGGCTGAGTCGTTAACTAGCGTGCGCACACGGGCCCCTATGCTAATAACTGACTTGATGAAATCCTGTATTAAAGATGCACAGAAAATGGTTAAAGATGGATGTACCAAAGCTGAAGCATCAAGGGAGGTATTTGATGTAATAAATG
>Ga0209184_1001285_pt1 | contig 17524 bp, 12 predicted proteins | sample EN8Hudsemesocosm_2_FD_184627 | JGI IMG/M metagenome (GOLD analysis project Ga0209184, IMG submission 184627) | Methane-oxidizing microbial communities from mesocosms in the Hudson Canyon - EN8C Hudson Canyon (SPAdes) (version 2) | ecosystem: Environmental > Aquatic > Marine > Cold seeps | place... | reverse complement strand
CGCATATCTCGCTTGCCGTTAGGCGACCAGATCTTAGCTTCGGCATCTTTTACTTCACCCTCATCGGCAAACTGATTCCAATACAAAATGCCTACGTTATAGCCTGCCATACGCCAAGAGTAGGCCAGGTCGACATTAGGCCCCTCATTCTCTTCAACATTCCAGGTTTCTCGCGATTGATTTGTACTGGAATTATTCTGCCAACCATGGACATAAATTATGGTCGGTTTAGTTTTGTTGTAGTAGGCGTTTGAGTAGCCCGGTGTCGCCTTTTCATAGTTGTCGTTCGTACCATACCAATAGAGGCCATAGTCTAGGTCATCAAAAACTGCACGAGGGAAAACCCCCGTTGTTGCGAATGTCATAGTTGTTGTAATGAGCAATAGAACTACGCTCAAAGATCGTATAAGTATCATGTAGTATTTCCTTTATTTTTGTTTGAATAGTAAGGCTATGTACTTTGTTATTTATTCTAAATTTTAATTACCGACACCTCTTTAGATAGTTAGAAAATTATTAATCGTTATTATTTTGTCCTAAGGTAGAACAAAATAATTATGTGTGACTATGGAGGATCGTGCAGTGTCAAAGTCAGTTAAGTTAGGTAAATTTAGGGCTATTTTGGTTCTTAACATAGCGCTTCCAATAAGAAATTACCCCAGACTATTTTGCTATGCCAATACATTAAGCCCTTAAATGTAAGTTGCTTGAGCAAGTTCTGCCATTGCCCCGAGAAGGCTACCGATTATAATTAACTTCATCTCGTATTCCTTGAAACAGGGGCGCAGCAATTCTTGAAACTCATGTGCAGGTAGATTCTTCATTCGCTCGGCCATCAACTGTTGGACATTCTGAGCCCGCTCATGATTAAACACAGGATCACCGAGCGTTGAAACGGATATCTAGGGTGCTTTCAGGCCCGTATCAGACTTTAGATCAGCGACCCCCTCCGATATTATGATTGGTAAATTGGTTCTTCTGCAGCCTTCACAAATGCTGAAATACCACTCTGTTTATTTGCCGATTTCGCAAGCAACAACTCTTCCTTAGAAGCATACTTTTGATCCCATGCCAGTACTTTCGGCGTCATAAAGTAATGCCAGAGCGGTGGGATAAGTGTTACTAAAATAGTGGTTAAATACCCGTTAATCATCATAGGGGCATCAGCGTAAGGCCTTAAATCCTGATAAGGTACATTACCATCAGCATGGTGATGAGAGTGGCGTGTTAAGTTAAACATAGCCCACGAGCTCACCCGCTTATTGGTATTCCAAGAGTGTCTTGGCTGTACTGGAACAGCTGGATTTCTAACCATGCCGTAATGCTCCATATAATTGACAATTTCCAATAGCGCCTTACCAAATAATCCACTAACAATAAAAAATAAACCCGCTTCAAGCCCGCCTATCATAAATGCAACCACAACAAGCGCTAAACTCATTAAATGCCCTCGTATCACACCATTATTAAGCGATAAGGCTCCTTTTCCATACTTTGCCAAACGTTCTTTTTCAAGATTCCAGGCACTAATATTCCCTGTGACAGTTGAAATAAGAACATGAGCATAAACGCTTCTCCCACGTGGTGCGGTAGCCGGGTCATTCACCGTTGATACATAACGGTGATGTCCATACACATGCTCAATGGAGAACACTGTGTCGAAACTAAAAGACAATAACCAGCGCCCAACAAACATCGAGATAGGATCCCATGTTCGATGAGTCAGTTCATGCGCTGTGATCGTACCGATCATGCCAATCATTAAACCGGTAATCACCAATGCCGAGAGGTGGTTCACCCATGAAGTGCTGTCTCTTTCAGCTATTACATCATAGCCAGTGAGATTACTGAGATATGCACCAAACCCTAAAGGGTCTCCTGAGCTCACACTCCATATAGCAGTAAATACAATGAGCGCCACTAAAGGCAAAGCAACCCATAACTGTATTGTCAGGATTAATGGGTGATTAAAAGTTGGTGTGGATGTATCGGCACCCAATACGGCATCCCCTAACATATACACAATAAGAATGGCCAACAAACCAACCGAAATATAAGACCCACCCATCACTATTGCGACGAGGGCAAGCACTCCAATAAAGTGAAATAAGAAATATTTTAAGTAATGAAAAAACATATGAATACCATTTAGCCTAATCGGCACTGTTATTATTTGAAAAAAATCTGTCAGCAAAAATTTCACTTTTTGAAATCCCTACTAATGACAGTTTGTCGATACAGTCATCAATCATCGCAGGTGGTCCACAAAGATAAGCTTGTGAGTTGTTGTTGCAAAATTTCACGAGATAATCCCCGATAAAACCTCTATGCCCTTTCCACGTACTTTGTTCTGGTTCTTCGGACAATATTTGACTAAATTCAAAAGTAGCTGGCCATGATAAGGCGAGCTGTTGCATCTCATCTAGACAATAAATATCAGCTTGAGTTCGTGCTCCTAACAGCACAATAACAGGTCGCTGACAGCTATCTTCTTTAGCTTTTTCCAAAATAGACACGATTGGAGCTAGCCCACTCCCTCCACCAATCATCAACATAGGTTTGTCAGAGTCGTTAAGGTAAAAGTCTCCCATGGGCCCATCTATTTCAATGCCCTCCCCAAGCACATTTTTTGTATTGATAAGACTTGAAAGCGCACCACCAGGCACATGACGAATGAAAAAGCGCACAGTGCTATTTTCTATCTGAGGTTTTGAAGCAAAAGAATAAGCACGCGACACACCTTCCAAACAGTCAAGCGTCAACATCGCATATTGGCCAGCCTTAAATAGGGCTGGCTCATCTAAACTCAATTCGAGAGCTGTAATATCATGTGTCAGTTTTTCTTGAGCAATAACCTTACCTCGAATCTGTCTATTTAAGACCTGAGTAAGATCTACCTCAACAGTCACATCAGATGTTTTAGGTACACTCTGGCAGGCTAAGATATAACCCGACTGCACCTCTTCAGCTGATAATAAGTAGCTCGCATCGGAGAAAGCTTTAATTTTTCCGTTTGTCAGTTTACATTTACAAACAGCACAACCCCCTACTTTACAGCTATACGGAAAGTTAATGCCATTGCGCAGTGCAGCTGAAAGAATTGTTTCTTTCGACTCAATCGGTATATCTAGTTCGTTCACTTGCATGGCCGTTGGGCCACTTTTAAAAAAAGAAAACATATTGGTAGGCTCCACAGTTATTACCTGAACACCAGTTTAAAGGTATAACGAATTTCACCAGGGGGCATTATTTGACATTAAAGGGTCTTTTTATGACAATACAGGGGTATTTATTGACACTCGTGTCGCTCTAACCTTTTAATTAACCACACTCTTTAATACATTTTCTATAACACTGATTAAGGTGGTCTTATATTGAATCTCAATAATGTTCAAATTCCAGGTGTTTATCTTTTTGCTGTTTCTGAATGTATGAATGACTTTGGCATCGAGCAAATTCGCTGGTTAAGAGGAACGGGTTATACCGCCATAGACTCGACGTTTATAGAATCCTCGGTTAGTTATCAAACCTTCCGGGAATTAATATTGCGGGCCATTAGCTTTTCTAACAATCAAGCGTTAGGTGTTTCTGTTGGCCACCGATTATCATTGCAGTCGCATGGCGTACTTGGATATGCCTTAATGAGTTGTGAGAATTTATCGTCCGCAATGAAGTTAGTCGAACAATATATTGCACTGCGAATGCCTCTTATACAGCTAACGACCCGTGTACAAAATAATGAGTTTATTGTTCAGTTCGAAGAAAAAATGCCACTTAATGATTTGCGGGTAGTTATCATCGATGCCTTGCTGGTAACAGTAAAGGCGGCTCTTGATCAATTAATGCCGAGTTTAAAAAAACATCTAACTTTATGCTTCCCTTATGCCAAGCATAACAATATCCCCTATAACAGCCTTAGTGAATGCTCTTTACTATTTAATGAGCAAGGTGCATCAATCCATATCCCTTTAGAATTTATGACAAAGACACTGCCACTTGCAAATTTAGCGGCTTATAAAGAAGCAGAAATACTCTGCGAAAAAGAGTTACAGCTGCTAAGTCAGGAAAAGGCCTTTAAGAACAAAATAAAACAAAAACTGCTTGAAAACACCGAGCACTTCCCGTCGCAAGTAGTTATGGCATCCTGGTTCAATATGACCTCTAGAACGTTACACCGGAGGTTGATTGAAGAAGGCTCATCTTATCGAGAGATTCTTGAAGAGGTGAAGCAATCATTAGCAATGACGTATTTATCAAATAGTGCAATGACTATCAAGGAGGTTTCATATTTCCTTGGTTATGAAGATGAACGTAATTTCAGACGAGCATTCAGACGGTGGACAGGAGAGTCCCCCTCTGGGTATCGTGCCAAATTGATACAAGTTAGCGCTCACCCTTAGCTGTATTATTTAAAACAGTGTTTCAAATCTTCGTTAATTGGTTATTAATTTCAAAGAAATGGCTGATTGACAAATTTAGACATCTTGGCTTCACTAAATTGACTAATGCGTACTAATTTTATATCACACGCTTCGTATTGTATGACTATACTTTATAAGTTTTTAGCGCTTTCTAATTCTTTTATAGCAATTCAAGTACTACTCAATTTAATGTTAAAGGGCAACTGCATGGAATCTCGCGCTCATAAACGGTATTTTTTTGATCAACAAGCAACGTTAGAACTTTCACCTTCCAATATAGTTGAAGGCCGTATTTTGAATTATGGCGAGGGAGGCATTTTGATTCAACTGAATCAGAATCTGACCGATATAGCTGCCGCACAGAAACTCAATTTATTTAGTTGTTTCACGGTTGGATTTAACTGCGAAATAGAAGGCCGTCAAAAAAAAATTAACTTACAAGGCCATATTCGCAGAATGGAAGACCTATTGGTCGGCTTGGAGTTCTACCAAGCGCCTGCCGCTACTATATCCTTGATAAACGAACTTGTAACCAAACGCCTGTCAAGCAACCCAAGACCCGCAGAAGCACAAACACGTAAAAAGCATTCACAATTACTAACTCAAATAAATAATGTCGAAAAGAGCTTTTGGGGCTTCATTCTCAAGCAATTTTATAACGAAGTTGAAGAGCAGCTCATCCAACTCGCTGATCAGGCGCAAACAAACCAACAACAGGCACTCTGCTTTGAATCGATTAATCAATTAAAGGCGCATCATGATCAAACGGTAAATTCCATTGGCAGGCTAGTCAGTCAGTATTTGGAAAAACCGATTCAAATACCCAAACAGGAAGAAGTCGAAGTTCACAGCGACGATCATGAGCTTGAAATGCTTGAAAAGAATCAATTTGAAGACTGGTTAGAAGTACAAATAATCATCTCGGCAGCAGAATCAGATAATTTCACCCTACTGCGGCAACTTCATCAATTTTTATCTCATCTCTATGAAACTGAAATTACAGCCTTAAATAACCCTCTTGGCCCACATGTAATTTGCCATACCTTTCGTCAAGCCCTTGCCAACAGCAAATTTCCACGCCCTATTCTAAAAGTAATATATAAGTGTTTTCAGAAACCTTTTTCAGCCCAACTAAGTCACTTTTACAACGAATTAATCGCGTTATTCACCAAGAGTGGATTTAAAGTTACCAGCAATACTCAAAAACCTGTAAACGGCAATAGGCAAGCATTGCAACAAACTACGGGGCAAACTAATGTAGAAACCGTACAAGAGAATAACGTTTCTGGAAAAATAACTTCTAGCACTTTACAGCCGAATAATGCTTACCAAGCGCTTCAATCTCTGAAGAACTTACAGCATGCTAATATGGCTTATACAGGGAGCCAACCAACTAAACAAACTCACGATAAACAAGACTATTTCAGCTTAAGTGAAATCAATCAGTGGTTTAATAAGTTACCGGTGATAAAAACACATAAGTTGTCAACCTCTAAGCGCCCCTTAAAAGAAGTTTTTCTACAAGATATCAGAGGCTTCAGTGGCCAATCAGGAGAAAACAAGCATATAAACTCTGAGCAACTCGGTATTATTGAAATAATTGATGATATCTTTGGATCAATGAAGAGTCATAATGAGATAGATGATGAATTTCAGGGTTGGATCAATCAGCTAAAAATTCCGTTATTAAAAATCTTACTAAATGACCCTGAATTTCTCGATAATCCTCAGCACCCTGCTAGACAGGTCGTTAACCAACTTATTCAAATTGGTTCGGTCGATAGAATCAGCAACAAAAGCTTGGAACGTACCGTCAAAAAGCATATTGATACGATTGTGTCTGAATATGACCAGAACAATAGCATTTTCAGCACCGTATCTATCGCACTTAAAAGCTTGATTGATCGCCAGGAAAACGCCTTCAAAAGAAATGCTGAACGTGTGGCCAAAGCCTATGAGGGCCAAGAAAAATTAGCTCACGCAAAACACTACGTCTTGACGAAATTGGTTAAACTTTTAGTAGGTAGACCTATACCCAGTGTCGTACTTGATCTCATTAATGAAGGCTGGCGTAGCTTATTAGTCGTCACCTGCCTTCGAGAAGGTGTGCTAAGTACAGACCTAAAGGAATATTTTACGATATTGGAGGCGCTCGTTATATGGACACAGAACAATAACGTAGTGAGCGGTGTAGGTGATGAGTTCGAGCTTGATCTAGAAGCTCCTGCCGTTCTAGAGTTGATCAGCCAACAATTATCAAATTCATCAGCAGGTATTATCATGCATCATGCTCTGCTAGGTGAGCTCAAAGGTTTACTATACAGAAAAAAAGACCCTAAACTAATCACAATAGAAGAAACAGATTTAGGCTTCGACATTAGTCTGCTTTCTCAAAAAGATACTCAAAAATTAAGCCCTTCCCCAGAGTCAACCAATAAAACAACATCTAATTTAAAAAATAGCCGATGGCTCAAGCGTGTTAAAAATATGAAGGTGGGCGACTGGGTTGAATATCAGAATGAACAAACAAAAGTAAAACGTATGCGTTTAATCTGGACGGGAGATGATGCTTACAAATTTGTATTTGTGAATCACCAGGGAATGAAAGAAATAGAATTTGATGCCGACCAACTTGTTAAACAATTAGACAGTGGTAAAACAGTATTCGTTGATGAAAGTGAAATATCCTTTGTCGATAAGAGCTTGTTTAATACGGTACAAACGGTCTATGAACAAATGGCATTCCGTGCAACGCATGACCCTCTGACCGAGTTAATGGAACGCCACGAGTTTGAGAAACATTTAAACCGAGCACTGGCCAATGCTCATAAGCGGCATACATTGCACGCCTTATGTCATATCGATATTATCCAGTTTAGTATTATTAATAATAACTACGGACATCACGTAGGCGATCACTTATTAAAAGCGATCGCTGAGTTATTAAATGATTTTCTTAAAGGTGGTCATCTGCTAGCAAGAGTCGGTGGAAATGAATATGGCGTCTTAATCAATGACTGTAACGAAGAGGAAGCAATAGACATTGCAGATCAGTTAAGAAACGCTCTAAACAACCATGAATTTATAATTCAAGATAAAACTATAAGAATCAATGCAAGTGTTGGTTTAGAAATGATGACACCGGAAAGCCAAAGTATTTCTACTATATTAAAACATGCAGACTTAGCATGCATGTCCGCAAAACAGGGCGCCGGCAACAAAGTCGTAAAATTTAATGAAAGTGATTCAGAGCAAATACGTCAAGACTCTGTCATGAGTTGGGCTGGGAAAGTAGACCACGCACTCGCCTCAAAAGATTTACTTCAGGTACGCTGCCAAAAGATTGCACCGGTTAATAGCCCAGACACAGAGTCCCCTCATTATGAGATTTTATTAGGTGTATTGGATGATGCTGGCAAACTGATCTCTCCTGAAGGGTTTATTGAAGCCGCCGAACAGTTCAACCGCATGCCGAAAGTGGATCGCTGGGTAGTTACAGCAGCTTTTGAATGGATGGAGAATAACCTGCATAAGGTGGGAAAGCTTCATGGCTTTTCAATCAACCTATCTGGACACTCTATAAATGATGATAGCTTTCTGGAATTCTTACTCAATACAATAAAAAAATCCCCCGTCACAACAGAGAAAATTTGTTTTGAAGTAACTGAAACCGCTACCATATCTAATCTTAATTACGCAGCAGATTTTATTAATGAAGTGAAAAAACTCGGCTGTAAATTTTCTTTGGATGATTTCGGAACGGGTTTAGCGTCTTATGAATACCTACAAAAGTTGCCGGTAGATTATCTAAAGATTGATGGTATTTTTATCAAAGATATTGTTAAAAACACCAACAACTATGCCATGGTAAAATCCATCAACGAGTTAGGTCACTTTCTTGGCAAAGAAACCATCGCAGAGTATGTAGAGAACGATGAAATTCTTGGTGTATTAAAAGAGATCGGCGTCGATTATGCTCAAGGTTACGGTGTTGAAAAACCGATACTTCTGAATACATTATGATAGTACTTAGTACAGATTGTATTTAGATATTTTGAAGCGGTTCATAACTGAAAAATACCTTTTTTACTTAAAGTAAAATCACTGTGATATGCACATTTAGGGTAATTAGCCTGTTGCGCTGAACCCTAAGTGGCCACTCTCGAGATAAATATGACTAATCAGTATTCCCAGTAAAACTGCGCTGACTTAGATAACCCTTTCTAATTGAATATCGTAGTCTTTTATATCAACTGTTTTTATAATTTTTTCCTAGCATCCGGATGATCCAGATCAATAGTTTCTGCGCCAAAATAGTTATCTTTTTTTGCATTGTCAAACACTCCAACCCTATATGCATTGAATAAACTGATAAACAAGTTTTTAACCTAGTATCCTCCACTTAACTCAAGCTACTTCTTCATGAGTGCTGTTGGTGAAAAAGGCACTGGTTTTTAGGCAATCACGGAGTTATCTGGGGATGGTTTAACGGTTCTTGGGCAGTATCAATATTGTGATGATTATTATTGCGCACAGTCTTAGAAATCTGGTGCAAGGCCGGTCAAACTAGGGCCATTTCTTTCACGAGGTGCAAATTTTGATGCGCGTATTGTTGTCAGAAGCGGATATATCACTCCTAGTCCCGCCTCAGAGGCTGGCGTAGGTATTATTTGGGATGCCATTAATGGACCACGAAATATCGTCGACGTTCTTGCCGCAAAGGGAGTTGATATTTTTAGTTGGGCGAGTATTTCTCTTAGCGACATGTCTGACAATGGTGATTAAATTGTAGGTTATGGTAGGAACCCTGAAGGACTAGACCGAGGGTTCATTATTTCAATTTTTCCTCTGTGTACATTTCCTGGCTTGTAGTCATATAGATCAAGCGCTAACTTAGGTTAGCGCTTATCACGCAAAAGCAATAAGTAAAGTTACCATCGTTGGCAAAAACGCCTCTTCGTGCCAATATCAGTCTTCATCATATTAATTTATTACGTATTAAATATCGATTTATTGGTCAGTTTAAATAGTGATTTGGATGGCAGCTTTCGATTTGAAATCAGATATATAACTGATCAAAAAATATTCCTTACGACCCCTTTAATTTGTTGGAATCATAAAAGTAGATACATTCAATAATCCGAATATATTAGGAAAGAATAGATACAAAAAAAGGCGAATCCGGAAAGATTCGCCTTTTTATTTTGAGCTAGCTTAAAAGCTAACGCAGAGATTTAATTAAAGACCTACGATGTTCTCAGCTTGAGGACCTTTCTGGCCTTGAGTTACTGTGAACTCAACTTTTTGGCCTTCAGCAAGAGTCTTGAAACCGTCAGACTGAATCGCAGAGAAATGTGCGAAAACGTCTGGACCATTTTCTTGCTCGATAAAACCAAAACCTTTTGCTTCGTTGAAGAACTTAACTGTTCCTTTTACTGTATTAGACATAATAACATCCTGAAATCTTAAAAAATAAGTTTGCCTACAAGAGGCTCGAATAGCGTAAAAACAGACTAAAACTTTGATACTTCAGGACGAGGAATTACGAATAATACGGCGAACATGAAAATATAAACAAAAGACTTTCTTTCTAGCTGACTGGGACTTTAAAAGATAGAGAACGTGAAGTCAAACCGCTTCACAAATGTTTACATTAGGCCGAGCTTCAAACATCAGCAGGTGATTTAAAAGGGGCTATAATATGGCCTTCTTAGATTTCAAATTGAATAATAAAACCATATAAACTGAAATATAAATTACGCTAAAGCCCACATCACGCCAATTTAGGCAGCGATTTACTTCGAGTTTCCTGAATCAGAAACTCTCGCTGAAAGATTTCAAACATGTGTTGCGTTGATCGGTTGAACTCACAGCACTAACAAGCCTATTGGTGCCAATTGCAGACATCATTTGTTTAATTTATTACGCATTAAGAATCAACTACCGGTTAGTTTTAATGGTTATTGGGGTGGCGACTTTCGGTTTGAAATCGGACATATAAATAATCGAGAAATATCCGTCCCCTTTTAATTATTAAAGTTTGAAAAGTCAAAACTATGGAAATTAAGGAGGGTGTCTTTATAATTAATTGGAAATTCGTCCAACCCCAGAGCAGTGCCGGGCATGGATGATCGAGGCCGGACTCCACTCTATTGAGTCCGTCGACTTGAAAAGTTGCTTTCCGTTTCATTTTTGCTTGCTTGCATCGCGTTGAATTACGTTACCCAGGAGGGTATTCATGAAAATTCTTCTGATTTTAAATCACGTCCCCTACGGCATATGAATTAAGGTTTGCGGAACTTGCATGACACTGGGTGGAATTTACGTAATATGACATCACTTGAAACGGCTGAACCAATCATTCGCCTAAGTATCTTTGTGGGTGTTTTCGCGCTTTTTGCAATCTTCGAGGCATTTTTTCCTATGCGCAAACGAACTTATTCTCGAGCAAATCGTTGGCCCAGTAATATAGGTATATCTGCCCTCAATCAAGTCGTAGTAAGAATGGTCGTACCAACGACGGCTATGGCGCTTGCTGTACATAGCGCAGAAACAGGTACAGGTTTGCTCACCTATGTTGTTGTACCTACTTGGTTAGAAATAGTCATCGCCGTTCTGATCCTTGATCTAGCCCTATACCTTCAACACATAATGTTTCACGCGGTACCTCTATTTTGGCGGCTACATCGGATGCATCATGCAGACATAGATTTTGATGTTACTACTGGCATTCGATTTCATCCGATGTCAATTGTTGTTTCTGCATTTATCAAATTAGGGGTTGTAATGCTTCTGGGGCCTCCTGTTGTTGCTGTGCTAGTTTTCGAAGTATTGTTGAATGCCACATCCTTATTCAACCACAGTAATCTCCGAATACCGGCTGCCTGGGATAGAATAATTAGAAACTTAGTGGTAACTCCTGACATGCACCGTGTGCATCATTCAATTAGATCGAGCGAAACAAATAGCAATTTTGGTTTTAACTTTCCATGGTGGGACAAACTTTTTGGTACATACAAGGCTCAGCCGAAAGATGGTCATATCAAAATGACCGTTGGATTGGACAAATTTCGGGAGGACGGACAATTTCGTCTTGATCGAATGTTGGTTCAACCATTCTGCGGAACAGCCGAGAGTAACACCATGGACCGTAGAGAAAAAGATGTGGATAAAAATGACGATTAGGGGAAAGGGCTTTGACAACTTAATTGTTCAAGATGTGCGATAAAGATAGTGTCTGGTTTTCTTTGTAGTTTTCAAATTAATGAAGCACAATCATAGAAGTTTCTTGTAAGAGCGAAAAGCGGCTTGGTCATAATAAATAAAAACAAAAAGGAATGAGCAATGGACAGAATAGTATACGTACACGGAACCTACGCAGGGAACAAAAAATTCAACGGTCTCTCTGAAAATACGACAGGAAGTGGTCTTTCAAACGATGACATAACCGCTTTAAAAAAGTTTGCCGGTAATACTGGAGCCCGCCTATATTCATACGGCTGGTCCGGTGATGATTTTAGAGCAGGAAGAGTGGAAGGCGCATTAATTTTAGGGCAGTACCTAGCGACGTTTGATGGCACTACAACCGTTGTTACTCATAGTCATGGAGGTAATGTACTTGGCTATGCCCTACTCCAAGGTTTAACACCAGGACAGCGTTCAGGCGTGCGTGCCTATTTGTTCGCTTGCCCTATCATGTCTGGCTCCGATTCCGCGTGGACCCAAAGCCTTGCCAATAATCTGCATAGTATAAGAACATTTAGTCACCCACATGACTACATTCAAGTTCAGGGTGCTAAGGCGCGTAATGCCGTTAATACGGGTACTAAACTGGGGTATAACGTTGGGTTCAAAATTCCTGGTGTTACAAACCACTCAATTAATCCTGGTGGCTTTATGCAAATGTCTGCGCATTCCGCTATGCATTCAGCCGAAGCTTTTAACATGGCAAGGCAAGCGATAGGCTAAAGTCTGTTTTAGATGTGAAAATCTGCAGCACAAAAACTCTCAGCACTATAGAAAGGGCCTGGGTTTATGTCCCCCTTTCTTTTCTTAAAGATTTAGTATTATCAATGGGCTTTAATTCGTTTGATTTTGCTTGCGATCAAATGACTAACCAAACCTATTAAATACCATTAAACACAATACACCCGAGCCCCAATATAGGACTCACCCAGGATGCAGGTAATAACCAATTCCATAATATTGCAGGAATAAGCAGTAAAATTAAAATAGGTGTCTATGTAATTGTGTTTCCACACTATGTGCCATTAGCTGATACCTTGGCGCTGTTTTTCGATCTAATAATGCGACATATCGAACCAAATTTACCTATGAAATATTATCTGCTTGGCTTCACTAGGCAGACAATTATGATCACCGGCTTATTTGACGCAGTCGTTCCCCCGCTTGTTTCCAATTTTAATAAGAAGAAAAGACTGGCATTTGGTCAGAGTCTCATGCCACAGGTACAGTAAAAATATTTGAGATTAGTTCGAGAAGCGGCGCTTATTTTATTAAGAGGAACAGCTGTAGTGCGACACCCCGCCTGCCCCAAGAAACACTTGAGGCCTCAAGCGGTAGTATTTATTTTCCACCTCAATTGACTGTTCATCGTAAGGTTTGCTCAACACTTCCTGTAACTCCCGAACAAGCGTATAGTCGCCTTCCATCGCTTGTTGATACGCTGGCACGACGAGCCATTCCCGCCAAGTGTATTTGGGATTGACTCGCTTCATCTGTCGCGAAAGCGCTTCTGTACTGTGTTCACTATTGATAAGACCTCTCCACTTCTGTAGCCACTGTGACCATTCCTCAGCCATAGCACCTGTCTGGGCGTTATAGAAGCTTTTCTTGAGAGCCGAGATATCCTCGGGAACATTTGAAAGCTCGCGAAAGAAGATGGTGTAGTCGACGGAAGTTTGCACCATTAACTTTAGGAGTTGACTGAATAGCTCAGAATCAAACACATCAAGCCCTAGCTTAGATGCCCACATCATTTCCATTTTTTCTTGCATCACAGAAGAAAAGCCCAAGCGTATTTCATCGAGCTTTTCCAATGCGTCAGGATGCGATGAGAGTAAGGGCCGCAATGCCGTACAAAACATCTCAAAGTTTGCTTCAGCAGCAGCGTGTTGATTGAAAAAAGAAAAGTGTCGCCCACCACCGGTCCATGGCTGATAAAACGGTTCGAAAAGTTCGCAAAACCCGAATGGGCCATAATCAAGTGTATATCCGCCACCAGCGCAGTTGTCGCTATTGAAGTTGCCTTGGCAATAGCCTACGCGGAGCCAATTCGCTACAAGAGACGTTAATCGTTCGCGAAACTTGCTCGCCAAGAGTACCAATTTATTTGCTGTCGATAGATCCTCGTTGATCTCACTTTTGTATTCACGGTCAATCAAATGTAAGGCGATCGTCTCTAACTCTTCCAGCGCTTTCGGATGGGCGTTGCTACGCGCTCGACGACCAAATAATTCGAGCTGGCCCACGCGCAAGAAAGACGGCGCGACACGTGTTGAAATCGCAACCGGGTTCGAAACCATAATATCGGGATCTGCGGAGTATGATCCTTCAGAGTACCAAGGACGATTAACTGTCTCGGATTGTGATACGTAGAGACATAACGATCTAGATGTTGGCACTCCCAGTTCATGCATATGCTCTTGTGCCAAAAATTCCCTGACACTTGAACGTAATACCGCTCTCCCATCCGCACCACGACAATAAGGAGTTCGCCCACCACCTTTTAACTGCATCTCCCAACGCTGGTCATTGATGACAACCTCAAGCACCGATACTGCACGACCATCTCCATAGCCATTGCCTGTTTGGAACGGACACTGCTGTATGTACTCCGTACCATAAATAGAAAGCGCATAGCCGGTGGACCAACCTATTTGTCGCATTGGTTCTGGAACATGAGAAATATCACCAGAGAACAAACGACGGAAATCTTCCGTTTGTGCAAGGCTATCGTCAAAACCTAACTCGCTGAAAAAAAGTTGGCTGTGAACAACATATTCAGGCTCGAGAATTGGAGTGGGTTTAACAGGTACATAATGCCCCGAAAAAATTTGCCGAGGCGCGTAATCTTCACCACTTACTGTCGCTTGGGGATCGCAATTAAGACTATTCATCAGCGAATAATCGGCTAACTTAGCAAGATCATCGAGCCTAGTTACGGAAGTAGCGACATTATTAATCTTTCTATTAGCCATAAGAGTTGAGGATCCTTTTTTTAATTACACAAAATCGGAGAACAAAATTACCCGCTAAAGCGAGTATAGCTGGATCAATAAACTTCTGTCTCCGGCAAAGAGATTTTAAGTTCAAGTAAGCATCGTGAAGTCTGGATAAAAAATCCCTTCCCAAGCTTTTCTCTTTTATCTCTATGAAAGTAATGAATGAGGACGTCTGCTTTACCTCGACACCCGATTACAAACCCAGCCTTTTCGAGAAGTCCGCTTAGACAAAGAAGCCAATGTCCGAGGCTCTCATTGAATTATGAATATCAAGCCAAATTAGAAATGAGTGCCAGCGTCTTAAATTTGTTAAGCAATCGCTCAACCACCTTGTGTAATTCAGGATAATTCAGCCACTTTAAAATGCGTGACAACTAACCAAGTGAGCAAAAGCGTTCCCTTTCCCTAAGTTATAAAACCCCTAGCTATGAGTTAGGAGCACTACCTTTTAGAACGTCAGAAAACTGCGAGTAAAATCCCAAAAGCAATACCTTTTTTTTAACGAAATCACTGTATTTAGATAATAATTTTGAGCTAAAGTGAATTTTTAGTGTCCGTTAAAGCGGGTGATGTTCACCCTTCGGTCCGTCTATCACTTTTTAGGCTTTTGATTCGATACGTTCGATGAAACTATCAATATTATTTAGCCCTAAAAAGTCTTTCAATTCTGGTTTTGGTACGTGAAATTTCACAACCACTTTTTTACTTGGTAGTTTTTGATTAGATTCTTCCTGCGCACTGTAACAAACCTCCGAACCACTTGCTGTTAACGCCTCAATTAATACATTAAGACCATCTGATTCGTATGAGCCTAATATTGATACCTGAGTAACGTCGTGAGAATCAAACTCGCCATCCCCTGGATGACCTTTAGGGCCGTTTTGATAAGCGCCAAGCGAGTTACCTTGCATGGATAATTGATACCCTTTTTCAACTGCGCTTGCCCAGAACATTTTTGGATTAAACGGAGCGATAGTTAAGCTTTTACCTCTAAACATATGTTCAGTGTGTTTGCGCACGGAGACTTCAAAACCAGAAGCGTAGACATCTAACCCTCCGTTAGCGATTGAGTTTCCATCCTCAATAATCTCTCCTTGGAACACTTTAGTACGAGTCATTTTATTTGCCTAACAGTGTGATGGCCGGGCCCTTCGGTCCGTCTATCACTTTTTATGTTTTTACAAGCCACTAAGCATACCCCACAACTTATTCCAACGTTCAAGCTTTTCGTCAGCACTCAACAGCCTTGGCTGGATTTGAACCGGTTTACCAAGTTGATTCACGTCTTGTAGTAAGTTGGAATTTACTGCTCCGCGAAGCTTACCATTTATATTGCAGCCTACAGCTAGTAATACACTACAGCCTTTGCAATAGTAGAAATTAGCGAGCTGATCACCATTTTGCTTTATTGAAACTCCGTCGCCAATAAAAACGACTGACATATTCGGATCACTTAAAATACGTGACGGATTAACTTGGCAATAACTACAATCGCAAACGCGAGGATTCAAGCCTTCGAGCGGCTCTGCTAACTGAACTTCAACCTGCCAGCAGTTACATTTACACGATCCCTTATAATGCATAAAAATTAACACCAATCACGATGAAACATAACGTTGTTTTAATTTTCCGAGTGAAGCAACGCGTAACGAGGTTAAATTCAAAACCTTGTTATGCGAGCCATCCATTGGCTACGCCCTTTGATTTTTTAAGCGTGACTTAGCGGAAAACAATAGCACAACAGAGTAAATTTTATGAATCCAAAGTAGTGCATGAAAAGCAAGACCAAGCGATGATACGCCCGTCTTGGTATTCTTAACAGGAACAACTGCAGATCCAAAATACAATCTTGTTCTGTTGTTACTCCCGACTGGCTCAATCATGAGCCATGACCTAGTGCGACTCTGAAAGTCACACAGTAGCAATTGGTTTTCTCCTCGGTTTTCCACACTCCAAGCTGCGAATGTATCGGTTTCTCCCTCAGACAACAAATTAGCCTCTGCATCGGATGAAGGTTTCGATACTGCCCATTTTAAAATTAACCGCTCCAGTTTAAAAACCGGCGTGGTGTAAAATGCATTGATAAATTGTGGGTGAGTCACTGCCCCTGAAATTTCAGTACTGTAGCAATCTGTGTAAGCTCCATTCTGCTTATAGATACCTAGCAGTGCGTCATCCGGAAGAGGGGATGATTCTATCGTAAACATGGGCGGGCTTCCTTCCTGAATATTTAAATTGGTAAGCCCCTAGTATTGTAGGCACTTTATAGCTTAATCAAAAGGTATCGCTTTTGTACTTTCACCATCAGATTACCACGAACTCAAAAGGTAGTGCTTTGGCTATCAATCTCGTGAAATTTTGGCAGGCGAAACAGTATCGCTAACGGGCACAGACCTATCAATTCTGTATTGAACCTTTGGAAAGCGCTCTAGTGCTAACGGTGAGTTATTAGCGTTACCTTTCAGATTGCTGAGAATGTGCTTTACCACCGCACAAAGCGAACCCTTTATGAATTTCAATAAACAGCTAAATATTAAGCAAAAGCATTCGTTTATAGTTAGGAGTTAGCTGTATCGATAATTATTTTATTAGTAAGAAAAACGGCTAGGTTGGAAACATCCTACCCGTTTTAATTATTGAAAAGCGTCTCGGTTTAAGCTGGTTGCTTAACTTTCCTAAGGTATGGTTTCACAGTTTCCCAACCATCTGGGTATATTTTTTCTGCATCTTGCTTAGACACACCGGGAACAATGATTACATCTTCACCCTGCTGCCAATTAACGGGAGTCGCAACTTTATGTTGAGCAGTTAATTGCATCGAATCTATGACTCGAATAATCTCATCAAAATTACGCCCTG
>Ga0209184_1001284_pt1 | contig 17549 bp, 15 predicted proteins | sample EN8Hudsemesocosm_2_FD_184627 | JGI IMG/M metagenome (GOLD analysis project Ga0209184, IMG submission 184627) | Methane-oxidizing microbial communities from mesocosms in the Hudson Canyon - EN8C Hudson Canyon (SPAdes) (version 2) | ecosystem: Environmental > Aquatic > Marine > Cold seeps | place... | reverse complement strand
CCCCAACGTACACCCCAGCCTTCAACTTCGGCTTGCTCGGCATCATCCATTCGTAACAACGAAACCCCCGCACCAGACTTAATCAATTGCCGAATTGATTCTTCATTGTCCACAAACACAGCTTTGCTTGGTTCACACCCAACTTTACTAAACATTGCTTCCGTAAGATGGTAAAACGGACAACGTTCGGTCGTATATATCCACGGCAGCGCCCCTAATGATTCAATTGAAGCTTGTTGAACTTTATCTTTCCATTCTATGGGCGCCACAATAGCAGTCTTAATATCAGCTACTTTAATCACATGTAAATCAACAGTCGTTGATGGTCCGAAGAAAAAACCGGTATCAAGCTTACCTTTCCGGATATCCAACAAAATATCTAACGACATACTATTTATAAAGGATAGCTGAACACCGGGATAAGTTTCGCTAGCATCCGCTAACAGTTCTGGGATTTTCAGAAATGAAAAATCCGAATTTATACCTACTGACAAACTCCCCATTACCTCTCCCTTAATTGCTTTCGCTTGTGAAACGATTAGGTCGGCAGCATCTAGAACTGCTTGAGCCTGGACCAGTAACTTTTCGCCAGAAGGTGTTAGCTTCATGCCTTTGGGTGTGCGGTTAAACAACACAACGTCCAATGATTCCTCTAGCGCTTTCAGTTGCGCACTAACGGCAGGCTGGCTGGTAAATAAGCGTTCAGCCGCTCTCGTTAAGTGCTGTTCTTCAGCTACCGTGATAAAAGTTTTGAGTTGATTTAATTCCACCTGAGCACTCCTCTTTAATAGCTTTATTGAAACCTATAATGAAATAAAGTGCCATCGAAATATCAAATGACGAGCATCCAAACATACGATTGGATTGAAATAACTATTTCGACTTAAATGGCAAATACCACATGAAACTTAGAGGAATTAAACATGCAATTTTTATCTAGCAACACTTTACTATCCAAGTTTAATAAACCAACCATGAGTGAAATAAAGGTGCTTATATTTTCAAAATTACGCATATATCTGACTGGAGTATGGTGCTTAGTTCAAGATTGGAAGGAAAGGTCATGCCAACGCAGGGAGTTAGCTCAACTCAGCACTTATCAATTAAAAGACATCGGCATAAGTAGAGAGGATGCAATTAATGAAACAAGTAAGCCTTTTTGGAAAAAATGAGTAGCTGATGAATTATAAACAACTGCAGTGGCTATAGTGCTCCATATACGGTCATCAGGTAATTAATATTCACACTTTATAAGAATCGATTACACTTCATTAATTGAAAAAAATTTTACAAAAGCCGGATACTCCTAAAGCATATAAATCAAAACTTATTGCTGTAGGAGTAAGCGTTCTTGGTTGACTAAATTAACATGGTTAACTCAATAATCATGGCTGCTGCCGAGTAGCTGCAACTACGATCTCTCTAATACATACTCCTTGTGGTTGGTGATAAGCAAACACCACTGAGCGTGCGATATCATCAGCTACAAGTGCTCCGCCCATACTCTCTTTCCAAGTGCCGTACCCATCTTTTATTTCATCTGACGTTGTATGAGAAAGTAACTCCGTCTCAACAGCACCAGGTGCAATAATCGTCACCCGTATATTCGAGTCAGCTACTTCTTCACGTACATTTTCCGAAATTGCATGAACGGCAAATTTTGTACCGCAATAGGCCGCGTGATCACCAAAGGTTTTACGACCTGCAATAGAACTAATATTAATGATAGTACCGCTATTACGGGCTTTCATTGGAACTAACACTGCTTGCATACCATTTAGTAAACCCATCACGTTAACATCAAACATCTTTTGCCATTCTGAAGATACTTGAGTATCCACTTGCCCGAGCAACATCAAACCAGCGTTATTTACCAAACAATCAGTAGGGCCATATTGTGCTTCTGCTTTGGCAATCGCACGTTCAAAAGAGGCTTTGTCTGTCACGTCTACTTTTTCACATAGAGTCCTTGGTAAAGCCAAGGCTTCTAGTTTTTCTACACGCCGAGCTAGTAACAATAATGGGTGCCCTTGTGAACTGAATAGTTTTGCGATGGCCTCACCAATTCCAGAACTTGCTCCAGTTACTACGATTAGCCTTTTCATATTTACCTCTAATGCTTGTTTAAATATTTACTCAAGAGCATTTGCCCTTACTTGAGATAATATTACCGAACGATAAATTGTTTATATATAAGCTACTAATCAAAAGTTTGTTTACTAAATAGTACAAATAAAATATATTTTTATTATTACTCTCAAACTGTGAATACAAAATGGAAAAAGAAATCAATCTCGCTGATATCAAGGCCTTTGTCTTGATCGCGGAGCAAGGCAGCTTCACTAAGGCAGCTGAGACCCTCTCCTGTTCCCGATCTCATTTGTCTCGGCAGCTAACAAACCTTGAAGCAAGCTTAGGCGTCAAGTTGATTGCTAGAACAACCCGAGCTCAACGACTCACTGAGCAAGGAAAACAGTTCTTCGATCATTGCAAAATATCATTAGATGGCATAAAGCAGGCTGTCACGATAACGATTGATGATGCACAGAACCTTAAAGGTCATATCAATATCAACAGTGTGGGTGGATTCATAGGCGAAGAGATCATTACTAACCTTATCAATGACTTTATAAAGCTCTACCCCGATATTAGTGTTAATTTAGATTTTAGTAGTCAACGAGTTGATTTGGTGGTTGATGAGTTTGACCTTGTTTTTCGAATGGGGAGTCTTGAGGACTCAGGCTTAATTGCTCGAAAGCTGATGAATATCCCTATTGATACACTTGCTAGCCCAGCGTATTTAGAGAAACATGGTTTCTTAAAGCACCCAAGAGACCTGCATCACCATCAATGTATTACTGGCTCTGTTGATCACTGGTTATTTAGTCAAGTGTCTGAACCTGATCATAAGGTTCAGATCCCTATCAAGGGGTCTTTTCGCTGTAAAAATGGGCGCGCAATGCTCAATAGTGCGTTAGCAGGAAATGGTATTATTCGCCTACCTACTATTTACTGTCCTGAAGAGATTCACAGTAGAAAACTAATCTCGGTATTTGAAGATTGGACAATTCCATCAACACCATTCTTCCTTCTATACCAGCAAGACAAATATCAACCGGCTAGAATTCAAGCCTTTATTCAGTTTGGGTTGGAGTATTTTAGAAACAACGAGCCAAAATAAATTGCATCCAGTAACTAGCCAATAATAAATTTGATAAATTAGTAAAGCGACAACTATAATACTGTACATATATACAGTTATAGGTTGTAAAAAATGCTTATTAAATTACTCACATCAAAAATACAGTTACCTTTTTTTAGCTCCAAGGTAGCCGCTGGTTTTCCATCACCTGCGGACGATTACGTTCAAAATGGGCTAAGTTTGGATGAATTGTTAATACAGCGCCCATCATCTACATACCTTGCTACTGCTAACGGCGATTCAATGACAGGTTGTGGAATATTTAATGATGATATTCTAATAATTGATCGATCTGTTAACCCTGTACACGGCGACATTGTTATTGCTGCCATTGATGGAGAACTAACATGTAAATTTCTCAACCTAAGATTAAAGCAACTTCTCTCAGCAAACCCAAGATTCCCCCCAATAAGCATCAATTCCGAAGTAGACTTAATCATTGAAGGTGTTGTAATTTCATCAATACGCAGGCATAAATAGTGTATGCACTAATTGATTGCAACTCGTTTTTTGCAAGTTGTGAGCAAGTATTCAGGCCTGACCTAAGAGGTTTACCGGTCGTAATTTTATCTAACAATGACGGCTGTATTGTCGCTCGATCCAAGGAAGCAAAAGCGCTGGGCATCCCTGATTTGGAACCATACTTTAAACTCAAATCGCAACTAGACAAAAATGGAGTTCATGTATTCTCAAGTAACTATGAGTTGTACGGTGATCTATCTAATAGAGTAATGACAACTTTAGAGCAATTCTCGCCAGATATAGAAATATATTCGATCGACGAGGGATTTTTGTCTCTAAAAGGTATGACTATAGATCTTCCAAAATACGGTCATTTAATACGGAAGACGGTTATGAAAAATACGGGTATGCCGGTAGGCGTTGGAATCGCGCCGACTAAAACCTTAGCAAAACTGGCTAGTAGAATTGCTAAGGATTCGGCTAAATGTAAATACGTTTGTGTGATTGATGATATTAAAAGGTGGCATGACGTCTTAAAAAAAATTCCCGTTAATAAAGTTTGGGGGATAGGTAAGCGTATTACAAAGCACCTTTCAGATAATCGGATATACTCAGTTTTCGACTTGATGAAGCAAGACTCTCGACAAATGAGAAAACGCTATAACGTCAATGTAGCTCGTACAATTGATGAGTTAAACGGTATTGAATGTTATGGCTTGGAGCAAGCCCCAGAGCCTAAAAAACAGATTTTTTCAACCCGATCATTTGGACAAAAAATAATTGACTGCACCGAGCTTGAACAATCTGTTAGTCAGTATGCAACGAGAGCTTGTGTAAAACTTCGACAACAAAAATACCTAGTAAAAACGATTACAGTATTTGCTTCCTCTGGTCATTTTGTAGAACACCCATACAGCCGCTCAGTTGTTATTAAATTACCAATGCCAACTAATGACTCTCGACAAATTATATCCGTTGCACGACATGCCATAAGAAGCGTGATATACCGTCAAGGGGTCAGATTTGCTCGTGCTGGCGTTGGCCTTATAGAATTAGTGCCGGAAAAACCTGAGCAATTAGATGCGTTTTCACCAACGCAAACGATAAAATCAAAAGAGCTTATGGTTGTCATGGATGAGATAAATAAGCGACATTGCCCGATCGTATTTGCAAGCCAAGGTTTAGACCAAAACTGGAAAATGAATCGTAACCTCAAATCACCTAGTTATACTACTCGTTGGGAAGACTTGCCTAGAATCAGAACTTAACATAATCAGTTCTCTGAGCTTTAACGAAGCTATGGTATTAGATTTGGGTATCGATTTTATTATTTAATATACGATATCAACCAAAGTTAAGAACGTCTAAGATTATTCGCTCTACCCCGATACTCAGGTGGAAACTAGTCAACAGTTATGAGGTCGACGTTAAAAACCTTGTTAGGTATTTATAAAATTAGTTAAATTGTGAATAAAGTAAAAAAACAGCAGTAACGATCAATAAGCTACCCATCAATTGATTGAAAAGCTTTAATCTAAACTCACTATTCAGAAGTATTGTGACTTTACCTCCTAATAAAGACCATGCAAATAGTGATAAATAACAAACTAAAAAATAGATTAATGAAAAGGTTAAGAATACTTGATTACTACCTGACTCTGAAAACAAAGAAACACCCGCAACACAAGCAACCCATGCTTTAGGGTTTAACCATTGCAATAGAAAACCTTGTATAAAAGTTGGTAGCTTTTGTTCTTTTATATCTAATTCTGGCTTAGATGAAGCAATTAAATACCCCATATAAATAATGAATAGAGAGCCAGCTACTCCGAGGTATTTAAGGAAAAAAGGGTACAGCTCGATAATTTTGTAAAAACCTAAGCCAATGAATAGTAGTAGTAATGTGAAGCCAATCGTTGCACCAGAAACGAAAGAAAAAGTTTTACGAATACCATAACTTGCTCCCGATGACACAATAACCATATTCACGGGACCCGGTGAAATAGACATAGCTAAAGAGAACGAAAACATTGCGACCAGTAAAGACATTATTTTCCTAAATTAAATTCACCATATGCTGGTGCTATTTCATCGGTGGTTTCATCTGATTGAAAGCATCACTCCTTGAGTTTAAAAACGCTTAAATTGAGATTCATCAATATTGTTATCGCCCCCTACTACATTAGGCGTTGCTATAGTGACGTTAGGAGTATTAGTGCCTGACGGCAATGAAGACTTTTGCGAATTAAAGTTCTTTGAATTGTCCGCTAAACGAAAAAAACCAACGACTTGCTGCAAGTTTTCAGACTGAGCTTGCATCTGCTCTGCCGTAGCGGCTAACTCTTCAGATCCTGCCGCATTTTGCTGAGTCACTTTATCTAATTGTTGCATCGCAGAAGTAATCTGCCCCACACCACTTGACTGTTCTTCTGATGCAGCCGTTATTTCCTGCACTAACTCGGCTGTCCGTGTTATGTCGGGCACCATCGTATCCAAAAGTATACCCGCTCTTTCAGCTACTTTTACACTCTCGCTCGTAAGCGCACTTATCTCAGACGCCGAAACCTGACTACGTTCAGCCAACTTTCTCACTTCTGCCGCGACGACTGCAAACCCTTTGCCATGCTCGCCAGCTCTCGCTGCTTCGATGGCGGCATTAAGTGCTAACATATTAGTCTGGTACGAAATATCCTCAATAATAGAAATTTTTTCAGCAATTTGAATCATCGCTTTCACTGTTCCAGTTACCGCGTCACCACCATCAGCAGCTGCTTTTGCTGACTTGGTAGCAATCTCATCAGTTGTTTGTGCATTTTCACTATTCTGACTAATAGAGGCTCCCATTTCCTCCATTGAAGCACTGGTCTCTTCGACACTGGCGGCCTGTTCACTGGCAGCCTCACTTAATGAGTTTGCTGTGTCGCTAACTTGAGCCGCAGCAGAAAAAATTTGATCGGAATTCCCCTTAATTTGCTGTACAACCTCAATCAATTTATGACTCATAGAATCCATCGAAGCAAGTAACTGCCCGGTTTCATCACTGCCTTTCACTTCAATACTGGTACTAAGGTCACCTTCAGCCAAAGCGTTCGAAAATTTGACTGCCTGAGTCAAAGCTTTAGTGATCGTATTTGCCAGAAGCGTGATGATAAAGATTGACACAACAACACTTAAAAGGGCGCCGATAATTGCTGTTATGCCAATCGCTCTCGCCTCAGACATAACAATATTTTCATCAAGTACCACACCAATCATCCAATCCATACCCTCAAGTGTCGACAGTGGGGTAAAGAAAACCATAATAGGCTCTCCAGCTAACATGATGGTTTGTAATTTAGGCAAAAGCGCAGGTTGTTCATCTACAAACAACTCAGCAATAAGTTTTCCATTGAGATCACCATCAGGGTGACTAATAACCTGCCCTTTTTCAGTTAATAAAAAGGCATAACCAGCACCATCAAAAGTGAGAGTATTCACTGCATCAGAAACAGTTTTAAGACTCAAGTCACCCCCAAAGGCCCCCTTGAACGCCCCCTTATCTGAAAAGTTTGCGACCACTGATATCAAAATTTCTCCTGTTGAAGCGTCAGCGTAAGGTTCAGTCAGTACTGCTCGAGAGGCATTTCTGGCTGTAGGATACCAAGGGCGTTTACGGGCATCCCAGCCAACAGGATTCCAAGTTGAATCATTCGTTATCGCCTTACCATCTGTATCTAAGCCACCAAACATAAGAAGAAACTCTTTCTTTAGCAACGGGCGATTGAAGAGCCTATCAATTGTTTCTGGGTTGAAATCAGCATCTACCGACTCCGCAATAAAATCCACTAAGCCTAGTTTGCCATTGAGCCAATTAGAGATCTGGTTCGAAAGCGCATTGCTAGATTCAGAAATACTACTTTCAGCCTGTTTTAATAATGAATCTTTTATTGAAAAATACTGAACTAAGGAAAGGACTGTGATGGCGACTATTAAAACTGAAGATGAAACCAGTGTAATCTTATGAGCAACTTTCATCTCTTCGACTCCTAAATATAAATAATAGTTTTTATCTTCTTAGAGGTTTTACTGCAACCAAAACTTGCTTGTCGATTCTATGAAAAGTAGGACATATATATAGATCTGTCAAAGTGACTAATTTTCAAAGTCAGTTAAATCTATTATATTTTCGCCCCCTTTTTATGAATAAACATTGATATGGTGTTTACTTCAAGCAATCTTACAAAGGAAGAGCCTAAATAACCTGCTAGGAAATACACACTTTTTTAGCGGTAAACTATAAACTTCCTGCATCAGCGTCAATAGTCGATTAAGGTAAGCATAGAAGACTAAGTATATATTCTTAATCCATTCGGTTGAGCTAACAGGTCAGTAGGTGTCATACCTAACATACGTTTAAAAGTACGGTGAAAATGCGCTGCGTCAGAAAAACCTGCGGAATGTGCGCCAGCAGCAAGGTTGCTTGTTTTTGCTATTTCACGTGTCGCGCAAAAAAGTCGATGCCACAGTCGATACCGCCGTATAGGTGCACCAACTTGCTCTTTGAAAAGCTGAAAAAGCCTTGACGAAGATACGCCAATCTCATTGGCAAAACAATCGATCGAGATATTGTCTTCCACGTGTTCATGTATCAACTCAATCACCCTCAAGATTCGAGGGTCAACGGTATGCTCTACTTGGCTTTTACATATGAGCAATTCATCAAGCCTTGTATAAGCTTCATCAGCAAACAAATCATTATTATAAAGCTGTGTAAGTTCCTTTATATAACGTTCTTCATTCTCAATATCGAGTTTAACTGGCTGAATCGTTCTCTGCATTAAACAAGACATCGCTGCATAATCGTAACCAAGCGGGTCAAGCATGCAAATTGCTACGGGAGACTTCCCCGTGTTTCCGGTAATAACATGGCCTGGTGGGAGTAATAAACTTCGAGTTTCGATGTGTTGATTATTCCAAGTCAGCTTTATGGGTTCATCTAAACTAAAAGCAATCGATGATGCTGGCTGAACAAAATGTATAGGTTCACCAATCACTCCCAAATAGAGTGTTCTTTTTTCCCATAAATACAATTTGGAAGAAGGTTGCATAAAATTTTCCAAGAGCCTTACTATCGATAATTATAAATAATAATTCATTTATGATCGCCCATTACTTCCCTAAAGAAGCAACTGTTCTACACAGTTATATAGTACAGGCGAATATATAGTACAGACGAATTTATATTCCTAGCTCAAGTTTATCGATTGCTTTAATTCTATTCATTTCAGGGCCACTAAAGTGCTCTGATCGAAGTTCGTTCAAATATTGTAGATCTATATCACCCTCCCCTCCTACTAACAAGGAGTTTAGTTCAACGCGATAAGCGCTTAACTTTGACTTCCACTTCTGCCGCTTCAAGTCCAACTCTTTAAGTCTATTCGCAGCATCGACACCATAAGTTTGCTCTCTCATTTGAAACACTTCATTTTCAGTGGCACCACTTTCACGCAAACTTTGTTCTGTTGATCGTGTGCTAGCAAAACGATCCGATTTTTGTGTGTTTTGACTAATCCAGCTAGGAGCATAAACTTCAAGTAGTATTAATGCTTCGGTCTTCTCTGCTTGAGACATGTTTGTGTTAGACGTTATTTCTGCGCGAGACATCATGTATTCATCGTACTCATCCTCTTGAGAGAATAGCCCGTTAATTGTTTGCTCATCGAAGAAGTTATATCGTATTTCTTGAACACTTTGTTTCATCGTTTTGACTGACTCAAGATCAAAAGTGTCACCAATGTGACTTTGCGCATAATCATTTTTGAGAATACCCAAATGATTACGATACTGTAAATAACCTTCTAGCAGCACAACGCCTTCCTCTAAAGCTTCACCATTAAGCTGTTGATCCAAATCGTGTTTTATTCTTAAAATAACGCTTTCTAATGACTCTTCACCCATTGCACTAAGATAATGTTCAAACATTGTTTTTACACGATGATCAATGATTAGCTTACCATCAATATCAACACCTAGTGCTGTCGGGGCGGGTACATCTTTTAATGAATTTGGTTTAGTATCAAAAAATTCCTGAGCACCTTCGGCATTAATATCTGCCACAGATACTTTGTTTGAAATATCTTCTGAGGTCGTTGTTTTTACCAATGCCACCGGAATTTCGTTATTTATTAACACTAAACTCGCTGGCTCTACTATCGAAGCCTCAATAGATACGGAATCATTGTCAATATTTTGAGTCACTCTGGTATAAACTATTTGCACAACAAACATTGCTATCGCAAAACAACAGATCGATAGGCTAAGCTTCTTCATCACTCAAGTCTCCCTTTAGTATAATTATAATTTCAGGGTTAAAAGGCACTTCCCCCAACTCAAAAAAAGGGGGAGTGCCTCGAATACAGGTTAAATACTCGACTAGAGACCTGCGTTTTTCAGGCGTCGTGCATGATCAACATAAAGTTGCACGGGATTGCTAGCCCATAAGCTTTTCAACCCCCACATACCATTGATTTCATCTGCATGATTCAAGGTGTAATCATCACGTATAACCTTACCCATATGCGATGAACAGCGACCAACTAAGCCATCATTTGGCTCACCAATCATCAATGAAGTAACACTTAATAGGCCATCAGCGGGGTCTAAAACGTTAGAATCGAAAAGCGGTGAATAAGTACCACTCCAAGAGTAGTAGTTAATACCATTTACTTGGTGATCACCATCGTTAACAGAATAGTCATAAACCCAGTTCGGCCACCACCATGCACCAGCATTATAATATGGTGTATTCTTACAAGAACCTTCGCGTAAGCCTTGTGGGTGCTGTTCATTAAAAGCAAGTGCTCCCGCTATATGAATTGACTCAAGAGACCCCATTGCATTGGCTTGTTGATCCGTGTCACCAGATAACGCAGCTAAAAATATCCCTACAGCATTACCGATTGCTAAAGCAGGCCCCTCAAGAGGTGAATCTTTAATCACATCGCCTACTGGAGAACCAAAATGAGGAGAACCGACAGATGTTACAGAAGCAACAAGATCTGGTCGAACGGAGGCAACATAGCGTGAGGTTGTACCACCTTGTGAGTGACCAATCAGGTTAACTTTCGTCGCGCCAGTTGTCGCAATAAGCTCTTCAACATACGCTAAAAGTTCCTCGCCACGAACCTCATTACTATCCCAACCAGCGATTTGTGGCGTATAAACGTCACTTGCACCTACGTTATTCAAAGCACCTCGAACACCATAAAAGTAATCCCCTAAGATACTATCAAAGCCAGACAGACCGTGAACCAACACGATTGGATTTTGAGTTTGTCCTGAAGAATCAGCTAATGCATTGCCCACACCGCCAACAGTAGCGACCGTAAGCACGATCGATGATGCTATATTACGAATATTCATATCATTACCTTTAGTTTTAGTTATTTTTGTTAGTAACAGAAATGCCAATGATTGACCGCCCTAGTTATGCAATCACTCAATGACCTCCTTGCCAGGTAGAGTTATTTTTACTACTACATACTTCAATAAAAACAAATTTTGGATTCCAGTTAGTAACCACAGCAAGTACAAATACGTTACAGCTAAATACGTATAAATACCCAGTATTCAGGCTATCATTTGCCTGAAGAATCAGTATTGAACGTTTCTATAATTGCGCGGGTATTATTGGTTGATACGATAGAAAAAATTGATGACTAACGAATGTTAATAAACACCCTAATAATAAAATTAGAGTGTTTGAAGTTTAAGCGATTACTTAGCTTGTTTAAGCCTTAGCGTATAGATTTCGATAAATTTTGGTAAGCTTTTTGAGGCGTATTTGGTCAGTAATTAATGACACAATAGGAGATGATTTTAATTTAGGCGAGTTACCTTTTCCCATGCGTTGAAGCTGGCGTTTTGTAATCGCCATCGTAGCAATCGCTGCCATAGTTTTATCTTTCCATTTTACATTCGGCAAAGTAGCTTTGGCGTCAGGCGAGGTTTTCCACAAATCTGGAAGATCAGGACTAAATGCCAATGCTCGACCAATCCCTACCATATCAACGCCTTCATCCAGTACTCTCTGTGCAACGGACAAACGTACAATTCCGCCTGTCGTCATAATCGGCATAGGTGCTTGCTTAGCAATTTCTTTAGCAAATTCAAGAAAATAAGCTTCTCGCTCAAGAGTACGTCCATCAGCTGTATTACCCTGCATAGCAGGACTTTCATAACTGCCGCCCGATATTTCAACCAAATCAACATTTAGCTCCCCTAGTACTTTCACAACGGCTAAAGCTTCATCGGAGTCGAAACCGCCACGCTGGAAGTCGGCGGAATTTAGCTTAACTGCTACAGCAATATTTTCGGGTAAGGCTTGTTTAACCGCTTTAACAACTTCGTAAAGTAAACGTGCACGATTCTCAAGACTTCCGCCCCACTGATCACTTCGCTTGTTTGTAAGTGGCGATAAAAACTGTGATAAAAGGTAGCCATGAGCGGCGTGAATCTGAACACCATTAAAACCCGCTTCAGCAGCACGCGAAGCCGTAGTAACAAAACGCTGTATTAACGCCAGAATATCCGCCTCACTCATCGATACTGGTTTAGCAAATAACTTACTATGCTTGCCCATATCCAACGCGATATCAGAAGGTGAAAGTACCTGCCCCCCCATTGCAGCATACACCTGACGACCAGGGTGATTAATTTGCATCCACATCTGCGTACCATTTTGAGTACCTGCTTTAGCCCATTCTATAAATGGTTCTAATGGGGTATGTTGCTCAAGCACAATTCCGCCAGGGCCTGTCATGGCTCGATGGTCAACCATTACATTACCAGTAATCAGCAAGCCAGTTCCCCCAGAAGACCAGGTTTTATATAACTGAAAAATACTATCACCGGGTAAATGCCCCGTGGCTGCCATATTTTCTTCCATGGCCGCCTTTGCCAGACGATTAGGAAGTGTTGCGCCGTTAGGTAGGGTTATGGGTGTAAATACAGTGTGACTCATTGAGCTCTCCCGATTGTTAGCTTCTTTTATGTGGATTTTTCAAGAGTATAAGCTTAAAGTTAACTTTAATGTCAACCGTTTATATTTTGATCAAGTGAGCAAGTAGATGAAAATTGGTGAATTAGCAAAACTAAGCAGTATCGCTGCACATACTATTCGTTTTTATGAAACCAAAGGTTTGCTACCGAAAGCTAGCCGAGGGATGAACGGCTATCGAAGTTATAATGATGAAAGCGTTCAACGTTTAGCAACAATACAATGCGCTAAACGACTAGGTTTCAGCTTGGAAGATATCTTAACGGTATTGGCTGACCAGAGCCCTACAGAAGGACTTGATCACGATAAAGTCTTACAACAACTCGATATCCGCTTACTTGAAGTCGAAAAAATGATGAAAGAGCTATTAGCTCAACGGGACGAAATCACCCTATTTAAACAGCGACTTCAAGAAAGTTGGCAGCAGGGAAAGTGCATGCAAGCAGATGACATGACTCCCCCAAATTTAGCGACATTAACTGGCTCTGATTTCAAATAGTAAGCTATAGGGCCAAGTACCTGAACTCAAAGTGAACATAAAATACACCAAATTTAGCTAGTTTGAGTAAACCTATACTTTTTGAATATGATGCTTAACGAGTTAACCATTTAACTGGATGAGTTTTGTGTAAACATCATCTCCTGGATGCGAGCCCTATCTGGTTTAAACGAATTCACGATATGATCCGCTTCATACCCTAAAGATACACCAACAAGAAGCTTATACCCTTTTTCGACTTTAAAGTGTTTTCGTATAGGACTAGCCCAAGTTGCCAACGCACCCTGTGCACATGAACCAACGCCTTCTTCAGTGGCCGCTAGCATTAAGGACTGAAGGTAAATACCAGCATCTAATGTTGCCCATTGGTTTAACTCTTCATGAACAAAAACAAACACAGCAACGGGAGCATCAAAAAATGTAAAATTTCGCGCCATTTGCAAATCCCTTCCTTTACGATCAGCCCTGGAAATTCCAAGGGTTTGATATAAACCAAAACCCGTTTCCTGACGACGCTTATGCAACTCTTTTGGGTATTTCGTCGCTATTTTAAAGTCTCCATCCGGCAAACCACCTTGCGTTGCTATCGTGAACAGTTGCCTTGGAAGTGATTGCTGTTGAAGCTTTGTTGCATGCATAAACTTTGCATGGAGCTCTTTCCTTAATTGTTCAATCACACTACCTTGTGCTATCGCTATTTTATAAGGTTGAGAGTTGCAATTACTCGGTGACTCATTCGCTGCATTTAAAATTTTATTTAATACTTCATCAGAGATCGAGTCTTTTTTAAATTGTCTTACGCTGTGTCTTGCCTTTAATGCTTCAATTACGTTCATACCCTCTCCATTTAAGTTTTACCCTCAACTTTATTGATCATTTTTTATACTTCAGTCGTAAAGTATAACATTGAGTTAATTTTCTTAAAATTCGTACTATTTATAGACTAAAACAGGTTAAATTCATGGTAAGTGCTACAATTTTATAAAGTCACGCGAGGTTAATTTGCTAGATTCATTCATGTTTGAGTGAATTGTGGAGGTTTTACTGATGCCACTAATTATATACCGACTTCATACCGTATTCCGGCCTCAGCTGGTTGTTATGCTCCTAATACTTGTATCCATATCTGTTGTACCAATCGTTAAAGCAGACTCACACGAAGTAACGTCGCATAAGGTAGTTTTTATAAGCCCAGGACATGCGGATCAAGGTTTTTGGAAAGCCGTAACAGATACTATGAATGCCGCTGCGTCGCAATTGGGTTTTGAGTTAGAAGTTCATCATTCCGACCGCCAATGGCTAAAAATGGTACACAAAGCAGAGAATGCTATCGCCCGACCGGACAAACCGGACTTCTTAATACTGGTTAACGAATATCAACAAGGTGCTCGCTTGTTAGCGTTGGCTGATAAGGCAAATATACCGACTTTAATGCTATTGAATAGCCTGACCTCCGATCAAAGCATCACCTACGGCGCACCACGCGAACGCCTCAAGAACTGGTTAGGTAGCCTGACGCCTGACAATGAAATTGCTGGTTACGAAATGGCAAAGTCCTTAGTGCGTGATGTAAATATCCGAGAAGAAAATAATTCTCAACCAATAGCACTTCTGACCTTTGCGGGAGATAACACTTCACCCGCTTCACTGTATCGACTTCAAGGTTTGGATCGCGCCTTAAATGACTTTCCTATATTGAAAGAACAACGCCGTTTCTCCGTTAACTGGTCTAGAGATGAGGCTTACAAGCGAACACGCTTGTGGTTGCAAAGCGGTCAAAAACTAGGTGCAATCTGGGCGGCTAATGATGCGATAGCTCTGGGGTCTATAAAAGCCATTCGTGAAGCTGGCTTGAAACCCGGTCAGGATGTGAGGGTTTCTGGTTTAAATTGGTCTAAAGAAGCGATAAAGCATGTGATAAATGGTGAGATGACCTTAAGCCATGGCGGCCACTTTCTTGCTGGTGCTTGGGTTATGGTGATGCTTTATGATCATGTGCACGGGCACGACGTCAAGGCCATATCAACAGAGGTACACTTTCCCATGACGGCAATCACCAAAGAAAATGCGCCAGACTACCTAGAACACTTTGAGAGTCAGCAATGGTCCAAGGTTAATTTCAAAAGTTTTTCGCTGGCTAATACCCCTCGTTATCAATTCACTTTAGCTAAGCTGCTACAGTCCGTACGGCAGCCAGTACGATGATGAATACGAAATTACAGCGTTTTTTTAAATCAAAATCGGCAACAGGTGTTGCCCAAGGGTTAGCCATTAGGCAGGCTCGTCTGACCGTCTGTATAGCCATGTTTATTGGTTTTCTTTTGGTACTGATACAAATGGTCTTGGATTATCAAAATGAAAAGAGCAGTATCGACCGACAATTGCAGCAAGTATTAGAGTCTTCATCGCCCGCTGCGGCAGAATCCCTGTGGACGCTGAGTACCGACTTAGCCAGTGGGGTTGCAGAGGGTTTACTAAGTCACCCCCTAATTGTTGAAGCAAAAATTGAAACGATTACCGGCACACTGCTAAGCCATCAAAGCAGACCACTAGAGCCAGAAGCCAGCTTAGTGAATTTTTCGTTTCTTTTTGGTGAGGCAAGAATGGAAGTCATACCGCTATTATATAAAGGTAAACCAGTTGGTCGTTTAAAGCTAAAAATTGACCCTTTGTTCGCGCGACAAGAACTCCTTAAGCGTTTTCTTATTATTCTCGTTGCTGGACTGATAAAAGCTTTTATTTTAGCCAGTGCCTTAGGGGCCGTATTTTACATAACGCTGACACGACCGTTTCAGCAGTATGCTGACTGGGTTGAACAAATTGATCCTAACGACCCAGAAGACTGGAAACAAGCCCCACCAAAACGTAAACAACATGATGAATTGACCGCTTTCGCTGAATCAATTTTTCAGCGATTTGTACAAGCGCGCACCTACTTTTTGGAGTTGCAGCATACTCGCAGTGAACTTAAAGCTCTAAACCAACAATTAGAAGCACGGGTAAAGACACGAACAAAAGAATTAGAAACAGCGCTAGTACGTGCAGAACACCTAGCGACGACAGACATGCTGACAGGTATCCCAAATCGGCGTAGTTTTATGAAACAAGCAGAGCAAAGACATGCAGAGTGGCTGCGTCACGGAAGGCCCTACGCTTTGCTAATGATGGATTTGGACAAATTTAAGCAGATAAATGACACTTACGGGCATCCCGCAGGCGATCAGGTATTGAAATGTGTTGCAGTATCCTTACAACAAAATACACGCATTGAGGACATACTCGGTCGCATCGGCGGCGAGGAATTTTGTATATTACTGGTAGGCGTATCTGAAGAACAAGCCATTTCCTTAGCCGAACGTATGCGCACAGAACTTGCAAAACTGCAGATTGTGTTCGAAGGAAAGCATATCCCAATCACAGCCAGCTTTGGCTTGGTACCACCGGAGTTATTACAAGAAAACTTCGATGAGGTACTTAAAAATAGCGATCAGATGTTATATCAGGCAAAAAATGAAGGTCGAAATCGAGTGTGTCTTTACCACAACTAGATTTGAAACAGTAAGCTCTAGAATAATTTACTGATATGCCTTGTATAAGTTAAAGCCTTCTTTTTTAGGTTACCAGGAAACCGCAAGTAAAAACCCTGGCTACCCGACTACCTTTCAAGTCTATTAGGGTGTCTCGTATTCCATGGGCGCTAATGTATGCGCGTGACAAACCAGCCTGAAATACGATTCTGACGGCCCTTGTTTACGTCCAGAAGGGTAACTAAACTAATGAGGTGAGAGTCTTCTATAGAAATGCCCTCTTTCTTAGCGATTAATATCTATACTGATACAGGACGCTACTATGCAGATATTTTGAATAAGCCATCGGCATAAAATCCCCTCTTTATTCCTGAAATTATTTTAAAGCGTGACTAAGAGTGCCTTCATTTTTTAAAATAGTCCATTAAAATAGATCAACAGAACTCTAATAGGGTGCCCCCCAGCCAAGCCCAATTAAACTCATGCTATAGTCAAAAATTTGGATCACTAAATGGCAATTTCCGAGCACCCCTCAAAGCTGAGTTTACCGCAGACAAACCCCGGCGTTGCCACAGTACTTGAATATCTGATCATTAAATTTCCCTATGTTAATGCTCAAATTTGGCGGCAGCGTATCACCGACGGCAAAGTACATTCCCACGACGGCTCACTAATAACGACACATTCGCTCTTTCAACCTCAGCAACGGATCTACTATTACAGGGAAGTAGAAAACGAACCCAGCATCCCCTTTAAAGAAACGATTGTATTTCAGGACCAGCATATTTTAGTGGTCTATAAGCCTCACTTTCTAGCAGTAAT
>Ga0209184_1001283_pt1 | contig 17552 bp, 13 predicted proteins | sample EN8Hudsemesocosm_2_FD_184627 | JGI IMG/M metagenome (GOLD analysis project Ga0209184, IMG submission 184627) | Methane-oxidizing microbial communities from mesocosms in the Hudson Canyon - EN8C Hudson Canyon (SPAdes) (version 2) | ecosystem: Environmental > Aquatic > Marine > Cold seeps | place... | reverse complement strand
AATTCTTTGTTGATAGATGCGTGAAAGTTTGTTATTAATGAACATTAAGGCAGGTCTATTGATGATGGCTATTTGTTTGGTCGCAACCAGTTTATCATTAACCCTGCCTTTTTTATTGTTTTCAAGGGCTTAAAGCTTAAGTAAGTGCCATTCCCCTCATTCCCCCTTTTCCAAAGGGGGAGGTTAAAAGCGGTATACTTTCACAGTCTCTTTAGCCTGCTTTCATGTATTAAAAATGCAGGCTAAAGCACTGCGCCCCATTCTATATTTCACTTAATTTAATAGCAGTGAGCCTGTGTGGTTTGTATAGAGGTATGAATATTAATAGAAGAAAGCTTTAAACAGCTAATGTAGTTGTGCTGCTTTATGGTATAAAAATTGCTTTAACCTTTGCTCTACTTCTTTGTTTGCAGTTATTAATAATTCTATTAGTTCTGATAGTTGAAAATGCGTGAATGTCAGCTTACGAAGCTGATTTTATAGCGCTAATATTTTCGAAGTAATTAATATAGTTATGTTGACGGAATAAAGAGGGTTGGAATAATTTACTTTTTTATGGAGAAAGATTTTGATTAAATGTATTTCGGCTGTTTTGTTATTAATGTTTGCTTTTACAGTAAATGCTCAATTGTTTGAAAGAGGGTTGGATGAGGATGGTAATCATACTATGGTATATGATGATGTAACTGACCTTACGTGGTTAGCGGATGCTAATTATGCTAATACTTCCAATTATGAGATACCAGATTCTGGATTTAAGGGTGGGTTATTTACATGGGGTGAGGCTAGGCAATGGGCTGACACGCTTTCTTATGGTGGTTTTAGTGACTGGCGACTGCCTTCTGCTTATGGTGGTAGTCTTGCTGATCCTGATACTACTGAAAGTGGGCCTACTGATAGTAGTGGGCCTACCAATGTGTATGGAAGTGAACTAGCGAATATGTCAGTACTTGTAAATTCGATGGTTACTGGTGTTGGTGACCCAAATATTACTTCAGGCTTGTTTTCAAATATTAAGAATACAATGTACTGGTCAAGCACATCTACAAGTTCAGAACGTGCTTGGATGACAACTTTTGCTGCTGGTGGTGGTGTAGGGGCTCTGGCTGTGGGTAATAATTATGTTTATGAAATGAGAGATGATATGTTTAGTACATATGCGTGGGCTGTAAGGAGTGGTGATGTAGCAGCCGTCCCCTTACCAGCAGCTAGCTGGTTATTTGGTCCGGCATTAGCTTGGTTATTTTCTATTACAGGAGCTCGAAGACGATTGGTATAACTTAAGAAAACTATGTGCCATTTATCTTAAGCAATCTGTTTTTGATTGAAAAAACTGGCTGACAATATTAGATTGTTTTAGCCAGTTAACGCCCTATGACAGCTCCATGTTATATAAATGGAGCTGTTCCATATACTTTAACAATTTCCCTGAAAGCCCTCTGGTTTTTAAATATCTATTATAATCATCATTTTATACTTTATGGATCACTCGCCAATTTTTAATTTTATTCCTTATAAGAAACTATCAGTAATATGTTTGGCGTTAGCTTTAACAGGCTGTGAAGAGCAAAATCCAGAATCCTATATAAAAGAAGGTAAAGCCCTTTTTGCAAAAGAAGAGCTAGAAAGTGCCAGAGTACAATTTCAAAATGCATTACAACTGAATCCAGAATTGCCTGAAGCTTATTATAATCTGGCCCTAGTTGCTGAGAAGAAGCAAATATGGGGAGTAATGATAAGAAATTTACTTGATACTTTAACTATTGATCCATCTCACCTGCAAGCCCATATAAAATTAGGGCAGATTTATCTTTTAGCTGAAAAATATGATGAAGCAGAAGAGCAAGCTAAAGTTATTTTAGAATTCGAGCCAAGGAATAATATTGGGCAATTAATGATGGCGGCAGTGCAGCTAAGGAAGGGTGAGAATGAATCAGCAAAAAAATATATAGAAGATGTTCTTAACACAACACCAAATTTAGCTAATGCTATCGCTCTAAAAGTTGCCTATTTGAAAGCTGAAAAACGTAATGAGGAAGCTCTAAATGTTTTAAAGCAGGGAATTACACAGAATGCTGATAATCGAGAGTTGCGATTATTAAAAGTACGTATCGATATGGATGCTAAGCGTTTTGATGATGCTGTAAATGAATACAACATCTTGATTGATCAATACCCAGAAGATGTTAGTTTGCTATTGCCTTTTGCTGAATTATTACTTTTTATTGGACGACAAGAAGAAGCTGAGCAACGCCTACGAGTAGTTATTGATAAAGAGGTAGATAATATAGAGCTTAAAATGAAGCTTGTAGAATTAACTGCGAAGCGTAATGGTAAAGAAGCCGAGAGCTTGTTAAGAGAATTTATCAGTATTTCACCAGACCAATCAATATTGAAGATTCAATTGGCTGATTATTTGATTGTGAACGATAGGGCAAAAGAAGCCACAGCTATTTTGCAAGCAATAACATCCACGTCCAATACAAATACTGATGTCTTAACAGCAAAGGTAAAGCTTGCCAATATTGCCATACAACAAGATCCCATAAAAACAGCGAGCTTGATTAAAGAAATATTATTGGCAGATGCTAACCATAGTGAAGCTTTAACGCTTCGGGCGGCTATGCGTTTAAATCAAGGTAATATTGATGGTGCAGTAGCTGATTTACGTATAGTGTTATCAAATCGCCCAGACTCTGAACAAGCATTAACTCTACAGGCTAAAGCTAATGACTTAAAGGGTGAGCAAGAAGTTGCTGAAAGTCAGTGGCGAAAAATATTACAAATATACCCCAATAACAGACTTGCTCTTAAGCAGGTGATCAATTCTTTACAAAAACGAGGAGATTATGAGCAAGCTGAAAAGGTTTTATTTAAGGCGGTGCAATTGCATCCAAAGGCTATTGATCTGATTGAGTTACAAATTAAATTAAATCTGGCCAAGAAAGACCCAGAAAGTGCGTTAGAGGTGGTAAGCAAACTTGAAGCAATTCAAAATACTGAGCTAGTAACAGTTTATTGGCAAGGTGTTATTGCTGCTCTTCAAGGGAAAAATATAGAAGCCATTAAAAAATATAAGTCTGTATTAAAAGCTCAACCAGAAAACAGTCAGGTTCTAAATAGCTTAGCTCAGGTTTACGAAAAAATTGGTCATCGAAATGATTTTGTAACTTATCTTAGTAATCTTGCAAGTAATAATCCTGAGACCAATTCTGCACTGAAAATGCTGGGATTAATATATCAGCAGGATAAAAAATGGCAACAGGCTGAAAGCGTTATAGACGAAGCATTGCAAAATAATCCTGATGAAATTGAGCTTAAACTGGAGTTACTTAATATAGTGGAGCAGCAAAATACGTTGCGAGTAGAAATTATATTAAAAGAATGGCTGCAAGCATATCCGAATGAGTTGCGGTTAAAGTTGGCGCTTGCTGATTTATATACCAAGCAAAAACGATATACCGAAAGTGATATTTTATTTAAAGAAATCGTGAATTTAGCACCACAAGCAGTAGGCGGATTATTGGCTCAAGTTAAGTTAGCGGAATTAGCTTGGGTTAAAAATGATGCGAAAACAGCTTTGGCATTGTTGGAGAAAACCATAGGCCAATCCCCTTGGTACAACAATGCTTTGATGATGAGAGCATCTATATTTCTGGCACAAAAAAGCTATAGTGCAGCTGAAATTGATTTAAAGCGAGTGTTAGAAAATAAGATAGATTTTGAAGAAGCATTATTGATGTTGGCTAGGGTTTACCAAAAGCAAGGAGAAATTGCTAAGGAAAAAAATACTTGGCATAGGATTTTAGCTAAAAAACCAGCTCATCTTGCGGCATTAAAGTCTTTAACCAAACAATATATTAAAACTAATGATTGGGGTAAGGCTGAAGCTATGTTAGATAAAGCCTTTACAGCAGCCCAAAATAATACAAGTATTACAGAATTGCTGATTCAATTACAGGCAGCCAAACAAGACTGGAATGCTGTTGATGATGCAATTGCTAGATTGCAAAAGCAACCCCAAGGACAAGAAATAGCTACCTTATGGCAGGCACGTTTTGCTGTAAAAAAAGGTGAGAATAATAAAGCTATCAGCTTATATAAGCAGGCATTGAATAAAAACCCAGAACACAAAATACTTTTAATGTCTTTAAGGAAAATATCCCAACATCTAGGTAAGCACAATGAATTAGTTTCTTATTTAAATGTATTAATACAAAAGAATCCAAAGGTTGATCATCTTAAGCATACACTTGCGCTGACTTATGCAGCTGATAAAAAGTGGCTTGAAGCAGAAAATATACTAAAGCAACAGCTTAAAGGTAAGCAAAAAGATAGTGATGCATATTTATTGTTGGCTCGTTTATATCAAGGTCAGAATAAGAAAGCAGAAATGGAAGCAGTTCTTTTGAAAGGAATTGCTGCTTTAACTGATAATTTGCAATTAATGAATGAACTGGCAAGATTTTATATTGCCAATAAAAACTACGTTGAAGCAATTAAAGCGTACGAAAGTGTTATTAAAAAATACCCTGATAATAATGTAGCAACAAATAATTTAGCTGATTTATTAATTACCCATCAAGGTCATAATAAACAAAGAATTGATCAAGCATTACAACTTGTTAAGCCTTTTCAGTATGAGTCAAACGCAGTAATGCAAGATACTTATGGCTGGGTTCAATTAAAAGCAGGTAATAGCAAAGAGGCATTGCAAGCACTAAAAAGATCGGTAGATCTTGGGCCTAATGATGCAAGAGTACTTTATCATCTAGCAGAAGCATATCAGCAAGCGGGTGATACAAAAAATGCACAGATTGAATTGGAAAAAGCATTTTCTCTAATTAAAGAGCAAGGTGAGTTTGTTGAAATTGCCAGAGCAAGAGAGTTAAAACAGCAGTTGCTAAGTTTGGCTGAGTGATGGATTTATAAGGTGATGAGCATGACTCTGGTTGTGCTTCCTCGTCTGCTGGAGAGGGTGGGGTATTCCTATAGGGATGTAGGAGGTTAGATCAATGAAGTAGCCTTGATGAAATAAAGTGGAATCAAGGTTTAGCTGGGATTTTCCTTGATTTCGCTTTACTACATCAAGGCTACATTTCTCAATAAGTTCGTCTGTTATTCCTTCTCCTGCTGGAGAAGGCTAGGATGATGCCTACAAGGATGTGGGTAAGTAGAGCAATGCAGGAGCAATTGCCGAGGAGATTAAAATAAAAATTTATTGTGATTGGTATAATCAGGAATAGGCTTACAAGTACCAACATAAAAATAATACGTTCGTAAGTTACTAACTTAAAGCAGTGCAGATCTTGTAAAAAGTAGGGTGGGCAACGCTTCTCTGCCCACCATCAAGACCAGCACATGGTGGGCTGAAAAGCGCTGCCCACCCTACGGGTTATAAACGATCCCGCCTTAAGTTTGTAAGATTTCTGTAAGTTGAAATTTATTCGAGCCTACAAAAATGTTAAATTAATTATGCTTTGGTATTTACGGCTATTTACCCACATCCTTGTGGGCATCCATAAAAAGAGCTTAGTTAAGCTTTTCTTCTTTTGCGAACCGCTACTAATAAAGCAGGGCCAAATAACCAAGCTGCTGCTGGAAGAGGTACTGGGCTAGCTGGTGCAGTTAATGCAAGAGGGTTACTTACAAATGCATCACTGTCGCCTTTAGTACCAATGGAACTAACATGTAAGCCTAAGCGAAGAGTACCATCAGCAAGAGCATATTGTAATTCTGTAAACCCTACGCCACTTTGTAATTGGATAATAATACCTACAATATCATTGCTGGCATTAACACCATTGTTTTTCTTACCCGTCGTATCAGCACCAAAATCAGCCGTAGCTTCAAAAATAGGGGTAACATTATTTCCGCTGGGTAGATTGCCAGGGTTTACACCATTATTTCCACCATCAGTGTACTTAGTGAAGCCACCAAGATTGTTAAGAATATGAGTTTGGTCGAAGATCGTTCCATCATCAAAGTATATTTCACTAATGGTTGAAGCTATTAATGATGTATTGGTAAAGGTAAATAACACTTCATTACCAGCCATGTCAGCTAAATAGTTATCTTCATCTGCATAACCAGAAAAATCAGTTTGGGCTTGTGCTGTGTCACGGACTTGAGCGCCAAGTTGACTTGCAATATCTACGGAAGCTTTATTAGTAATGTTATAAAAATCAAGCCCCATCATCTGGGCTTGAGTAACGCTACTATTTAAGGCAAAGGCCAAAAAAGAAGTAGTAATGAGTGATAGTTTCATTCTAAATTATTAAAAGTAATTAAGGAATATTGTAGTGAGCAAATATTAAGCCAATATTAACACTAAAGATGAGTCGGTTGAAGTGTTTTATAGTTTTTTATCAAGGTAAGTTAAGGCTTACGGTAAGGTAAGTGTAGGAATTAAAGTTATTTGTAAGTGATTTAACTTTAATTCCAAATAAAAATAAAAATGTGAGGCATATCACACAAATGTGAGGCATATCACACAAAAAGTTCAATCGTTCCCTCGCTCCAGCGTGGGAATGCAGTTTGTGATGCTCCAGCGTCACAGAACGCTGGAGCGTTCAGCAATGAATTCCACGCAGAGCGTAGGAACTTTTGTAATATTGGTGAAAACTAAGTCTATATAGGTAGGAGGGGCCTTTGGCCGCGACCAAAAGAAAGCTCAAGAGCAACCGCAGCTAGAAAGCCCTTCCCGCTTCCTATAAGTATTTTCTAAGGGTTAGGAAATACCTTGATTTTCTTCAACCTTATAATTTGTTAAGAACTAATTATTTTTAGTTTTATCTGGGGTCACCTAAAGTAGAGGCAAGGCGTGCTTTGTCTCTACAGCTCTAAATAATACTGCCAGAACTTATGTTATGGGACGGTTAATAGATGAGTTCAATAGATGAAAAGGAAAGAACATTAATTCGTACTGCCCATCATAAATATTCTAATGGCATATTTCGTGCTTTTAAATCCGTGGGCTAGCTTTTATTAAAGTTTGCTTGTAGATAAAAGACATAATCAATTGAAATCATTAACTCAATTTAACGTTTTCAAATAATAGAAAAGCAATAATTAGAGACAGAAAATATTAGCAAGTGAAATATTATTTGTTGATGTAAAAATGGATATAAATGTGAAAGAAGAAAAAATGATTTACTGGCGTTTTGGAGTCAGCACTTGGTTATTATTAGTAGCAGCTGTTGGCTTAACTATTTTTGCCTATTATGATGGCTTGGAAAATCTAGTGCATCGCTGGGAAGTAGAAGAAGAATACAATCATGGTTATTTCTTACCAATAGTTACTCTGGTTTTTCTTTGGCAATTAGCTCCTGTTTTTAAAGAAAACCAGTTTGAACCAGCTTGGTCGGCTTTGGCTGTTGCTGGGGTGGCGTTACTTTTATTTATAATTGCTGAATTAAGTGCCATTTACCTACTGATTCACTATTCCTTTATTTTAGTTTTATTTGCTTTATCGTTAGCCTTAGTTGGCTGGGCAGGAACAAAGCTAGCGTTTGTACCTATCGCATTGCTGGTGTTTGCAGTCCCAATTCCTTATTTTTTAGAAGCAGCCATTACAGGCAAGATGCAGCTTATTTCATCTCAATTAGGTGTTGAAATAATTCGATTTTGTAAAATTCCCGTTTTTAGAGAAGGCAATTTAATTGATTTAGGCGTCTATAAACTAGAGGTGGTCGAAGCTTGTAGTGGATTAACTTATTTATACCCATTATTAGGTTTTGGGGCTATCTGTGCTTATCTTTATCATACAACTGCTTGGAAAAGGGCTTTTATCATAGCCTCAACAATTCCTATTGCTATTCTTCTTAATAGCTTTCGCATAGGCATGATCGGCTTTTTGGTTAAGTATTTTGGTAATGAGCAGGCTGAAGGCTTTTTGCATGACTTTGAAGGTTTTGCAGTATTTATGGCTTGCGTTGCTATTCTGTTTATAGAAATGTGGCTGTTCACTTTTGTAGGAAAAGACAGAAGACCGTTCAACCAAGTTTTTGGTTTAGAGTTTGAGCCACCACAAGTAATATCAGCAGATCAATTGCAGGAACGCCCCTTATCAAAACCATTGATTGCCTGTTTAGGAATGATAGCTGCAACCGCAATGATCATTGCGTATATAGGTGATAGAACAGAAATCAAACCAGAAAGAACTTATTTCTCCTCATTCCCAAGAGTGATTGACGAGTGGAAAGGCACGCCAAGCACCTTAGCTGAAGGCGTGTTAGATACATTAGACTTAACCGACTATCTATTAAGTGATTTTGTTAGTGATGCAAATGTCCCCGTTAATTTTTACGTGGCCTATTACGAATCGCAACGCAAAGGCTCCTCACCACATTCACCTACCGTATGTATGCCAGGCAGTGGCTGGCAAATAACCAGCTTAACAAGCAAAGCCTATACGGGTACGGGTGCAAAACAACCCTTTGAGTTTAACCGCGTAGTAATCAGTAAAGGTAAATACAAACAGTTGGTGTATTACTGGTTTGAAGAGCGCGGAAAAGTGATGTCGGATGAATATGCTATTAAATGGCAGTTATTTTTGGATGCCATTTTTATGAATAGAACAGATGGAGCCTTAGTGCGCCTAACAACACCTATTATGGCTGGAGAGCCAGAAGATGCTGCTGATCAACGGATAGTAGATTTTCTATCTGGTGCTTTACCTCAATTATCAGAGCATCTCCCAAAGTAAAAAAACACAAATAAAAAGTCCCTCTCTTCGGAAAAGAGGGGTTAGGGGAGATTTTATAAAGCTCTCTTCTATTTCAAAAATTTTAGAAAAAACCATATTTAAAGGAAAAATATAGTGAATAATTTGTCCAAAACCCTTGTTCTTTGTTCAGCTCTAATGCTAACAGCCTGTGCTGAAGATGATCCCCAGCAATTTATAAAAGAAGGGCAAGCTTTATTTGAAAAGGGGAAGATGAAGAGTGCAAAGGTTCAATTTAAGAGCGCGATACAGATTAATCCTAAATTAGCCAAAGCTTACTATGGTCTAGCGTTAATCGAAGAAAAAGAAAAGGCTTGGCCAGCCATGAAAAAAAACTTACAAGATACTCTCGCTATTGATCCTAATCATTTAGATGCTCATGTTAAGTTGGGTTTGATTGAACGTATTTCTGGTCAAGTAGATAAGGCTAAGGAGCAAGCAGCACTTGCGCTTAAATTGAATCCTGATGATATTAATGCAATGTTACTTGAGGCTTCCATTCAGAATGATGAAGAGCAGAAAGATAAGTCGTTGCAACTGGTTGAAAAAATATTGGAAAAAGCCCCTTTAAATGTAGATGCTATTTCATTAAAAGCATCAATATTGTTATCTTATAAGCGTTACGATGAGGCGCTAATTGTATTGAATCATGGAATTGGCGTATATCCAGAGGAGTTGGGTTTGGATATGCTCAAAATACAATTACATAAAGAGTTGGATGATGATGAGGCTGTCATTCAAGATTTTGAGGTGCTTATTCCTAAGCATCCAGATAACAAAACATTATATTACTCCCAGTTAAAAGCATTGCTTGATACGGGTAAGTCGAAAAAAGTAGAAGAAGCCTTGCGCAAAGCGATCAATGTTTTTCCAAGTGATATTGATATGAAGCTTATGCTGATTACCCATATAGAACGTCGTGATTTAGCTGAAGCAGAGAAGTTGCTGAAAGAGTTTATTGTTGCTCAGCCAGAAAGTTACCAACTAAAATCACGCCTAGCCGAATTTTATATTGCAAATCAACGTATTCTTGATGCTGAACCAGTGTTAAAAGACATTGTAGCAGCTGACCCCATAGGAAAAGATGGGCTGAATGCCAAAATACGTTTGGCAGATTTGGCGTGGATACAAAAAGATAAAGAGACAGTGAATGAATTGGTGGAGCAAGTGCTAGCTGTTGACTCAGGTAATGGCAAAGCGCTATTGCTGAGAGCGCAATTGCGACTTGATAACAAGCAGGCTGATGCCGCCATTTCTGATCTACGAATTGTCTTGCGTGATCAGCCAGATTCTGACCAGGCTATGATAAGCATGGCTAATGCCTATTTATTTAAGCGTGAATTCGAAGTGGCAGAAAGCCATTGGCGGAAAGCGTTAGAAGTTAATCCAAAAAATCCAGATGCCATAATTCCTTTGGTTACTGTGCTGCTTAATCGAGGCGAAGTTGGTCGAGCGGTTGATTTGCTGAATAAATCAATTAAAACTAGTCCAAATGATCCTGTGCTACAGGAGCTGTTAGTTAAGCTGCATGTTTCGCAAAAAGATTGGGTAAGTGCTGAGGCTGCGGTTGCTGCTCTAAAAAAATTACCACAAAATGCTGTTGCTACGCAAATGTTGGAAGGTATGCTTGCGAAGAGCCAGGGAAGTTATGAGCAAGCCATTAAAATATACAAAGATGTTTTATCTAATCAACCAGGAGTTATTGTAGCTCTTAAAGAGTTGGGTCAAATTTATAAAAGCACAGGGCGTGGTAATGATTGGGTTGAGTATCTAAAAGGCTATATTGAACAAAACCAGGATAAAGTCTTGGCTTACAACATGTTGGGTCGAACTTATGCTAAGGAAAAGAAATGGAGTGAGGCGCGAGAAATTCTGCAGCAGGCCTTGCTGGTAGAGCCAAAATCTCAAGAAACCTATAGTGTGTTAGCGGCTGTTCAGGTGCAACAAGGGAAGAATAAGGAGGCGACCGAAACTTATCGTAAAGGATTAATAGCTTTTCCTGAGAATCCGGTGTTATTGATGAAGTTGGCAAAGCAACATGAGCGTATGCAGTATTTTGGAAAAGCTATTGCCATTTACGATAACCTGCTCAAACAATATCCAGACAATGTACAGATAGTTAATAACTTGGCATATTTGCTGGTAGAGTTCGGTGGCGAGGTGGTTGACCAGAGGCGTGCTTTGTTGTTGGTGGAGCGCTTAAAAGATACTGGTGACCCGTATTTGCTTGATACTTATGGATGGGTATTATATAAAACAGGAGATCTTGATAAGGCGGTTCAGATTATGAAGAGTGTTGTCTCAGTTGTTCCAGACAAGGCACTTTTTCATTATCACCTAGGTGAGGTCTATTATGCGGCAGGTGATCATAGTGCTAGTAAGGTTGAGTTGGAAAAGTCCCTGTTGCTGGTGGAAAAGAGTAAGGGGTTTCCTGGAATCGAGAGAGCCAGGCAGCTTATGAAGGATATTAATGATTTAGCGGCGTAGTAAAGGTAGTCGGGCTTAATGTTGCTTTGTTAATGAAATTTCATAGGGGGTGAAAAATGAGATGATTCTGGAGGTAAGGTTGGTTTTACTACAGTTTTTACCTCTGGAGCATTTTATTTTATAGGGGTGTGTTAGGCATTAGTGTTTTTGGTTTTTTGGTGCGGTAAATCCGTACAAAAAGGGTCTGAGGATGGACAGTATAAGTGTAAATAAATTTAGAGATAATTTGAAATATTTTGTAGAGCAGGTGGTTAATGATCATCTGCCTTTAAAAGTGACGCGAAGAGCTGGAGAAGACTTCGTTGTTATAAGTGCTGAGGATTGGGTGCGAGATCAGGAAACTCTCTATATTTTTCAAAACAATCATTTAATGAGGCAGATTGCTGAGTCGGCAGTTAGTCATGCAGAAAAAACGGGTTATATACCGAGTGAAGAGGAGTTAGATGAGATCTCTGGTGTTTGAGGGTAACTCATGGGTTGAATATAAAGAACTCCGTGATAAAGACAAAGTGTTGCATGCGGCGTTTTGTAAAGTGTTAAAAGAAATCCTTCAAAGTGATCCGTCTGTTGGGATAGGGAAGCCTGTAGCATTAAAGTATGAACTCTCTGGTTTATGGTCTCGTAGATTAAGTCAGAATGACCGAACTATTTATAAATACGATGCCCAGTCTATTTATATTTTTGCTATTGGTGGGGGTGGTCGGTTTTGGTAGAGTTTGGCCTCTAGTTGTACGGTGTTTATGGTGGGTTAAATCCCTCATTTATATTTCAGGGTGGGTGTAATCACTCACTTTAACTCAATATATTTCTTATTATTGATTTCAATATTGCCAATAGTCATTGATTTAATAGGTAATTAATACTTTGGCATAACTAATGCTTATCTAACGTTAAGTAACACTTGTTACGGTTGATGTATGTTCAGATTGAACGCAGGGATTCAGTTGTTTTACCCAAAATGAGGACAGGATGTCCAGTACACTCAATTTGCCACAGCCGTCGTGAGGCGGGGTCGGAAAGCCATAGGATCTGGTTAAACCCAGATGGCCGGGTTGTCTCTTTAAGTGATGGAGGTTCTAAGTGTCAGAAGATAAATGTTGGCGCATAGAACGTATCACTTAAAATATTAAAATTTTATTAATTATTATGGAGAATTAGATCAATGAATCTAACAACAAAACTGGCTGCTTCACTTTTATTGCTTGGTGGTGCTTCTATGGCTCAAGCTACAGTTACAACATACAACGTAACTGCTGACTTTAATGAGCCTCAAGCGGCTAACATGACTTTATTCACTGGTTCTTTTGACTGGGATGACGTTGCTATGACAATGTCTAACTTTATGGGAGATATGAATTCATCAATGTCTGTATCAACTGCCACACCAAATTTAACTTTAGATCAAAATTTTCTTGCTGAAGATAGTGGTACTTTGAATAATGCAGCTGGAATGACTTCATATAGTATTTTTGCAGTTAATTCTAGTGATGTTTATTCTAGCGGTGCTGGTACCTCATTAGGTAACCACATTACTGGAAATGGAATTGCATATGGTAACCCTGGATCGATGATGATTGGTGCTAATGGAGCAGTTGCAAATGGAAATGCTTATTTTCAATTAACTTTTGATGCAATGACTGGACCTATGTCTGCTCTTGCTGACAATATGGTTTATGGTGATTGTTCAGCTCTTGGCTTAATGATGGGAGGGAATGCATGTATGGGGGGCGAGATCAATGGTGTAACTATGATGGCTGGAACACCTAATAGCCTAATGATTGAAGCGGCTGTTTCTGCTGTACCAGTACCTGCTGCTGCATGGTTATTCGGTGGTGCTTTAATGAGCCTATTCGGTGCTAACCGTCGTAAAAACGTTTTACCTGCATAATTCTGGTAGAAAGTTGGTTCGTTGAAAATAAAGCTAGAAAACTATCTATTGATGTAGATGAATTCAGGATGAATTGTTTTGTATAGGTTTGTCAACGGTAGAAGGAACTTGAAAAGCACGCGCTCAAAACCATAAGGTTGAAAGTGCCTGCGTATGAAAAATAACCCTCAGTATAGATATTCTATATTGAGGGTTTTTAATAGGGATTACCTAGTTTGGTTATTGTATAGATAACCAACAATATATTAACTTTTAGGGTGTTTAATAATGAATCAAATACTAAAACCTGTTTCAAGTATCAAAGCCTTTTATATGCTGCTTGCCTCGATTTTAATGATTATCAATGTTTCCATGGCTCAAGCTACAACGCTTTCTTATAATGTCACAGGTGTATTTTATGAGCCTCAGACTCAGCCGCTTGACACCATATTTAATGGAAGTTTTGATTGGGATGGTTCGGTCGTGTCTAGCCTGCATGGCTCTATGAATTCATCTATGTATAAAACGGATAATATTAACCCCATCCCAGGCGTGTCATACCCACTTATGGAGCTTAATTATCAATTATCCCAGAGTATCGTAGGTGATATGGTAACTGCTACTGTATTTTTAAAAAATACCACGGATGTATTTTCGGGGGGGGGGTATGTGACAGGGCATGCATTAAGATATGGAAATAGTCCTGCTTTTGGGCTTCCAGCCGATGGTAATACTCCAAATGATAATGCTTATTTCAGCTTTGCTTTTGATAAAACAAGTATGGCCGGTATTCTTGATGAAATGGTATATGGGGATTGTACTGCTGGTGGGATGATGGGCCAGGCCTGCATGACGGGACATAGTATAGCCAAGATTGGTTATTCTGGTACGATGGATGCGGTTCCTGCATCGTTGGAAATTTCTGCAGTTCCTGTTCCAACAGCAGTTTGGCTGTTTGGTACTGCTTTAGCTGGTCTAGTCGGTATAAGCCGTAAACGTACTTTATCAGTTTAATTTTAAGGTCAATTTCGACAGCGTTCTAGCTGTTAACAAAGGAAATAATTTGACTATACAAGGAATGTATATCGCTTACTTGATTAGTAAGCGATAAATATATTTTGAATAACTGGATCTATAAATAAAGCTATTTATAGAGTCGCTTATGAATTGTAGTATTCACGCAGATAATAACTAAAAATAATACATTGAATTCTATAGAAAGTAATACCCCTACCTCTATTCCTTTGTCAGAAAGCCATGCCTTTGATCAAAATGCGGCTAATTCTCCCATGTATTCTTCGACAATGGTGCGCCCGCATCAAACTAAACAACAAGCTTTAGTTCGAGTTGTTGATAGTTGCATAGTCTTACTGTCTTTATGGTTGTCTGTATTGGCTTTAAATAAGTATTGGCCAACCCAATACGATTGGAATGACCTTTATATGACTTATGGTTTTATTGGTTTATTAGTATTCCAGTTTTTTGCAGAATATAATGAGGTGTATAGCAGTTGGAGGGGATCTAAACTTTCTAATCAGTTATTTAGAATTATAGGGTCTTGGATGCTGACTCTAGCCGCTATGCTTGTTTTGTTCTTTTTTACTCAAACAGCTGTTGATACATCTAGGCTAATAATTGCTACATGGTCAGTCGCTGCAATGTTTTTATTGGTAACATTTCACGCCAGTTATTATTATTTAGCACGTGTTGCAAGTCCTGCAGAAAAGAATACTTTAAAGGTGGGTATTGTGGGTGCTACTTCATTAGGTCATCGTTTAGTTGAATCTTTTGCATCAATGCCTGCATTAGGTTACAAGTTTGCTGGTTATTATGATGACCGTAAAGATGATGATGGAAGGTGTTTTCTTACTGATAATAAAACAATGCAAGGGAATCTTGAGCAACTTTTTGAGGATGCTCAAGCAGGTAAACTAGATGTTATCTATGTAACGTTACCTATGGCGGCTGAAAAACGTGTTCGTGAAATATTAGATAAGTTAGGTAATACAACGGCTACAGTGTTTTATGTCCCTGATCTGTTTGCTTTTAATCTGATCAGTTCTCGTTGTGTAATGATGCAAGGTATCCCTTGTTTTAGTATTTATGGTTCTCCCTTTGATCAAGAACCACTTGATAGTATGCTTAAGCGTTTTGAAGATATCGTGTTATCTTCAATTATTTTATGTTTGATTGCATTGCCTATGTTGTTTGTTGCTATCGGAGTAAAATTAAGTTCTCCAGGCCCTATCATTTTTAGACAAAAACGTTACGGTGCTGATGGTTCAGAAATCAATGTTTGGAAATTTCGTACCATGTCAGTTTGTGAGAATGGTGCCAAGGTAACCCAAGCTACCCGAAATGATCCCCGAATTAAGCCTTATGGTGCTTTTTTACGTAGATATTCATTGGATGAATTGCCTCAATTTATCAATGTTTTACAAGGCTGTATGTCTATTGTCGGCCCTAGGCCTCATGCTGTTTCTCATAATGAGCAGTACCGTAAGGAAATCTCTCAATATATGTTGAGACATAAAGTAAAACCAGGTATTACTGGTTTAGCTCAAGTTAATGGCTGTAGGGGGGAAACAGACACTTTGGATAAAATGGAGCGTCGTGTAGTTTATGATTTACGCTTTATCCAGAATTGGAGTCTTTTGTTAGATTTAAAGATCATTTTCCTGACTATCTTTAAGGTTTTTCATGATCCTGATGCTTATTGATTTATCATAGGTTGATTTAATAAATTAAGCAGGGCAACTGTAGGGCGTGGACTTTAGTCCGCCATAAATGCAGTATTTACATACTATTGCGGACTAAAGTCCACTCTACAGTTATATTTTATCTTGATTAGTGCACTAAATGTACATACACTAGGCCATATGAAATATGAATGGGATTCGTTAAAAGCTGCTGGAAATATCCGAAAACATAGTGTGGAATTTGCTGATGCTGTTATTGCATTAGAGGATGAATATGCTCTGACTATTGAAGATAATTTTCATAACGAACAAAGGTATAAAACCTTAGGGATGGGAGCTTTACTAAATATCTTACTTGTAGTTCATGTTGAGCGCGGAGAAAATAATATCCGCATTTTATCTGCTCGAAAAGCAGACAAAAAAGAGATCAAACAATACTACCAAGGGTTAAATTATGAGTGAAGATTTTAGTAAAGGAAAACGTGGGTCAGTAGTTCCTTCTGATCCAAATAAAGTACGTATTACTATTCGCCTAGATGCAGATATTATTAACCATTTTAAAGCTGAAGTTAATAATGCTGGTGGTGGTAATTATCAAACGTTTATTAATGAGGCTTTAAGAGAACACATTCAGTCTCACAATAAATCATTAGAAGTAACGCTACGAAAAATAATTCGTGATGAGTTAAAACTAATAAAGGTGGCATAAAAACATAACGAGTCCTGGTTACTCATGTGTTTCCACCATTTTTAGAAAACGTAATTACCCTGAGTTTTGCAGTTACTCTCCCCCTGATTTTCAGCGAATGATACGCTGCGTGGCAAAAATAAAGATGCCTGTAAATTATCTTTTTAAAGTAGCGGAAGTTCATGGGTAATCAGAATTACTTTTATTCTTAATGCTGTAAGCCATTCATCTTGCATAGCTACTTCTGTAACATCAGTAGAGACAAGGCATGCCTTGTCTCTACGTTCTCAGGCAATAACTGCCAATTTGTAAAATACCCGTCAATCCCTCATTGTGCATATATGTAGTAGTGTCGCAGTAAGCCGGAGCTGATTGTGACCTTTTTCAACGGGGGAGGCTAAAATTAGTATCACTCCATTTTTTGTAAATCAAGCTGTGATAAATTTATAGCCAATAACAAAGCTTAGTCGGCTCGATTGGAAATTTGATTGTTAGGAGGGGGCTATTGGCCGCGACTGGAGCAATATCAAGAGCAATCGCGGCCAATAGGCCCCTCCTACTCTTATTCTAAGGTTTTATTCTTATGCTGCAAGCCATTCATCTTGCGTCTCTAATTCTATAATGTCGGTCATTTTTGTTTTCTGTTCTTGAATATATTGCCATTCAAAATGGTCTGACAGTGGTAGATCATCCATATTTTCGTAGTCAATCTCGTTATTTATCTTTGCTGTATCATTCATAATCTTTCTCCAATGATGTTAGATACAACTATACAGTTAGCAAGAAAAATTCCAATTGTACTTTAGTACTAATTTAAGCTGATTTTTCTGAAACTGTGATGTTAATCAAGCTAGAATAGATCAATTCTGTTTTCTCTAACTCGATGTTCCAGTTTCTTTACTTGAATTTAGAAAACACTGAAAACTGGAGGGGTAGCATCTGGCTCCCACGCGCTGCGTCACTGCCATTAAGTTAAGCATTTTTCTTTTTAAAAACAATGCTTTTTCTGCCGTTTATGAAAGTTCAGCAATCGCCTCGTGGATGATTTTTTGCGAGGTGGGTTGCGGTGCTTTCGATCCACAGTCG
>Ga0209184_1001279_pt1 | contig 17614 bp, 13 predicted proteins | sample EN8Hudsemesocosm_2_FD_184627 | JGI IMG/M metagenome (GOLD analysis project Ga0209184, IMG submission 184627) | Methane-oxidizing microbial communities from mesocosms in the Hudson Canyon - EN8C Hudson Canyon (SPAdes) (version 2) | ecosystem: Environmental > Aquatic > Marine > Cold seeps | place... | reverse complement strand
TACATTTTCAGATAAAAAAGAAACGGCTTTTTCAATACACGCTTGAACAGCTACCTTTAACTGTTCTTCTGAATGCTCATTAAAAATGGCATTGTATTCTACTTGCTCAATTTTATTCGCAGCAGTCTCAAAAGAGCGAGATACTAGTTTACTTTCTTTCCAGTCTAATTTTATGGTCATAGTTAATGCTTATATTTGAGTTGCAATGTCAGGTTCATAGAAAGCTTTAAATGAAAGCTAGCCATTGTCATTTCGGTTATATTTGGGCCGGAATCCATGTTTTATAGCTAAATATAGATATAAAAGTAATGGGTTACGGCTGAAAAGCACACGGGAATGACGAGTTTTTTTCGTCAATATCGGTCGTGCAAAGGTCTCTTAAAACAACATTATAACTTTCCGATTAAATCTTTAAAGATGTCTTTACTCCCAGCAATATCATCACCCATACCAATAAGGTCAGATTGAGAAGATTCAGAGCTATTAAGCTCTTGTTGCAGCATGGTTTCAATTTTCTCAGTGACTTGGTCTTTGTATTTGGCTAGCTGAGCATCGACAACTTTTTTAAGTACAGTATCAAAGATTGAATCGAGGTTTGAGTTAATGTCAAACTGTGGCGCTTCGATCGTTCCGTCAAGCTCTATTTTGGCTGTTACGTGGTCTTCATCAGTAAGAGCTTGTTCGATAGCGGGGTACTTTTTAAAAGAGTCGCCGGATGTTTTTAATGAGACTGAATTTAATTCAGCATTTATGTTGCCTGCGAGTTGATCGTTGATAGTACTGATATTACCTTGAGTATCTAGTAGTGCACTATCAATCGTAAAGTTACCCGACAAAGGGGTTTTATCTAAACGATATTGTTTTACATCAAACGACAACGATAGCTTCTGATCAGTTCTTATATCTACGACAATATTAACTTGAGCATTTTTGACTAAATCACTTTTTAAATTCAAATCAAGCGAGGTAGGTTGGCCTGATAAAGTTTGTTGGTCCGTTAAATGGCTAGCTGAACCTTTGAACAAAAAATCATGCCCTATGCCGGATAAATCGCCGCTTAATTCAGTATTCTTAAACCAAACGAGCGGAAGTGGGTTTGCTTGAGCGAATTGAACGAAAACACCTTTACCTCGTTCTGGAGTAGGTGTTTTAGTATTTACGTTATCGGTATTTTCGTTGGTATTGGTGTCTGAATCATTGATTGAACTGAGCCAGTTTTTAAATTTCTTCATTTGGGCCTTCATTTCAGGGCCAAATATGAATTGAGATATTTTCTGAGTTCCGTTTTCAATACCTACTTTTTTTAATAACTGATCAGCTTCTTGTTGTGGAGATTTTTTAAGCTCAGCAATTCGGCGCTTAATCTCTTTTTGGGCTTGCTTGAAGTCTCTATTTAGTTGGCTAGCTTCACTTATATCTTTATCGATGTCTTTTTTTAAATCTTTTGCTTTAGATGCCGCACTTAGTATTTCCATAAAGCCCTTTGCTTTTTTAATCTCCTTAAAACGGGCTTTGTAGTCGGCAATTTTTTGTTTATCTTTTAACGCAGCGAGGCGAGTTTTGTAATCAGCCTTGGTGTCATCAAGATATTGTCTAAATTTTTTGTAGCGCTTATACGTGAGTGAATTTTCTTTGCTGACCAAGGTGTCTATGTCAGGTAAGCCTAAGCCGGGTAGGTCAAAGCCGGGTGAAGACTCGGTGTCCTCTGAGTCATTCGACTTATCGGCGGAGTCTTGTTCGCCCGATTCTGCACGAGGAGTGTTGAATTGAATGCCAAGAATGTTCGCTTGTTCTGAAATCAGATGACCTGTTAAAGCGTCTAGCGCATCTATTTGTAAAGCTAGGTGATCAACTTCTACTAGGTTAGTCATTGGCTGATCTTTGTCAGCAACTTCTAGTCCTTCAAGGATTAATGATTGTTCCGACCAATCAATTTGAACACTATCCAATGTTACTTTTGTTGATAGGGTTTGGCTGCCGGTTTGCTCAATCACCAGTTTTAATAAAGGCTCTAATAAAAAATACACCAAACAAACGAGAAGTAGGGCAAAGACGATACCAGGCCAGCGAATAATATCTTTCATTTTAGTTTCCTAGTCTCTGATACGTGTGAAAAAACTTACTACCTTTGAGTAATTGCGTTATTTTAAGTTGTTTAAATGTACCTTGTATTTGTTGACGGTACTTAACTATTAATACGCGTATCAAGAAATACACAGGTAACCATAAAGCTATAATTGCCACGGTAGATCCCATGACTAATGAGTTATTAAAGGCGGTTAGCGTCCAAAAGTTAGACTGGGCTAAACTTATCCAAATGGGTTGTAAGGCCTCTGCCGTCAAGAGGGCGTAGCCTAGTTGATGCAGTGCCGGGTCAGCGACATAAGCGACAGCTTCAAACAAGCCCCAAATAAATACAAGTAACGAAAGATTAGCTTTAATCACACAAACCATCATAAGCAATAAAATGAGCAACACCGAAAAGCCGGGCATTAATCCGATGGCTAAACCAAAGCATGCCGCTAGGGCTAACTGATTGGGGTTTTGGTTTGAATTTAGAAACTGAAGTAGTTTGGCTAAAATGGTTAGCATGAATCTTTCCCTTTTATAAGATTACATAAAGTATAGCGACTATCAGGAGACAGTTGAATTTATTCGATGAAAAGGCGCCCTTAGTTTGTATGTGTTATTAGCCTGTTTAATGTGATGACTAATTTCTCACGTTGTTGAGTAGTTGTATTGGCAAAACCAAGTACAAGCCCAGTCATTGTGGGGGTGTCGAGATAATAGCTAGAAAGCGGTGAACTACCAAACCCTTCTTTTTTAAGGGCTTTAGCAAGATTGATATCATCGCAATTGGGAATCTTAATGGCGAGGTGCATGCCGGCACTTTTGGCAATGGGTGTTACTTTATTATGAAGTTTGTCTTGTAGTAATGTATGCAAGTGTTGCCATTTTTCTTGGTATAGCTGACGCATACGCCTTAAATGACGAGTGAAATGACCTTCAAGAATAAAATCAGCAATGACAGCTTGCGGTAATAATGGCGACTCGCCGCTCATAAAACTCTTGGCTTTTATAAATAACTCGGCAAGCTCTTGAGGTACAACCAAGTACCCTAAACGTAAGGCAGGAAACATAGTCTTACTAAAACTACCCATATAAATTACGGGAGTGTGCGCGGCCATGCCTTGCAGCGCTGCAACGGGGTTGTGGTGAAAATGAAATTCACTGTCGTAGTCATCCTCAATGATCCACGTGTTATTTTTTGCTGCCCAGTCTAAAAGTTTTAATCGATCGCTGGCGGGTAAAATTCCACCTAAAGGGTATTGGTGAGTAGGGGTGCAATACAGTAGTTTATAGGGGCCCGTTTTATTGCTCATAGAAACCAATGCGTTAATCTCTAAACCATTGTCACCTAAGTCGCAGGGAGTCATGTGGGCGCCTCTGGCCTTAAAGGCTTTTTTAGCACCCATGTATCCAGGGTTTTCTACAAGCACATCATCTTCATTATTAATTAATATTTGGGCACATAGGCTAATTGCTTGTTGTGCGCCATGCGTAATGATTATTTGGTTTGCCCCACATCTCACGCCTCGAGACAGTCTTAAATATTCAGCCAAGGCTTCTCTTAATGATTGGTAGCCTTGGTTACCATCATAACCCATCAGGCACGTTCGGCTGTGATGGCGGCGTTGTAAGGTATTCCAAATTTTAGTTGGAAAGGCATCAAGGTCAGGTATACCTGGCGTAAAAGGAAGTGTAAACCCGTGTTCAGATAATGGCTTGGCGGCCAGTTCCTTAGCAAAATTAGACAATTCAGGCTTGGCAACTTTGTACTGCCAGTCAATATGATTAATGCCATTTATATTTAGTGGAAGGCTTTCTGCTACGTATACACCTTTTCCCTGAAAGGTATCTAAAAAACCTTCGGATCGAAGTTGTTCAATTACGATAGTAATCGTGTTTCGGCTGACGCCTAGTTCGCTAGAAAGCCTACGAGACGAGGGTAGCTTTGTGCCCGGTTGAAGGCGTCCTTCGCAAATCCAATTTCTTAGGTGAGTCTGGAGTTGTGTTTGTAATGGGGATTGGTCAGTAAATTGTATCGATTGAAAAGATGGCATTTCCATATACTGGACCTATGTAAAGTAAATAACTGGATCTTTATAAGAGGCCAGTTTAGCGTGAATATAGTCACGACTAAACAAGTTACTGGAATTATTTAAAGGAAGGGTTATGAGTAATATAAACGATACACTACCTTATTCACCCAAAAGCCAGGTGAAGCGTGTTGCAAAGCGGGCAAGTTACCGTAAAGAAAAAGTATTTCATCTGATTGATGACCTGAAGATGGGGCATGTTGGGTTTAATGTTGATGGTCAGGTGTTCGTCATTCCTCTAACTGTTTGGCGAGTAGAAGAGCATTTATACATACATGTGATGAATAAAAGTCGATTACAGCGATTAATAGAATCAGGCGAAGAAGTGTGCATATCTTTTGCTGAATGCAATGAATGGGTGATGTCTAAATCAGCTTATCATCATAGTGCAAATTATCGATCGGCGGTGGTGTATTGTGTGGGAGAGCGTGTCACCGAAGCAGAGGCGTTTGATGATGCGTTTAAAGAAGTGATTGAGCAGGTAGAAGAGGGGCGTTGGGCTCAGGTTCGTCCGCCAAATTCCAAAGAGAGAAAAGCCACTGCATTATTAAAATTAACGATTCGTGAAGGCTCATTTAAACGCCGCGAGGGCGGGCCTAATGAAGAACCTGAAGACATGGCATTGCCTGTGTGGCATGGAACAAAACCGGTCTGTCCTTTTCATAAAAATACGTAATTTCCACATATAAAAACAGCGGAAGCTTATCACTTCTAGGACAGTTTTGAAGATAGTAACTGGGTAAATGCTTGTAACGCTTTACCTTTGTTACTTATTTTCCATGCGAGAAAACACTCATCAGTGCCGGTATCTAGTTGTAACTTGATTAATTGTCCATTGTCTAAATATGATTGTATGCGGTGTTTTGGAAGGTGGCCAATGCCAAGGCCTGCTAATTGTGCTTCTATTTTTTGATCAATCGTTTGCACATATAGAACTTTCTTCCCCATCGTTAGCCCAGCGCTTCGAGTAATATTCACGGTTGACGTATCATGGGCCACGACCCGTCGTAGGTCAGGTAATGCAGACTGTACTGCTTCAGCATTATGTGCAAATTTTGCGAACGGGTGGTGAGAGGCTATCACGGGGATCATTTCTGATGGGGGAAGCGGAATTGCTCGATACCCTTTTTGCAATGGGACAGGCCCAGGTGAACCGATGATTAAATCGACACGGTCTTGCTCTAGCGCTTCCCAGCTGCCACTTAAAATACTTTCGATAATATCAATTTCTAAACTTTCATGATCGGCCATAAATTCAGACAGCGCTTGAAAAATCAAGGGATAGCTTTGTGTAGAATCTATAGCAATACGCAATAGTGGTTCCCACCCTGTTGCAACTTCTTTAGCTTTCTGGGCGAGGAGTGTTGTGGAGTTTAATATTTTTCGGCCTTCATCTAATATCAGTTTACCAGCAGGTGTTAATACTGAGCGGCGTCCTTGACGCTGAAACACCGTAATACCTAATTGTTCTTCTAGTTTTTGTATCCCATAAGAAAGTGCTGACGTTGCTTTGTTCAGTTCTTCAGCTGCTTTAGCAAAGCTCCCCCTTCGATCAATGGCATCAAGTATTTCTAAGGCCTCTATATTAATAGGGTTTGTTTTCATTCTGGGTAACCATAATTGTTCAGTTTATTAGAACATTCTAATCATATTATTACGGTTATTCAATTTTACACACTCGCTACAATGGATCCATCTAAACGATAAAACGATTTCAACATACACATCACACAGAAAACGGAGAAGATTATGAAAGCACTATTAAACAAGGTAACAGCGACCAATGTTGGTTTAGACACGCTTGCAGTAAGAATTGCAGTGGGTACTATTTTTGCCGCACACGGCGCTCAAAAATTATTTGCCTGGTTTGGTGGCTATGGCTTAGAAGGTACTGCGGGTTGGATGGAATCAATTGGTTTAGCGCCAGGTATATTAATGGCAGCGCTAGCAGGAAGTGCTGAATTTTTTGGTGGTTTATTGTTAATCATTGGCTTGTTAGTACGGCCAGCAGCCTTCGTTTTAGGCATTACTATGATCGTCGCAATTGTGACTGTTCACTTTGAGAACGGCTTATTTATGAGTGCGAATGGCTATGAGTTTGGCTTGGCTTTATTAGCCGTAACGGTGGGTTTGTTTGTGCGTGGCGCAGGTAGTCTGAGTGCAGATCGTTTTTTACAACTTAAGTTATCGCGATAAGGGCAGGGGTAGAGATAAAGATAACTCAATAATACCAATCTAGGTTTACGATTAGTCGTTAGGAGTAGTGCAATGGGTTTATTACAAAACGGACAGTGGGTCGATAAGTGGTACGACACAAATAGCAGCGATGGTGAGTTTCGTCGACAAGATAGCCGATTTAGAAACTGGATAACAGCAGACGGCGAGTCGGGTCCAACAGGAGTAAAGGGTTTTCAGGCTGAGAAAGGTCGGTATACCCTTTATGTGTCTTTGGCATGTCCTTGGGCGCATCGCACTTTGATCTTCCGCCAGTTAAAGCAGTTAGAAGATTATATTGATGTGGTCGTTGTAGATCCCATCATGCTGGAAAATGGTTGGGAGATGTCCGGTTCGCAAAACAAATTGGACTTTTTGTATCAGCTCTATTTAAAAGCTGATGTCAGTTACGAAGGGCGTGTCACAGTACCGGTGTTATGGGACACAAAATTGAAGACGATCGTGAGTAACGAATCTTCAGAAATTATTCGAATGCTCAATTCGGCGTTTAATCACTTAACCGATAACTTGAATGATTATTATCCGGAGTCTTTGCAAGATGATATTGATGGGCTGAATGATCGTGTTTACGACACGATTAATAATGGTGTTTATCGAGCGGGTTTTGCCACTAGCCAAGCCGCTTACGAAAAGGCTTTTCATGTTCTGTTTGATTCACTGGACTGGGTAGAAAGTATTTTGTCTCGACAACGATACTTGGCAGGAAGTGAAATAACCGAAGCTGACTGGCGTTTATTTACTACGCTCATTCGTTTTGATGCGGTTTATGTGGGGCATTTCAAATGTAATCTCAAACGTATCGCCGATTACCCATCTATAAGCGCATATTTGCGTGAGTTATATCAGGTTGAAGGTGTGGCTGAAACCGTGAATTTTGACCATATTAAAACTCATTATTACAAAAGCCATCACACCATTAATCCAACAGGGGTAGTGCCTTTAGGGCCAGAGCAAGATTTTACTGCTCCCCATGGGCGTGATGTTTTATTTCCTGCCATATGAATTCGTTACTAGAATTGAAAGGCAGACAGGAGAAAAATATATGAGAAAGCTAATCAGAAAAATTGATGCAGTAGCCGCAAACGATGGTGATGGTGTAAAAATTCATCGCATTGCAGGACGGCAGATAAATTCAGTCCTCGATCCTTTTTTGATGGTTGATGAAATCAATTCTGATGATGCAGCTGATTATATTGGTGGGTTTCCCGAGCATCCTCATCGCGGGTTTGAAACCATTACATACATGAAAACGGGTCGCATGCGACACCGTGACCATATGGGAAATGAAGGTGTGATTGAAGCAGGCGGCGTGCAATGGATGACGGCGGGTAAAGGCGTGCTACATTCCGAGATGCCAGAGCAATCAAATGGCTTGCTTCATGGTTTTCAAATATGGTTAAACCTACCAGCAAATGAAAAAATGAAACCGGCGGCATATCGAGATATACAAAGCGAGAGTGTTACCGAACTAAACTTAAAGCAAGGCGGTTTAGTGCGAGTGGTTGCTGGAAGCTTGAAAGTTGATGGTGTGGAATTGATAGGGCCATTGCCTCCATTATCAACTGAGCCAGTAATGTTGGATGTTGTGTTAAATTCAACTGAATCTGTCGAGTTGGAATTTAATCAACAAAACACTGCTTTAGTGTATGTTTATGGAGGGAATTTGAGTGAAGGGAGTAGTGGTGGGCTGAAATCTCGCCAAATGGGCGTGTTTTCGAATGGTGATGTCTTAAAGTTACAAGGAGGGGGAGAAGGAGCTAAAGTGCTGGTCTTCAGTGGAAAAGCACTTAATGAACCTATTGTGCAGTACGGGCCTTTTGTGATGAATACAGTTGAAGAGGTTGAGCAAGCATTTCAGGATTATCGCCAAAATAAATTAGTTTAAAAATATACATTCAATATACAGGCATAATTTATTGTTATGCCTGAGGTTATACTTTATTAACTAAGATGTGCATTTCTTTTGCAATATCCGATAGGTCGGTGGCAATACCCGATAGAGAATCACTTCCAATAAGCAGTATTTGTCCTGCCTCCGAGTTATTTTGGCTAATATTTTTAACATGAGTGCTCTGTTTGACAACATCTTCTATTTGACTGCGTTGAGTAATCGTGGCGTCTGCTATATTACTAATTTGTTCGGCCCCTGATCTCACCACGGGTACAACCTTTGATAGCACTTTTCCTGAAAGGTTTACGGCTTCAACACCGTCCTTTACATCGGCGCTTGCTTTATCGAGCAACTCTTTAATTTGCTGGGCAGACTGATTACTTTTGATTGAAAGTGTTCTAACTTCATCTGCCACAATCGCAAACCCTCGACCTTGATCGCCTGCTCGAGCGGCTTCTATAGCAGCATTAAGTGCCAATAAATTCGTCTGCTCTGCAATATCAGTAATCACTTTCATTGTCGCTAAAATACCGCTATTGCTTTCTTTTATCCTTTCCATATTCTGTATGGCTTGCTCCATTGTTTGGGCGCTTTGGGATACATCATTTTCTGCTTGGTTAATTTCATCGCGAACGGAGAACATGACTTTAGCTGAGTCATCAGCAGAGCGTGCCATATCCGTTAATGTTTGATTAATCTGAGTACTAGCTTGAGCTTGTTCATCTACGCCGCAGCAAATATCCTGACTTTTTTGCGACATACTTCCAACCGTTTCCATAAGTCCTTCGGATGCATTGAGCAATGTTTCTGAGCTTTTGTTAGCTTGCTCAAGAATTTTTCCCATTTTATCTGATATTTTGGTTGAATGACGAGATAGCTCTTCAGCAGTATTTAGAGAATTTTCAATGGTATCCAATGACTGTTGGCGTAGTTTCATAGAATAAGCTTGTGCAAAACAAATCAAAATCATAGGTAAAAGAAAGCCGGAATATTGATTAATGGTTGCTTGCTTTCCCGATAGTTCATGCACAGGAAATGCATAGCTATTTCGATCTAATATAATTAGCGTTAACAAAAATACTGTACTTAAAACAGCCCATGCATTTGCAGAGCGAGGGCCTGTTAGTAGGTAGGCAAAAATAACAATACCGACTGGCCATAAAATGTGAGGTGAATGGATGGCTCCCAGCTGATAGATAACGACAGAACAAAACACGGCCATCATAAAAATAGCTAGATTAGCCGTAACAATAGTAGGGAGGGTCCTGTGGCGAATAAATAACACGATTAAAGGTGCCCCAAAAACCATAACAAGCGCTCCATAAGCAATGGCCGGTACATCATTTTTAAACCATTTTATACAGCTGTATACTGCGGCCAGCCAGCCAATCAAAGTGAAGAATGCAACCGCTCTTTCTCTCATAGCCTCCTGCCTATCTTTCGCTTCATCTTTGGGTAAGGCTACTTCCATGTAAATCTTAATAGGGTTAAACATTAATAACTCCATGCGCTACTATATAAATGGACAATGTATAAAAAGCTAAACCAAAGAATATATAACTTAATAGTCGACTCAAATATAAAATCAAGTTGGTGCTTTGGTTGGCCCAAAGCATGACCTATGTATAAGTAAGTGTAATTTATATTTGGCACTAGTGTTCGCGATACTAAACTATCGTAACGCTTTAGGTCTTGTATAAAAGGCTAATAAAGTTATTACTGCCTATGGCTTCACAAAACGATTTTATTAGACTTAAAAAGTACAGCTTTTCGCACGAGCCTTGATATATCAGAAGCTCAAATTACCTGAAATATTTTGAGTTATTTATGTTCACCTAATGTTTTCTTAGTGCACACTAAAAATCAAAGTTGTTGGAAGGAGTTAAACTTGTTTTAAAAATGGGAGCTTGGGCATGAGCTGTTCTTGCTTGTTATTTTAGAAGGTTTGACAGTATAAATAATGAAATTCGACTGTTAAGGTGGAAATGGTCCGCCCTTCAGGATTCGAACCTGAGGCCTGTCCCTTAGGAGGGGACCGCTCTATCCAGCTGAGCTAAGGGCGGAAAGCGAAAATTATATACAAAACAATCTGTTAAGACTAGCGCTAAATAAGCCTAAAAACCCTTCTGCATATTTTCCTCACAAATTTTGTATATAATTTTCAATTTCTCCCTTTATTTAGCCTCGTTTACATCGAGCGAATTAAATTACAACAAGATGACCAAAAGTAGGTGGTAAATGGGTCAAGCTCTCGCCCGGTGTTCAGTAGCTTGTTCTAGCCAATAGGGGGCAGAAGATAGCTTTCCACTTGGTCTACTTCATGACATTATTTTGGAGCTAGTGTAAAAATCACTTTCCCGTAATAGCTTTTACACTGATCACCAATATATTTTTTAGTCAGTGTGTATTTTATTGGTATATATTAAATAAATAAAACGTATTTCAGTCCTAAAATTATGTGACTGTATTCAATGTTTTGGTTATTAAAGTAATGGCGCATTTAATCATTTGCTATTGTTTATATTAGGCGTTTAATTAGGTTCTATTATATACCTTCTAGGTTCACATGGATGGTGACGACATTTCACTATTAAGATTTATTCTGTATTTTCCTTTGTATTTTCCTTTGTATTTTCCTTTGTGTTTTATCTTTTCCATTGTTAAAAATAAATACACTCAAGCGCTTACATGTAATATATTGACAATATTACATGTAATAAATATAGTGTATATATAATTTAATATATGATTGACTTATGAAACCAAAATCATCAGCACATTATCAGCGTGAATTTCGCAAACGCCTGCGCGAGCAGGGGTTGGTTAAAAAGGAAGTCTGGATACTTCCAGAGCATGCAAAGCGCCTTGCAGTTTATGAAAAGATTCTGCGAGAACGTGATCCGTCTAACTTTATAATAGGCGATTCTCAAACAGGAGTGAGTGTAATGACAGCGAATGTTATCGGAAAGGAAGTGGCTAATTGGACGACAACTAGTCTGCATGAGGCACTAAAAGGTGTTGATTTATTTGTTAGTGGGCAAGCTAAAGTAGAGCTAATAGATGGTGTTGAGCCAGCCTTGCATATTGTTATGGCTGAATATGGCGACTTGCCAGTATTTCTAACAGTATCGGGTGAACAAATTATTGTTGAGTCCGCATTGTGGTCAATTGACGAGGTTGTTGATGTGACTGGATTTAATGATGCAGTGCTGCGAACACATAAGTATTTTCCTCTATCCACTATTAGTTTGGATAAGTTGGGTGCTGACGGCGATTACTATCATATGTTTGGTGCGCTGAGTTCATCGTCCATTTTGCATAATGTTGTATTCGAAATCGAGGTGCTTGCTAATAACGTGATTCAGGCGACTGAAGCGTATAGCGAGTTTTTATCTATCCCTGTCGCTGCAAATAAGTAGTGGCAAGCAAATAGTTGCAACCGTAAACGCTAACGAATTAGCGAGGAGCAGATACATGAATATTTGGGCAAAAATGATGACAGCGCTTCGAGGTGGGGTAAATGAAGCCGGCGAAGCGATAGTCGATAGTCAGGCACTTAGAATTTTGGACCAGGAAGTTCGAGATGCATCTCAGGCGCTTAAGGATTCAAAAGACAGTCTGGCGGAAATAATGGCGCGTCAGAAGGTGGCTGAGGAAAAATGCTCAGGCCTGAAACAGAAAGTTGAAGAGCATGAAGGTTATGCGATCAAAGCACTTGAAAAGGGTGGTGATGAGTTAGCGCATAAAGTCGCTGAGAAGATTGCCGATCTTGAAAACCAGTTAACGCAGGAAACAGAAGCGGCCGAAGGGTTTGCTGCTACTGCTGGTAAAATGCGTACGGCAATAAAACAAACAGAACGAAATCTTAAACGTTTGAAGCATCAAGTCGATACGGTTAAAGCGACTGAGAATGTTCAGCGTGCTCAGGCCGCAGTTGCAGAAAGGCATAGTGGCTCACATTCTAAAATGAGAACCGCTATGGACTCATTAGATCGTATAAAAGAGAAACAAGCTTTAAAGTCGGCTCAGATGTCTGCGGCAAGTGAATTGGCAGAAGAAACTTCTGATGCTTCTCTGCAAACAAAGTTAGAAGAAGCCGGTATTGCTTCGAGCACTAATAGTGCAGATAGTATTTTGGAAAGATTAAAAAACAAAAAATCGAAGTAAATCAGCTATTAAGCTAAGAGCTTTGTATCAATAAGGAGAGTAGGGAATGTTTGCGATTTTTTTCACGGATGCGATGGATCCGTTTTACTTAAATATTACGTCATTCCCGACAGTTGTTTTTACTCTGCTTTTATTATTTTGTATTTTCTTTTGGTTATTTGCTGTGGTGGGGGTAGTTGATCTAGATTTTCTAGATTTTGATATTCCGAATACTGATACTAGTGTTAATGATGGATTAAGTGGTGCGGGTTTGCTTGGTGGCTTACTTATGCGCTTTAAACTAGATGGGGTGCCGATCCCAATCATCGTAACCTTGATCTCATTAATTGGTTGGTTTATCAGTTATTACATAGTTCATTTTCTGTTTGAATATCTTCCCTTTGATTGGTTGAGATATGTAGTTGGGTTAGCAGTGCTTACTGCATCCCTATATGTTTCGGCTGTGTTGACAGGGTTTATTATTCGACCATTGCGCTCAATATTTGAATCAGCTGACCAGGAGGTTCAGAAGAAAATAGTAGGTCAAATTGCCATTGTTAGAACGTCTCGTGTAGATAAAACGTTCGGAGAAGCAAAAGTGGATGATGGCGGAGCTGGCTTAATAGTAAAGATACGCTCATACAGTGAAGATGTTTTTAACTCGGGAGATCGAGTCGTCCTCCTAGAATATGATGAGGACAAGAATATTTATAGAGTTATTTCGGAATCAGAATTTAACGATACATCAAATACTAAAAATTAAGATTTAATTGAAGTTAAGGAGAAAGGGAAATGGGTTTTTCACAATATTTACCGAGCTTTATGGGACTTGTTACATTCGTCGGAGTTTTATTTTTACTTGTAATGGGAATTGCGATATTTCTCAAGGCTTTTTATGTGAAAGTTGAGCAGGGTGTTGCTCTTATTAAGAATGATTTAAGCCCAAAACCTAAAGTTTTTTTTACGGGAACTTGGATAATACCTGTCATCCATAAAAAAGAAATTATGCGTATATCTCTTATTACTATGGAGGTTGATAGACGCGGGAAAGATGGTTTGATATGTCAGGACAACATGCGTGCAGATATTACAGTTGCATTTTATCTTCGGGTAAATGAAACGCCTGAAGATGTACTGAAAGTCGCTAAGTCTCTTGGTGCTAATAGAGCCTCAGATAGAGACGCAGTAAATGAATTGTTTAATGCAAAGTTTTCAGAAGCCTTGAAGACTGTAGGTAAGCAAATTGATTTTGTAAGTCTGTTTGAGAATCGTCAGGATTTCCGTGACAAAATTATTCAAGTTATTGGCGATGATTTAAATGGCTACATTCTTGAAGATGTCGCGATTGATTATCTTGAACAAACACCGAAAACAGCATTAGATCCAAGCAATATTCTTGATGCCGAAGGGATTAAGAAGATTACGGAATTGACTGCAGAACAAAATGTACGCACTAATATTTTAGAACAAGATGAAGCACTAGCAATTAAAAAGAAAAATGTCGAAACCATTGAAGCAATGTTAGAGCTAGAGCGTCAACAAGCGGATGCAGAAGCGAAGCAAGAGCGAGAAATTGCGACCTTACGTGCGCGTGAAGAAGCTGAAACGAAAAAGGTTCAAGAAGAAGAGCGTAAGAAGGCTGAGAGTACGACGATTAAAGTAGAGCAGGAATTGCAAGTTCAAACTGAGAATCAGCAACGTGAAATTGAAGTAGCAGAGCAAAATCGCCAGCGAGCTGTCGCCATCGAACAAGAGAAAGTGACTCGTGCACGTGACCTTGAAATCGTATCACGTGAACGTGAAGTTGAATTACAGAAAATTGAAGCTGAAAAAGCAGTAGAAATAGAAAAGAAAGAAATTGCCAATGTGATCCGTGAACGGATTGCTGTTGATAAAACGGTTGCGATTGAAGAGGAGCGTATAAAAGAGGTACGTGAAGTATCCGAAGCAGACCGAGCGAAACAGACTCAAGTGATTGCAGCAGAAGCAGAAGCAGAAGAAGTTAAAGTGAAGCAGGTAAAAGCTGCAGAAGCGGAAGAGCTATCTGCCAAGCATAAAGCAATTGAAATCACTACGATGGCGCAAGCGCAACTGGAGGCTTCTGCCAAAGAAGCGGATGCTCAAAAGAAACTTGCTGAAGGTACACAGGCTGAACGTGCTGCGCCTGGTTTAGCAGACGCAAGAGTACAAGAAGCCAAAGCAGTTTCTATGGAGAAAGAGGGTGTTGCCGAAGCTAAGGTTATGGAAGCAAAAGCAGAAGCGCATGAAAAAGAAGGTATTTCCGAAGCTAACGTTATTAAAGCTAAAGGCGATGCAGAAGCAGATGCCTTGTTAGGTACGGGTAAGGCGGCGGCAGATGTGACTGCAGCACAAGGTGACTCGGATGCTCGAGCAGCCAGAGAATTAGGCCTGGCTGGTGCAGAAGTAACGCGTGAACAATTTAAAGCTGAGGCTGATGGTTTAGTTGAAAAGTTTGATGCGATGAACACGATGAGTGAGCAGGCGCGTGATCACGAAGAGTTCAGAATGGGGCTAGAGACTGCATTGAAAGAAGCTTTAGCGACTATTGATGCTGGTAAAGACATAGCTAAAGAGAATGCCGATGTATTGGCTGTTGCTTTACAGAAAGCGAAAATTGATATTGTAGGTGGGGAAGATCACTTCTTTAACAACTTTGCTAAGTCGCTTTCGATTGGAAAAGCCGTAGATGGTTTAGCGGATAAGAGCGATACCATCTCTGCACTGATTAATCGCGTTCTTGATGGGAAAAGAACAGAAAGCAAAAAGCCAACGGTTGTCGACAATGAAGAAGCCTAAGTAGCTAAGACGTCTTGAAGTACGTCGTATAGCAGAAGAAGTATGGGGTTAACATACCTCATGCTTCTAGATTAGCTCTTTTTTATTAGAAGGATGATGACATGGTTCAGCAAGATCAGTCTGTTGATACGGGTATTGTAGATAACGCTGTAGCCGAAGGTGGTGCGTATGAAATTATTCGTAAGCGTCTTATCGAACAGGGCAATCGTTTAGATCAATCGGCTAGAGGTTTAAATGAAGAAAGGTTAGGCGAATTCGGTAGCTCAGACATGAGCGTGACTGCGCGTGTTCGTGTGCGTACCGAAAATAACTGCATTGCTCGGGATATTGTACAGGTAGGAGATCAACTCTTATTTGGTTATAACGTTTTCATTGGTTTGAAGAAAGAAACTAAGATTGAAGATGTATTCTCACTTTTTAATGCAAAGGAGTCTGAATCCGGTATTGAGCTAGAGCCAGCGAGCTATGAAGAAAGCTTCCTTTCACAGAGTAGCTTCATTAATGACTTTGAAGAACTATACCGATATTACAAGCACACTAAACTTGTACAGCTAACCGTTAAAGGGGGTAAGTTACTCGCAGGGTTTCAGATTGGTGAGCGTCTAGAAGATATTCGAGTTTTCCGATGGTCTGTATCGCCTGATGGTAAAGATATCAACTATATCGATAATCGTGGTGAACGAGACATTCAGCTTCCATCGCCTTATGACTTTGAATGGATCGAAACAACTCGGGAAGATAGCACGCACGGCCGACATCCTCACATGAACATTCTGAATACTGTTTTTGTAGAGACGATCGGTGGTGACTTAACCATTAAGGTTGAGAATAACACTGAAGACGGATTAGGAATTTACCAAGAGGCTGTCGAAGATAAGACACAATCTCTTGATGATGGTCAAATAAGCTATGCCCAAGTAGGCAGCTTAATTTTATTGAAAATAAGACCGTATCGAGAGGAACAATGGCGTTATTTAATTTATAACACCATGACTCAAGACGTGTTGCGCATGGATGCTATTGGAGAATCTTGTGTTCAATTGCCCGAAGATCATGGCATTATTTTTCCTGGAGGATATTACCTTCAAACAGGTGAATACAAGTCCTTCGATGATGAAGTGGACGGTCTTAAATTCAAGCGGTCAATCCGTTCGCCTAATGGAGAGGACGTACTGTTTGTTTTCTATCAGCCTGAAGAGGGGGTGGTAGGTTTATTTCCTTACAATATGATCGAAAAGCAGCTTCAAAATCCGGTTTATGGCCACGGTTATGCGCTAGCTGACAATGGCCGCTTAGTAATTTTTTCTGCAGAATCAGAGCCTACCCGTGTTCACCCCATGCAAGTTTGGCAAACACCCTATGAAAGCGCGGAATTTGCAAGTAAAGCGCCACCAAGCCAAACGTTTTATGGTCGTATTGGTAATGCGGAGTTAGTAAGAGGCGTCTCAGACTTTTATAGCCTTTGTCGCTTAATTAAAAATCAAACTGTTTCATCACGTTTATACGAAGAGCTAAGTAAGTCAGCCAAAAAAGTGTTTGATGATCACTATTGGATCTCAGAGCCAGAAACGATTGAGCTAGCGGACACAATCAAAGAGATCGCTTCAACTTCAGAATTAGTCATTGATGAGTTTGAAAAAGTTGAGAGTATTCGTCAGCAGTCTGCTAAAACAATGATAGAGGCGGAGAAATCGCAAGAAGATTTACTGCTAGATGTTCGCCCGGATAACTGGGAAACGGCTGAGCAGTATGTGGATGCCTTGGGTAAATTGCGTCGTCAGCGCGGCCACCTTATTACCATCAAAGAGCATCGATATATCGATGTTGTACGTATCTCTGAGATGGATAGTTCACTGCAAGAGGTTGAGGCTTCACTCAGTGAACAGACAGTTGCTTTCTTATCTGATGAAAAAGCACTGGACCCTTATCTTGTAAAGATTGAGCAAATTAATGCTGATGTCGAAAAGGCCAATACCAATGCTTTGTTAGAGCCTTTGATTGAAACGGTCGAAAATACGGCATCAGGACTAGATTTGTTGTCCGAATTAATGGGTTCGCTCAAAGTCGAAGATGCCACGATCCGTACGCGTATTATCGATGCTATCTCAGAAGTTTATTCTAAGTTAAACCAAAGCAAGGCGACCGCAAACCATAAACGTAAAAGTCTTGGTTCTGCAGAAGCGATTGCACAGTTTGGCGCACAGTTTAAATTATTTTCGCAAAGCATCACCAATGCGCTGGGCTTGGCTTCGACGCCTGAAAAATGTGATGAACAGCTATCACGCTTATTAGTGCAGCTTGAGGAACTAGAAAGCCAGTTTAGTGATTTTGATCAGTTTCTAACTGATATTATGGATAAGCGAGA